>C687J35021_10000030_pt1 | contig 99456 bp, 95 predicted proteins | sample RifCSPhighO2_12_FD_35021 | JGI IMG/M metagenome (IMG submission 35021) | reverse complement strand
AACTTAAATTCTGAGAAAAAGTCATAAAAAAATGAGCGTATCTGGATACGCTCATTTTTACCGCATTTCAGCTATTTTGTCTTAACTGATCAGCATTACTCCCAAGGGAGGCTTTTTAAGCAGTAGCTGAAATAATGAACTGGATTATTTACGGCTATTATAGATTTGGTCGAAGGTCGCCCCATTCATAAAGTGGGTCTTTTGAGCATTGGCCCAACCACCAAACACTTCATCAATGGTGAAGGTTTTTAACGGTGGAAATTGCGCTTTATATTTTTCTAAAACCGCAGCATTACGCGGACGATAGAAGTGTTTCGCCGCCATTTCCTGACCCAGTGGTGAATATAAATAGTTGATATAACCCTGTGCTAACCACTTGTTGCCATTTTTCGCCACGGTCTTATCCACGATTGCCACCGAAGGCTCGGTTAAAATCGAGATCGATGGATAAACAATATCGAACTGATTTTTACCTAAAGTTTTTTGTGTCACTAAGGCTTCATTTTCCCAAGTCAATAACACATCACCAATGCGACGTTCTGCAAAGGTGGTCATAGACGCCCGTGCCGCAGAGTCCATCACTTTCACGTTATGGTACATTTTACCCACGAACTCTTTGGCTTTGACCTCATTGCCACCAGGTTGTTTCAGTGCATAACCCCAAGCAGACAGATACACCCAACGTGGTAGACCGCCTGTTTTAGGATTAGGCGTAATAATTTGTACACCCGGTTTGGTTAAATCAGACCAGTCCTTAATTTTTTTCGGGTTGCCTTTGCGTACCATGAACACAATGGTCGATGTATAAGGCGCAGAGTTATTTGGGAACTCTTTTTGCCAACCCGGCTGAATTTGACCTGATTTAACAATTTCTTCAATATCATTGGCTAAGGCCAAGGTCACCACATCCCCTTTTAGACCATCCACGACCGAACGGGCTTGTTTACCTGAACCCCCGTGTGACTGTTTAAAGTCAACCGTTTGTCCTGTACGGCTTTGCCAATAGGCACCAAAGGATTTATTGAACTCATCGTAAAATTCACGTGTTGCATCATAGGATACATTGAGCATAGTACGGTCAGCCGCTTGAGCTGATGTCATACTGAATGTCAGACCTGTTGCCACTACGGCAGCAGCCCAGAGAGATTTCAAATGCGTTTTCATAGCGTATTAAATTAAATATCAAGAATTATGCTAAATATATGAAACAAAATCATAAATCGCAATTCGCTTTTGTTTTTTAAATACTCGTTATTTTAGAATCACTAAGACTTAATGAATTGTTTTTATTTAAAATAATAGAAAACACTTTACTTATTCTTATTATATACATTTTTATGCTTAAAATATAATAAAAGTGGATATACATATATCCACTTTGATGTCCGAACGTGATCGCGTCAAACCACAGCATGTTTATTTTTCAGTATAAATTTGATCAAAGATCGCACCATTTACAAAGTGAGTTTTCTGCGCTTTGGTCCACCCTCCGAAGACATCATTAATATTAAAGGTTTTTTGCTTTGGAAACTGCGCAAGGTATTTGGTCGCCACTTGTTTATTTCGTGGACGGAAGAAATGCTTCGCCGCCAACTCCTGACCTTTTGGCGAATACAGATAATTTAAATAGCCCTTGGCCAAATTTCGATTGCCATTTTTATCCACGGTTTTGTCTACAATCGCAACCGACGGCTCCGCTAAAATCGAAATAGACGGATAAACAATATCGTATTTGTCTTTACCCAGGCCTTGAGTTGCCAGTAAAGCTTCATTTTCCCAAGACAACAACACATCACCTATGCCTCGTTCAGCAAACGTGGTCAATGAACCTCGTACACCTGAATCAAGCACTTTGACATTTTGATAAAGTTTTTTCACCAATTCTTTGGCTTTAGCATCATTACCTCCCGGTTGTTTTAACGCATAACCCCAAGCCGATAAATAGATCCAACGCGGTGCACCGCCTGTTTTTGGATTTGGGGTAATAATCTCAACCCCCGCTTTGGTTAAATCATTCCAGTCTTTAATTTGTTTGGGATTACCCTTACGCACTAAAAAAACAATGGTTGAAGTATAAGGTGCAGAATTATTTGGAAATTCTTTTTGCCAGTTTTTATCAATTTGTCCAGTATTCACAATTTCATCAATATCATTGGCCAAGGCCAAGGTCACCACATCTGCTTGTAGACCCGTTGCAACGGCACGTGCTTGCTTGCCCGATCCACCATGAGACTGCTTAAAGTTGACCTCCTGCCCAGTTTTGCTTTTCCAATACTGTCCAAAGGCTTGGTTATATTCTTGATAAAACTCACGGGTCGGATCATAAGACACATTTAAAAAATCTTTTGCCGCATAAGCACTGGCTGCAAAGCCCCCAAGTAATACTAAAATAGATGTCGCTAATATTTTTTTCATTGCTTTATACTCGAACTGAATTTGCTCACTATATAAACAACAAAAAATCAATACAATCATATAGATATAATTAATTATGGCTTTTATATCTGATAAAAAGATATCTCTAAAAGGACTATTTTGTGCACTTTTAGGGATAAGCCCATATCCATCATCCACAGATCAAGCTCAAAATCTCCATGCTATCTCCACAGTTATTTGGTACAAAAAGCCAAATGATTTATATTTGATGTTTAAATGTCAATTTAGCCCAAATTTGTTTATAATTTTGTAAATTGTGTGACACAGTTCTACTTTTTTATTTGTAAAATCGGTTAAATTGAAACTAGATTACCAATGACTTTAATAAAAATCTGTTCCAATACCATGTTGAGAGGGGGAAAAGGACATGAAAGCAACATTTTTACATACCGTTACGTTGAGTATCGGCTTGGCTTGTTTTAGCCAACTGGGACATAGTGCAGCCATTCAAAGCAATGACAAAGCAACGATGCCCACTGAAAAAACATCGTTGATTGAAAAAGCGCTCAGCCAACAAAAAGGCAGTGACCGAACTACGATGACGGATAATGATTTAAAAATCATGACCTCAATCAAAGTTGCACCGACACAAAATTTCTTTGCTACACAAAACCAGCGCTTTAGCCGTTTTGTGCAATCATTGTTCCTCTAAACTAAAAATAAGCCACAGTGTCGTAACCTCTCTCAAGTTATGACATTTGCGCGCAAAAGCCTGATCACTGAATGTTGAATTAAGCATTAAGTGATCGGGCTTTTTCGTTATAATAGACCTCAATTTACATTCTGAATCATAATTGGCTATGACTGTTCGTACTCGTATTGCACCCTCTCCAACTGGCTTCCCGCATGTGGGCACAGCGTATATTGCGTTATTTAACTTATGCTATGCCAAGCAACATGGTGGTGAATTTATTCTGCGGATTGAAGATACCGACCAACTTCGTTCGACTCCTGAATCTGAACAAATGATTTTAGATTCATTGCGTTGGTTAGGATTGAATTGGTCTGAAGGTCCAGACATTGGCGGGCCACATGCGCCATATCGCCAGTCTGAACGCATGCATATTTATAAACAATATGCACTGGATTTGGTTGAAAAAGGTCATGCGTTCTACTGCTTTGCAACGAGCGAAGAGTTGGATCAAATGCGTGCAGAACAACAGGCACGTGGTGAAACACCAAAGTACGATGGTCGTGGTTTAAAATTATCTGCTGAAGAAGTCCAAAGCCGCCTTGCTGCAGGTGAACCACACGTGATTCGTATGAAAGTGCCCGAAGAAGGCATTTGTACAGTCAATGACTTACTGCGCGGGGAAGTGGAAATTCCTTGGGTACAAGTAGACATGCAAGTCTTGCTTAAAACCGATGGTTTACCGACCTATCACCTTGCCAATGTGGTGGATGACCATTTGATGCAAATCACCCACGTTTTCCGTGGCGAAGAATGGTTGCCTTCTGCACCTAAACATCAGTTGCTGTATCAATACTTTGGTTGGGAAATGCCTGTACTGGGTCATATGCCATTACTACGTAACCCAGACAAATCAAAACTGTCGAAACGTAAGAACCCAACTTCTATTAACTACTACAAAAATATTGGTGTCTTGCCTGAAGCCTTGTTGAACTACTTAGGCCGCATGGGCTGGTCGATGCCAGATGAACGCGAAAAATTCACATTGGCGGAGATGATTGAACACTTTGATATTCAACGGGTATCCCTTGGTGGTCCAATTTTTGATGTGGAAAAACTGAATTGGCTCAATGGTCAATGGATCAAAGGCTTAAGCCCTGCTGAACTGTTAGATACTTTATTGGCATGGAAAGCAGACCGTAAGATGCTCGAAGACATCGCAGCAGCGATTCAACCTCGTATCAACTTACTTTCAGAAGCGGTGAACTGGTCTGCACATTACTTTAACCAGTTCCCAAACTTGACCAAAGAACAGTTTGAAAGCAAGAAACTGAGCGAAGAGCAAGTTCGTCAAAGTCTGCAATTTGCGATTTGGCGTTTGGAAAGCATGTTCACATGGAACAATGACACCGTAAGTCAAACCTTGATGGACTTAGCCAGCCAAATGGAAATTAAGCTCCGTGACTTTATGCCAGCGTTCTTTATTGCGATTGCAGGTTCAACCGCTTCGACTCCAGTGATGCAAACCATGGTCACCATTGGCCCCGACTTAACCTTCGCTCGCTTACGTCATGCCCTTGAAATTGTGGGTGGTCCAAGCAAAAAAGAAGCAAAAATTTGGGAAAAACTGAATGAAAGTCTAAAATTGCCGAAAAATGACGCAGTTGATGAAGCTTAATTGATTTTTTAGTTGACGCATGGGCGTTATATCCCTAATATAGCGCTCACACAGAGAGACGGTGTTAACCACTCAACGTGATGCCTCAATAAGTCCCTATCGTCTAGAGGCCTAGGACATCGCCCTTTCACGGCGGTAACCGGGGTTCGAATCCCCGTAGGGACGCCATATTTAAGATGGCAACATCTGGTAAAAAACCCAAGCATTATGACTTGGGTTTTTTATTGCCTCAAATTTTTCAGCACTTCATTACCACGCTTTTTTGGCTTTCTGCTTCAATCCGATTAGAATACAGCATAGATTCGAATTTTGGAGTTGTAATGCAATATCGTTGTCCTCAATGTCAAAGCCCAAAAATTATGCCGGTTGCTCAAGCAGGGGCTCCAGCAACGCGCCCTGTTGTGCCTAAAAGTCTGGTTTTTTTGGTTCCAGCCATTTTTGTATTATTACTTTTGGTGCTCATTAGCATCGCAATGTGGCTATTTGGGGATGGCGCTGGCTCAACACTACAAATTGCAACGGTTGTGGTTTTCATCATGTGTGTGATTGCAGGCTTCCTATTTTACCGCGACCTTCCTGATTTTAAGATTTCAATGCAAGGCTTCATGCAGTCTCAGAAAAAATGGAAATGCCGTGAATGCGACCATGAGTGGGAAATCTAAGTTTTAATTTAGAACCCGCATCCAAAAAGGGAGTCTATGTACTCCCTTTTATCTGCTCAAAGAATAAATAATAATTATTATCACCTGTTAGTTTTTCTCGATATAATCAAAAACCTCATCTTACGAAATATTTTTAGGCCTAGTCTCTATGAAAAACGCTCTACTCTGCACACTCTTGTTCTGTTCAGTGGCTCAAGCGCATGAACCCTATGTCGCTCCACTGGCGTATCACACTGAAAATACCCAAGTCCCTGTATTGAGCGCCTATGCGGAACAAGCCTTTCATCCTGAATATGCCCTAAAAGATATTTCGTTCAGCGTTTTCCAACCAAACCAAATACAGACTACGATTCAAGCACAGAAGCACTTAGAATCTGCAACTGCATTTGATCTTAAGCTACCGGAAAAAGGCACCTATACCATTTTTGCCAAGACTTCATATCCAATTGAATATGTAAAACATAATCGTCAATGGAAAATCTTTGCCGATGTCGCAGCAGACAAAGTCCCTGCCCTAAGCGAGCGTGACTATGTCATACCAAGTGACTTTAAAGGCAAAGTGCCAAGTAAGGTCTCTACGGTTCGCGAATGGAGCATTCAAAGCTATGTGAGCAAAGACAGCACCTCACCTGTTGCTATAACGCCAGCCCCAATTCAAGTCAAATTCAAAACCCATCCAAACCAAATCACGGTGCAACAGCCTGTACAACTGCAAATTACTCAAGCAGGCAAAGCTCTTGCACACGCAGAACTCATGGTTCGCGCTCAAGGTGAGCTTGAGCAGCAAGCGAAAAGCACACCTGTCGATGTACAAGGCAATGCCACACTCACGTTTGCACAAGCTGGGCAATACCTGATTGAAGTGAGCGAAAAAGTCGATGCCAAAGCAAAACCTAAAAATCAGTATTACACCATTATCAGCTTACAAGTGAATGCCCCTAAAACGCCTTAAGCGGCAATTGCTAAGCATAAAAAAACCAGCCCGAAGGCTGGTTTTTTAATTGAATTAACGGAAGTATTAACCGCCAATTTTCTTGTATTTGGTGCGTTTTTGAACTGCAGCATCACCTAAACGCGCTAAACGATAGGCTTCATATTCAGCATAGTTGCCTTCATAGAATTCAGGCTGTTCGTTCTCAAACGACAAAATATGCGTTGCAATACGGTCAAGGAACCAACGGTCGTGCGACACCACCATTACCGTACCTGGGAATACAAGAATTGCATCCTCAAGCGCACGCAAGGTTTCGATATCCAAGTCGTTCGATGGCTCATCCAGCAAGATCACGTTTGCGCCCATTTGCAGGATTTTCGCCAGCTGTAAACGGTTACGCTCACCACCTGACAACTCGCCTACACGCTTCTGCTGGTCTTGACCTTTAAAGTTAAAGCGGCCGATATAAGCACGTGATGCAATTTCATAATCGCCAATTCTTAAGATATCCAAACCGCCTGAAACTTCTTCCCAAACGGTTTTGTTGTTATCTAAGGTGTCACGAATCTGTCCCACATACGCGACTTTAACCGACTCACCCAAAGTCACCGTACCTGTATCTGGCTGTTGTTCACCAGTCATCATACGGAACAGTGTGGTTTTACCCGCACCGTTTGGACCCACGATACCCACAATTGCTGTAGGCGGTACGGTAAAGCTCAGGTTTTCGTACAGTACGCGACCATCAAATGATTTGCTGATGCCTTCCACTTCGACCACTTTATTACCTAGACGTGGGCCAGGTGGAATATAGATTTCAGAAGTTTCGTTACGCTGTTGGAATTCGCGTGAGTTAAGCTCTTCAAAACGCTCCATACGCGCTTTGTTTTTCTTTTGCTGACCTTTGGCATTTGAACGAACCCATTCAAGTTCTTTCTTCAATGCTTTCGCAAAAGACTCTTCTTGCTTGTTCTCTTGTTCTAGACGCGCATTCTTTTGCTCTAACCAAGAAGAATAGTTGCCTTGATATGGAATACCCATACCGCGGTCAAGCTCAAGAATCCATTCCGCTACGTTATCCAAGAAATAACGGTCGTGCGTAATCGCCACGATGGTGCCGGCAAAGTCTTTCAAGAAACGCTCTAACCAAGACACAGATTCTGCATCTAAGTGGTTCGTCGGTTCGTCTAGAAGTAACATGTCTGGTTTAGATAAAAGCAAACGACACAATGCAACACGACGACGCTCACCACCTGAAAGTAGGGTCACATCTGCATCCCAAGCTGGTAGGTTCAAGGCAGCTGCAGCTTGATCCATTTGGTTGCTCAGGTTATGCGCATCCCATGAATGGATAATCGCTTCAAGTTTTTCTTGCTCTTTTGCCAATGCATCAAAGTCTGCATCTTCTGCTGCATATTCAGCAAATACTTCGTCCAAACGCGCCAAAGCATCCAATGGTTCACGTAAACCATCTTCTACGTTTCCACGGACATCTTTATTTGGATCAAGTGGCGGTTCTTGTTCTAGGTAACCAATTTTGATACCCGGTTGCGCACGCGCTTCACCAGAGAAATCTTTGTCTACGCCCGCCATAATACGAAGCAAGGTCGATTTACCTGCACCGTTTAAACCAAGTACACCAATTTTTGCACCTGGGAAAAATGACAAAGAGATGTCTTTTAAGATTTCGCGCTTAGGCGGAACCATCTTAGACACTCGGTTCATCGTATAAATATATTGGGCCACGTAGGACTCCTCAATAGAAAAACCAAAAAATCGCAAGAAGCGAAAAAATATTTGCGGGCATTATACGATGAATACGTTGAAAAAATAAGGCATGAAACCGATCTTCAATGCAATGTTACAACTTTCAGCACGGTTGTTTTTTAAACTCTCTCTTTATCTCACTTTTCCGCAGACGAGGAGCTGATCGCAGCTCATCTTTATGAATTTTTTAGATAAATATTCATTATTTTCACACTTTCACTCATATTCATTGATGGTAGACTGTGCAATATTTAACTCACGCAGATGAAGTCCCATGACCTATAAAGATGAAACTTTGGCTATCCATGCTGGTTATAGCCCCGAAGCCACCACCAAAGCAGTGGCCGTACCAATTTATCAAACCACGTCTTATGCCTTTGATAATACGCAACATGGTGCGGATTTATTTGACCTTAAAGTCCAAGGCAATATTTATACCCGAATTATGAACCCGACCACTGCGGTGCTAGAACAACGTTTGGCTGCACTCGAAGGAGGCATTGGCGCGTTAGCCTTGGCTTCTGGTATGGCAGCCATTACTTACGCCATTCAAACCATTACCGAAGCAGGGGACAACATTGCTTCAGTATCGACCTTGTACGGTGGCACTTATAACCTGTTTGCCCACACTCTACCGAAACAAGGTATTGAAGTCCGTTTCTTTGATTATCAAGATCCAGAAGCCCTACGCGGTTTAATTGATGCAAAAACCAAGTTGGTCTTTGTTGAATCGATTGGCAATCCACTCGGCAACATCATTGACCTAGAAGCGATTGCCAAAATCGCGCATGAATGTGGCGTGCCTGTGGTGGTCGATAATACTGTCGCAACTCCTGCGCTGCTGAAACCTTTTGAATATGGGGCAGATATTGTGGTGCATTCCTTGACCAAATATATTGGCGGGCATGGTAACTCGATTGGTGGAGCAATTGTCGACAGCGGTAAATTCCCTTGGGGCAAGTATCCTGAGCGTTTTAAAGTACTGAATACGCCAGACCCAAGCTATCACGGCGTGAACTATGTCGAAGCTTTAGGCGAAGCAGCTTATATCGCGCGTGCCCGCGTGGTGCCATTACGCAATACTGGAGCTGCGATTAGCCCTTTAAGCGTGTTCTTGATTCTACAAGGCTTAGAAACATTAAATCTGCGTATGGAACGTCATACTGAAAATGCGCAGAAAGTCGCAGAATATTTACAAGCCCATCCCAAAGTGAAATGGGTCAACTATGCCGGCCTGAAAGATCACCCTCAGCATGGCTTAGCGCAAAAATATGTCAAAGGTAAACCTTCGGCAATTTTATCCTTTGGGGTACAAGATGGCCGTGAAGGTGGCACCCGCTTTATTGATGCTCTGCAACTCTTCACTCGCTTGGTCAATATTGGCGATGCCAAAAGTCTGGCCTGCCACCCTGCCACCACCACACATCGCCAACTGAATGAAGCGGAATTAAAGTCTGCTGGAGTAAGTCTAGATATGGTGCGTTTATCTGTAGGCATTGAACATATTGATGATTTGATTGCAGATTTAGAGCAGGCCTTGGCTCAAGTCTAAAATACAGACCACTAAACTTAAAACCTCAATCACATGATTGAGGTTTTTTATACGCTTGTCTTTTATATTTATAGCCCTTTCACTTTGCTTGAATTCATGTTAAAAACAAGTAATTAGAACCAATAAAATAGAGCTTTTGCTCTAAATTTATTTATTATTTCAATAACTTATGCAGTGATATTTTTAAGCAGTTTAGGTATTATACCGTGAAGGAAAGCAGCTACATTTCTCCGAAAATGCAGCCTTAATAATCGAATATAAAAACAGCCATAACCCTCAAATATTTGACTTAGATCAGGAATGATAACGTGAATTCAAGAATGGATAGACTTTTTAAAGAACGTGTAAATGGAAAAACCGTCTTAATTACAGGCGCTTCAAGTGGTATTGGTTTAACCGTTGCACACAAACTGGCTGACGCAGGAGCACATGTCCTTTTAGTTTCGCGCACCAAAGAAACACTAGATGAAGTTAAAGCAGAAATCGAAGCCAAAGGGGGTTCAGCTTCTGTTTTTCCATGTGACCTAAATGATTTAGACTCGATTGATGAAGTCTCTAAGCAGATTTTAGCTTCAGTCGATCATATTGATATTTTAATTAATAACGCAGGTCGTTCGATCCGCCGTGCTGTACATGAGTCAGCAGAACGCTTCCACGACTTTGAACGCACCATGCAACTCAACTACTTTGGTGCTGTACGTTTAGTCATGAACATCCTGCCACAAATGATGATTCGTCGTGATGGGCATATTATTAACATTAGCTCGATTGGCGTATTGGCAAATGCCACTCGTTTCTCGGCTTATGTGGCGTCTAAAGCCGCACTAGATGCATTCAGTCGTTGTCTTTCTGCCGAAGTGCATTCACATAAAATTGCGATTACTTCGGTTTATATGCCTTTGGTACGCACCCCGATGATTGCGCCAACAAAAATTTATAAATACGTCCCGACTCTTTCGCCTGAACAAGCAGCAGATTTGGTTGCTTATGCGATTGTGAAGCGTCCGAAGAAGGTCGCAACTAACTTAGGTCGTTTGGCATCGATTACTTATTCAATTGCACCAGACATCAACAATAAGCTCATGTCGATTGGTTATAACTTATTCCCAAGTTCTACCGCGTCTGTAGGCGAACAGCAAAAACTCAACTGGGTACAAAAAGCTTATGCACGCTTATTCCCAGGTGAACACTGGTAAGTTTTCTTACAATTTACCCAACCTTTGATCAAAGGTTGGGTAGCTAAATTTTTCGAAACTCTTTTATAGTTCTTAATATTCGCTTAAGAAAAAAAGCTCATCATAAAAGCAATTATAAAAGGGGAAAAGAAATGCAGACATTTTATTTATTCAAGCTTTTTTGCTTCATCTTTGCCGCAACCACTGCTTTTAATCTATATACAGAACTTACCCTCTCTCATATTTCAATCTGGCAAGTGCTGATTCATGGCGGTTTGCTGATGATCTTGCTCGAATTTGGCTTTAAGAGCCAACGCGCACCGCAACAGCCTACCCCACTGACGAGCGAAATATACTCTCTAGAAACAAAAAACAAGCCAACCTCACAACCCTCAAGCATGTATTGCAATATTTTTTCAAAAATAGGTTTAGTCTCCATTTTTTCCAGCCTGATTGCACAAAGCCTAATCAGTTAAGACTCATACCTTTTTTTGTGGACAAAAAATAAAGACGACGTGACCCTTCTACTTTTTGTGTTATAAACAGCCGTCTTTTTTTATTTTGTGAATTTATGCGCGCTTTTACTTTCGTACTGCAATATGTGTGTATCGCTTTTGCGATTTATCTCTGCTACCGAGTAGGCAGTAGCCTGTATTTACAAGATTATGTATTGATGGATATCGTGGCCAATGTCGGCACGATTCTGATCTGTATCGACCTTGCTGTTTTCCTGTGGCATAGCCGCAGCACCCAAGCCATAAGCCTCAAAGATTATGCGACGAGACTGGAACAACCCGCTCCAACCTTTGTCAAAGTTTGCCGAAAACTTGGGCACTTTGGCATTATGCTGATTATCACCAGTTGGATTGTGCCCATCATCAACGGATAAAAGTAACCATAAAAAAACCTCCCAATCGGGAGGTTTTTTATTCAAATCTTAAAGATTATTTCGAACCTTTAATGCCTGCTTGAAGTAACAATGCACCTAAACCACCGATTTTATTTTCTTGAGGTTTAGCCGTTTGCGGCTTCTTGTTTGTTTGAGCACGCTCGCCTTGCGGACGTGCTTGTTGTGGACGTTTACCTTGTGGTTTACGTTCACTACGCTCTGTATTTTCACGACGTGGTTGACGTGGAGCTTTAGGCGCTTCAGCACCTTCAGGGCGCATCGACAAATTCACACGATTACGCTCAGCATCTACAGTGAGTACACGAACTTGTACAATTTGCCCCGGCTTCACCACTTTATGCGGATCTGCAACGAATTCATTGGCCAACTCTGAAATATGAACTAAACCATCTTGGTGTACACCCACATCCACAAAAGCACCGAAGTTCGTTACATTGGTCACGACACCTTCAAGCTGCATGCCTTCAGTCAGTTGCGCAACTTCCGTAATGTCTTCACGAAATTTTGCTGTACGGAACTCTGGACGCGGATCACGACCTGGTTTTTCCAGTTCAGACAGTACATCTTGAATGGTTGGTAAACCAAATTTCTCATCTGCAAATTCTTCAGCATTCACTTGGCGAATGATTTCAGAGTTACCAATGATGTCTTTCACTGTCGTCGCTTTCGCTTCAACAATTTTACCCACCAGCGCATAAGACTCTGGGTGAACAGCAGAAGCATCCAGTGGCTCTGAACCATCTTGAATACGTAAGAAACCTGCCGCTTGTTCAAAAGTACGCTCGCCTAAACGTGGCACTTTTTTCAAATCTTGGCGGTTGTCAAAACGGCCATTTTCTTTACGAAAATCGACAATTTGCTGCGCAATCGACTTATTCAAACCTGCGATATAACCCAAGATAGCAGATGATGCAGTATTAACATCCACACCTACCGAGTTCACACAGTCTTCAACGACTGCTTCAAGGGTTTTCGCTAAACCAGTTTGGTTCACATCATGCTGGTACTGACCTACACCAATCGATTTTGGATCGATTTTCACCAGTTCAGCCAATGGGTCTTGTAAACGACGTGCAATCGACACTGCACCACGAATCGACACATCTAACTCTGGTAACTCCGCAGAAGCCAATTCAGATGCTGAATAAACCGATGCACCCGCTTCTGATACAGAAACACGCGTCAATTTAAGATCGCTATTTGCAGCCATCATTTCAGCTACAACGCTTTCTGTTTCACGGCTTGCTGTGCCATTGCCAATGGCAATCAGGTCAACATTAAACTCACGGCATAAACGGGCAAGCTCTGCAATTGAACCCGCTTTATCGTCTTTGGGTGCAAATGGATAAATCGTACTATGTGCAAGTACATCACCCGATGCATTTACCACAGCCAATTTCACCCCTGTGCGGATGCCAGGGTCCACACCTAAGGTTGTACGTGCGCCCGCAGGTGCAGACAACAACAAATGACGTAAGTTTTCAGCAAAAACATCCATTGCTTCAGATTCAGCTGCAAGACGTTTTTCGGTGAGCAACGAATGTTCGATGCTTGGACGAACCTTGCCTAACCAGAACAATTTAGCCGTTTTTTTTAAATAGTCTTGACGTGCTTGCGGCTGTGCAGTTTCAAGGCTATATTCTGTTTCAATACGCGCCAATGGTGCATCATCTTCGCCATCAACTTTTAAACCTAAAACATTTTCTTGACGACCACGTAACATAGCCAATAAGCGGTGTGACGGGACTTTATTTAAATTTTCAGAAAAGTCGAAGTAATCGCGGAATTTTTTGCCAACTTCTTTTTTCTCATCACTTGCCACTAAACTTTTTAAAGTGGCCGTTTTTGCAAACGTTGCCTTAAGTTCAGTGGTCAGTGCAATGTTCTGCGCCCAGTCATCAATTAAAATATGTTGAATCGCATCTAGCTGACTTTCTAGATCTGGATAATCTTCATGGCTAAAGCCCGCCAATGCTTCAGCTGGATCAACCGCTTCTGCAAAGATTTTCTCTGCAATCGGGCCTAAGCCTGCTTCTTTGGCTTTAAATGATTTACTGGTCCGTTTTGGACGGTACGGTGCGTAAATTTCTTCTAAGGCATTTTTAGTTTCAGCAGCATTTACACGTGCCAATAAATCATCAGACAATTTGTCTTGTTCTTTTAATGATTCGATTACCTTGTCGCGACGTTCAAATAAGTCACGTAAATAAGCCAAACGTGTATCAAGCTGACGTAACTGCGCATCATCTAAGCCTTGCGTGACTTCTTTACGGTAACGCGCAATAAATGGAACGCTAGCACCCTCATCAATCAACTTGATGGCAGCCTCGATTTGATTTGGACGTACGGCAATTTCTTTTGCCAACTGCTGAACTAAGTCAGTCATCGTATGTGATCCCACAAGGATATGTACTAAAAGCCATGATTATAAAGACCAAGACTATAAAATCCACAACTGTTTTTATTAATTTAATGGCTTAAATGTGACATATTTCAGGCAAATTTCATAAATCCATCTCATTTTCAGTGTTAAATCTTATTTTTAGGTATTCTTTGCCATTTTTTTCTATGGGCTAAGATGTATACATTTGGTATCTATGTCTTGATTTTACCTGCAATATTTGTTGCTTTAGAGCATAGTAAAGACATACAAATGAGTCGTATACTCAAGACTATCCCGACTTTTGTTTACGATGACAATAAAGAATAAAGGAGCACTTCAATGAGTTTAGTTGTACCTGCTGAAAAAACAGATGCTGTACATAGCGATGCAGATCGCGTTGAACGCATTTTAGTGGTAGATGACGATGTGCGTTTACGTACGCTACTTCAACGCTTTTTAGAAGATAAAGGCTTTGTGGTGAAAACAGCGCATGACGCAACTCAAATGGATCGTCTCTTACAGCGCGAACTGTTTTCACTGATTGTGCTCGACTTCATGCTCCCTGTTGAAGATGGTTTAAGTATCTGCCGTCGTCTACGCCAATCCAATATTGATACGCCTATTATTATGCTCACCGCACGTGGTAGTGATTCAGACCGTATTGCAGGTCTAGAAGCGGGTGCAGATGATTACTTACCGAAACCATTTAATCCAAATGAGTTGTTAGCACGTATTCGCGCTGTACTGCGCCGCCAAGTGCGTGAAGTTCCAGGCGCACCAAGCCAACAAATGGAAGTGGTCAGCTTTGGGCCATGGTCACTTGATTTATCAACACGTACCCTAACGCGTGAAGGTCAAGTCGTAACCCTAACTACAGGTGAGTTTGCGGTCCTGAAAGCCTTGGTACAACATCCGCGTGAACCTTTGACTCGCGACAAATTGATGAACCTTGCGCGTGGCCGTGAATGGGGCGCAATGGAACGTTCGATTGATGTTCAGGTATCGCGCCTACGTCGTCTTGTAGAAGAAAACCCTGCTCGTGCACGTTATATTCAAACGGTTTGGGGTGTAGGTTATGTGTTCGTTCCAGATGGCGCGGAATAATTCAAAACTGAAAAATACGGCTTCGGTCTTTTTAAGCTGAGTAGCAATAATCAGCACGACGGAGTCCTAAAATTAAGCTCAACTTTATCGATTAACCTGCGGTTCGCCTTACTTTTGTTTCGACAAAAGTAAGCAAAACCATTGTCATCTGCAAAACTCGGCATATTTCTGCATTTCAACATCATGCTCGCAGAAACTTTATAACACCCAGACCTCCTGCCTCGAACAATTGCAGATGACTTTTCGCGTATCGCATACCTGTCACCATTGAACTATGTCTCTTACATAGAAACAGGAAATCACGTGAAACTCGAACCCATCGACCCTCAAAAATTTACAGATTACGAAGCGTATTCAGAACGGAAACGCACGCGTTGGGAACGCTTTTTAGATAAAATCAAGCCGCGCTCTGCTGCCATGCGTACCACCGTACTGGTACTTTTCATTGTGTTTTTCAGTTTATTTATGTCCTTGTGGTTCTTTTGGCGAACCTTATATCTTCCAGAAATCCAACAACATGCTCGCTATCTTGCTGTTGAAATAGAAATTCTCAACAACCCCGATTTACGGATTTATCATCAAAATACTGAAGTCGATGTCGATGACTGGTTAAGAAGCCGAGTTGGCATTGAATACGTCACCGATCCCAAAGAATACCCCAATGTTAAAGATAAGGTGATTGCCGAGTTCTTTACCAACCAAATTGAAGCAAAGCTGGCCAAAGAATTAAAAGTCGAACATGCCACAGTATATTTCCAATTTAAACCTAGCCCGCGCATTTGGATTCAAACGCCTGAAATGAACGGCAACTGGGTACGGGAACCACTGAAAACTTATGCCAACTACAGCCCTGAGTTAATTTTCGGTTGGCTGCTTGGCGTACCCCTTATTGCAGCAGCCATTATTTTAACCTTGGTTCGTCAGCTCAATCGCCCGCTGCGTCGTCTGCAAAATGCTGCCAACAGTTATAGTAAAACAGGCACAGCGCCGTATTTAGAGACCAATCACGGCCCCCAAGAAATTCGTGAGGTCAACCAAGCGTTTAATCACATGATCTACACCCTAGATCAGACTGAACGTGACCGCCGGATTATGTTGGCAGGGATTTCACATGACTTACGCACCCCACTGACCCGTATTCGACTCAGTGCAGAAATGATGCCCGATGATGATTTTTTAAAAGAAGGACTGATTTATGACGTTGAAGATATGGACGCGATCTTAAATCAGTTCATTTCCTATATGCGTGATGGTTCGGATGAGGAAATCCAAGACACCGATTTAAATATGCTGTTACAAGAATTGGTGGTGCAATTCAAACCGCTGGATATTCGTTTTGAGCCTGCTGAATTACCAATTATTCAGGCACGTAGCCTGTCTCTTAAACGCCTGATTGGTAATTTGATTAATAATTCAAAACGCTACGGTGCTGAGCCGATTGAACTTTCCGCAACAGTGGAAAATGAACATATTTTAATTAGCGTAGCAGACCATGGGGAAGGTATTCCTGATGATCAAATTGAAGAACTCATGCAACCTTTTGTGCGTGGGAATGAAGCCAGAACAGTTCAAGGCAGTGGTTTAGGTCTCGCCATTGTGAAGCGCATTGTCGACATTCACCAAGGTCAACTCAGCATTCATAATCGGGAACAAGGCGGACTTGAAGCAATTATTTCGCTGCCTCTTCATCACAATCAAGATGTTGAAATTTCCAGCAGCAACCCACTCGAAAAATTAAAGCAAACCTTGGTTGAGCATTTCTAAACTTTGTACAATAGTTGATCAAACGATTTTGTTCAACTATTCAACAATTTAATTTTACCAAATATATTTCAAACACTTATAAACCATCAGAATCCCTTATACCCACATTTTTTCAAAAAATTAGACCTTAGCCTAACAGGTATGCACAATGTCGTTCTTGATCGGTACAATCGGTGCCAGATCCAGAATATTAACGAGAGTAAACCATGTCTTTAGATCGTATCCGTTTAGCTTCACTTCACGATAAAGTCATCAGTGCGGAAGAAGCGTCTGCTTTTATTGAAGATGGCATGACTGTAGGTATGAGTGGCTTCACTCGTGCTGGCGAAGCGAAAGCTGTACCTTTGGCATTGGTTAAACGTGCGCACACAAATCCTTTAAAAATCACATTAATTACTGGTGCTTCTTTAGGTAATGACCTAGACAAGCAATTGACTGAAGCGGGTGTATTGGCACGTCGTTTACCGTTCCAAGTGGACAACACTTTACGTAAAGCAATCAACAATGGCGAAGTGATGTTCATTGACCAACACTTGTCTGAAACTGTTGAGCAAATGCGTAACCTTCAGTTGAAAAAGCCAGATGTAGCGATCATTGAAGCGGTTGCGATTACTGAAGATGGCGGCATCATTCCAACAACGTCGGTAGGTAATTCTGCAAGTTTTGCAATTTTCGCAGAAAAAGTGATTGTTGAAATCAACACCAACTTAAGCCCTGCATTTGAAGGCTTACACGATATTTACATCCCAACTTACCGTCCAACTCGTCAACCAATTCCATTGACTCAAGTGGATGAGCGTATTGGTACACACGCGATCAATATTGATCCTGCAAAAATCGTCGGTATCGTCATCAACAACGACTTGCACGACTCTCCATCAACGGTCACTGCGCCAGATGATGAAACTCAAGGCATTGCAGACCATTTAATCGCATTCTTTGAAAAAGAAGTGGCTGAAGAGCGTCTACCGAAGAACTTAGGCCCATTACAAGCAGGGATTGGTTCAATTGCCAATGCTGTACTTACAGGCCTTAAAGATTCGAACTTCGAAGACCTCGTGATGTATTCAGAAGTACTTCAAGATTGTACGTTTGAATTGATTGATGCAGGTAAAATGAAGTTTGCTTCAGGTTCATCAATTACCCTTTCAGCTAAATACGGCGAGAAAGTATTTAATAACCTTGAAGCCTACAAAGATAAACTGGTTTTACGTCCGCAAGAAATTTCGAACCACCCTGAATTGGTTCGTCGTTTAGGTATTATTGGCATCAACACAGCGCTTGAATTTGACATTTACGGTAACGTGAACTCAACTCACGTTTGTGGTACGAAAATGATGAACGGTATTGGTGGTTCAGGTGACTTCGCACGTAATGCTCACCTTGCAATCTTCGTAACCAAATCAATTGCAAAAGGTGGCGACATTTCTTCAATCGTACCGTTTGCGTCGCACATCGACCATGCTGAACACGACGTTGACATCCTTGTGACTGAACAAGGTTTGGCAGATCTTCGCGGTCTAGCACCACGTGAACGTGCCCGTGCGATTATCGACAACTGTGCGCACCCACTGTATCGTGATGCATTAAATGACTACTTCGATCGTTCATGTGCAAAAGGTGGTCATACACCTCACCTTCTTCGTGAAGCGCTTTCTTGGCACTCTAACTTTGAAGAAACAGGCCACATGCTTCCTGTTCAAGCAGAAGCAAAATCTGCTTAATTTAAAGTTTAAGAAAAGCGCCCTCTTGGGCGTTTTTTTATGGCTGATGAAAAGTGTAAGAAAACACTTATCAAAATAAAAAAACTCAATTAATCTAAAGGCATCCAAAAAATAAAAATGCCAAGCTCATGTTCATTATTCGCCCCTATCTCGAAACAGATTTAGAAGACGTCATTGCACTTTGGGAGGTATGCGACCTCACTCGCCCTTGGAACAACCCTGAAATTGATATTTTTAGAAAAACCGCACAAAAAGATGGTTTATTTTTACTGGCTGTTAAAGATGAACAACTCATCGCCACATTGATGGGTGGTTATGATGGCCATCGCGGCTGGATTAATTATTTGGCAGTACATCCACACTTTCAACGCAATGGAGTCGCAACTGCACTCATACAGCAGCTCGAGAAGCGCCTGATTGCGTTAGGTTGCCCCAAACTACAACTGCTTGTACGTAAAGAAAACATCGACGTGCAAAGCTTCTATGAGCAGCTAGGCTATGAGGAAATCGAAGTCGTGTGCTTTGGTAAACGTCTGATTGCCGATTAAGCTCAGACACTCAATGCGCCGATACAGGTAGACGACCCAATCTTAAAAAAATTGGAAATTTAAGCTCAAAGAGTTGGTTCGCGTGATCATCCAACGCAAAGAATGCTTTGAACTCATATAAGGGGTCATCTGAATTTTTCGCTCGATAATGTTTCAGTGCAGACCATGTATTTAAATAATCCAACAATTGAGCAGCAGACCATTGAAATGACATCGACAATTCAGACGTCGCTATTTTCTCAAAGGGAAAAGGAATGGTTTGATAGGCCTCGTCGATATAGCGACGTTCGGCATCCCAATAGCCTTTCAAAGTCTTAAAATAAAGTCGCTCAATACAACCCTGTAACTCAAGTTGCTGCAGCTGAATTAAACCATAGCCAATGACCGCCAAAATGCCTTCAGGTCGTAAAGTCCGCAGCACCTCTGCATAAAAACCATCAAAATCAAACCAATGAATGGCTTGAGCCACCGTGATTAAATCAAAACTCTGCTCGGCAAAACTGGTGTGCTCTGTAGACTGAACTTGATAACTGACATTTTCAAAATAAGGTGCATGTTGTAACTGATGAGCACTGATATCTGTCGCCACCACGGCATCAAAATGCGGCGCCAACAATTGAGTCAATTGCCCCGACCCTGCGCCACAGTCCCATGCAAATTGAGGAGTCGCCACATGCTTGAGTATTTCTTGAATCAAACTTGCTGGATAACTTGGACGTGCGAGTTGATAAAGCTGACTTCCTGACGAAAAGCGGTCTTTCATAAGCTATTCTCAGTCTTATTTTTGACTCAAAATTAGCACATTTTCCATTAACTAAAGCATGATGTTGTCCAACACCTTATACAATCCTACTTTTCATGGGACAAAAAAAAGCCCCAAACACTGTTTGAGGCTTTTTTGAATATGGTGGCGAGACCCAGGATCGAACTGGGGACACACGGATTTTCAATCCGTTGCTCTACCTACTGAGCTATCACGCCGATGCCGTGTATTAAGCCGTATCTCGGATGAATAGTCAATAAAAATCATCACTTTTTTATTTGATCGGATAAATTTCAGGCAAAAAAAATCCCTGATGGGATCAGGGATTGAAATCTTTTAAATAAGATTTTGAATATGGTGGCGAGACCCAGGATCGAACTGGGGACACACGGATTTTCAATCCGTTGCTCTACCTACTGAGCTATCACGCCAATGTCGCGTATTAAACAGTTTAAGCGAAGCAGCGTCAAGTCCGTTTTCAAAAAAATCATTTGAGTGTTTACTTTTACAGCAAAACCAGCACCCTTCGTACATTTTTTGAGTCATTCTTTGCACTTAAAGCACGTCACCATCACTATTCATGAAAAAAGCAGCCCAAAGACTGCTTTAAAAAAGCTTAAATTTTACCAATGTGCTCTAAGCAACGGTGAATCGCACCACAACCCGGCTCGAACACTTTGACACCTTTGGCTTCTTCCATACGACAGACTTCTTCAACCAGTCGCTCCGCAACCCCTCGCCCACGGTTAGCAGGATGTACTACGATGTATTCTAAGGTTTTATTTTCACCCTGCCCATTACACCAAATGGCGCCAATGACTTTAGTATTAAATTCTGCGGTGTAAAGTAAGGTATACTGAGCTAGATTTTGCTCAAGTTGTTCTACGGCATCATGCCCATCGCCAAATTCAGGACTGGTGTCGTACAGTCGCTCTAGCTGGCTGCGCAACTCTTCTTTTTCCAGTGAAGTATAAGCGTGTACGGTAATAGGCATTGATAAACCCTCCTGAGCAATCTAATATGCGGTGACTTCGTTACGGCGAAACATTTTACATCAATTATTTGACGTCTTTGAGGAACGTGTCTATGACAGAACGTATCAGTGAAGTGGTAAGAAATACCAACGAAACCAAAATTCGAGTTCGTGTAAACCTCGATGGTACGGGTCAAGGCACGCTCAACACAGGTATTCCCTTTTTAGATCATATGATTGATCAAATCAAGCGACATGGCTTATTTGATATTGATATTGAATGTGATGGTGACTTGGAAATTGATGATCACCACACGGTTGAAGACTGTGGTATCACGCTTGGACAGGCTTTTGCCAAAGCTTTAGGCGACAAAAAAGGTTTACGCCGTTACGGTCATTTTTATGCACCGTTAGATGAATCTTTAAGCCGTGCTGTGGTGGACTTATCAGGCCGTCCAGGTTTATTTATGGATATTCCATTTACCCGTGCCATGATTGGTCGTTTTGATGTGGATCTATTCTCTGAGTTTTTCCAAGGCTTTGTGAACCATGCACTCATGACAGTACACATTGATAACCTGAAAGGTAAAAACAGTCACCACCAAATTGAAAGTGTGTTCAAAGCATTTGCGCGTGCACTTCGTATGGCGTGTGAAATTGACCCACGTGCAACCAACACCATTGCTTCAACCAAAGGTAGTTTGTAATGACCCGTATTGCCCTTCTTGACTATGGTATGGGTAACCTACACTCAGCAGCAAAAGCGCTTGAGCATGTTGGTGCAACAGTCGATGTAACCAATGATCCTAAATTAGTGGCTCAAGCTGATAAAATTGTATTCCCCGGCGTAGGTGCTATGCGTGACTGTATGCAAGGCATGCATGAAGCAGGGATTGATGAAGTTGTTCGTCATGCGGCATTTAATAAGCCCGTATTAGCGATTTGTGTGGGTATGCAAGCGCTGATGCAACGCTCTGAAGAAAATGGCGGAGTGGATGCTCTCGGTATTTTTGAAGGAAGCGTGAAACGCTTTCCTGATGTAGACGGCTTGAAAGTACCCCATATGGGTTGGAACCAAGTTCATCAGGCTGATCCGACTCATCCAATGTGGAAAGACATTGAGCAAGATGCACGTTTTTACTTCGTGCACAGCTTTTATGTTGAACCGAACAACTCTGGCATTGTGGCTGCGACCTGTGACTACGGTTTAGAGTTCTGCACAGCCATTCATCAAGAAAATTTGTTTGCGACCCAGTTCCACCCTGAAAAAAGTCATACCGCAGGTTTACAACTGCTGAAAAACTTTGTGGAATGGAAAATTTAATTCATTCCAGCCTCTGTTTGATTGAAAAAGCTCAACTTCGGTTGAGCTTTTGTTTATCCAAAATTGATGCATCTAAGCTCAAAATAAACCAGAAACAGCTTAAGTAAATGAGGCGTGCGACCTCACTCCTGTACCTTTCAATATATAAAATCTTTGCTTTACAGCAGACTAGTGTACTCAAGATGGCTGAGATGCCTTTTCATTGTCACCAAATTTGATTATGATTTGCCTGCTTTTTAGACATTTTTATTTATAAAAAACTTAATTTACAACGATAAGGTAAGTCACTATGACTCAATATGCACAAGAATCTGCGCTGAATGCCGCAGGTCGTTTCGGACGTTTTTCATACCTAGCATGGAACTGTCTACTTGCCATTGTAGCTTCAATTATTCTTGGTATTTTCATCGCCATCTTTCCTAATACCTTCGTGAACTTGGAAACAGGCAACTTCGGTGGCGGCATGATTTTTATCGTCCTGATCTATGTTGCGCTGATGTACTTCACTTTTGTATTTACTATTCGTCGCCTACATGACCGCAACCATACGGGCTGGTTATCACTGTTAATGCTGGTGCCTCTTGCCAATGTGATCTTAATGCTATACCTGATTTTCGCACCAGGCGATGATCGTAACAACAGTTATGGTTCACCACGCCCCACTGCAGGCTGGGAAGCTGTTTTGGCATGGATTTACATCGTGATTTTCGTTTTAGCAATTATCGGCGGTATTGCGGCTGGTTTTATGTCCTAAAATCACCTGTGCAAAACAGCCTGCCTAGGTCGGCTGTTTTGCTAAATCAACCTAAAAGCTTTAGGCTTAAGCAACAATGGCATAGTCAAAGCATGATGGATTCTTCTTTTCAACACATCCTTCCCAGCAAAGTCGAAATTCAACAATTTCCTCGTTTTCAAAATTTGCCAAAACAAGCAATTCATGTCATTCAAAACTTAGAACAGTGTGAAGCAATCCGCACTGAACTGGAACAGGTTTCCATCTTCGGTTTTGACAGCGAGTCCAAACCGACCTTTCACGTGGGAGAAGTCTCCACGGGCCCGCATTTAATTCAACTGGCCAGCGTCGAGCGTGCTTATTTGTTTCAAATGAGTCCACCCATTTGGAGCTTCCTTGCACCATTTTTGGCGAATCCAGACCAGCTCAAAGTGGGCTTTGGTTTAAAAAATGATGCCCATCTGTTCCGTAAAAAAGGTTTTGAGCTCAAGGGGATTGTTGAGCTGTCAAAATGCTTTACCAGCTTTGGTTTGACCAACCCTGTTGGTATTAAAAATGCCATCGCCCTGCTGTTTCAACTCAACTTCCCCAAAAGCAAAAAAGTCAGCACTTCAAATTGGGCAAGGAAGATACTCACGCCTGAACAAGTTGACTATGCTGCTGCGGATGCCTATGCGGCGCTGTTGGTTTTTGAAGAATTGCGGCGTTTAGAGCGACCCCCAAAAGATATTTCCAAAGAATTAGAGAAAACAACAAAACCTTGTCGTCATGAAAAGCTGTAACAGATGCTTAGAAAATTGCCAATACTTTGCTAAGATGACGGACATTGATTTTATTTAAGATTTGGCTAGGAGCGAAAGCATGCTGATCATCCCTGCAATTGACCTGAAAGATGGCAAATGTGTTCGTTTAAAACAAGGTCGTATGGAAGACGATACGGTTTTTTCTGATGATCCTGTTGCAACTGCACAGCACTGGGTAAATGAAGGCGCGCGTCGCTTACATTTAGTCGATTTAAATGGTGCTTTCGCTGGTACGCCAATTCATAAACCTGTGGTTGAAGCCATTGCTCGTGCACAACCTGAACTGCCAATTCAAATTGGCGGTGGTATTCGCTCACTAGAAACCATCGAACACTACTTAGAAGCAGGTGTGTCTTTTGTCATTATTGGCACCAAGGCAGTTCAAAACCCTGAGTTTGTTGAAGAAGCTTGTAAGAAATTTGCAGGTCATATCATTGTCGGCATTGATGCCATGAATGGCATGGTGGCCACCGATGGGTGGGCCAATGTGACCGACGTGAAAGCAACCGATTTGGCCAAACGTTTTGCCGATGCGGGCGTATCGAGCATTGTCTATACCGACATTGCGCGTGACGGGATGATGCAAGGTGTGAACGTTGAGCAAACTGTTCAACTGGCACAATACTCTGGTCTACCTGTGATTGCATCAGGTGGTGTGACCAACCTTGATGACGTACGTAACCTCAAAGGTCAACCGGGTATTTTGGGTGCAATTACCGGTCGCGCGATTTACGAAGGCAGTTTAAACCTACGTGAAGCACAATTGCTGTTAGATGAACAATCACTCTAATTGTTGAATTTAAAAAAGAGGTCTTTTGACCTCTTTTTTATGCGCTAAATATCAGTTTTTAAGATCTGCTTCTTAATAAATTGCATTACGAATAAACTTTAACGGTACAGTTCCACGGTTGATATATTGGTATTCGATGGCACTCGAAAACACAATCGACTCACCTACACCTAAGACTTTCATCTCACCTGCCAAATCCAAAGTTAACTCCCCCTCCATCACATAGAGCATCTCACGCCAACCGACTGGGTCGGGTTCTGCACTATAGTGCTCATTTGGGGCAAGTACCCATGTCCACAGTTCAACTTTTTGTGTTGCTGCCGCCGAGGCCATTAATTTTGCTTCACTGTGTGCTTGTGTACCCTGCCAAGCCAGAACGTTGACGACCGCTTGACCTTGCTGTTCAGGTGCAGCAATGATCTGTACAAAATCGACCTCAAGCACATCGGCAATCAAGCTGAGTTTCGCCAAACTAATATTGTCCTGTCCTGATTCAACCCCAGCCACCATGCGACGGCTTAAACCAGCCAAATCCGCCAGTTGTTGCTGGCTCAGGCCTTTTAAGCTTCGATAATGACGCACATTTTGACTGACGTATTGTAGTACCGCAGGAGACTTCATAGAGATAAATCAAAAAATATTGAGCAATATATTGCACACAAAAACAAAGCATGACAAGCTATGTGCAATATATTGCACAACAGTTCTTTTATGTTGAATACTCAGCTCGGTTCTAAAGCGCCTGTCATTGCGCTGATTTTAATTACCTTTATTTGGGGCGGTACCTTCTTGGCCGTGAAATATGCCTTAAATTTCAGCTCCCCCATGTTCTTTGTGGGCTGTCGTTTCGCCTGCGCTGCGACAATTATTGGCTTATTTTCCTATCAGCATTTAAAACACATCACCCGACAGGACTTGTGGGCAGGTGCACTCATTGGCTGTATGGTCACTATTGGCTATGGCACACAAACGGTCGGACTACAAACAGTCAGTAGCAGTGAATCTGCCTTTTTAACAGCACTGTATGTGCCTTTGGTACCTGTATTGTTGTGGCTGATCTTTCGTAAAGTACCCCATTTTATGATTTGGATTGGTGCGCTCTGTGCGTTTATGGGCTTAGTCTTACTTACAGGCAATAGCCTGAATTCAATTTCACTGAATTTTGGCCAGACCTTAACCTTATTCGGTGCAATCGCTATAGCGATGGAAATTATCCTGATTGGTTATTTTGCCCCAAAAGTTGATATTGGTCGGGTGACGGTGATTCAACTGGCAGTTGCCTCTGTGCTCGCTTTTGCAGCCATGCCACTAGCAGGTGAACACCGTATTCCAGACTTTTCATGGCCTTTACTCAGTATTGCACTCAGCTTGGGGCTTGCTAGTGCCGTGATTCAATATGTAATGAATTGGGCACAGCGCTCAGTCAATCCATCTCAAGCAGCGATTATTTACGCAGGAGAGCCAGTATGGGCAGCACTATTTGGGCGCCTTGCAGGAGAACGCTTAGCACCACTGGCTTTGTTGGGCGGACTTTTGGTGGTGTTTGGCATTATGATCAGTGAATGGAAACCTCAACTGCTGAAGTCGAAAAAGAACGTCGAACAACTTTAGCCCATCTCCGAAACGCAAAAACTGCTGAATCGAGTGATCAATGGCCACCAATTCAGCAGTATGGTCAGGTGGTTAGAATGACACCATCTTGCCCGGATTAATCATTGCTCCGATTCCATACATGCTTTTGGCTATTGGAATGACCAACGGCGCCAGTGCACGACCAAAAGGAATGTTCTGATGTTGAATACGGGTCAACATATTAAAGTCATCACTTTCACCGCAGAAATCATCGGCAATGGCTTTACCAATACGCACCGTTTGCGCAACACCATGGCCACTCCACCCCTGAACAGCATAGATTGGGTATTGGCTACCAAATTTGCGACTATCCGCGGCGCCATTAACGGTTAAATCTGTCGTGCCACTCCACACAAAATCAAGCTGGACTTGCTCTAACTGAGGAAATACGTGTTGAATACGCCCTAGCAAATAGTCATGCGTTTGTTCAGGACTCCAACACGAACCCGTGCCTTCACCGCCAAATAACAATCGATTTTTAGAAACCCCGCGGTAGTAGTCAATTTGAAACTGGGTATCGTATACAGGCAGATCCGTCGGCAGCAGTTCTTTCAAATCCAATGCTAAAGGCGCAGTCGTACACACATAAGTATAAAAAGGAATGGTGGTTTGATTACGTTCTTCTAATAGTTTAAATGAGGCATGGTGTACGCCCATCACCACACTTTTACGTGCTTTAATCACGCCTTGGGCTGTGGTCACATAAATACCATCTGTACGCTCCTGAATTGACTGTACTTCCGTCTGTTCATAAATCGTGCCACCGTTTTGGCAAAAGCCATAAGCCAAACCACGCGTCAAGGCTAAAGGATGAATATGTCCCCCGAGCTGATCCAACTGACCTCCAAAATAGTTGTCGGATTGCACATGCTCACGTAATTCATCTTGGGTCAACATTGAGGTATTTTTTTCATCTAAATAGTGACGCGCCTGCATACCTTCACGCAGTGCATCTAAATGTCCAGAGTGTACCGCAGCCGTCAAGTGTCCATGTTTACGTTGCACATCTAAGTCATATTTTTCAGTGATGCTATCAATCAAAGCCATCGCTTCCGTTGAGGTAAAGTGCCATAACTTTTTAGCTTCTTCAAAGCTGAAATGCTCAATCATGGTTTCGGCTTCCCAACGTGCCAACCCCGGTGTGAGTTGCCCACCATTGCGCCCTGAGGCAGCACTGCCCACTCGGTTTTTTTCAACCAAGACCGTATCGACACCCTGCTCCGACAAATGCAGTGCAGCCGATGCTCCCAGTAAGCCACCGCCTATCACGACCACGTCACATTCGATATCCGCATTTAAAGGCTCAAACTCATGCCATGCTTGTAACGAGCTTTCGTAGTAATTGGCTGGATGACTAAACGCACCATGCTGCGGGTTCAACCAATTCCACTCTTTACCACTTTGCATTGTAGAACTAGCTTTGTATTCAACGTCATCTAAAAATGTCGGTTTATTCATCTTCATTTCATTCACACTCAATATCTATCTCATTTTCATGCAGGTTTTAATATGCATTTCCAATCACAATGTTTTGTCTTTTCAATTTCTTATAAATAAATAGACCAATGCCTATCGCCAGCCAAGCGCAACCAAAAATTAGCGCATTTCGTTCTAAATTGACCCAGAGGCAAAGCATCACCAATACAGATAACAAGGGCAGAATCAAATTGAGGCATTTGTTTTTCATGCCTTGGGTTTGTTTTTCCAACAGATAGAACTTCACAAAAACTGAGAAATTCACCGCCGTAAAGGCAATCAAAGCACCGAAGCTAATCATGCTGACCACCGTCGCAAGATCTAGAAAAATGGCCGATAGCGAAATCAGGCCAATACTTAACACAGCATAAAGTGGCGTACCTAATTTTGCATGGAGCTGCCCAAAGGTTGCTTTGGGGAAAATGCCATCCTTCGCCATAATATGAATCAGACGTGAAGCGCTGGCATGAGTAGCTAAACCTGAAGCGAAGGTATTCATGATTTGGGCACATAAAAATACGGCTTGGAAAAGTGCTCCCCCCACATAGAGAACAATTTCAGGTAAGGCTTCGTCAGGGTTGTTAAAACGCACATTGCTTGGAAAATACAGCTGGATAAACCATGAGGCACTAATAAAAATTCCACCTCCGAGCAACGTGGTAAGCAGCACGGCACGGGGAATATTCGTTTGCGGATCTTTGGTTTCATGGGACATGGTCGTGACCGCATCAAAACCCAAAAATGAAAAACATAAAATCGATGCACCCGCAATCAAAGGCAAAACAGAACTGTCTCCATTAAACAGCGGGGCTAAAGTCAGTACATGATCATAGCCTTGTTCAGAACCCACGCCTTGAATGACTAGATAAATAAATAAAACCATCAACAGCAAGGGCAAAAGCACAAACACCAAACTCAAGTTCGCCAAAATATTGACTCGAAAGCAGTTGATCAAGGTGACTAAACCTGTAAATAAAACCACCCAGACCCAATAAGGTACACTCGGGATCACAGCTTCTAAGTAAATACTTGCCAGTAAAGCATTCACCAAGGGCAACAAAATATAATCCAGCAGTGAACACCAGCCGACAAAAAAGCCTGCTTTGGCTCCACACGACTGCGCCGTGTAGTTATATGCAGAACCTGAGTCACCACTGATTCGGCTAAAACGTGCATAACTAAATGCGGTCAGTAACATTGCAACCAACGCCAGAATATACGCTAATGGCACACGCCCATCGGTGATCCCAGACACAATCCCAAAGGTATCAAACACTACCATCGGGGTCATATAGGCCACACCAATAATGACCACTTGCCATAGTGACATTTTCTTTAAAGAAAAATCTGCATTTTTCACCGAAATCACCATCTTTCATTTTTTAATCTAGTGATTTTGGTTTTTGCAACAACTATGCCATATAATAACAGCTTCGCTATTTTAAAAATATTGAATTAAATGCCAAAGTACGATTTAGAAACTCGAAAAGCAGCGATTCAACGCTATAAACTCACGGATTATAAGGTTGCCGTTTGCAAGGAATTCAACATCTCTCGTGTGACCTTAGACGCATGGATTAGGCTCGAAGAGGAAACAGGCGGCTTGTCTCCAAAAGCAGCAAACAATCGTGGAGCACCTAGCCATATTAAAGACTGGAATGAATTTCAAGTATTTGTTAAAAATACAAAATTTCAGAATATTAGCGATTTAGTTCCACTTTTTGAACAACACTTTGGCTATTCGGTTTCTTATGCAGTTTTGGTTCGTGCCATCCATTTTTTGGGGCTAAAACGTCGTCGCGGAAGATTCTACGCTTAGTCAAAAAAGGACTATTTTTTATAATAATCATCACACATGTATTTATATAAATAACTATACATTAATGTAAGGTTAATTTATTAAAAATGTAAATTATAATTATTAAAAAAGTAATTGTTTATAAACAAAAATGTAAGTTATAAGTATTTAAAAAGTAAATTTATTAATATAAAAAGGTAAATATTGAAATTCAATTTAGTAAGATGCTTTTTAAAAGCCTGCGCAAAAATAGAGACACTGCTGCATCAGCTTGGTTCATCTCGGTGCATAAACCTTGTTATAAAAAATAAAGTCATAAAAAAAGGGCACACTGCCCTTTTTTAAATCCCATCACTTGTTATTGATACATCGGTTGATTGTCATTTAAACGAATAATGCCTTTAATGGCACGATATACAATCCACACCCACGACAACCCAATCACAGCCACACAGAAGGTCGAAGCACCAAGTGCAACACCTGCGAAAGCTGTGGCATTTTCACCCGTAAAGAATAAGAAAATAAACGGCACAAAGGCAATCACGTTCCAAATCAAATACCACCAAAAGGTGCGAATCTGCCAAGTAAAATGGCCCTCAAAAATGGAACCACGCACAGAGCCACGCTTCACATAATTAATCACTAAAGCAATAATGGCTAAAATCCCTGCGGAAAAAATCGCAACGATATACAAAATATAAAGAATAAAAGTCAGACTACGATTCGGATCTTGATCGACTGAATAATTCATATTGTCCCTCATAAAGTGGGCTTGAACTTTAAATAGGCAAACTATTGAAAGGAGAAATAAGCCATAAAATTAAAAGAATATTGAATAGAATTGTACAAAAGTAAATCTTTCTAAACGGTTGTTTTTGTGTTTTATGTCGTAGCTTTTGCTGCGCTAACCATGCTGCAGGCCATCCTCCTAAAAATGAAAGGAGATGTAATGTATTTTCAGGTACACGGCGCTGCCCATTTTGTGCAGCCTCTTTGTCTTGTGCATAGAACCAATAACTGGCCGCATTCATCACACTAATCAACAGCAGCACCAATCCACTCAAACGCCCCAGCAATACCAATAGCGCCAAAAACACGATGTATGCCACCGACGCAATTTGCATTGGACTCCAGCGTTGTGGTTCGGTCTTTTTCGGGGAGGCTTTTTGGGTACGACTCTTTTGGGTTTGTGATGCTTTTAAATAACTAACTTGCTGTGCACGGAAACGCCCGTCCCCATCCAGCAAGACCGTATATTCCAGTGCACAGCCGACAATCGGGCGTGGACCTTGACGGGCAAAATCTTTAATGTGTAAAAACACGCGATCTTTCGAGGCATCGTTCGGTTGAATAAAACCATAGCCTTTGTCATCAAACCATTCGACTAATCGCCCCTGATCACGCATTTTTCTTTCCTATTTAAGCAGTTACAAATTTTAGGCGGTCAATCACCATATTACGCATTTCAGCAGGATTTTTCTGCAAAATGTCATCCCCCGTACGACCTTGTTCTGCATTTTTTTGTGCCACTTGTAAACGCATCATCCAAAAACGCGCAGCAGCCATTGCCAGATACAGCTCTAGACAAGATTTTTCATCAGTCGTTAAAGGACGAATGCTTTCATAGGCGTTTAAGAATGCGATGGCCTTGTCTTCATTTAAGTGCACACTTGGATATTCGGTACAGAAGTCATTCAGGGTAATCGCAATATCAAACAAGAACTCATCTTTATTCAGTTCATAAAAGTCTAAAATGCCTTTGAGCCGATTGCCCTCAAACAAAGTGTTGTCACGGAATAAATCCGAGTGGATAAAGCCCTTTGGACGATTCGGATAAACCGCCGATAATGCATCATATAAACCCAACAACTTACTGAGCAGTGCCTGATCCGCTTCACTTAAAGTTGGTTTCATCTGTAACGCAACAGCGAGCCAGTAGTCATGGTCACGGTATTCTGCACGCTCCAGTGGAAAATTTTGCAGTGCGACGTGCATTTGTGCTTGTGCAACCGCAATCGCCTCGGCTTGCTCAAGGGTCGCAGGCATAGGGTGTTTGCCCATCATCCGTGGGGCAATTTGTGCGGGTTTAGCTTTTAAACTATGAATGGCTTTGCCTGAATGACTTAAAGGTACAGGAACCGCTAAACCAGCCTGACCTAAATGCTCAAGCACAGGAACCAACTCGCCTGCACCCTGTTCATCCATTTCTTCAAATACAGTCAATACATACTGCACAGCATTTTCACACACAATAAAATAGTTCGTATTTTGAATACCGCCTTGAATTGGGATCAGATCGATTACCTCAAGTCCATAAGGTGCTGCAAACGCCTGAACTTCCTGTAAAGTCAAAGTGGTATAAACCGACATATAAAACCTGCAAAAAAACTTACATAAGTTTGATAGAATACCCGCTCCGACTATTAAGGTGTAGCATCTAAGTCGCGAAGTTTCATAATCGGCTGTTATTTTTGGAAAAAATTATGCTAGCTAAACGTATTATTCCTTGCCTCGACGTAGACAACGGTCGTGTAGTGAAAGGTGTTCAATTCCTTGATATTCGTGATGCAGGTGACCCAGTAGAAGTAGCACGTCGATATAACGAACAAGGTGCTGATGAAATTACCTTCTTAGACATTACCGCAACTTCGAATGGTCGTGACACGACTTATCGTACTGTTGAACGTATGGCTGAAACGGTTTTTGTTCCCTTAACGGTCGGTGGTGGCGTTCGCAAAGTTGAAGATATTCGCCTCTTACTCAATGCTGGCGCGGACAAAGTCAGCATTAACTCAGCAGCGGTGTTTAACCCAGAATTTGTACAAGAAGCATCGCAACGCTTTGGCGCACAGTGTATTGTGGTTGCGATTGACGCGAAAAAAACGGGCGAGAACAAATGGGAAATTTTTACACATGGCGGCCGTAAACCGACCGGTATTGATGCGATTGAATGGTCCGTGAAAATGGCCGAGTTTGGTGCAGGTGAACTGCTCATTACCTCGATGGATGCCGATGGTACCAAAGCAGGTTATGACCTCCAGTTGATGCGTCAAATCAATGACCGCGTCAGCATTCCAACCATTGCTTCGGGCGGTGTCGGTAACTTACAACACTTGGCCGATGGTATTTTAAAAGGTGGAGCAGACGCTGTACTGGCTGCTTCGATTTTCCACTTTGGACAACACACCATTCCTGAAGCGAAGAAATACCTTGCAGAGCAAGGCATCGAAATGCGTCTATAAACAGACCATAACCGTAAAACCTATGAAAAGAGTGCTCTCGAGTACTCTTTTTATCATTTTAAAGATGAGCAAAAATGTATCACTTAGAACTAATCTTATTTATTTGTGGTCTATTGATCTGTTTTGTTTTCATTCTGTTGATGAAGAAATATGCTGGCCGCCCTTTCGGTATGCTGGCCGTACTGTTACTCCTCGGTTTATGCCTGTTTAGCTATATCAGCTTCTGCAAATATCAGTTTAAACAGTATTATGAAAAAGCGCTGATTGCACCTGATCAAATTCGTGCTTGTGGTATTTTTACACAATGGTCGGAGGTCACCCATTATCGACGGCACAACATCAGTACTGAAAAAGTGTTTTACTTTCAGAGTGATCGACAAGCTTTTTTATTTAGCAATAGTCCGCGTGCCAGACAAAGCTTCCCTGATCTCAAAACCTTAAACATCAACGAGCATGTTTGCTTTCAGTTTTCCCCGGACTATACCGATGAAATGGATCGCTATATTTTAACCGACTTTAAAAAGCAGACGAATTAAAAGGCTCAGTTACGCTGTACTTCGGCACAGCTGAGCTAATGCTAAGTCGGACAGTAACTATCGCCTCTATTATGCAGCAAATGTTAAAGCTTAGAATGTTCGCTGGATCTTGATCGAACTTACGCTCTGAATTGTTGAGATAAAAAAAGGGAGTCTTGCGACTCCCTATAAACCTAGAATAACTACAACATTGTCTTGTTAAACTGGAAAATGAAAAATGACGTACTAGTGCTCATGAGATGATTTAACCTCATCAACAGCTTTACTATAGAATGTTCAAATGACGAAATATTGACAATACATACCAATATTATTGACAAATCACGACAAAAATACCCCATTCCATTATCCTGCAACCGTTTCCGCCGTCTGCGCTGAGTTAAGTGGAATTGCTTCAGGTGCCTTAACCCATTTTGCAGGGAAGACCTGATTAATCCACTGGGTGAGCTTATTCGACACCACTTGGGGTAAAGCAATACCCAACGGATTTTGCTCTTGCAAATCCAGCGAGGAAATGAGCCGCGTTCCTAAAATATAATCAAACCACGGTTTGGTCACACACCAGTTGGCATCCTGATTGGAGTTCATATGATGATCATAATGCCAAGGAATCTTACGCATTGCCCAGTCTGGCTCTAAGTGCGCACGGCGGTGAATATAGTAATAATTTCCTGCACTGTACAACACAGACAACGTCATGCCCTTGGAGACAGGATAAAATAATGTCCCAAACACACCCGCCACGACAGCGAGTGACACGATTTCATTTTTGGTACGCCAGTTGCTCCAACCTTCAACATAACCATGATCGTGAAATGTGGTTTTCCGTACTTCTCGGTGATGCTCCCAATGCGATTTCATGCTGTCAGGCACAGGGCTATAGCGTGGCTTTCCAGCACGGTGTGTTCCATGCAAAATATATTTATGTGCAACCCACTCAAACGCATTGGCAACCACCAATCCTGCGACAAAACCCTTCCACATGGCAAATTCCTCCTATATTCAGATTGAATATAATGTGGAAACTATGCTAAATATTGACCCTAGCATTCAAATTCATTGACAAATTACGACAAGAACAATAGAGCTAATCAATGCAACATTTCAAAGATTACACAGGTTCTGTCTACGGTGGACTGGGGCATTTACTCTATGCCTATTGCCAAGCCGTGGGCTACCCAATTTCTGAACAGCTTGAAAAAGCACAGAACTTAGAACGTTTTGATTATGCCCTGTGGTTAGAGTTACTGAATGATCTTGACAGCCATCTGCACGTCCCTGCGCTCGGACTCGAGATTGCAAAGTATGTACAGCCCAAGCATTTAGGCATTTTGGGCTATATTGCCCTGTCCTGCGAAAATTTAGGCGAAGCACTCACCCGTTATCATGACTTTCACCGTCTCATTTATGACGGCAGTTCACTGTATGTTGCAGTTGAAGGTGAAAATCTGTGCTTTGGTTGGGTGGAGATGCCGATTGAACTCACCACACAACTCAGCAATGAAGTGGCGATGGCACTGATCATTCAGTTTATGAAGCACTTTGTCGCCCATGACGACATCCAGCTCAGCGAGGTTCATTTCACTCACTCTACACCGAAAAATACGGCACTGTATGAGCAGTACTTTAATTGTAAAGTTCGCTTCTCTCAAAACCGACCGATGATGATGATTCCCCTCAGCGAATTGTCTATGCCCTTTCAGCAAGGTGATCAAACCCTTCAAAAAATGCTCTTACAACAAGCAGAAGCCTTACTGGAAAAACTTCCCAACTCTACTCACATCGACCAGCGCTTACAGCATGCGATTTTAACGGGGCTACAAAAAAACCAATATCAAATTGAACATATTGCACGGCAACTGAATTTTTCAGTCCGACAGCTGCAACGTTACTTACAACAACAAGGCACGACCTACCAACAGCGGATGCAAGAAGTCCGACGCATCTTGGCGGAGCAATACTTAAAAGATCCACACCTTAGCTTGCAGGAAATTGCACTGTTGCTAAGTTACTCTGAACAAAGTGCTTTTCAACGTGCCTTTAAACACTGGACCCAAGTCACACCTCAGCAGTGGCGTATCCAGCATTTTCACTAAAATCTGATCTGTTTGATCTACGTCATCAGGATGTCATGCTTTTTTTGTTAAATTGACTGAAAAACGAGCATTTTCTCGTTAAATATAAAGTTCTACGCGAATAAAACATCAATAACTACAAAAGGCGCATTATGAATAAATATCTTGCTGAATTCATCGGAACGTTTTGGTTGGTCTTCGGAGGCTGTGGCAGTGCCATTTTTGCAGCAGCTTTTCCCGAGTTAGGCATCGGCTTTCTTGGCGTTGCGCTTGCCTTTGGTTTAACCGTTTTAACGGGTGCCTTTGCACTTGGACATATCTCTGGCGGGCACTTTAACCCTGCGGTCAGTGTCGGCTTATGGGTCGGTGGACGCTTTGATACCAAAGATCTGATTCCTTATGTGGTCTCCCAAGTGGTCGGTGCAGTTTTAGCCGCTTGGGTGTTATACCTGATTGTCCAAGGCCAAGCTGGTTTCACCGGCACAGGAGGCTTTGCGACCAATGGTTATGCCGAGCTGTCACCAGGAAAATACTCCTTAATCTCCGCTTTAATGATTGAAATTGTACTGACCGCAATGTTCTTAATCGTGATTATGGGTGCCACAGATAAACGTGCACCTGCTGGTTTCGCACCGATTGCGATTGGTTTAGCCCTAACCTTGATTCACCTGATCAGTATTCCTGTGACCAACACCTCGGTTAACCCTGCACGAAGTACAGGTGTTGCAATATTTGCTGAAACAGCCGCGTTAAGCCAGCTCTGGTTGTTCTGGGTTGCTCCGATTGTCGGTGCCATTATCGGCGCTATTATTTATAAAATTTTAGAAAAAGAGGATTAATTAATTCTCCATTCATTATAAGAAAAGCCCACAATCTGTGGGCTTTTTTATTGTTCCACATGGAACATAGATAGGCCTATATTATAAAAACGGATTGTCAATTTCACCCGAATGCGGATGTTCAATTTTCTCAGGAAGCTGAGCTTCACTTTCAAGCTGTTGCACAATGGCATTCAGATACGCCTGCAATGCTTTGGCCGCAGCTAAACCAGCTTGGTCTTTGGTGAGTTGTAAATTGCCATAAATACTGACGCAGTCCGTGTCATTTTCAAGGGTCAAATCATGGATGGCATGGGACTCGTTACCTTGTACAAAAGGTTTAAACATTTTATTTTTACTCTTGTTTGTTTTTCAGGCATTGTACACTGCAGTCGAATGTCTATACATCCAACTGCATAGAACTTTAACGTAACAGCTGCAAAATATATTGCAATAAGGCGTCAACCAATTGTTTCACAATCGCATCTTGATCCACCGCATCAATACCCGTGCCCTTTGTTACGGTGCTACCACTACTCGACTGAGTAGTGCTCGATTTAAAGTTTTTTTGTAAGGCTTTGAGCTGCTCGGATGAAACCTCTTCTGCACACTGACTTTCCGCATCCCAATGTGAATACTGAATTGCACTATTGGCTTTTACCGCCGTTGCTGTCAACGGTAGTTTATAGGTGTTACGTTTTTGCTCTTCTGTCAGTTGCGGAAATAAATTCACACCCAGCTGCTCTTCCAAATAGCAGACACTGACAATTCTTACCTGCTGTGAATTATCATTCGGTGCGTAATAAGCGCCGATTGCACCTGTTTTTGGCATATAGACCGCTTTATAAACCGCACTCGGAACAATCACTCCCTGACCAATGGTCTTGAGCTTTTTGCCCTGAAATACAGGCCCAGTTACCACAAAAACATCCAGCTTTTGCTTGGTCACAAGTGCCCGTGTGGCTTCTTCCAATTCACGCCACACTTGCTGATTATTTTTAGGGGCTTGTGGCACCATATTGGCCAAAGAAAAACTGTCGAACTGTGCGGCTTTGTTGGGCATATCAGCATTCGGTGCCATATGTCCACGGTCATAGCCTGAACCACGGTAGTCCGACAATGTCGCTCGATGTTCGGTTGCAACATTATTTTCTTCGTGAAAACTATCTTCACGTGGAATTTTTTGACTCAGGCGCTGTGGCGTCAGAGCCTCTGCAACCCAGAGGGGGGTTTTCGAAACACCCGAATACATCACATTAAAACCGTTAAAGCACAGTGCATAGCTGTGTTTACTTAAACTTTCTTTGAGTAAATAAGGCGGAATTTCCCGATAAAATTGTTCTAAACAGGCTGAATTTGAGCTTGGGCTTAAAGACACGTATTGCTGAATTTTTTCTTGACCAAAGGCAATCGCAAAACTTCCCGTTGCCACCAATCCTAAAATCACTTTCAGGCCATTTTGATTAAACATGTTAAAGACTGACTTCCCTGAACTACTTTTCTTCTTCGCCATCACAACTACAATAAACATCGGTTTTTCACGAGCTTAACAATCAGCGTATACGAAGTATATCGCTCGAGTTCTATTCGCATAACAATTAAACAAAACGCCATATTTAGATGATTTTGCATGTAACAAAATGTCTTTTTTGTAGAGTTTTTCTACGGCAACGTGATGCGATTGCGTATCTTTGATTGCTGTCGCTTCAAAAAATATGCCAAGGTAAAAATGAATCGAACGAAATAATACCTGCAATTTACGGAGTTCTTATGCATTCTAAGATTTTAGCTTCTCTTGGTTTAATCGGCACAGTGATAAGTGCTTCAGCCTTCGCCGAGCCCCCTATCCAACCGGGTGACACCTTAGAAAGTCTCTCTCAAGCCAAAGTCATGACTACTGTTAATGGTCAACCAGGTTCTATTCAAGAACTCGTAAGCTCAGGGCAAATTAAATTACTTGATCCAAATGCTGCACCTATCAGTCCAGCGGACCGAGGTGTACCCAATGACCAAGCAGTGATGCCAACCGCACCACAGAGTGAAGCACCTGTTCAACAGGCCGCACCTGATACCACAGTGCAACAACAAGTCGCTGCGACTCCAACAGAGCAACATCCACTGGCACCGAATGCAGAACTCTCAGCACAACAAGCTGAAGCGGCATTAAATGATGCTGTCGCACCCACGGTAAATACAGACATGAATGCTGCCCCAGCTGCTGCACCGCCATTAGATTCATCAGCAGAGGCACCTGTCAATGCGGTTAAGCCTGATTCACTGCCATCACCAGATGCCCCTGCTCAAGCGATGCCTGAAGCACCTGCAAATGATCCAATGAACTAAGACTTCAACTGATTTATCCTCCAAAAAAAACCAGCATATATGCTGGTTTTTTTATTGAGGTTTTAAATCTCGATCTGACTACCGAGCTCAACCACACGGTTTGGTGGAATCTGATAGAAGTCACTCACAGGACTGGTATTCCTTTGCATTGAGATAAAGAGCTTTTCACGCCACGGCGCCATACCATCACCCACGGTACTGATAATTCGTTCACGCGACACAAAGAAACTGATCTGCATTAAGTTATATTCCAAATCAATCGCTTGATACACCGCTTCAAGTGCTTGTGGAATGTTCATTTCATCTTTAAAGCCATAGTACAATTCAAGACGATAGAAATGCTGATTCATGGTTTCGACATGGAAGCGATTGGACTCTTCCACATAAGGAACATCTTGAATTTTAACGGTGAGAATAATGTTCTTTTGATGCAGTACTTTATTGTGCTTCATATTGTGTAACATCGCATGTGGCACAACGGTTGGTGTTCCAGTTAAAAAGACGGCCTCGCCTTCAACCCAATTGGCTTGATCACCAATACTTTGTACAAATAAATCGAGTGGCAGCGTATCTTGCTGAAGCTTGGCAAAAGTTAACTCGCGACCTTGTTTCCATGTCATTAATAACATGAATGCAATACCGCCAATCAGCAATGGAACCCAACCGCCCGATAATACTTTAAGTGAGGTCGCGCTCACCAAGACCAAATCTAAAACAAGGAATGGAATAATCAGCAGCACCAATTTTGGCATGCTCCATTTCCATGTATAACGAATAAATACCGCAATCAATAAGGTGTCACATAGCATAGTCATGGTGACCGCTAGACCATAGGCATGCGAAAGCTGTGAGCTGGTTTGGAAGATTAAAATTAAGACAATAATTGATGCCAACAATATCCAGTTCAGTAAAGGTACATAAATCTGCCCCTGTTCCGAGTCTGAAGTATGCTTCACATTTAAACGTGGTAAATAACCCAATTGAATGGCCTGACGCGCTAAAGAGAAGACGCCTGAAATTACAGCCTGTGAAGCAATAACGGCGGCCATAGTGGCCAAGAAGATCATTGGGTACAAGCCCCACTCCGGCACCAACAGGTAAAATGGATTTTCGATCGCAGTCGGATCACGCAGTAGCAATGCACCTTGTCCTGCATAATTAAGCAGTAAACACGGCAAAACCACAATAAACCATGCCAAACGAATCGGCACAGGACCAAAATGGCCCATATCGGCATACAGTGCTTCGCCACCTGTGACGGTCAACACTACCGCACCCATAATGAAAAAGGCCATTAAAGGGTTGGTCACGATAAACTGAAATGCCCAATGTGGGCTCAGCATGCCCAAAACCAAAGGCGTTTGAATAATGCTCGAAATCCCAAGAAGACCGAGAGAGAAGAACCACAATAAGGTCAGTGGGCCAAAGAACTTACCAACAAAGGCTGTCCCATACTTTTGCATGACAAATACAGCAGTGACGATACTAATCGCAATTGGCACAATATAAGGGTCAAGTGCATCGGTTGCGATGGATAAGCCTTCTACGGCAGATAAGACTGAAATGGCTGGGGTGATGATCCCATCCCCAAAAAATAGTGAAGCCCCAATAAAGCCAATCGAAATTAACAGTAATTTTTTCCGATGGCTAAAATTGGTATTGCGCAAATTGAGTGCAAGCAAAGCCATAATCCCACCTTCACCATTGTTATCTGCACGCATGACAATTGCAGAATATTTAATGGTAATGACCATGGTCATGGTCCAGAAGATAATGGACAAAATACCTAATACGTTTGCAGGGGTGATGCCCAAGCCATGTGCAGCGTGGAAGGATTCTTTCAATGCATAGAGTGGACTGGTTCCAATATCCCCAAACACGACCCCTAATGCTGCCAAGGTCATCGCAGGCAAGGCGGCTTTTTTTGCAGTACTTTGCATAAGCTTGTCTTCAATTATCGACACTATTTTTGCGAATCATATCATTGAGCTAAAACTTTTGCTCGAATTCAATTGTTTCACCTTGTCGATGGCTATGTTTTTCGATATTATCCTCCGCCATGGTGAAGTGTCCGAGTGGCTGAAGGAGCACGCCTGGAAAGTGTGTAAACGTTTATAGCGTTTCGAGGGTTCGAATCCCTCTTTCACCGCCAAATTTAATTTCTATGATGTCTCATAGAGTCCTAAAAGCTTAAATCTAAAGGGTTTGAGCTTTTTTTATTGCCTTATACTATTCGATGAGATCTATTGTAATCCCCTATAACGTGGGGGATAATTGGGGGACTATTTTAAATCAACAATAATCATCCCCCAATATATAAGGATAACATCCTAAATGCTTACTGATGCGCAAGTTAGAAAAATCAAACCAATTGATAAGAAAAAACGCTATTCAGATGAAAAAGGGCTTTATTTAGAAGTTACACCATCAGGTGGACGTTTCTGGCGGTTAAAATATCGATTTAATGGACGCGAAAGCACTTTAACAATAGGAAGCTATCCTGAAGTTTCTCTCGCTCAGGCTCGACGTGTCCGTGATGAGGCACGAATACAACTTTATAATAATATCGATCCTAACGCCGCAAAAAATCAACGTCTCGATAAAACTGATAAAAACAAGCTTTTCAAAGTGCTAGCAATGGAATGGATGCAAGATCGTAAAGATGCGATCACCGAAGGCACTTACTTACGCGATTTATCTGTTTTTGAGAAAGATTTGTTCCCTGCTTTAGGTGATATGCCAATTGATCAAATTAAGGGAAAGGACGTATTAGCTTGCGCTAAAAAAATTGAAGAACGCGGCGCATTGGAAATGGCTAAGCGCTCTATTCCTTTGACTGGTCGAATTTTCCGTTATGCAATCCGTAAAGGAATCATTGAGAATGATCCGACCCCTCATCTACAAGAGGCATTAAAGCCACGAAAAGTAAAACATATGGCTCGTCTGGATATTTCTGAGTTTCCGCCATTCCTTGAGCGTATGGATCGTTATCACGGTAGTATTTTAGTTAAAACGGCACTACAACTAATGACTTTAACATTTGTGAGAACTGCGGAACTAATAAACATGGAGTGGAATGAGATTGATTTTGATAATCATTTATGGAGAATTCCTGCTTATAAAATGAAAATGGCATTACCTCATATTGTTCCTTTATCAAAACAAGCTGTTGAGTTAATTGAGGGGCTAAGACCTATAACAGGTAACAAGCAATTCGTTTTTTATAATCACAGTAAAGCCAAACCGTTAAGTAATAATGCTCTTTTAAGTGCAATTCGAACAATGGGTTATATGGGGAAAATGACGGGACATGGTTTTCGAGGACTTGCGTCTACAACCTTACATGAACAAGGTTATATGCATGATGCGATTGAAATTCAATTAGCGCACACCGTTGGGAACTCGGTTTCTCAGGCTTATAACCATGCTCAGCATTTAGATTACCGAGTGAAAATGATGCAGGAATGGTCTGATTTCATTGATGGGTTAAGAGATAAGAAATCGTAGTCTATGAACTATTCAAAAAATAAAACCTCTTCACTCGCCAGCAATATTAATGTAAAATAGCTGATGTAGCATTGATTCTAAATATCTTTTTAAATTTCATATTCTAGAATTTCTGGGATCAAACTATTTTCAAATTCATCTTTACTTATTACCATTTTTTTATCTTTGATCAAAGATACTAAGACCTCATTATTAATAAATTTCATTGCTGCAACTACAGCTACTCCAACCCCAATAATTAATGAAGCCCATTGCGCAAACAAATATGTATTTGCATCAACCAAAATTAAATTCCAGCTTAATTTATTAAACAACAGCACTAGCAAGCTATTGGAAATAATAATTGGTACTGAAGAAAAATACAAAATGAAGTACCAGAATGGTCTAAATTGTAATGTCTTCAAAGTTTTTTTAGCCACAAAGACCTCTTCACCATTCAATACTTCAATAGAAACTTTTTTTCTAATCTTTTGCAGATTATTTATCATAACAAAGAGGGCATCTGGAAATTTTGATTTAATAATATCTATATCTCTAAATCCTAACTTATCTGTGCCAGCCAAAGCTTGTGCAAAGGCGCTTTTTTCATGGTCTTTTATACCTTTCCGGCTACACTCTTCTTCATATCTTTTTACAGATACAGCCCTGTCAGAATAAAATTCTGCATTATGAGTAAAACGTTTTCTACTATCCAACCAAGATAAAATAGGATAAATAAAAATAATTAGTGGTAGATATTTTAAGACCAAATCCAATTAAGTCCCCCTAAACTAAAAAAATAATAGTTTGAGAAACACCCTTGCTTCTCATATAGCTTAAGTTATCCATTTTTGATATTACTAGCTATTTCCAAGCCTTTTGACTGAATCAAAGTTGATTGATTTATTAAATCAGGATCGTATTGCACTCTTTCAATCAAAGGATAAGATACAGCTGTACTTTTGTCTTCGATAAGCTCCTCTTCATTTTCAACTTTATACTCTACAACCCCATATTCCGTTGCAATTTTGACTAAATCTTTTACTCTTTGATTTAAAGATAAAAAGCCATTTTTACTAGCAACAAATGTCTGCATATATACATCAACGTTTTGCTCTTCCATTTCTGAAAGAATCTGTCTTTCTAAGTCTGTAAGATTCTCTACATATGGTTTTTCAATACTCAGATGAATCTTCTTAAGCTGTTTGCACTGAATTATTTTTTCAGCCGTAATTAGCTCTGGGATAGTACTTACTACAATTCTCCCAAATTTAGCCTGTAATTTTTCAGTGACTAATAGACTTCTTAGAAAATCTTCAAGAATTCCAACGCTAATTTCATTTTCTGGGTCTTTTACTTCACACACTAATTTTTGATGTAAAGGATAAAAAACAAATTTGAAAAACCGTGGATTAGCTTTTAGATTTGGTGGAATATAGCTTTCACCAACATTCTGATTTTTATGCCTTTCATCCTTTTCCTCATCGTACCAGTCACTTGTTAGACCATTACTTCTAAAAATTTCACCTGTAAACCCATTCACTGAATTGTCTTCATTAATTGGTTTTATTGAACGAAGTTTTAGATAGTTATTCCGTGTTAAAGGAATCTCTCGATAGTTCTTCTTAAGCTCTTCAAAAAGAGCTACATAGGTTTCAGGTGTTACCCCTTCTTTCAGTAGTTTGATATCTACAACAGCATAATTAACCGTTCGCTTACGGGCCATTTCAAGAACCTCTAAATAAAAAATTAATTGATTTGGTCAATGGCTTCGGAAAGCCATTGACCACAAACGGACTGTTTACTTTTCCTTACGAACACCTTTAAAAGGTGTTTTTTCAGATGTTTTAACATCCATAAAACGTCCAGTATCGGTGTCTCGTTTAACCCAATGACCACTTGGAGTTTGTGTTTGAGAACGGTCACGAACCATTCCATTACGATGCCCATCACCTGATGGAGGATTTGTAGCCATAGTTCAATCTCACTTTCTGATTAAATTAACCTGATTAATCAGGTTGTTTCAAAAAGGGCTCGGCGCCCTTTTGACTAATATAACTCAATAAATCTGATTAAGTCAATCAGTTTAATCAGATTATTTAATCTTTTATTGCTCGATAAACGAACTCATGGCCTCCAGAGGAAGCTGTTTCTTTTTCACCTAAAATATAACCTTGATTAAAAAGCTTTTTTAGCTTCATGCTTGCATTAGGAATGGAAACGTCAAAATGATTTGCAATTAAAGAAGTAGTGACCCTAGGCTGTTCATAGATAAAGTCTAACAATTCTTGTGTTGATGAATTAACTTTTGGCCCTATCCAAAACTTCTTACTTTCATGGTGGATTAATAAAGGTTGCTCTTTAGCCTCTGCACCATATTGCCAATTATCTATCAAATCCTTATTCTTAAAATTTGTTAAATAAAAGGCTTTTTCCCCACGTAAATTTTTTGCTAAAGATACAATGCTTTCTCTTGGGAAAGAAGCATCCGTAGCATCAACACCAGCTAGAGATATTTCAAATATTGATATTTGAGGATTTTTATCAATATCTTTCAACAGGGCTTGGTAAACTTCTCGACCTTCTTGATTACCTATAGCTATAGACTCTTCAAGAAAATCTCTGAGTTTAATTAAATTGGATTTCTTCATCTGTTAAATTTAACCTAATTAATCAGAATCAGTCAATAAAAAAATCGAAGCATATATGTGTCCCTTGCACAAGGGTTAAGCCTTTAGAAATCGTATAATCTACAAGCAAACCATCTCTGTACATTAACTGAATATTAAATGTTTCTAAACGAATACTTAAATCTGCATCAAATTTTGCTGCTTGCTCTCTACTACTCTTAAACCCCAATCCTCTACCACTCTCCTTACCATGCCTTGTAATATTTCCTTTTGAGAACACTTCAAAAACTAAGCCAATATCGCTATCTTCACCATCGTCTGGAAATTTTGCATACAGATCAGGGTAATTTTTTTCCAGTGTTTGTCTTAATGTTTTTACAACACCGAGGCCGCTATCTGAAATGACTGTTTGAATATGTTTTGGTTTATGGGTTGGCATATAAGTTTGAAGAGCTGCAAAACCATCTAAATTTGATTCACTGTGCTCACTAATATTACCAATAAACTCAGAAAAAATTGTTAGAGCAACTAAATCATATTCATTAGAAGTCTTACTAACGAAGCTTGAATGAAGATTTAATATTAAAGGCTTATTTTTACTTACTGGAGAAATAGAGCCGAATTCTACTAGCGAAACAGTATTACCTTTAAATAAAGTAGCAGTTGAAGACTTTGGTTTTTCGGGTAAAACTTTTACGCCATCTAATAGTAGATCAAAAAAACCTGCTCTATTCAAATAACCAATTGAAGCTTTGCAATTCCCAAGATCAATAACCACCCTAACTCCATGATTAAAGAGCTGATTAGATAAGGCAAGAAATCTTGCTATTGATTCTAATAGAAATTTAGTTTCTGGTTCAAATACAAATTCAACTATGTTTTTTGCATTAAATAGATTGGAATACCCTTTGAGAATGAGCTCATATTTTTCAGCATTAATCCAACCTGATGGAAATATAATTACTGTATTTTCTTCTTTATTTTTCCATTTGTAATTTTCATCTTGATGAAACTCACCTCTATTTTTATCTAGAAAAGAGTTTACTTCTCGTCTTTCAATACCAATTTTTCTAGCTATTTCTCGTCCTGTTAAATTCGGATTTTTTGACAAAACATTAAAAATCAAATCCTGTAAATCATCCAAATCTTTTACCCCACATTTATTCCTCGATTGCAAAATACTGACAGTTAAAAATAGGTAATTAATAATAAAAGATTCTATAGAATTTACAATCTACAGAATCCTATATTTTCATACTTGGCAGAGAAACTATGTGGAATTCAAATATCCCCACCTACATTTTTAAACTTTTCCACCAAGATTGAAATTTTTTGAAAAACACTTTGTTTCTTTGTCAAATACTGAGGATTTAATGGACTCATCTTCGGCAAAATTGCATTGAGTTCAGTACCATTTTCACTAGCAAACTCTCTCTTCAATGAGTTCGTAATATAGCGTTTCGCCGCATCCTCATTCAAGTTTTCATCGCCTATTAGTTCCTGTACTTCACGCTGTTGTTCTGATTGTGCAAAAATGAAAAAGGCATCTATCACACTAGCTTTATCATTAATCGTGTCTAAATCAGTATGATTTATAAAATCGACTATTAAGCTTTCTTTAGCTCGATTGCCTAAGCTAGCACGAATCACTCGTCGCATATCTTCAACCAAGGTTACCTTATCTTTCACTTTCTTATTATTCTCAAAGATTAACTCTAAAATGTAATCTAGGTTAATTTCTTGCGATTTCAATAAGTCAACTTCAAAAACTACATCATCCCAATCAATATTCGATTTTTCTTGTTGCTCAGCTGATTTTTCTCTACGTAACCAATCACGAATATCGTTATAACTAGATCGATAATCTTGGATTCTTCGCTCAGCTGGCATATGAATCGTTTGAAGTTTGGCTAAATCTTCATCACTTAAGTAATGCTTATTCTTGAATGTTTCTACTGCCTCAGAGTCACTCAAATCCAAGTTTTGCAAATCTTTTAGACTCACGAACTCATCATAGTTTTGCAGAACATTTTCCACACGTAAATATTCACCAAATAATTTAGCAAAAGCTTTTTTATCCGATTCTTTAAAAATTTCATCAGGATTTGGAAACCGTTGCTCTAGCTCCCTCACAACATCGACAAAACCACGCCGTGCCTCACCAGTCAATATATCAGTAAAGCCCTCCATATATTCTTTGTAGCTTTTTTCTAGCACTACATTCTTAGTATTACTATTACCAAATAAAGTAATGGCATCGATCGTCACTTGCTCTAAATCACGGAAAGTAACAATATTACCAAATGTTTTGGTTGCATCATAAATTCGATTAGTACGAGAATAAGCCTGTATTAAACCGTGATAGCGTAAGTTTTTATCTACAAACAATGTATTGAGTGTAGGTGCATCAAAACCAGTAAGAAACATACCCACAACGATTAGGAGATCAACTGTTTCATCCGCAGGTAGTTTTTTCCCGTGGGAATCTTCACCTTTTACACGCATAGCTAAGTCACGGTAATAGTTTTGAAATCCTTTACTATCAACACTAAAATTCGTTTTAAATAATAGGTTATAATCTGCAACAGCCGAACTTAAAAATTCTTTTGCACTGCTATTCATAGCTGAAACATCAAAACTTTCGTCCTGAATATCACCAACCGCATCTTGTTCCTCATTGGCAGTAAATGAAAAAATAGTTGCTATATTTAAAGGCTTATCACTGACTTTCTGTAAATTTTTCAATGATTCATAATACAGCTTAGCAGCATCCACGCTACTTACTGCAAACATGGCATTGAAGCCCTTGCCACTCGCTTGTAGACGATGCGTTTTTTGGCGAAAATTATTTAAGATGTACTGACTAATCTCTCGGATACGATCTGGATGTAATAAAGCTTGTTTATTTTCATACGCACTCAGCTTTCTCTCATCTTGTTCAGTTTCAATGGGTTTAAATTGTGGACGTACATCATTATAGTCCACCTTAAACTTTAATACTTTCTCATCACGAATTGCATCAGTAATCACATACGAATGTAACTCCCGACCAAAAACGCTTGCTGTATCTTCTGCCCCCAAGGCATTCTTTCCAACAAAAATAGGCGTACCTGTGAAACCAAATTGATAAAACTTTTTGAATTTTTTCTTTAAGTTTTTCTGCGCCTCACCAAACTGACTACGATGACATTCATCAAAAATAAAGACTACTTGCTTGTTGTAGATAGGCAAATCACTTTCTGTTTTCATCAAGTTGTTTAGTTTTTGGATAGTCGTAACAATAATTTTATTATCATCTTTATCTAAATTTCGTTTTAAGCCTGCGGTGCTATCAGAACCATTAACACTATCAGGCGAAAAACGTTGATACTCCTTCATCGTCTGATAGTCGAGATCTTTACGATCCACTACAAAGAACACTTTATCAATATAATCCAGCTCAGTTGCCAAACGTGCAGCTTTAAAACTAGTCAAGGTTTTACCTGATCCAGTGGTATGCCAAATAAAACCACCACTTTCCGTTTTGCTCCAGTTTTTAGCTTCAAACGAGCTTTTGACTTTCCACAAAATACGTTCAGTTGCAGCGATCTGATAAGGACGCATCACCAGTAAAGTATCGCTTACATCAAATACAGAATAATTGAGCAACACATTAAGCAATGTGTTTTTTTGGAAAAAAGTTGCTGTAAAGTCCTTTAAATCTTTGATTAAGTTGTTATCTGACTTCGCCCAATTCATCGTAAAGTCAAAAGTATTTTTATTACGCGCAGTTGTATTGGCAAAATATCGTGTATCTGTACCATTAGAAATGACAAAAAGTTGTAAGTACTTAAATAACGAGTTTTCACTATTAAAGCTTTCTTTGCTATAACGATGCACCTGATTAAACGCTTCACGTATAGCAATACCACGTTTTTTTAGCTCAATCTGTACTAAAGGCAAACCATTGACCAAGATAGTAACATCATAGCGATTGGCATGGCTGCCTTTTTGCTCAAACTGTTTAATCACTTGTACTTTATTACGAGCAATGTTCTTTTTATCTAATAAATAAATATTTTGAATACGCCCATCATCAAAGACAAAATCATGGATAAAGTCATCGTGAATTTTTCTTGTTTTATCAACAATGCTGTCGCTTGTTTTATCTAAATAAGTTTCAACAAAACGAGACCATTCATATTCAGAAAACTGTACATTATTGAGTGTTTGTAACTGTATTCGCACATTACCCAACATTGCATTAGCATTGTTTAATGCGGGCAGAAATTCATAGCCCTGATTCACTAAATCCTGAATAAGCTCTCTTTCTAAATCGCTTTCACTTTGATAGCTATCTGCAACCTGCCAATCTTTACTGTATTTATCTAAAATAATAAAGTTGTTTGATTCAGCGATGGGGTTAATTTGTTCTAGCATCATTATCTTCCTCTTCAGGCCAAGCACCATAATTATTAATTAAATTGTCAAGCAATAGCCTTACAGTTTGCTTTTGAGGTGGCGTTAACTCTGCAATTTCTGCATTAGAAAGCTTTAAATGACTTAAAGAGTTCATTAGAGTTATATAAGATTGCTTATTACCTTCCACAGTGTTTAATAAATCGGCCCACTCTTTGTAACCAAAGAATCCTGCTATTTTTTCGTATAGATTTCTTAACAGAGTAAAATGATAACGTTGTACGTGATTTTGCTTTATTGCTTGTTCAATTATTTGCTTAATATGTAAATGATACGAAAAAGCTTTGTTTGAACTACCTTTTTTTTCCTCCAAATCGTAAAAATCCTCATCGAATTTACTTAAAATATACCCACTTTTGACACCAAGCTCGCTATATAAGACATTATAAAAGAGAGGATTGTGCGTTGTTATAATAAATTTCAAACGCAATGGTGCAGACCTGATAAGCTCTGCTAAATGCACAGCTAATTCAATCAAGTGATTTTCATCCAATGAACTTACAGGATCATCAATAAAAATATATTCAAGTTGGTCAAATTTATCAGTTTCTCTGTCTGCAATTTCAGCAACGTTTAGAATTGTAACAACCTGATCCAGTAATGTATAAAATACGCTCCAAATAAAATTACTTTCTTCGCCTTTTGATATTTTTAGGTTTCCAAAATTCTCATCATCACCTCGCTCAAAAGAAAAAGTAACTTCTGTTAAATCTGCACTAAAATTAGGTGTCAATTTATCACTAGTATAATTTTGAAAATATTTAACAATATTCCTGTCTTGCCCTAAATCTTTGAGGAGGGTAAGCAACCAATCTGTATAAGTGTTAGGTTGGATTTTGAGTTTAGGCTCAGTATCCCCTTGCAAATCATTATCCCAATAAAATAGGTCTTCAGTGAAAGCGTTGTAATACAAAATTTTTTGACGTGGAAGATTATTTCCACTATCCCCTAAATTTTTCGGAGCAATTAAGCTTTTAAACTCTCGTGATAAACGTGTTTTCCCAGTGCCATTGAAGGCATAAATCAACTGTACTTTTTTTTGAGAATCTTTGAGTTGTTGAGCTATCTCAGTTAGTGTTTTACTCATGCTAAGCCTCTATCTCTTCAGACTTAGGAAAACTGAATAACAAATCACGATAATATTCATACTGCTGTTGGCGTAATTCAATTTCACGCGGTAAACCTTCACGAATTGAGCTAGTTATAGCATCAAACTTATCAAGAATGGATACAATTCGTGCCTGCTCAATTAAGGATTTATTATTATCTTGTGGATATGGAAGAGGCATTTTAACTTGTTTAAGGGCATTAGCATTAAATTGTGGCTGCCCTCCACCTGAAACTAATTTATTCGCTTGATCCCAAAATAAATCACTTTGGGCAAAATGCCAATAATATTTGGGATTAACGATTTTTTCATCCAAACTCAATTTAATTAAAAATCCCGCATAAATCGCAGGATAATCCTCCTCAAAAATCATTGTTTTACCAAAAGTTGCGCCTGTTCGAGCCATGAGCAAATCATTTTTGTTTAGAAGATATTTTTCATTTTCGTCAGAAATATCCACATATTTGGCTTCTTCTAATATCAATTTACCATTCGCATTTATATCTGTAATTCTAACGAAACGAGCATCTCCAAAATCTTGTGCTTTGGCTGCATATCCATAAGTAAACGCACCAATATCCCCCAAAGCACTCCACTCTACTTCACCATCTTTAAAACTTAACAACTGATCACGATAATAGTTGTATTGTTTTTTTCTTGTGCTAAGCTCGGCTGTCAACTCGGCTGTCATAGCGCTAAATGTATCTAAAATACGAACAATTTCCGTTTGAATCTCAAGGGATTTTTGCGGGTTATCTGGGCATGGGAGAGGAATTTTGAATTCCTTTAGCTTCGCATCTGAAATTGCTGGATATGCCGACCCACTTTGATTCTCTTCAAGGTATCCTTTAAATTCGCTTGATGAAATTAAATGCAGAATCCATTTTGGCAAGATTACTTCTTTTTTAGCACGTAAAACGCAATATCCAGTGCTAGCAACTTCCCCATCATATTCTTCATCAATCAAGCAATAGCGCATTTGAGTAGGACGTGTAGTTGCAAAGATTACGTCATCTTTTTCAATGAGCTTTTGAGCACGGCTAGGGGCATTATTAGATGTCACCACAGATGTTTCTATTATTTTTTTTGTCTCAATATCTACAGAAGTTAGGTCAATATATCGATAACTATCTGTAGTATCTCGCCACTTTATATTATTTGTACGCAGAGTAATTTCGCTAAGAGGCTGCCACTTTACCTCAATACCATCTAGCAACTTTTTTAGAAAACTCATACTACATCCTTAGCTTCAATCTCAGCCACAATCGCATCAATCTCATTTCGTAAATGATCAATTTTGGCTACGGTGTTTTTCAGCTCTGTGTTAAGTCTAGCAATATCAACTATTTCACGAGTATCTTTTGCTTCAATATAACTACTGACAGACAAATTGTAGTCATTTGCTTGAATCGCCTCAAAAGCCACAGACTTAGCAAAATGCTCTACATTAGCTTTGCAGTCAAACACCCGCATGATCTGTTCAATATGTTTTTCGGTCAAAATGTTATTGTTCGTTTCTTTTTTAAATAACTCACTCGCATTAATAAACTGGGTCGTGTTTTCAGTTTTATGCTTTGAGAGCACCAAAATATTTACAGCAATTGTTGTACCGTAAAATAAGTTTGGTGCAAGTGATATCACCGTTTCAACATAATTATTTTCAACTAAATATTGACGAATTTTTTGCTCAGCACCACCACGGTAAAAAATTCCTGGGAAACAAACAATCGCAGCACGTCCTTTACTAGAGAGGTAACTGAGTGCATGCAAGACGAAGGCAAAATCAGCTTTTGACTTAGGTGCTAGTACGCCTGCTGGAGCAAAACGACCGTCATTGATTAAAGTTGGATCATCTGAACCAATCCATTTCACTGAATAGGGTGGATTAGAGACAATCGCATCAAAAGGTTTATCATCACCAAAGTGCGGAGATGTTAAAGTATTACCGAGTTGTATATTAAACTTGTCGTAGTTGATATTATGCAAAAACATATTCATACGTGCTAGGTTATAAGTCGTATGATTGATCTCCTGACCAAAAAAACCATCTTCAATAATATGTTGGTCAAAATGCTTCTTAGCTTGAAGAAGCAAAGAACCTGAACCACAAGCAGGGTCATAAATTTTGTTTACTTTAGTTTGTTTATGCATCGCAAGTTGTGCAATCAATTTGGATACATGTTGTGGTGTAAAGAATTCACCACCTGATTTACCTGCGTTTGCGGCATAGTTAGAGATCAAAAACTCATAAGCATCACCAAACAAATCAATCTGGCTATCTTGAAAATCATTACCAAAATCTAATTCAGCCACACCTTTAAGTACAGCAGCTAAACGTATATTTTTATCTTTAACTGTATTACCTAAACGATTACTAGTAGTATCAAAGTCAGCAAATAAACCTTTGATATCTTTCTCAGATGGGTAACCATTTGCAGAGCTTTCAATAGCAGAAAAAATAGCTGCTAAATCTATATTAAGATTTTCATTGTTATTTGCATTTTTTTCAACATTACTAAACAATTGACTGGGAGCAATAAAATAGCCTTTTGTTTTTATTGCATCATCTTTAATTTCTGCGGTGATAACACTATCAGGTAACTCAGCATATTTGATACTGTCGTCACCGCCTTCAATATAATTAGCAAAGTTTTCGCTGATGAAACGGTAGAACAATGTACCCAGTACATATTGTTTAAAATCCCAGCCATCAACTGCGCCACGGACTTCGTTGGCGATCTGCCAAATTTGGCGCTGTAATAATGCACGTTGTTGGGTACTGGTCATTTTAAATCCCAAAAAAATAAGTATCGAAGTTAAAACGAATATTAACCTATAGTGAATGTACAAATACAAGGAGTATCAGCGATAAAGCTGAATATCCAATAAAATAAGGGAGCAAAAGCCCCCGTTTTATTCTCGTTCTTCCAACTTAGCTTCAATCCACTGATGGATTTCCCAAGCCGACCAACCGATACGCATTTCAGTCAACCGTACAGGCTGAGGAAATGTAGGATCGTAATACTTTGACTCCTTATTGATCATCTCGTAAATTTTAGATCGACTAAGGGCAGTAAACTCAACAACATGCTTGATGTTAATGATTTGATTCATCTGAAAAGTTTGACCTGTAAACGCATTCATGATGTTTAACTCCTAATCATTGATGCGAGCGGTAATTGCTCAAATGATAGGTCTCCTGAATAAAAAATTACTCGATCCAGTATGATCCAATGCCGTCTAATTCAAAGCCTGCACCGACTGCTGCAACCCTTTCTGGATATCTTGAACATAAGTGAGATCATGCGTTGGTTGAGACTGTTCTGGTTTGGATTCATCCGAGTAAAACTCCTCAACAATATCCATCCCTTCCTCACCTCCCACCTCAAAGCTGGCATTACCATAGCCCTTCCGCGCTACTTGGTCTAAAGCCTCCTGATAAAATCCTGCTGCCTTGCTTTGTTCACTGATTTGCTTTGCATTGGTAATCGCTTCCTGCAAATGAATCCCATCACGTAAAGTTAAATCCACGTAATAAATCGGAGTACGATAGCTTTGTGTCGTGCTCTTACCTCTTAAGGTCAGCTGTAACGGTAGACATGAAAGTAAATCACCTGAAGCCGAACTGTAATAACGAAGTCGCGCTGCCAAAGTTCGTATGCTGTTAAAGCCTGTGGTTCTAAAAATGAAGGTACCGAATTCATCCGATTCATCTAGGTTGACGTAAAGTCTGCCATAGGGTTTACATAGTCCGCCTTGTGCCAAAGGACATAAATCAGGGGATGGGCATGGATGTTGTTCAATCCCACTTTGTCCCAATCTTTGGCAAGTTTCTCCATTGCCTGAACAGATTAATCGTCCTGTTTGGCGGTCAAATAAGCTGTACTCAGCGCGTAGGTTCAGTTCAGGATCGTTAAAGATCATTCTGACTGGAATGTTTCTAAGTTTTTGATTCGATACTTTAGCTCGAAGTTGCTCATCTAATGGATGCTTAATCCATCCGTCTTTTCCTTGAATTTGACTGGTAATGGTAAATTGATCATCCTTTTCAGGGAGACGTTTGCCATTCTTTTCCACGATCTTACCAATACTGATACGACCAAGAACAGGCGGTGTAATTGCTAAACCTTTAATCATGGTGATGTCCTCTATATAGGTGTTGAAGTGATGTTTAGATTTTGCGCATAAAAAAATCCCATATCTGTTGAGGTATGGGATCGGGTTATTTGATGTGGCTTTGGTGATTGATACGTTGTTGGGAAATAAATGCTGCAATGTGTAGCTGCCCTATCCACCATTCGGGTAAATTTGAAAGCGCCGTGTCCCTGCTTTGGTTTGTGGAAACTGCTGTAGATATTCAGGATGTTGTTTTAGTAAGGATTTACTGTCTAGGCTGATGGACTCCTGTGATTTCTTCCATGTCACTGAACCGCCGGTAAACACAGCGCGTTCCGCATCTTTCATCAGCATCTGTATTTGATGTTTGAGTTCATCGAAATACTGTTGATGTTGTTCAAGTCTGTGTCGCTCTTCTAACAGTTGGTTAAAGAGGTAGTTGGCCTGTTCATTTTGGCTGAGGTCTTCTACGGTTAATGGAATCTGTTCAGGATAGAGTTTTTGTAAGGCTTTAGCTGCTGAATCCGAGGCATCAACACTCGGTGGAATACCTGACTCGACACATTGCCAGAAGTGTCGTTCCGCATTGATGATGTGCTGAATCACCGTTTCATTACGGGACACTTTATAGATTTTGGTTTCATGACCACAGATCAAGGCACAGATATGTGCCGCTTGTTTGCCTGTCACCGCCAGTTGATGTTGAACCTGACACAGCACATACAGTGGTACGCCATCTCGCCAGAGTTTTGCGCCATATTCTCCGACAGTTTTACATTCCAAGATTTGCACATCTGGGTTGCCCACCACGGCATAATCCAAATTCGCCAACATAAAGTGCTTGTCTTCATCAGGGTGTTGTAATACTGCATTGACGCGACGGACTTTGTGGTTGGTGTGCATGCTGTAATATTCAGCCACTAAAGGTTCAAGTTGTTTTCCCCAATACAACGGTGCATAGCCTGCACTTTCATCCTCAATGTTTTGTTGCATCCGACCGGTTTTGATCATCCAGAGTTCGAGCATCGACATATAAGGATTGAGTCCGCAGGCAGTCGCAGCATCACTACTGCCGATGCCCTGTTTGCGGATTTCAAGCCATTGTTGATAGTTGAGTTGCTTGGTGTTGGCAAGGCGTTTGGCTGCGGGTGTTTTAGTTTTTCTTGGCTGTTTGTTCGGTCGGTCACGTTTGGTTCGGGTGCCCACTTCCACTTGTGGGGTGGATGGATTGATATCCGGTGAGTAGGCTTGTAATGGGTGGTTTAATGCATTTTGAATGTGATGATGACTATTCATAATGGCGCGATTCCTTCTTTGAATAAAGTATCGTCACCACAGCAACCGCTAAATTTCAGGCATAAAAAAGCCACCTCTGAAAGTGGCGAAGGGTCTTGCACTGCGGCTATCGTATAACCACTGGCTTAGGCTAATGGTGAAAGCTTAAATGAAGCTGAAATTTGAGTCGTTGTGGTAACTGTTGTTTGTGAAGTAAATAAAGGGTGAGTTTGATAGTGTTTGGGCTAAGGCTAAGCTAACATACGTAAAGCCTGTTCCAAGCCACGTTGTTTAATCGCAGCCCCTGCACCAAACCATGCTGAATCAAGACGATGATCGGTACTCATCGCGCGTCTTTCATGATCGACAAATTCAGTAATTGAACAGAGCAAACCATAGGCCGTATCTTTGGCTGAACTGAGTTCTGCGCCACGGCCATGTCCGTTGAACATGGTCATCACTTTTGACATGGCACGTCCATTGGGTTCGGTTTTGTTGTCGGATTTATTGATGATCGGAGTTACAGGAATAGTTGCTTTGGGTAGTGCTGCATTGCGATAGTATTGAATGATACTGTCCTCTTGATCTGCCACACTCAGATTGCTGTTGTTAAACACCGCATCAAAGTAAGCCGCTGCTTCTTGTTGCGTCACTTTACGTTGGCTCAGTTGCTTCATTTCATACATGTGTTCATCCCATGCACGCACTGAAATACCGAGTTGGTGTTTGACTTTCTCTGCATCAAAGCGGGTACTGTGTGGGACTTTGACCACGCCTATGTTGTTCGATCCAGCGTTTTGTGCTTTTAGTGCAATTGCTAGCGTGTTGTTACACACGACACGAATAGAAGTGAATTGTGCGGTAGTGGCAAGGGTTCCATCACACGCCGTTGCTAAAAGAATATAGCCATTGCTGACATCTTTACCTTTTAAAGCTGCACTTTGTCCTGTCTTAGCCAATGCCCAGAATTTCTTACCGCCTTTCAGCACCCCAGCTGTTTCGAGTTCAAATCCCGATTGTTCGCTTAAGTCTCGATAGAAGTTTAAGATTTCCATCGGTTGCACTTCTTGGAAACGTTGACTGACCACGGATAACGGTGCATGGGTATCAGAACGATACAGCACCCGTTGTTCTTCAAAGGGTAGAATAATGTCTTGTCCGCGTACATTCTGAGCCATGTAACGAACATCAGAGCTTTCAATACGCCAGTCCATACCGGCTTGTTGTGCCCAAACTTCAATGGGTTGATTCGGGGTCAGTTGGTTGCCTAGTCCATGCCAAGGGGTTTGCCCCACAAAGGCCATACTGTCGACTAAATGTGCCATAAAGCATTCTCCTATTGAGATTAAATAAAATTGTGAAACTGCAATTATTCGAAAGGACGGGTGTGATGCATCGGATAAGTGGTCTCTGGCTCATATTGAAAAGCCAAGGCAAAGCAATATTCACATTCCAAGCATTGATACGAAGTTTGCCCACGAGCTTGGGCGGGAATGGAAGGTGTAGGAGGTTGCGTCGGTGCAGCATCCTGTAAATGATTGAGTAGACACGCCGCACATCCCACCGCACCGCCAATCACGGCACCAATGAGCAGCACCATCGGCTTTTGTCCTTTCAACATACGGGCACCCGTGGCCCCCATCGCGGCATAGTTGACCAAGTAATGCATCAAGCTATGCATGGGAGGTTTGGGAAAGTTTGATTGCGCTGGGTTCGGTGGCGGTTGGAATTGCGGTTGTGCAATCATTTCCACCTGATCACTGCCACACATGGGACAACAAATTTTGGACATAACAGTCTCCTGAGATAAAACATCAGTCATAAACGGGCATAAAAAAACCTGCCACGATGGGCAGGTTTTTGGGTTTGTGTTGAGGTATTCGTACTATTCGCTTTAACTCAGTTCAGTTGATTTAAAGCTTGGCAAGCAGTTGTAAGAGTTTAATGACATAAACCTGTAGCGCTTTTTGTAATACTGGATGTTGATCACCCTGCATCACCAGCCAAAGTAGGATTGCGATGAAGACACAGCACAACACACTGATCAGCATAAATCTGCGCTTGTTCATGGCCCTTGTCTATTGGGTAACTTTCGGTCGAGCTAAGCTTGATTTGGTTTTACAGGGGCGGATGCTTTGAATGTATTGCCCATCACCGGTATCGTTATAAAAGCCATGTTTGGATTGAATTTCGAGACACTGGCCCTTTTTAAACTGCTCAATCTGCTGCGCAACTTTTTCAGGTAAGGCATAGTAGTTCAAGATCACTTCACCCTTTTTGGTATTGAAGATAATCGCTTCCTCACCTAAGCCAAGATCCTGTTTTAAAATAATCTGTTCGGTCTTTGCCATCGCAGTATGCGTGATCAATAGGCTGAATACCGCGAAGCTCAAGTAGCGTAAAAGTGTTGTGATTTTGGTTTGAAACTTCTTCATGATTTTATTCCTGTCATTATTAATATTGGTTCCATCTTAGAAACAGGGTTGATAGCCTTCTTGTAGTACTTGCTGACTCGTTAGATTCCAACGCACCACATACCACGTACATTGATAACGATCCGAATCCCATGCCGCACGATAAGTCAGTTCATCCCCTTGCTGGTTCCAGCCTTCTACACGTTTTTGTACTTGATCACGATCAGCACGTCCCCACGCCTCCATCAGGTGGGTTCGCAACATCTGATCAATCTCAGGCAGCATGCTTTTTAAATCTGCCGAAGCGGATTGCATCGGCTTTAAGCCATAAGTGGACGAATTAGAACTCAAGGTTTGATCATCGTGGTATTCGCCATCGATCTGCATGCTAAGCTTTTCTAGATCGGTGTTGCTCGTTGACGTTGAGGGTTCAGCTTCGGTGGGATCTGCACTCATGGAAAGACCAGCTTCGCCCATGTCTAAATCGGCGGGTGTTGATGGTTCAGTTGTTGTAGATGAACTGGAATGAGATGCTTGGGATGGTGTCGCTGCGAGTTGTGCCAGTTTTAAATCTGTTTGACGTTGTTGCTGTTGGTTATATAACACGGCTGCGGTGAGTAACAGAATCATGCCGCAGACAATCAACACCCAATGCATCGGTTGTAGACTTTTCGTCGAAGTTGAATCATTAGAATTTCTATTCATTTTTTTATCCTTCTTGTCTTGGTCTTTGTCTTTATCTCTATATCAATAAAGCTTCACTCTCCCTGTTTGAATCAGGAAGAGTGATTGCCATCAGGTTTAAGATGTGTGCTAGAACAACCAGCGCACAATGGCCAACGGCCACATCAGTCCTTTCAATAAGAACAGCAGGCAACTTAAGTAATCGACACTGACATAACCGCCTTGTAATTCAGCCGTGCGTTGCATCAGCATTGCGGCATAGACAATGGTCGCGATCAGATAAAAGCCAAAGAATTTTTTCATGGTCTGACCTACTTCTTGCAACTTGGATCAGTTATGGCAGGTCCAGGAGTGACTTTGCCATTCGCATCTTGGGTCGCCATGATGTGACAACGATTGATCTTGGCAGATGCAGGTTTGTCAGGGGCTTGCATCCGCTGTCCCGTATAGTCTTGACGGGTGGCTTGACGCACTTCTTCAGAACGTACAAATACCGTTTGCCCTGTCTCGGCAATAATCAATTGCATCCGACTTGGTTTGTAATAGGTATTACGTGGACAACCGCCTTCATTGCGTAACGCACTGATCAGAAATGTCTGACGAGTTCGCTGACGTTCATAGCCAACATAAGTACAGCGCAGTTGTACTCCTCCCTCAACGCCGACCAGTTGTAAGGGATAGGTGTATTCTTGATAGCTGCCTGCTTGGGTCGCTTGTCCAAGCAACAGTGCACCGCCTAAAAGTGCGCCAGTACAGAGAAGTTGTTTTAAGGGATTAATAAAGCTTGAATTCGTTTGAAGCGTTTGTTGTTGAACGTGTAGATGTGCTGTCATTGTTAATATCCTGAAGACTAGATAGGGTGTAGGTAGCGTCCTACTTCATCTAGATGTTGTGTATTTGAATATTTTTTATTTACGTTTTTAATGTGGGCTGCTGCTTAATACTCAGCCTGCCAACCACTACTGCCTAAATTAAGCAGAACGGATTGTGCTTGTGTCATGCTTTGATCAAGTACCGCATCGTAGCGTTCCACTACGACCTCACAGTCATACTGGTCATAAGCTGGGCCATTGCCTGGCTGCCCTTCAAAGGGATTACTGCGGATGCATTGCTGTAGTTTGACTTGTACGATGCTGTCATCCTGTTGTCGCATGGCATGTAAGGCATCATTGGCGGTCGGTGGAATAATGGCTTCACGAGATTCGCCACAAGCACTCAGTCCAATTATCAATGCGATGCTGAGTAGCAAAGGACGGCTTAATTGTAAAAATAGCTTACTCATCAGCTGCTCCTTGTGTCTCAACGGGGGTATTGGCTAAACCAAAGCGGTAATCAATCTGCTGTGGAATCGGAATATCTGTGCTGTGTAAAAGCTGCCGTGGCTTAGGATGGTAATCGCGTGTGCCATCGTCACGTCGGGTCACTTCTTGTTGTTCTTGATAAAGGTCATAACGCAACTGCTGCGGTTGGAAGCGATAGACAACAGGTTGTGGAATGGCCGTATCTGAGGAATAGGCGGAGAGGATAAGTTGTTTGACCGTCAGACGCTGCCCTGCATCGAGTTGTAAGAGATACCCCAGACAAGTACCGCGTTTCAGATCCGCCAAATTGCTTTTGGCTTGAGCCAATGGGTAATGCAGTTCTACTTTCAGTACTTCGACCTGTTGCCCATCAAAGTTCGGATTGTAGGCTTGGGCCAATACCTCTTTTTCGGTGACATAAGGAATGCTGGTGCGCAAACTTAAAGTTTCATGGTCTGCATCATATTCAATCGCGTTATAGGCATCTTGATCATCAGCATTAAAACAAACGGGGGCATGTAATACATTCAGTGCCAGTTCTAAATGACTGAGATCGACTTTCAGTTTTCCCGTCAGTTTTTGATGCTGTTGCTGTGCTGATTCAAGCCGTTGTTGGTAATCCGCTGTGGTTTCCAGTTCTCCTTGTGCTTCAATCGAGTTTGGAGATTTCAAACGCCGAAAGTAGTTGATCATCAATTGATTGGCTTGCGGATAGGCATCAGTTTGTCTGAGATCAACAGGATTGAAGTCTTCTTTAAAGCGTCTACGTTGACTGCCCAACCAAACTATCTGATCAGGTTTCAGTTTGAGTTGCTGACGGAATGTTTGCCAGTCTGCTTGTTGTTGTTTGTCAGTGAGTTGTTGATGAAAGCTCTCTAATGCACCCTCATCGACTGCCTCACTCGGGGTTAAGGGTTTTAACTGTTCAGCCGTTACTAACACAGGAACAGGATTGGATTGAATTTGAATGCGTTCAGATAAAGCCTCGGCTTCATCAGGGATATAAACATGATTGTCTTTTTTTGAGCATGCCGTGACGCACAAAGGCACCATCAGACACGCCACCCAAATCGGGGCATGTGCCATAGAACCACCTTTTATTATTCGTCGTTATAGATCAAGATCTAAACGTTATTGAGTGGAATCAGGCAAAGCACAGCCGTGTGATCGTCTTGCCAAAGGCAATCGAAATAAAAAGCACAATCGGTTTAAGTTTGGAAATGGCAAAGCCAAAAGATAAATGTCAGTACGCATGGCGGACTCCTTTGTTTAAAGCAAGCCTACCGAATCCCTGCTAAAAGATGGTGGTAGGACGAAAGAGGGTTAGCAGACTGGTAAACAAAGAAACCAGCACGCGCAAGCGCGTCCCCCCTCCGCCCTACCATAGAAGAAAGGGGGACGAACGGGTCCACGACATACAAAAAATCAATTTCGTATCTCGTCTTTGTTTAACTGGGTCTGCTAAAACCCACTGGCAATGTAGGCCAGCATGCCAAGGATAATCGCTGCTCACCCGTCGGTCAAGCAACGGACGTTATGGCTGTTCAGGAAACAGTAAAGCGGATAACGCTATGATCTCTATCAGCTATTTGATGGTGAAGGCTTCTCAAGCAATCGTTGGATCATTTTTAGCTTGAGTCTTGATCATTCGTTTGATTATGATTCTCAAAACACAAGACAATAATTTTTTTGAGATCACACATCGTGTCAGAACAATTTAACTTTGTTTCAATTAAAAAAAAGGCCAACATTCATTTTAATGGTTCGTCGATTAGCCATGTGCTCATTTTAAAAGACGGCAGCAAAAAGACACTCGGTGTCATTCTGCCTTCAGAACACCCCCTCACCTTTAAGACTCATCTCGAAGAGCGGATTGAAATTATCTCAGGCACATGTGCAGTTCAAATTGGAGATCAATCTGAAGTTTCCACTTACAGCTCAGGCGAATCTTTTATTATTCCACCCAACAGTGAATTTACGATCCAGTCTGAAGACGTTGTAGATTATGTATGTCACTTTGAACCGCATTAAACTTGTTTTTATTATTTAGCTTAAATAAGGGAAGCCTCCTCATGGCGGCTTAACCCCTGCGTTTCACTTCAACTATTTATGTTGAATGAGCTGACCACTGAATGACTCCATACCACGATCCCACACATAAAGATTGGTTGCATGCTCTTTAAGTGAAGTCATTCTAACATCTAAGCTTTCAAGATTTTCTAATGGTGACTCCATATCATCATTCATAAACGAGGGCACTATTCGATTGCCTTGAACATCAGGTTTAAATTGTTTTTGCTCCAGTAAAACCCCGATGCCCTCTGTCACATCCAACCATATCTCCCTCATTTTTGCACAGTAATTTGTCTCTTCCAAATAGAATGCTTTTTGGAAGGTTAAGAAGTAGCGCACCACATAGTGTTGATGTTCTGGATCACGATAAATCTGATAAAAACGGTACAGAACTTGTGCACGACACCATGATTTATCCATGAGTCGTCGCTCAAACTGCTTCAATGCTCGACTAAAACTTTGAATATGACTCAGCTCTTGTGCTGTTGGATGCGGGTGCATGGTTAAATAGAATTTAAGATCAGGCGCATCCACACTCAGTCGATTTATGTCTGAGTATTGGTCCATCAATTTCTGGATCTTTTTCTCATAAGCCGCATTGCACTTATTTAGCATTTCTTGAAAGCCAATGCTTTTAAATAACTTTTCTAATTTATTGAGTATCTTCGAAACTAAGTCAGCCCATTGTTTCTCATTCTCAGGCCAAATCTGAAATTCTTCCTGTTCCGCGACACATGCATAGTACGCGTTGCTGAATTGAGTCACCCAAAACCCAAATTTAAATTCTCGATGTGAAAACAGCAAGTAATGCCAATCCTGACAATACTCGAAGAATGAGCATCGCCAAGTCTTTCTCAAATCGCTATCAACGAGTGTTGCAAGCTTAAGTGCAATATAAAAATCATGTACATCCTGCTCTAATTTCGGGGCAATAAAGAGTTCAGCTTGTTTGAAATTCATGTCGAAAGTCGTCCTATGTGATTCATTCATAAGACGGCACTCGATGTATTTTTTTACTGACTCACTTTGATTCAGGCTTCAATTGATACTGTCTTCCATGTGGTTGATATTCCCCTTTACTCAAACAACGCATTCCTGCATAGCTAACCAATAAGCTTTGATCATATTTGTCCTCATTGGCAAAGTAGTTCAACAGAAGCATCACATTGTCAGTCATTTGCTTATCGTCACGATGCAGCATACCCAATGCGAGACGTCCCGTTTGCCGATAACGTTGCTTGTATTTAACGGTATTACAATTGTTGCCTATTGCACCTTCCCCAACAATCTCTCGCCATTTATCAATCACTGCTTGCCCAAGAAAGGTATCGTTCTGACGCTTTGAACCGTTATAGATGAATAGCAGATGAGCATGGAATCCTTTGTCCCTCCCTTGCTCCAGTTTAAGCACATATCCTTTTAATTCAGCAAAACACCCCTGCTGGTCTTTAAGCAATTGTCTCAATTTTTGGATATGCTGATAAAAGTCCTGTAAACCAATCTGACCATGCTTCTCCTTTGTATAACTTAGATCAACACGAACCAATAACAGCTTGTGATGATCCTTGATGATGGTCTGCATGTAGAATTGAATTGATTCGCGATTGCGTTGCTGCTGCTCTTTATAACGTTGCAAATGCTCCTTTACCTTTTCACGTTGACTCAAGATCAACTTTTGTAACTGATTCACTTGCTGTGCATCCAATGTACTTATTTCATCGTAAATACGTCCATCCAGCATTTGCTCAACAGCCTGCATCAGTAGGACAAATATCTCAATGGTTGCAGCATAGCTCAATGATTCCTGATGGTACTGCTTGAAGCGTACAATCAGTTCTTGTAGTAAGTGTAGGAAGACAGCATGTTCAACATAGTGGTTAAGATTACATTCAATGAAGTGATGTATATCGGATAATACGGAAGCTTGATGAATGTGGTCAGAGAGTCGCATGAATATGTTCCAATCAAGGTATGTCATATCTCAAGCAGTAGAAGTATTTTTTTATTGTAGTCTTTACCAATAAGAATTCTGATCATCAGTAGATTCACATTTGATCTTAGGGATCACCTGTTCATCATCGCTTTAAATACTTAGTTGTGATTGAAGTCTATAACAACAACTCACCTAGTGGTTGAGTTGTTGTATGTATGATGTCTACTAAGTAATTAAGGTATAAGAGAATAGATACATAATTAATAATACTATTTACCGACTTCAACGCTGCCGTAGTTGTTTGCACATCACCGTATAAAGACAATTCTGAGACATGCTGAGCATCGATGACAAATCAAAAAAATAAAAACGAGAGTTAAGCGGAAAAATAAACTCTTCACATTGATCAACTCATCATTTTAAAGCTTTTGGCTTAGATGACTTCCTTCTTGGCTTATAGCCCTCATGGCCTCTGATCACACGCTGCTTTAAGATCAATTCGGATGGCAACCAGTATAGATCTCGATGCAACACCAAATAAAACGCCTGATGTAAACGTCTTTCTAGTTCTTTTTCTATTTTCTTACGATCACTGACGGGGTCAGAAAACACTTCTTCCCCAAAAGCTTGAAACCATAAATACTCTTTAAAGTTAAACTTTAGCTCGTTCGATTTATCCCAATTTTTGTACGGGCTTGTAACGGCTTTTTCCAAGGCTTTATTCAACTCATCACGCAGCTCTTCTTTTCTTGCAACATAACGCTGATCCATAAAAAACATAAGACTCACATGCGCCTTACATTGCTGATTCTGAAATGATATAGACTCCCACCCTCCCCAATAACCACGGATGGCTTCTTTAGCAAAATCCGTCCTAGACAATAAATCTATCCCTTTCGTTAAAACCTCATGAAAGAAATTGATATCAAGCTCGGAATCATTGCTTAGTGTAAATTCAATATCAACTACAATATCTTTCGTTTGATCACTACGGCACTGACGACTATAACGTACTAAATTTTCGTACGAATTCTGCCTAGATCTTATTTGAGTGCTATACCAATCTTTCAATGTCAAATCAGATTTAGCAGGCCTATTTATTTTCTGCTCAAGTAATCTTGTGAGTTTTTTTAGAAGAATACTAAAAAATTCTGGTTCAGACTCATCTTGTTCCAACATTCCAAAAGAAGCTGACCGCTTAGCGATTATTTCATCAATTCTCTTACGCAGATAAGGTACTAATTCATTGATTGGTTTTAAGTAAATTAAATTTATTTCATCAACTAAGGAATTGTAAAAATAGTACCGGTTTAGTCCAGGCGAAATAATATCTGTTGTGGTTGCTTCGATACCCAAATACTCAAATATTATGACAAAGAGCCCAACTCTAACCCCTAAGTATTCTGCATTTAGAATTAACTCTCTTCGCTTTTGCTTATAGGCTTTATCTATATCAGCAATTACTTTGCCTATTTCAGTTCCACTTTTCACTGCGGATGAACCATCACTTACAACAAAAGCTGGAATTTTCCATTTAAAAGCACATAGAACCATCAAATCAATTTTATATAAAAACTCCTGTAAATCATTTTCTTCAGGATCATCCTTATCCGATAATAAACTATACAAAAGTTTAATGTCTTTTTGTTGTTTGATTAGAGGTTTCGTTAGCTTTAAAGACTTTTCCCATTCATAATTTTTTTCATTAAAATCTGTTCTGTGTTCGATTTTCCGCGGACTTCGCTTCTTTCTTAGCTCCTTTTTTATCTCATTTGGGTTTTTATAGAGCCTAGGCCCTAAGTCTACCAGTTTAGAAATCAGATAATTTTTATTTGAAGATGCCATTGTAAGGGAAAAATAATTTTCAACTGTAAAAATATAATTCAATACCCCTCCAACAAAGCACTTATAGGAGGAGTTGCTCTGTTCTATGGTGCCTGAACTCATTTGTAAGCTTGTAAGTAGTGGATTGAGAAATGTTATTGACTCAAGAAAACCTTTACCCTCAGTCTCGAACCAAATACGTTCAATTGATTGAAAGTATGATTTCGGAGTTAAATTTGCTTGCTGATTGAATACAAAAATGTATAAATTTTTAAATTTACCTTTTCCTGCATACTCGGCCTTTCTAATAAAAAATGACAACTCAGTATGTTCCTCAAAAACTTGAGATTCAAATCTAGATTGTTTAGCTTCGCCTATTGTATTTAATAGAATTAGTGATCTTGATTCAACATCCACACACACGATTTTCAAGTGAATATTAGTTTTAAAGCTCTTCTCAAATTCCTGAAAAAATGAAGCCTGTATCTCCGAATGTTGATGTGGGGGAAATTTGTAATTCTCTATATATGGCTTAAGCCTAGCCTCCAATCCATTTAAATCATCAATAGAAGGTTCAGCATCTTTCACCTCCCAATTTGATTGATCTACCATGAACCTACGAAAATTTGGCATTTCTCTGTAGAAATTTTGCAAAAACTCATAACAGTTCTTCGAACTTATAAACACAAAGAATGGTGAATCTTTTTCAGGTCTAATTCGATCAACGAAGCCTATACCCCCTCCCACCCCCAAAGTTTGCCAACCATTTTGTTGACCAAGCTTTAGCAATAAATTCCATAATTCAAGTTTTTTATACTTATTTAGATTTCCTCCATGAGAATAAACTACGATTAAAAATTCTAAAAGTGCAATAGAATATCTAAAATAATTTAATGCTAATTGCTCTTCATGACTAGAGTAATTTTTCATTAAACGCACAAAATAGAAATCGAGTATCCTCTGTATTTTTAGCTGAATTTCAGCATTATTTTCTCCTAAATGCATAAACTCCCCTTAGACTTATCTTTCAACACAGTTCAAATAGCATACTTTTTCAAAATAACATGTTTTGACCAGTTAGCATTCAAAAATAAACGTACAAAATTGAAACCACTTAATTCCTTTAAGAAAATTATTTTGAACATGGCACCATCTCAAGTGTTAAAAAAAAGACCATGTGTAGTGACATAGTATTTTTTAATTTACGTTACTTTTCACTTATAAATAAGCGAGAATATAGAATAATTAATGCACAGCAATTTTGTAAATCCATCTATGATTTTCAGTTAATCCACCCAATATATTGACCGATTTACGTAGTTGTAGAAGCTCTAATCTTTGCTACTATAGGAATATTCCATCCAATATTTTGCAGTATGTCCACCACCCAACTTTCTCTAAATGAGTACCTAACAGCAGTACAAGAAGTCATCCGTATGACCTTCGAAGAACCTGTATGGGTAAAAGCTGAGATTCGGAACTTAAACATTAAAGGTGGACATTACTATCTTGAATTGGCGGAAAAGGCTGAAAATACGGACAAGGTAATTGCAAGCTGTAAGGCAACGATATGGAAATTCACTGCCACAAAAATCGTATCCAAGTTTGAGCGGGAAAGTGGAATAGAGCTATCAAAAGACCTAAATGTACTGATTAAAATCAAAGCTCGCTTTGATCCCCAATATGGTTTTTCAGTCAATATAGAAGACATAGACTCAAGCTTTACGCTGGGCGATATTGCTAAGCGCTATCAGCAGATACTGGCCCGTTTAACGACTGAAGGCTTGATCAATCTAAATAAATCGCTTCCTATACCTTTTGACATTGATAATGTCTTAGTAATTGCACCAGAAAATGCAGCTGGTTTGGGTGATTTCAAGAAAGATGCAGATGCCTTAAGTAGAGCTAATGTTTGTCACTTTATATATCACACTGCAACCTTCCAAGGTAATACGGCTGCTAATAGCATTATGGAGTCTTTAAGCTCAGGTCTGCGCGAATGGGCAAAAAATCATACAATCCCCCCCGACCTCATCGTTATTATCCGTGGTGGTGGAGCAGTCAATGATTTAGCTTATTTAAATGACTATGATCTAGCTACCTTACTCTGCAAACGAAAAGTACCCATTTGGGTCGGTATCGGTCATGAGAAAGATCGAACCATTTTAGATGAAATTGCACACCGATCTTTTGATACCCCAAGTAAAGTGATTGCAGGAATACGTAATCTGATTTCAGAACGATCTCAGGAGGCAATCGATTTTATTCAGTCCATCAAACTACTCTCTCAACATCAAATTTCAGCTTATCAAAGTCAAAATGATCAGTTGATGAATATCATCAAAACCCATGCCCAGAATCAAATAAATACAGCGCAAAAAAATCTTGAATTGATGAAGTCAACAACGCAGTATTTTTCTCAGCAACAACTTAAATTTGCTTCGACTCAAATCGACACATTGATGAGAGAAACCCTACTACAAAACCCTAGGAATGTTCTTGCTAAAGGATATGGGATTATTAGATTAGTAGTAGGTTAAAAGCCACGCAAACGATTTTACATAATCGCCACTTATGAGTAGTGACGTAATTTTAATGTGTCTCGACCTATTTTGAGCCTTCCAGCTGCGTTCGGCCAGAAGCGGACGCCAGGGTGTGCCTTAAAATCCTGCTAAACCCCTCCCAGCTAGCTCCGCCAATTACCGGCGCCTCACTGCATACCAATTGGAAGTCTTATAGCCAAGCGTTTGAGTGCGATTGCTAATTGCTCGCAATAAAACTGTAACATTGAGTCGTTATGCTCACCTCATTATCTGATTTCGTAATCAAAAATAAAGATTGATTACAACAACGAGGGTCTGGCAGCAATGATTCAACTTCAAAATATTACCGTCCAGTACGGACAAATGATTGCGTTGCATCCAACTTCACTCACGTTTCAACAGGGAGAGTTTTCAGTGTTGCTCGGTGCCTCTGGTGCAGGCAAATCAACAATGCTCCGTTGTCTTAACCTGATGCAAAAACCCACTAGCGGCAATATAAACATTACAATGTTAGGTTCATTGTTGGACAAAAAAATATTGCAAGAGCATCGTCGGCGTACTGGCATGATATTCCAGCAGCATCAATTAATTGGTCGACTTTCTGTTTTGCAAAATGTGCTAATGGGTAGACTAGGTTATCACTCGACGCTTCGTACTCTTTTTCCTCTATCGAAGGAGGATCAATCTATTGGATTACACAGCCTTGACCGCGTTGGGCTACTTCACAAAGCACTCTCACGAGTGGATGAGTTAAGTGGCGGTCAGCAACAACGCGTGGGTATAGCTCGGGCATTAGCGCAGCGACCGGCACTTGTTTTGGCAGACGAGCCTGTGGCAAGCCTTGATCCAGCATCCGCCAACAAAGTCTTGGCGCTCTTACACCAAATATGCAAAGAAGACGGCATAACCGCTGTAGTCAGCCTACATCAAGTCGATCTCGCTAAACGCTATGCTGACCGAATCGTCGGTCTGGCTCATGGCAAGGTTGTGTTCGATGCAATACCAGCGGCTCTGACACAAACGCATGTAACTGAACTCTATGAACAAAAAGCGTAATTGAATTCAAACATTCCAAATATTACTCATAACCATTGTTTAACTTAAGAACTGAGGAGAAATAACCATGAAAAAGCTATTCGCTGTACTGGCTCTAATATCGTTTAGCCTCTTAGGTAGTGTCACATATGCCGCACCTAATCCTGACCCCGGCACATTAAAAGTTGCTCTCTTGCCTGATGAAAATGCATCAACCGTCATTAAAAATAATAAGCCTCTAGAGATGTATCTTGAAAAAGCTCTGGGCAAAAAGATTGAGCTTATTGTTACCACTGACTATTCATCAATGATTGAAGGAATGCGGTTCGGTCGTATTGATCTTGCATATTTTGGGCCCTTGTCTTATGTATTGGCCAAACAGAAAAGTAAGATTGAACCATTTGCAGCAATGCAACAAAAAGGCACAACAACTTATCAGTCAGTGCTAATTGTGAATAAGGCGGCGGGCATCAACAACATCACAGATATCAAGAAAAAAGCCGTTGCCTGGGGTGACAAGGCCTCTACATCCAGCCACCTGATCCCCAAATCAATGCTTGCTGATAAAGGATTATTTGCCAAAAAGGATTACAAGGAGCATTTCGTAGGCTCTCACGATGCAGTGGCGATGGCAGTTCAGAATGGACACGCGCAGGCCGGTGGTCTGAGCAAGCCCATTTTCAAATCGCTCGTTCAGAGCGGCTTGATCGATCTAAACAAAGTGAAGGTCTTAGTGGAGTCAAAACCGTTTCCTCAGTACCCATGGACTATGCGCTCTAACTTAAAACCAGAGCTAAAAGTAAAAATTCGTGCTGCCTTCCTCGATTTGAAAGATCCGAACGTGTTGAAACCATTCAAGGCTGAAGGATTCGGGCCTGTAACAGATAAGGATTACGATGTCGTGCGTGATTTAGGTAGTTTGCTAAAGCTAGATTTTTCCAAGTTCTAATTTTTTGAGGTCTCTACAATGAATACGAACTTCGAAGCCATATTGTCAGAGCAGCGCCAAAGCTGGAATCGAGTAGTTAGGTATGTGATATTGATTTTAGCTATTGTCGTCGGATGTTGGTATTACGTTGGTCTATTTGATGGTGAGCGTTTAGGCGAAGGCGTGCCAAGTCTTGTTAGTCTCATTGGTGAGATGTTCCCTCCCAACTTTAGTGAGTGGAGAGCATGGGTCAAGCCAGTGCTCGATACCTTAGCCATGAGTATTGCTGGAACCGCCATCGCTGTGCTTTTGTCCGTGCCCTTGGGTATTTTGGCTGCACGCAATACCAGTCCACATCCAGCGGTCTATCAGGCTGCGCGTGCTCTGTTAAATGTGTTGAGATCTGTTCCTGAGCTTATTATGGGTATAGTTTTCGTGGCAGCTGTCGGCTTTGGTGCACTGCCGGGTGTGTTGGCATTAGGCCTGCACTCAATCGGCATGATCGCTAAGTTTTTTGCGGAAGCGATTGAGCATACAGATCAAGCACCAGTTGAAGCTGCGCAGGCCGCAGGTTGCAGCCCGCTACAAGTGATATTTCATGGCATTTTTCCGCAAGTATTACCGCAAATGGCCGACACCGCGATTTATCGGTGGGAATACAATTTTCGCGCCTCAACGGTGATGGGAATGGTCGGTGCCGGCGGTATAGGTTTCGAGTTGATAGGATCGCTGCGTCTTATGCAATACCAAGAAGTATCCGCGATATTGCTGGTCATTCTTGGGATGGTGACGCTAGTTGATACATTCAGTTCATTCTTGCGTCGCAAGTTCAAGTAGCTAACCCATATAAAAAATCCGGTATACACATGAGGGTCCACATGAAACAAAAAATAGTTCTTACCCACTGGGTTCATCCTGAAATTATCGATTATTTACAATCTGTTGCGGATGTCGTTCCCAACATGACCCGCGATACTATGTCGCGCGCAGAATTGCTGGAGAGAGCAAAGGATGCTGACGCACTGATGGTATTCATGCCTGACAGTATCGATGATGATTTTCTTGCGTCCTGCCCTAAATTGAAGATTGTAGGTGCAGCACTCAAAGGCTATGACAACTTTGATGTCGATGCTTGTACCCGCCGTGGTATTTGGTTCAGCATCGTGCCGGACCTTCTGACCATCCCAACGGCGGAGCTGACAATTGGATTGCTTCTTGGCCTGACTCGCCATCTGGCCGAGGGGGATCGCCGTATCCGAACTCACGGATTTAACGGGTGGAGACCGGAACTATACGGAACGGGTTTAACAGGACGCACACTCGGAATCATCGGTATGGGTGCGGTCGGGCGAGCGATTGCGAAGCGCTTATCGAGTTTTGATATGCGGGTGCTTTATTGCGATGACATCGCCTTGAATCAAGAGCAGGAAAAGGCCTGGAATGCACGACAGGTGAGTCTCGATGAATTATTAAGTAGCAGTGACTTTGTTGTACCTATGCTGCCAATGACGCCGCAAACTTTGCACTTATTGAATGCAGAAACAATTGGCACAATGCGCACAGGAAGCTACTTGATCAATGCGTGTCGTGGTTCAGTTGTCGATGAATTAGCTGTTGCCGAAGCACTTGAATCTGGAAAATTGGCGGGTTATGCGGCAGATGTTTTCGAATTGGAAGAGTGGATCCGTGTTGATAGGCCAACAGCTATTCCGCAGGAGTTACTGACCAATACAGCGCAAACATTTTTCACCCCACATTTGGGGTCTGCGGTCGACGACGTGCGTTTCGAAATCGAGAAACTAGCAGCCAATAATATCTTACAGGCACTGACCGGCCAAAGGCCATCCGATGCTATCAATAATCCAATTTTGGAAGGCGTTAATTGATCAATCTTGAACGCGTAGTTACTTTTCTGGCTGTCGTGAATCGGGGTGGCTTTCGTGAAGCAGCCAAGCACACAGGGCTCTCACAGTCAGCTGTGACTCAGCATGTTAGGCGCCTAGAAGAGTCGCTGAGTGTCAATCTGATTGTGCGAAACAACGCAGGTTGTACGCTCACAGAGGAAGGCAAAGTGTTTTTGCCTTATGCGGAAAACCTAGTGCGCACCGGATCCAGAGCGTGCGCATTATTCGACACAAATCGTCTTGTAATAGGCGCGAGCTCGAATATCGGCATCTATGTATTGCCACCGCACTTGAGGCGGTTCAAGAAAACAGCAACTTGCAATTTTGATGTAGTCATTGGCGATAATCTTACCATTGTGAAAAAACTGGAAAACTTTGAAGTCGATGTGGCCATTATGGAATGGTGGGATCAACGAGAGGGATTTGATGCATGCGTTTGGCGAAGTGAAGAACTAGCTGTGATTGTGCCGGTGGAGCATCCGTGGGCCAAATTGGCGAGTATTCCATTAGATTGGCTGAAGGGAGAGAAATTGCTGGGGGGAGAAACAAGTAGCGGCACAGGGCGTCTGTTACAGCATTTTTTCGGAAGCGTGGCAGATTCTATTGGTGTATCTATGCAGCTTGGAAGCACAGAGGCGGTTAAACGGGCAGTACAGGCAGGCTTGGGTATTTCATTGGTGATCTCTTCGTCTGTGGTCGATGAGTGCGAGAGTGGTCGACTAAGAAGCGTTAAAATTGAAGGGATCACCCCCTACAAAAATCTTTACGTTATTTGTCGTAGCAATATGCTTGAAAATACACCATCGGCACATTTCAAAAAATTTCTACTTCAGTAGATGGATGGTATGTTGTTTATGCCAACAGTTAGAAAGTGTGAAGTTTGCCGTGACATATCATGATTTTAAGTTGATGGTAGCATTTTATTCATTTGCGTTATTTCTCTAGAAGGTAGGCGTCTAAATACTAAGTTTTCTACCTTTAAAAGGCCATATCGAACATCCACTTTAATCTGCGGTATCAAGAGAAGATTATTTTTTGCGAACATCCGCTTTGGGCACAACTGAGCCGGTTCTGGTGCTTTGAAATTAATTTAGATCAATTGCATCGCATATCCACCAGCTAACGTGTCCGTTAGTCTCACTAGCCCCTTTTCGGGTACATCTAGTGTGTCAGGTGCTTAGGCTCTAGCGCAAAAGGCGTACTCTTAATCTTCTCAAGACTCGCCTGTATCCAACCTGCTTTGGTCGCCTGATCATCACTGTGGTCAATGTCCGCGTCATTCAAACCTGATATGTGCTGAATTAGCAGGAGACTTTCACTTGGGATATGCTAGGCAGCTAACCGATAAAAGTTCTCTGCTATTTGATTTGGCGTTTTAAAATCCAAACTCTTTTGAATTCTTCGCTGATTATAAAATAACACAATGTATTTTGTAATATCTGCTTTAGCTTCATCTCTGGTTTTATAGTTGCAATGATGCACTAATTCATTCTTGAGTATGCCCCAGAAACTTTCAATCGGTGCATTATCGTAACAGTCCCCACGTTTGCTCATTGAACCTTGAAAATCACATTTTTCCAGTATCTTTCGATATTCATGGCTGCAATATTGGCTGCCTCTGTCCGAATGAATAATTAAGCCTTTCGTTGGTTTTTGATTACGAATCGCCATAGTCAGTGCATTGCAAACAAGTTGTGCGGTCATACGCTCATTTAAGCTATAGCCAACCACTTGTTTCGTGTACAGGTCTTTTACTGCTGCCAAGTATAACCAACCTTCAGCAGTCCAAATGTATGTAATATCGCTTGACCATGCAAGATTGGGCTTAGTCATTGAAAACTGTTGCTCTAGTAAATTTGCGTAGATCGCTCGATTATGATCACTCTTCGTAGTTCTTTTGAAACGCTTATGACGCTTACAATACAGCTGGTTGAGCTTTTTTATTTGACGTACAGCATACGTACTGATTTTGATACCTTGCGCTTGTAAATGCTTAGTTAATCGAATATAGCCATAGCTTTGTTTAGTTTCCTCATGAGCTATTTTGACCAAAATTGTCTGTTGATTTCGCTGAACCAATCTTTTATTCATGCCTCGTTTTAGCCAATCATAAAATCGTGACACTGAAACGTGAAGTAATCTAGCCATAAAGCTAATCGGGAATAAATATCTTTGCTGTTTCATATAGGCGTACCTTACTGACTTTCTTTCGCAAAGTACGCTGCTGCCTTTTTTAGAAATTCACGTTCCATTTCAGCTGTTTTGAGCTGTTGTTTGAGCTTTTTATTTTCTTCGATAACAAAGCAATTCGTTCTGTTCAACAAGTCGGAGCAACCGTTTCAATTGAAATGCAAGATGGCTTTATTCATGCCGATGTAAATAAGGTGACTAACAATGACTAAGAAAGAGTTAAGTTTTAAAGAAGGTTATGAATTACTAAAGAAAAATGCAACGTTGTTAGAAGATCAAGATGAACCAGATATTGATAACCTTATGAAGATTGTTGAAGAATCAATGTCTGCCTATAAAGCTTGTAAAACAAGAGTCGATGCTGTGCAAAAAGCGCTGAATGATACTTTTAAAGAATAATCCCACATTAAATTTAGTTCTAACAAAATTACTTAATAGTGGGTAGTGTTCAAAAAGCTGTGTCATTTCCTTAAACTGTTAAAAACATGAATGACGCCACTATAACAACAGCCTTTGACTTTGACTTTGACTTTGACTTTGACTTTGAAACAGCATTAAAACAACTCCAGTCAGGACAAGCCTTGACTGGAGAGAATGGCATTTAAGAGTACCAAAATTAGTTCAAGCCACCTTAGAAGATTAACAGTTGACTCACAACAAAAATGGGAATATATTCCCATTTATATGTAAAATCTAGGAATATAGTCCTATTTCAGGAGGATTTATGCCGAAAAGAGATCTATATAAAATTTTGTTCCCCAAACAGCGTAAGGCATTGACCACTTTCGGGGAAGATCTATTACTCGCTGTTAAGCGTCGTGGTTGGACTAAACAAATGATCTGCGACCGTACTGGATTTGATAATAAAACTATAAATAAAGTTTTTGCTGGAGATCCCAGTGTAGCAATCGGTACATATATCAAAGTGATGGGAGTGTTAGGTATGGAAGATAATTTTGCCAAATTAGCAGCCCATGACGAAGTGGGAATTAAACTGCAAAATATTAAATTATTAGAAGGTTCAAAATGACCCGAAATATAGTAGATGTTTATGCTTCTTGGTTACCTATTGATTCACCATTACTTACAGGGCAATTAATGTTTGCTGAGACAAGTCGTGGCGGTGTATTTAGTTTTGCTTATGATCGCTCATTCTTGAAGTCAGAATATCGTCTTCAACTTGATCCATTCTTAACACTTCATCGTGGTGAACTTTATAACGACCTTCCAGATAAGAATTTTCGTAGCTTCTTAGACTCAGCCCCTGACCGTTGGGGACGAATTCTGATGCAACGCCATGCGGCAATAGAACATTACAAAGGTTTACGTTCAAGTGCCAGACTCACGGAATTGGACTATTTACTGGGCGTGCATGATTCTTTTCGCATGGGAGGAATTCGTTTTAAAACAGCAGAGTCTGATAATTTCTTAGATGACAATGACGAGTTTGCAGCTCCTCCAATGACTTCATTACGTGAACTAGAATATGCCGCAATCCAAATTGAGAAAGATGAGAACATTGACAGTGAAGAATATTATCACTGGCTTAAATTATTAATTTCCCCTGGTTCTTCTTTAGGTGGTGCTAGACCTAAAGCTTGCGTGACTGATGAGCAAGGACATCTCTGGATCGCCAAATTTCCTAATCAGAAAGATACATTCGATGTAGGGGCTTGGGAGTTCATCTGTTATGAGTTGGCTCGATTAGCTGGAGTAGAAATGTTCCCAAGTGAAATACGCCGATTCTCTTCAGAACATCATACTTTTCTCACCAAACGATTTGACCGCCAAGGAACTGAGCGAATACATTTCTCATCAGCCATGACTCAACTAGGGTACTACGATGGAGAACATTCAGAGGGGGCAAGTTATCTTGAAATAGCCGAGTTTCTAACCAATAACGGATCACAAACAAAAAATGATCTAGCTCAATTATGGCGCAGGATCATCTTTAATATTGCAATATCAAATACAGATGACCATTTAAGAAATCATGGCTTCTTATTAACTGATAAAGGATGGAAGTTATCACCTGCATATGATCTTAACCCTATTGTAGGGAACCAAGGTTTACACCTTAATATTACAGATACAGCTAATGCACTTGATTACAACTTGGCATTTGAGGTGATTGATTTTTTCCGCTTATCTCAAGAGGAAGCGACTCAGATTTATGATGAAGTATTATTGGCGGTAAAAAAATGGCAAGGCATTGCAAATCGGTTGGGCATTAGTCGTAGTGAACAGCTAATCAAACAGGAAGCTTTTAACGTATAATGGTTGTATTTAGATAGAATAGAAATTGATGTACTATGAAGGACAACGAAAGTTTGCTGTCATCTTTCTGCCAATCAATTGAGAAAATTCATTTCATTGAATTCAGCTTTTTCTAACTGGGGGACGATTGGGGGATCAAATAAGACTATTTATATTTTATTTAAATATTATCAATATATTAATCAAAAAATGTGATTCCCTCTCTCAACCGCCAAAATTTTAAAGACCTTAATCGAAAGATTAAGGTCTTTTTTTATGCTGAACACTCTTATTTAGACTTGGCACAAAGTCTGCTACATAAAAACGACTCTTCACAAAACAGGATAATTTGCACAACAAAGTGAAATATTTATTCAAAAATAAACCCTTGAACCTGATTAAAACTTGAGCTAAAACAATTTCTAAGGGAGGTTAAAATAAATCATCAATGATCATCTAGATGCAATGTTTATGAAGCACAATTCATTTGCGGTATATAACTAGCGAAACACTAAATTGACCAATAAAACTGCTATTCGGGAGTCAGAATGAATAACAGCACCAATTATGTCAAACAAATTAAAAACGCTAAACGAGGCGGTTATACCCCAACCCTTGCAAAGGATGTCAACAAACATAAAATTCAAAAAGCAATTCGTCTGATTGAACAATGGAGAACGCTGGCCAATGAACTCAAACCTCAAATGCAACTCGACATGGCTTTTACGTTGGAAGAATGTGCCCAAGACCTCGATCAAATTTTAAGGAGCAAATAAGTTCCATGTTTTCACTTAACCCTATTTAAAAACAGTTTCATCACAGCCCCCGAATTTTATTCTTAGCTTTCACCCACCCTTTGGTGGGTGAAGTTTGCACAAAAAATCATGTGCATTTCAATCGCTCACTTTTTGGCTTGCGTTTTCAAGAAAATCCGCTATTATTCTCACCACGTTGCCGGCATAGCTCAGTTGGTAGAGCAACTGACTTGTAATCAGTAGGTCCACAGTTCGAATCCGTGTGCCGGCACCATTTTATACTTAGCCTCGCTTTTTAGTGAGGCTTTGTTGTTTCTGGCCCTTTGGTTTTTTATTTCATTTTAAATGTCTTTCATTGCCGTAATTTGAACATAGCGCACAATGCCCTGTTCAAATAATTTCTGGCAGAGCTTAGCGGTCATTTTAATTTTGAAATGATCTAAACTTTGAGCGACCTGCTGTGCTAAATGCACATGATAATAACGAGAAAAACCAGCCAAAACTGCATCTGATAAATCTTCAATAGCAACCTGCTGATAGCCTTGCGCTTCTATCGAATGCTTCAAATTCGCTTCTAACTGAAGATGTTCCAAATGAACATCTGCTGCTTTTAACAGCATTTTCAGTTGAAGTTTCTCAAAACGATTTAAATTCAAAAATGCATCACTCAACATCAGATAGTGAAAACCAATCCGACCTTTTGAATTTAAAACAGAATGGGTTGATCTTAGAAATGAATTTAAATCACTGTGATAAGCGGCATCGAGGCAAAACACCACATCAAAAGGCGCTAAAAATAGCTTTGAATTTAAATTTAAAAATGACGTTTGAATGATGTGTATCTTTGAATTTAAAGTGTGTTGTATACGCTGGACACATTCGGCTTGTAACTCAACCGCGCAAAGTTGCTGCACATGGTAATGCTGCTGCCACAGCAATAGACTCGCACCCTGTCCACAGCCCAAGTCTAAAACACGGTCATTTGATTTTAGCTGTAATCGATCAGCAAGATGCGTTGCCAGTGTTTGGCAAGCCTCAGGATAGGAGGATTGGCTATTTTCCCAATAGCCAAGATTGCTCCAAGCCAATACAGCGTGATCTCCCAATTGTTTTGCATCAATTGCATATTTATGTTTGGGCAAATGTCGCTCTAAGGTTTGGAGCCATTTCATGCTTTAGTAGCCGAGTTGTGGGGCAACCTCAACTTTAGGTTTTAATCCAACAAACGGCAATGGTGCACCGAAAATTTCTGCAATATGCATTGCTGAAGTTACAGCAGACTCTAAAATAGGCAGACCATCACACGACCATGAACCACAGAAGAAGACTTTTCGGTTAGGACTCTTATGGCGTTGTTGTAACTCTTTATTCAAAGCCACAGTTTGCGAGTCCACCACCGCACGGGTCAAAGTTACAGTTGAAATCACTTTTTTCGGGTCAATCTCGGTCACAGGCTGCCACGTTTGGAACACGGCGTTTTTACCGACCAGACTTGGTTCAACTGAATTGAGCCAAACCGTAAACTGTTGACGGGTAAACTTACGGTCCATCATATAGCTCAGTACCGACCAGTCTTTACGCTTAGGTGGCATCACGGAAGGATCAGTATGAATCACCAGCTGACCTTGCTCAAAACGGAACTGTTTTAACAGCGCAATATCATCTGCAAACTGAATAGGATCTAAAAACTCTTCAATTTTTGTGGTTGGCGTTGCCACCACCACACGGTCAAACAGTTGCTGTTCGCCCTTATTATTTTCAACCAAAACCTTGTCATCTTGTTCAGTGACTTTGCTAATAGCCGATCCGCTTTGGATATTGATGTTTTCAATCAATTTATCGACCAAGGCAGGTGTTCCCCCTTGTATACGCAATAAAGCATCACCATCCGTCAACTGACGTAAAAAGATCAGCAGCGGTTTCGCTGGCCATTCGCCAATGGTTTTTGGATTACAGGTACAGATGGTATAGAGCACAGGCATGACTGCGCCATGCCAAAACACTTCTTCAATGTCATGCTGGTTGATAAATTCAGCCAAGGTAATGTCTTGATCTTTAGATTTGAAGAATTTAGCAATCGCGGTTTTAAGCTGCAACATACCTTTAACCAAGCGCCATCCATACTGCTGTAGGCCTTTACGGTTATTGATAATCGGGAAATTGCCAATGCGGCTACGGGTAGTGGTTAACCATGTTTCTGTACGGTCTTCAAACAACCAACTACATGCCATGTAGGTGCGTACTGGATACGTTTTGATGCCTAAATAAGTCGCAAGACTTAAGGTGTTTTTCCATAAGTGTGGGTTCATGACACGTAACGGAGCATCAATCAGACCACCTTCAAACTCTGTACTGTGGCTATCCATCCCTCGCCCAGTCAGTGCTTCGAAAATAGTAATATTATGCCCAGCATCCTTTAGAATTCTTGCGGTAGCAAGACCGGCCATGCCGCTACCAATAACTGCAATATCCAAAATTATGATCCGTCAGTCTGACTTATATTGACTGAAATTATGACCCAATGTCGAAAAAATAGGGCTATTAAAAAATACCAGAATCACATTTTTTCATGTGCCGCACCGATAGGACGATATCTGCTTAAATTACATTTCATTACACTAAAAAGCCACTTAAATAAACACACGTTTTTTATACATTTTATTTTAAACAAAAATATAAATTGTTTAAAAACAAAGTATATAAATTAACTATTTTTATAACATCTGTTTTACAAACCAGCGAAAAGGCGCTAAGATACGCCCCACATAAAAACGATAACCACATCACATAATAATCCATGACCAACTATGCAAAACAAGAAGACTACAGCGCCTAAAAAATCCCTACCCTTGACCGAGTAGGGATTTCTTCTTTTTAGCGACAAGATTTTAGTCCACCACAGCAACAGGGATTTCACCAAACTTGCCACGATTAAAATCATCAAAGGCTTGTACAATTTCCGCTTTGCTATTCATCACAAATGGACCATAACCTTGAATCGGTTCATTCAGTGGTTCACCAGTCAACACCAAGAACTTAGTGTCTTGCAGCGCTTGTAGTTGAATTGCAGCTTCGCCATCTTGAGCAAACATCACAATGGAACTATCCACCACTTTTTGCGTGCCATTAATCAGCACTTCACCACTGAGTACCACCACAATCGTGTTATGCGTGACGGGCACATGGATAAAAGTTTCATACTCTGCTTTTAACTCACCATCCCAAACATTGACGGGGCTATACGTTTGAGCAGGGCCATGATGACCACCAAACTCACCCGCAATCACACGTAGGTGTCCAGCATTGTCATCCATTTCAATACGTGGAATATCCGCCACGGTCAAGGCTTGATAACGCGGTGTGGTCATTTTGTCTTTGGCTGGCAAATTCACCCAAAGTTGCACCATTTCAAACAGACCACCATGCTCAGCAAAGGCTGGAGAATGAAACTCTTCATGTACCACACCTGAACCCGCAGTCATCCACTGTACATCGCCGGTATTGATGGTACCACCGCCACCGCTAGAGTCTTTGTGTGTCACTTCACCACTATAGGCTATGGTGACTGTTTCAAAGCCACGATGCGGGTGTGAACCCACACCACGTTGCGATGTGGTTGGATCAAATTTGTAAGGTGCAGCATAGTCCAAAAGTAGAAACGGACTAATTGCTTGTCCTAAGCGGTCATATGAAAAGAGGTTTTTGACAGGAAAACCATCACCAACCCAATGCATGTCTTGATTACGATAAACACCAATTACTTTTTTCATCTTGGAACTCCTATATCGATAGGATGAATATGCAATCTATACTACCCCTTTCCTCATCCGTCTTATAGCACTGCGCTAGTACACACAATCACACGAATAGGACAATCTCGTTAAAATCGTATCACCCACATAAAAACCAATTTAAAAACAAAGCCTTTCTTTATCTTTATGGCATATTTTTGCTCAAATTTTCCTATTTTTAAGATTAAGCATCTCGTTTGGCTTATTTTATTGTCTCATTTTCCTACCTATGATGATGTTCAAGCTCAAGGCACTAACCTTCTTACTGATTGCCCTGATACTCGACTGATAATCACAACGAGGACAGAAAAATGGCGAAACCTTATATTCGTTTAGATAAAGATAATGCAGCGGTTCTTTTGGTTGACCACCAAGCGGGTCTACTTTCACTGGTCCGTGACATTGACCCTGACAAATTTAAAAATAACGTACTCGCACTGGCTGCTGCCGCGAAATATTTTAATCTTCCCACCATTCTGACCACCAGTTTTGAAGATGGTCCAAACGGTCCTTTGGTCCCTGAGTTGGTCGAAATGTTCCCCGATGCACCCTATATTGCACGCCCAGGGCAAATCAATGCATGGGACAATGAAGACTTTGTTCAAGCCGTAAAAGCCACAGGTAAAAAACAATTGATTATTGCAGGTGTAGTAACTGAAGTCTGTGTGGCCTTCCCTGCACTGTCGGCACTGGAAGAAGAGTTTGATGTCTTTGTGATTACCGATGCATCGGGAACCTTTAACCCCATCACCCGTGATGCAGCATGGGATCGCATGTCTCAGGCAGGCGCACAGCTAATGTCATGGTTTGGTGCAGCTTGCGAATTACACCGCGACTGGCGTAATGATATTGAAGGCCTCGGTTCACTCTTTGCAGCGCATATTCCAGACTATAAAAACCTGATTCAAAGCTATAGCAAAAATACAGCGCAGAAATAATTCAACCTGAGCAAAAGCGATCTTCGGATCGCTTTTTTGTCGTGCGCAATCGTTAGCAATGATACAGTATCAGATCATCCATCGCAGACTGCCTTCGGTCACAAATCAATACAGGCTTGAACCCATCATGCATTCATTTGACGACTATTATTATTTTTATCTTGTGGTTAAGCACGGCGGTTTCAGTGCTGCAAGTGATGCCTCGAACATCACCAAGTCTAAGCTTAGTCGCCGCATTTTAGACCTTGAAGCCAAGTACAATGTGACCCTAATTCAGCGTTCAACACGACATTTTAAAGTCACACCTTTGGGACAAGAGCTGTTTGAAGAATGTCGTCAAATCATTCAGCAAGTCGAAAGTGCACACAATGTTTTACTGAAACAGAAAAGTGAACCGCAAGGTTTAATCAAGATCAGTTGCCCTTCTGTGATGATGCGCTATCAAGTGCGAAGCTTACTCAATCATTTTTTAAAACAATATCCCAAAGTCCAAGTGGAAATGGAGCTAACCAGCCGTCGTGTCGATGTCTTGCATGATTACATTGATCTTGCCATTCGAACCAATTTTAGTGCCAATGAAGACTCGAGCATTGTGGTACGTGATGTGGTCAAAACCACGCATTGTTTGGTGGCCAGTCCTGATCTACTACAAGGCCGTGAAATTCAATTTGCCACCGAGCTGAATGATTTTCCAACACTCGCACTGGGAGTACAAAAGTCCAATTATCAATGGTTACTGCATCATACCCAGAGTAATGAACAGATCGTGATTCCTTTAGAACCACGGGTCAAAAGTAATGATGTCGCAGGCGTATATTACTCGGCTCTGGATGGACTCGGCATTGCCAACCTGCCTTACTTAACGGTAGAGGCAGATATTGCTTCAGGTCGCCTGATTCACATTTTGCCCGACTGGTGTTCCAATATTGGAACCGTACAGTTGGTCTATGCTTCACGTAAAGGACAACGTTTGGTCATGGAAAAACTGATTGAGCATTTGATTCAGGGTTTAAGAGACTTTGCCAGCACCAGCAAGGGTTACCACCTGTAAAAGCTAAAAGAACCTTGCATAAAAAAAATCAGCCACTTGGGCTGATTTTGTACAGGCATCATGCTCATGACTCAGCACAATGCAACCATCGAGGTCAGCTTAGATTTTACCAACCAAGTCGATTGATGGTGCAAGCGTTGCTTCACCTTCTTTCCATTTTGCAGGACATACTTCACCTGGGTGTGCATGCACATATTGTGCTGCTTTAACTTTGCGTAATAGTTCAGACGCATCGCGACCAATACCGCCCGCATTAATTTCAATAATTTGGATTTTACCTTCAGGATCAATCACAAAAGTACCACGGTCTGCTAGACCTTCTGTTTCAATCAGCACGTCAAAGTTTTTAGACAACGTCCAGGTTGGATCGCCAATCAATGGATACTGAATTTTACCAATCACATCTGACGTGTCGTGCCATGCTTTATGAGTAAAGTGGGTATCAGTCGATACGCCGTATATTTCCACACCGAGTTTTTGAAATTCAGCATAGTGATCGGCTAGGTCGCCCAATTCTGTTGGACACACAAAGGTGAAATCAGCAGGATAGAAAAATACGACAGACCATGTGCCTTTCAAGTTTTGCTCAGACAACTCAATGAATTCACCATTTTGGTAAGCTGTTGCATTAAACGCCTTAACTTCAGTATTGATTAAACTCATGTATTCGTCCTCAAAAGATTTGTGAGAGTGCTTAAGTGATGAAGCAAGAATACGCACAAACCAAAAATTGGTAAAACAGTAAGTTTTTATTATTTTTATCGGATTTTTAGATTCATTATTTCCCTACGCTGTTGCCCGATTTTCACCATCTTGCGGTCTAAATGAAAACCTTTCGATTTTTCAAATGGGCGCAATACAGTCAAATCTAGAGTCCAGCCGAGGAAAATCTATGATTTGGGAGGCCATTTCAAAGCCTTGATGTTCAATAAAAAGTGAATTTAAGCCGTTTCGGTCTGCCCCACCTGATGATAAGCACGATTAAAATAAACCAAACTTTGCTCATGCTGGCTTTGTTGAATCGCGACAATACGGCACATAAAAACCGTATGTGTTCCCACTTCTTGAATATCATCAATTTCACAATCAAAATTGACCAAAGCATCCTTTAAAACAGGTGCGCCCGTTTCTAGCTCTGTCCACACACCATGTTTAAAACGCTCTTCAGACGTCATTTTAGATGCGAAGACATTCGAAATATGCTGATGTTGTGCACCTAACACATTCACCGATAAAATTTTATTGTCGACAAAATGTGCATGTGAACGCGATGCTTTATTCATACAGACCAATAATGTCGGTGGTGTATCCGTCACACTGCATACGGCAGATGCTGTGAATCCATGACGATCAGCCATGCCTGCCGTAGTTACGACACTCACTGCACTGGTTAACAAAGACATTGCATCTCTAAAGTCTGTTGCTTCAATCATCATTTTATTCCTCAGTAGAACGGACACATACTTTGACTCAGATAAAAGCTACCTATTTTATCAAACAGGTAGCCCTTTCACATCACGCGCTTGCTGCGTATGAAGCCGAAAGTTCTTTACGAATAATTTCTGCACCTGCGCTTAACGCATTCAGCTTACCACGTGCGACTTCACGTGCTAAAGGGGCCATGCCACAGTTGGTCGAAGGATAGAGTTTATCTGCATCGACAAACTGAAGTGCTTTACGTAGTGTATTCGCAACTTCTTCAGGTGTTTCAACAGTGTTGGTTGCCACATCAATCGCACCGACCATGACTTTTTTACCGCGAATCAGTTCAATCAGATCCATTGGCACACGCGAGTTTTGACATTCAAGTGAGATGATATCAACTTTAGATTGTTGCAGTTTAGGGAATGCTTCTTCGTATTGACGCCACTCTGAACCCAAGGTCTTTTTCCAATCGGTATTGGCTTTGATACCATAGCCATAGCAAATATGAACCGCAGTTTCACATTTCAGACCTTCAAGTGCTCGTTCAAGCGTTGCAACACCCCAATCATTCACTTCATCAAAGAACACATTAAATGCAGGTTCATCGAACTGAATAATATCCACGCCAGCAGCTTCTAACTCACGTGCTTCTTGATTCAGGATCTTAGCAAATTCCCAAGCCAGTTTTTCACGGCTTTTGTAGTGACCATCATACAGCGTATCAATCATGGTCATTGGACCAGGAAGCGCCCATTTGATTGGTTGTGCGGTTTGGCTGCGTAAAAACTTAGCATCTTCAACAAAAACAGGCTTTTGACGGCTTACTGCACCTACTACTGAGGGTACGCTCGCATCATAACGATTACGGATACGAACCGTTTCGCGTTTCTCAAAATCAACGCCATCCAGATGCTCAATAAACGTCGTCACAAAATGTTGGCGGGTTTGTTCGCCATCACTAACGATATCAATGCCTGCATGTAGTTGTTCTTGTAATGACAAACGTAAAGCATCTTGTTTCGCTTCGAGTAATGCCTCACCTTCAAGTTTCCAAGGTGACCAAAGTTTCTCAGGCTCAGCAAGCCAAGAAGGTTTCGGCAAACTGCCCGCAGTTGATGTTGGTAATAAAATGGCCATTTTAAATCTCTATTTCAATATTCTATTTCAGTTAAATTAAGCAGGGTTGCTGTTTACGGTATAATTCGCAGCCCATTGTTCAAGGATGTTTTGATAAGGCTTAATAAAGTTCTCTTCCGTCCATTTACCTTGCTTAACCGCGAGCTGACCACGTTCAACACGGTCATAGACAATTTGTGTCAAGGAGTAATCTGGGTACTCTAGGCTGGCTTGATAGACTTGGGACGCTGATGAATTTGCATTGTAAATTTCAGGGCGATAAATCTTTTGGAAGGTTTCCATGGTGCTAATCGCACTGATCAACTCAAGATCGGTGTAATCACGCAGTAAATCACCCGCAAAATAGAATGCTAAAGGTGCAGCGCTCCCTTTCGGCATAAAGAAGCGAACCTGTAAGCCCATTTTATGGAAATACTCATCGGTACGTGAATATTCATCTTGTTTATACTCAACGCCTAAAACAGGATGCTCATTTGCAGTACGGTGATACTTCTTCGCCGTTGAAACACTCAAACAAATCACAGGCTGTTGATTAAACTCTGCTTTAAAAGTCTCTGAGTTCACCAAGTATTGATACAGTTTGCCATGTAGATCACCAAAACCCTCAGGTGCATACGACGTCGAATTCTCTTTATTATGTTCTTTCAGCACCACGCTAAAATCGTAGTCACGTACATAAGACGAGAAGCTATTGCCAATCATGCCTTCAATACGTTGATGGGTGTGGTGATCATTAATCGTGCTTTTCAGCATTTCAATAATTGGGAAAGTTTGACCATTCCCTTCAATGTCTAAATTTGCAGAAATAATATCGATTTCAAGCGAATAACGATCACCATTCGGGTTATCTGTTTGTGCTAAGGCATTGAAACGATTATTAATCATACGAAGTGTATTACGTAGATTCTGCTCACGGCTTTCACCACGCGCCAAGTTAGCAAAGTTCGTCGTTAGACGTGTGTTATCTGCTGGTTGATAGTTTTCATCAAAACGAATGCGTTTAATTGAACATGCAAACTCTGTACTCATGGCGATCTATTACCCTATTTTCTGCGATAAAACTGAATTTCTTTCATGCTCTTTCTAGAGGGTCCAATTTTCTTTTTGGATCTTTCTAGCAAATCGTCTTTCCAACCTTCTCAGATTTTTCTGAGCATCAGGCTAAGAAGCAACGATGAATATGATCTATCGTTAAGAGCGTGGTTTAATTTATACCTGAACGATCACATGAATAAAAATGATTTAATCTCACACCAAAGTGAACTAAATTCATGTTTAGAAATTCTGTCGCTTTAACAATGAATTGCGCATAGATAATTTTTTGTGGATGTACGAAAGGAAACAAGAAAACATCAAGCCCTCGTGCGTGAGCTGTGAAAAGTCATGATATTGCTAAATCAACGTCATCAACACGCTACCTCTATATTTTAATTATCTATTTATATCAGTAACTTAAAGTCATGAGCTAATTATTAAAATATTGGATAAAACGGGCAATTCAATGGTTTTGTCCGTGGAAAAATGATGAGCGAAAGCTTGGTTTTGAGTTCGTACATTCATTAACTTTGGCTTCGCTTTCAGAGCTTGGCTCTTCCTCGCAGAATCAGGAAATGTAGTATCTTTCCTATCACCAATCAGAAGTAAAAAAACAAACATTCGGTCTTAATCTCAAAAACAGCTCAGCTATATCAAGTAAAACTAAAGAATCATCTCATGCATTTTTTGCATAACTGAATTAAAAATTGCATTGTCGTTTTTTTTAAAAAAAAGTAACACTTGCCACAGTTAAATCCCCAATCGACGATTTAGCACTCAATACCTAAAGCAATGCCTCTATAAATTGATCAACATGAAATGTCATCAATGCCTTGCTACATCAGGCCAAAAGTTGATGAAAAGAAGATTAAAGAAGGAACGATAAGTATGAAGCAGAAGAAATTACTGAAATATATTCTAATTGCCATGATCTCTGGAATACTGATTGGTTGGGCTTTTCATAGCACCTTAACAACTGCACAAACCACAGAACTTGCCGCCTATTTTAAAATAGTGACCGATGTATTCTTAAGATTAATTAAAATGATTATTGCACCCTTAGTTTTTGCAACAATCGTTTCTGGTCTTGTCTCGATGGGAAAATCTTCTTCTTTGGGATCAATTACTTTAAAGGCCATGAGTTGGTTCATTGGTGCATCATTTATTTCACTTTTACTGGGCATGGGCTTAGCCAATTTATTCCAACCTGGTGCTGGAATGAATCTCACCGTTCCTCAAACAGCGGTTGATATCGGTGTCAGTGCGACAAGTTTGAGCTTAGAAACGTTCATTACGCATATTTTCCCGCGTAGTTTTGCTGAAGCCATGGCCAATAATGAGATATTACAGATTTTGGTTTTCTCCATTTTCTTTGGTTCTGCACTGGCCTATGTTCAACATCATAGTGAAGCGACCGTCATTGGTAAAATTATTGATGAACTCTGTAAGGTGATGTTCCGAATTACAGATTATGTCATGGCATTTGCACCTATCGCCGTTTTTGCAGCCATTGCTTCCGCGATTACCATTCAAGGTCCTAAGCTGATTATCGATTAAAGTATTTTCATTGGACAGTTCTATGTGGGATTACTGGTGCTTTGGACTCTCCTGATTGCTTTCGGCTATATCTTCTTGAAAAAAGATATTTTTAAATTGATGCGAATCGTGCGTGAACCCACCGTATTATGGTGAACAACATTTCTCCCGCAAACCAATTAGCCGATAACACTTAGAATTATTTATAGATAAAATAAAAGGTGATTTTTAAATAGTAAGTAAAGTCCTTTATTTACTATTCATAAAATCACCTTATTTATTATTTAAATAGACCTCTTGCGAAAGTATAGTTTTATCTAATTTTTGAATTGGCTAAAACCTCACAAAATATAGCTTTCGACTGCTTAAAATTTGACTAACGCAAGAAGTCTAATATACCTCAAAACGATTAACAAAAATAATCCATAAAGTCCAATTATTTATTTTTCTGAATTAAAATATTCCAAATATAATTAATTCGATTTGAAAATGACATTTCTCGTTTAACCAGATAGACATCTTGAAATAAATAGTACTGATTACTATCCAGTACTTTTAATTTATTTTCTTGAATCTCTCTTTCAACCAATAATTTAGGCAACCATGCCACACCCAAACCTTGCAATACCAACTCTTTTAAATCGCCTGCATTATCCGTCTCATATAAAGTTCTATAATCCAACTTATTTTCAATTGCTTCATCCACACAGTTTCTTAAATATGCTTGTTTACTATAAGACAACAAAGGAAAAGACTGATCGAGTGAATATTTGGCAGTCCCATCATAATCTAAGGCCGTCACAGGGAGTATTTCCATTTCAACAATTTTATGAAATTCGAACAAAGAACGATCGAATTGTTCTAATGTTTTTTGATCACAATAACTGATTAAAAAATCACACGAGCCATCTTTTAATAAGCGCATCCCCTGTTTGAAATTAGAGGCAATAATTTCCAATTTTAAGTCCGTCATATCCATAGATAACTCCTGAATAAAGCGGGGGAAAAACTGGGTAATGAGCGAGTGTGACACTGCAAACTTGACGGTTAACTCATCATGTTTCACATTCTTTTCTAAATATTTTATTGTTGTAGTGAGTTGATTTTGTATATTTTTTGCCGAAGCCAGTAAAACTTGCCCCGCTTCTGTGAAATCAATATTTTTACTATATCTTTTCAAAATTTGGAAACCCAATGAGTTTTCAATATTCTGAATTCTGCGCGTAAAGGCAGACTGCGTGACATGTCGTAGAGCTGCTGCTTGAGATATCGATTTTTCTTGCTCTAATGCAAGTAAATCTTCAATCCATCGAATTTCTAAAGTCATAACTCATTCTTCACTCATCCTTTGATCAATTATAATCTATTATGCAAAAAATGCATGTAGTAATATATTTTTACATTAGAAAAAAAACCGTGCGCACTTTAATATCGATTTATTCGAGATTAGAGTCTATTTAAATGAACATTAAGATTAACACACGCGTTGAAAAGGATTTATTAGGACATAAAGAAATTCCTGCTCATTGCTATTATGGTGTACAAACTTTAAGAGCTTTAGAGAACTTTAATTTAAGCCCAAATAAACTCAATCAATTCCCTGTTTTTATTAATGCCCTTGCAATGGTTAAAGCTGCATGTGCAGAAGCCAATTTTAAACTCAATAAACTTGAAGAAAATAAATACAATGCTATTCAGTATGCATGTGAACAAGTTATAAATTATAAGTATCATGACCAATTTCCAATTGATATGATTCAAGGTGGTGCGGGAACATCCACCAATATGAATATCAATGAAGTACTGGCTAATATTGGCTTAGAACATTTAGAGCATTTAAAAGGCGAATATCAATATTTACATCCAAATAATGATATTAATATGTCTCAGTCAACCAATGATGTTTATCCAACAGCAATTAAAGTAGGTTTAATTTTTGCAATAGAGCAATTAAACAGCCCGTTTCAAAATTTAATTCAAAGTTTTAAGAACAAGTCAGATGAGTTTTCACATATCTTAAAAATGGGTCGTACCCAATTGCAAGACGCCGTTCCAATGACCTTGGGTCAAGAATTTGGCGCATTTGCAAATACTTTACAAAATGATTTAAACAAGCTCAATGACATCATGCCGTCTGCTTTAAGTGTTGTAAATTTAGGCGGAACAGCAATTGGAACAGGGATCAATACCGAAGTTAAATATCGTGAATATGCCATCGCAGCATTGTCTGAAATTACGCAAAAGCAGATCAGCAGTTCACCTGATTTAATCGAAGCAACCTCAGATATGGGCGATTTCGTTTTATTATCGAGCTTCTTAAAACGTACCGCGACTAAACTCTCAAAAATTGCCAATGACCTGCGCTTGCTGTCTAGTGGTCCTCGTACAGGTCTGAATGAAATTCATTTAGAACCGCGTCAACCAGGCAGCTCAATTATGCCTGGCAAAGTGAACCCTGTTATTCCAGAAGCAATGAATTTAGTGTGTTTTCAAGTGATTGCAAATGATTTGGCCATTACTTTGGCGGCCGAAGCAGGTCAGTTACAGCTCAATGCGATGGAGCCGTTAATTGCTTTTAAACTGTTCGAATCGATCGATTTGTTAGGTAAAGCGATGCAAATGTTCCAATATAAATGTATTGAAAATATCCGTGCCAATGCTGAACACTGTCAGGCAAATGTAGATAATTCAATCGGCATTATTACTGCACTCAACCCCTATTTGGGCTATGAAACAACGACTCGTATTGCAAAACAAGCGAATGAAACTGGTCAAAGTGTATTGGCTTTAATTAAAGCTGAAAACCTATTATCTGATCAAATTTTGGCTGATGTGCTATCGATCAAAAATATGGTTCATCCTCAGCAATCTTTATCATGATTTATTAGCATTTCGTATTTTAAAAAAGGGATCTCATCAGAGGTCCTTTTTTATAGAAAAGAAAAGTATGCTATGTGACTCGTATTAGCTGAACATTTTTATTCTATAAAGCTCTTTTTTAAATACCAAATTTGCCTAGCCATAAAAAAAGAACTTGATATAAATCCAAGTTCTTTTTCACTTCATACAATATTTATATATTGCACAAGTTAGAACGGAAGATCATCATCCATATCTGCTGGTGCTGCCGCAGGCGCTGACTGAGGAGCCGCCTTTGGTGCAAAACCGCTTGGGTTATTGTTCGCATAACCACTTTGTTGATTGTTGCTATTACCCGCTGCAGGATTGCCGCCATAACCACCTTGGTTGTTGTTATTGTTATAACCACCACCTTGGTTATTGTTGAAACGTGGTTGTGCATAACCATCATTTCCGCCTTGCATTTGCTCACCTTGCTGACGGTTGTTGTCGAGCATCTGCATTTGCTCACCACGAATTTCTGTGGTGTAGCGTTCTTGACCATTTTGATCTGTCCACTGACGGGTACGCAGTGACCCTTCAATATAAACTTTCGAACCTTTACGTAGGTATTGTTGCGCAATTTCACCTAGGCGGTTGTGTAACACAATACGGTGCCATTCGGTTTGCTCTTTACGCTCACCGGTGCTTTTATCTGTCCAAGAGTCGCTCGTTGCAATTGAAAACTGGGTCAACGAACCACCGTTTGGAAAAGTTTTCGTCTCTGGATCTCGGCCTAATGTGCCCACTAAAATAACTTTATTTACACCGCGCATCTGATGTTTACTTCCTATCTATTTCTATTATTTACTTTATAAGAGTTATGCTTAAATGGCTACCTCTTTCCCCAACAACTGCGTTAAATCTTGTCGCGTAGCATCATCTATTTGCTGCTTATCGACTTTTACATACGCTACTTGCTGATCAGACATCACCACGACCTCTTCAATACCACGAATCGCTAAAAGCTGTGAAGTCCATTCGTCCGTTTGTTTATGTTCAGGTAAACGCAACACCATCGAAGACAAATAACGCGGTTGCGCCAAGCCAAAACTAATCAATAACCAAACAATCGCCAGTCCAGTCAGGATGCTCCAACCCAAGGCAGTATTGTTTAACAGCAGCAACTGACCGCCTGTGACACCACCAAAGAATGCGCCTAAAAACTGGCTGCTGGCATTTACGCCCATCGCGGTGGCTTTGGACTGAATCGGCGCAGCTTTCGATAACCATGACGGCAACAACGCTTCCATGACGTTAAAAGCAATAAAGAATAAGCCCAAACCTGTCAGCAAAATATACTTCGACTCAAAGCCAAAAATTAGGATACCTAAACCTAAAATAATGCCGCCAATAGCCGTTAAAAAGATGCCTCGCATTTTGCGATATTTTTCAGCCAACACAATACTAGGAAAAGCAAAAAATAGGCTAATCACCAACAACGGCAAATACACCCAGCCATGCGAATTTAGTGGAATTTTTGCAAAATCGATGAGCTGTGAGGGAACATAAATAAACATTGCAGTCAGCAATAAATGTAAGCTAAACACCGACACATGCAGACGGTTCAGATCGCCCATTTTTAAGACTTGTTTGAGCTGAGCCAAATAACCTTGCTGATAATTACGATGATGGCGGGTGACTTTGGGCACCAAAAACAGCATCGAAATAGCCGCCAAACCCATGATAGTCGTTACCCAGAATAATCCTGAAATCCCCACTAAACCGGTAAGCCACGGCCCCAAACTAAAAGCGACAGCAAAAGAAACCCCGATACTCATGCCCATGGTTGCCATGGCTTTCATACGATTTTCTTCACGGGTCACATCCGCCAGTAGCGCCATCACTACTGCAGACACTGCACCTCCACCCGCAATGGCACGGCCAATAATCACCCCATAAATGGTGTCTGACATCGCAGCAATTGCACCACCCAAAGCAAACAGAAGTAGCCCAAAAACCACCAAAGGCTTACGGCTATAACGGTCAGCAATCAAGCTGAAAGGAATCTGTAAAATGGCCTGTGTTAAACCATAAATCCCCACAGCCAAACCGAGCAACGCAGGCGTTGCATATTCATAGGTCTGCCCTGCCACAGAAAATACAGGGATGATCATGAACAAACCCAACATGCGTAAGGCAAAAATACTGCTTAAGGCAAAAGTTGAACGACGTTCTAAAGCATTCATCATAAACGAGGACAGACTGTATTGAATTAATCTTGGATCAAGATTATAGGCTATTCAATCCGACTAGCGGCATGAATTTTATGTTTAATAAAAGCCTTCCTGATCTGAAAAACAAAAAGCGCAGCCTGAGCTGCGCTTTTCTGCGGTTTAAAGCAATCTGCTTTAAGCGGCTTGATGTTTTTTGTATTGAATAGAAGCAATAACAGCCCAAACAATAAAGGCCACACCAATTAAACCCGTGACAACTTCTGGTACATGTAGACCTGTACCACTTGCCAACATAATGAATGCTAAAGCACCAATGGCGTAGTGTGCACCATGCTCAAGGAAGACATAGGCATCCAAAGTCCCTTTCTCGACCAAGTAAATGGTCATCGAACGCACGAAGATCGCACCAATCGCTAGACCCAGCATAATAATCACAACATCGGAAGTAATCGCAAACGCGCCAATTACGCCATCAAAACTGAACGATGCATCAAGTACTTCTAGGTATAAGAAACCACCAATACCTGCTTTGACCACACCTGTAGTTGCGCCATTGGCATCATGCGTAACTGCATTGCCGTCTTCATCAACTTCAGGTTCACCACCCAACAAATGACTTAAGACTTGTACACCAATATAAACCACGATGCCCCAGATTCCCGCCATAGTCACCACCAGACGTTTAGCTTCATCGACATTGGCCGCCATCACCAAAAGTGCAATCAGTGCAAGAAAGACCGACATAGCAGGAACATTGGCTAAGTTAGTCAAACGACGTTCTAACCAGCGGAACCAGTGTGTATCTTTCTCTTCATCTAAAAAGAAGTTTAAGAACACGAGTAACAAGAATGCACCACCAAACGCAGCAATTTCAGGGTGATGATCCATCAGACGTTGCGAGTAGGTTTTTGGATCATTCAAAGCCAGTTGTACAACTTCAACAAAGCCCATATCTGCAGTTACAGCCACAATTGCGACAGGGAAGATTAAACGCATACCAAATACAGCGACTAAAATACCCACGGTCAGGAACAAGGTTTTCCAGAAATGATCCCAACCACGTAACACAGATGCATTGACCACGGCATTATCAAAAGATAACGAGACCTCCATCACTGCTAAAATTGCAGTAATGGTCAAAGCAGTAAACATGGTCTTTAAGCCCGCTTCTGGTCCATGGGTAAAACCCCAGTACGCAGACAACGCAAGACACACGATCGTAAAAATGATAGAGAAACCAAAATGTTTCATCATGACAGATCGACCTATAAAAAATTTGGAGATGAACGAAAACTTAAAAAACAGGTTGAGTTTTATGGCCGCAATTATGACGCTTTTTGCGCCTGAAACCAAAACATCTTCGTTAATTTTTACTTATCTCACCGATGTACGGAGATGGATTGTTGTTCCGCGCAAACTGTTGTTATAGTCTTGCCCATATTTTGGCTTCCCTCAGGATCTAATCATGACTTTTTCTCAAGACGTTTGGCAACGTAATGTCGACTTATATCAAAAAACACTGGCTTTACCTTTTAACCAAGAATTGGCTTCAGGCACACTTAATAAAGAAGCGTTTTGCCATTATGTGATTCAAGATGCGCACTACTTGGTGGCTTATGGTCGTGCTTTAGCGGTGTGTGGTGCTAAAGCGTATGAGGCTGACGACATTATTCAGTTTAGCCAAGGGGCCAAAGAAGCGATTGTGGTGGAATGCAGTTTGCATGATGGCTTTATGAAAAATTTTGATATTTCAAAGCAGCAGTTTGAAGAAACACCGCTAACTTTAGCATGTCACCATTACACTTCATTTCTAACGGCAACAGCATGGTCTGAAAGCTACCCTGTAGTGTTAGCAGCACTCTTACCTTGTTTTTGGATTTATGCTGAAGTGGGTAAAGACATTGTGGGTAACTCTATCGCCAACAACCCGTACCAAGCGTGGATTGATACTTACGCGGGGGAAGAATTCAACCAAGCGGTACGTAATGTAATTGCAACCATCGATAAAGTGGCTGCACGTTGCGATGCGGATACCATTGAGAAAATGCATAAAGCCTACCGTAAAGGGGCTGAACTGGAATGGTTGTTCTGGGACAGCGCTTATAAACAGCAGCAATGGCTCGGTTTAGACCACGCTTAAAAGCGAAAATGATCCAAAAAGCCCTGAACCCTTCAGGGCTTTTTTATTGACCGAATATCGTATTTTTTCAGAAGGCGCGATTGCTATTTTAAGCATTTAAAACTAAACTCCAATAATGATAATAATTATCATTTATATAATTAACTTTCGAGGGCCGTTCTCATGCATCCTGATACTCTAGGTACTGAAGCCATTCGTGCATTTTTTACCGTACAATGTTGCTGGCTGAATAACGAAGAAATTTACCTTGAAAAAGGCTGTTTACACTGCGGTTCTGCCGCGACCTATCTCATTTATTATACCAATCCACATATTCAAAAATTGATGTTGGCTTTTATTAAAAAATATCATTGCGTTTTAAGTCGAGAACAAGACTTACTCGACCTGCCAGACTTTGAAGATGACTACGACGCCTTCTTACAAACTCTTGAGCATGAAGTCAATTTCTATGCCCGTCTCCATCATGACATTATCCGTCCCTTTGCTTTTGAGACGGTCGATTCAATCTTTGAACGTCCTTATGCGCTAGCATGCTAAATGCTGCAACCATGACAATACTCTATCCCTGAAGGCGTACGGCAAACAAAAAATAGACAGCCATGATTCAACTTTTGCGCTACGCCGAATGGGAGATCCTCTCTTTTTTACGCAACTTATAAATACCTTCCAGTTTTCAGTCACAGCCCATCTCGATAGGTTGAGACTTGTTTCAACACTGAAATCTAGCTACAGTCTAGCAGCATCACTTTTCTTTTGGCCGACATGATTTGTCGCTATAAAATCATGTTTAACACTTGAATAAAGCATAAGTCGTTATCATATACCTCCTTCATCTGCACAATTTCGAGATAGTTTTATGAGCCAAAGTCATATCCGTATTCGAGGCGCACGTACCCATAACTTAAAAAATGTGAACCTTGATATTCCCCGCGACAAATTCGTGGTGATCACGGGACTTTCTGGTTCAGGTAAGTCATCGCTTGCATTTGATACGCTGTACGCCGAAGGCCAGCGTCGTTATGTCGAATCACTCTCGGCCTATGCGCGCCAGTTCCTATCACAAATGGAAAAACCTGAAGTTGATTCAATTGAAGGCTTAAGCCCAGCGATTGCAATTGAACAGAAATCGACCAGCCATAACCCACGTTCTACGGTGGGTACCATTACCGAAATTTACGATTATTTGCGTCTACTCTACGCACGTGTCGGCACACCATTTTGCCCAGAGCATGATTTGCCGATGGTGGCACAGACCGTATCGGAAATGGTCGATGCAGTAAAAGGATTGGATGAAGGAACAGCGCTGATGCTGCTTGCACCTGTGGTGCGTGAGCGTAAAGGCGAATATTCCAACCTGTTTGAACAGCTACAAAGTCAAGGTTTTGTACGGGCGCGCGTCGATGGTGAGATTGTTGATCTCGACCCAATTCCAGAACTCGATAAAAAGAAAAAACACACCATTGAAGTGGTGGTGGATCGTTTTAAAGTCCGTGATGACCTCGGCAACCGTATTGCAGAATCTTTTGAAACTGCTCTACGTTTGGGCGGTGATATTGCCATTCTCTCGTGGATGAACGGCGAACACCCAGATCGGGTTTTTTCGGCTAAACACTCATGTCCTGAATGTGACCGTGCTGTTGCGGAACTTGAGCCCCGTTTATTTTCATTTAACAATCCCTTTGGTGCCTGCCCAACCTGTGATGGTTTAGGGACTCGTAGCCATTTTAGTGCTGAAAAACTCATTCCAAGCCCTGATGTATCGATTAGCCAAGGCGCGATTCGTGGTTGGGATCGTCAACGTCCGTATTATTACAGCATGATTGAGAAAGTGGCTGAGCATTTTGGCTTTTCTTTGGATACGCCTTGGAATGAATTGGATGCGGATACCAAAAAGAAATTTTTATACGGTACAGGCAAAGAAAAAGTTGATTTAAGTTATATCGATGAGCGTGGTCGTAAACATAATCGTGTACAACCTTTTGAAGGAATTTTGCCACATTTAGAACGTCGCTATCGTGAAACAGAGTCAAACTATGTTCGTGATGATTTAGCACAGTACCTGTCTAATGCGGCATGTGATGCCTGCGGCGGATCACGTCTAAATGAAATTTCACGTCATGTTCGAGTAAAAGACAAAACCATTGCCCAAATTACCAAAATGTCGATTGGTGATGCGGAAAGTTATTATCAAGATTTAAATCTTGATGGTGCAAAAGGTGAAATTGGCGATAAGATTTTTAAAGAAATTCGTGAGCGTTTACATTTCTTAGTTTCAGTGGGTTTGAATTATTTAAGTCTTTCTCGTTCAGCAGAAACATTGTCTGGTGGTGAAGCGCAACGTATTCGTTTGGCTTCGCAAATCGGCGCAGGTTTGATGGGTGTAATGTATGTCCTCGATGAACCATCGATTGGTCTGCATCAACGTGATAATGATCGCCTATTAGAAACCTTAGTCCGCTTACGTGATTTGGGGAACACCGTTTTAGTCGTTGAGCATGATGAAGATGCGATTCGTGCAGCAGATCATATTATCGATATTGGTCCTGGTGCTGGTATTCATGGTGGTCATGTGATTGCTGAAGGGACTTATGATGAAATCCTTACGAATAGTGAATCACTTACAGGTCAATATTTATCAGGCAAACTGAAAATTGAAGTACCGAAAAAACGTACTGAACCGCCAAAGCCTGAAGAACAAATTAAATTGATGGGTGCTGCGGGTCATAACCTACAGAATGTGGATTTAACCATTCCTTTGGGTGTGATGACCTGTGTGACTGGTGTGTCTGGTTCAGGTAAATCTACGCTGATTAACCGTACTTTATTGCCTTTGGCAGCGACACAGCTTAATGGTGCAACGACATTAACGGCTGAGAAATTTGACTCGATTGATGGTCTGCAATTCCTTGATAAGGTTGTTGATATTGATCAAAGCCCGATTGGTCGTACACCTCGCTCTAACCCTGCAACGTATACAGGTTTATTTACTCCTATTCGTGAATTATTTGCGCAAACACCTGAAGCCAAAGCACGTGGTTATGCTGCGGGACGTTTCTCTTTTAACGTAAAAGGTGGTCGTTGTGAAGCCTGCGAAGGTGACGGCATGATCAAAGTTGCGATGCACTTCTTACCTGATATGTATGTGCCTTGTGATAACTGTCATGGTGAACGTTATAACCGTGAAACTTTAGAAGTCGGTTATAAAGGCAAAAATATTTCAGATGTACTGAATATGACGGTTGAAGATGCTATGCATTTCTTTGATGCTATTCCTGTCATTCATCGTCGTTTAGAAACGCTGAATCAAGTGGGTTTAGGCTATATTCGTTTAGGTCAGTCAGCAACGACTCTATCAGGTGGTGAAGCGCAACGTGTGAAATTGGCACGTGAATTGGCAAAACGTGATACGGGTAAAACGTTGTATATCTTGGATGAACCCACTACTGGTCTACATTTCCATGACATTGCTAAACTGTTAGATATCCTTCATGAGCTACGCAATAAGGGCAATACTATTGTGGTGATTGAGCATAATTTGGATGTGATCAAAACTGCTGACTGGGTAATTGATTTGGGCCCTGAAGGTGGTGCAGGTGGCGGGATGATTATTGCAGAAGGAACGCCTGAACAGGTTGCGAAGAATAAAGTTTCACATACTGCGAAGTTTTTGAAGGCGATGTTGAAGTAATATAAAAGGGCTCGTAAGGGCCTTTTTTTAATTATCTAGTCTAGAAATAAGGTGTACTAGCTCAAACCTGATCTGACAGTTACCCATTTTTTATTGTGCCTGTCAGGTTAAATTTGAGCTAAATTCTTCTCAGCCCAAATCCGTTTTCCATCA
>C687J35021_10000020_pt1 | contig 109856 bp, 83 predicted proteins | sample RifCSPhighO2_12_FD_35021 | JGI IMG/M metagenome (IMG submission 35021) | reverse complement strand
GGGAACAGAGGTCCGCTTCGTTGATCCCCGTCATCGTCGAGGGATAGAGGATCTTGGCCCACGCCGTCAGGGCGCGAAAGCGCGCCCGATCATTGAGGATTTGGTTATACTGCACCTGGGGCGAGATCATATCGGAGACGCGGCCACGCCCGAAAAAGCGGCCATGCACCACCTGGTCCCGCAGTTCGCTGAAGGGGTACTCAAACGGCTGGTCGTCTGGTTGCGGTTCCGCCGGGATATACGCCTGGGGCTGCTGCGGTTCCAAGAGTAACTGCCCATTGGCAATTCGGATGACGCCGCCCGTGGGCATCGTCTCCCCCACAATGTGTTCCGGAGCGTGGAAAGGCTTGATCCAGCGGTGCAGGATCGCGAGACGGGTTTCCTTTTCTGGCGTCACCGTTTCACCGCGCAGTTCATCCAGAATACGCAGTTCCGGCGGCTGCTGGGCCTCCCCGTGTCGAATCACAAAATCGGGGTAGCGTTGACGCACCATCGCGATGGGATGGTAGGTGAGAATGTCAAAATAGGGCATCTCGTCGAGTTCGTCATACCCGGGACACGGAAAAAGTTCAAAGGCCGTATAGACCTTGACGCCCAAAGCCCCTTCCCAGAATGTCGGACCGCCCGGTGCCATCTCCCCGGTGTCTGTAATCAGGGGCAGTTGGATAGCCTTCCCGCCCTGGGGATTCCAGAAGTCGTGATAGAGCGCGGTGCCCGTGGCAAAGGTCCAGCGTTTGAGCTTCTGCGAGAGTTCCTGAATGCGGAGCATCTGCCAGGCGTGTTGAATCGCAATACTCGCGTTCTCCACCTCTTCCCGATCCAGCCGGTCAGCGGTTTGCGGCGTGATTTCCAGTTGGAGGTTCCCCACGGACGTTTTGGCTTCCGCCACTTCGAGCACAACCCGGATGTGGTTGACCATGAAGAAGTCTTCGCCTTCACCGGGTTCATAGCGATGGACCTGCCCATTCGTGATTTTGATGTCCTGTTCCCCCCGGACAAACCGGATGTTCCGTTCCCATTCCGAGGCCAGGGTGTTGCGCCCGTGAATGTTCTCGACCCAGGACCGTTCCATCCAGTCCACGATCCGCCGATGCTCCGGCGGCATCTGACTCACGCTGAGGGCTTGAGGCCGACTATCTATATAAGTATCACTGGCCATGATGATGTGTCCCTGTTAACACCGAGAGGGCAAAGGGTTGCTCCTCTTCTGCGACCATTTCTCCCGGCCGGAAACTCTGGGTGTTGGCCGAGGCTACCGATCCCGTCGGGACAGCCGGTGGTTCCGGCAACAACCGGTTGATGGTATACCGGGCGAGCCGCACGGCTTCCGACTCCTCCCGTTGGAACTGCTGCAACTGGATCACGGCCAGTTGCGCCGTCACCCGATCTAGTGAGCGCGCCTGCCGCACCATCAACCGGTCCATCCTGCGGGTCCAGGCTCGCAACCAGTGATCCGCAGCGACCAGCAGCGCCATCACCAGCAACACGCCACCTCCGGCACCGATCAGTAGCCCCATCGCCCATTCACCAAGCCAATCCCGGTACCTGTCCGCAGTGTGGGTTCCACCGGACGGGCCGGACGGAAACGCGTGCGATCCTGGTAATTCACAATCCGGGGTGCCGTCGTCTGGGCGGGCACCTTCCATTTCCGGCTTTCGAGAGCGCCATAGCAGAAACAGTCCATACTATCGTTGTCGTGGTCCGACACCCGTTCCGACATCGCCATTTCCGCCCGGCCCGTATGGCACCACGTACTGATCTGCCGCACCCAATTCGGACAGCGTTCCTTGACCACGCGCAGACGGACCTGGCCATTGGCGCTGATGGCGAGACGGTCATAACACGCCTCAATGCCATCGCGTTTCGCCTTACTGGCTAACACCCCGGACATCGGGTAACGCAACTCATTCCCAATCGTGACGAGTTCCAGCAGAGACTGCGCGTCATGTTCATACACCCGATAGCCCTTGCGCGCTGAGGGGGGGGTCCCCTGTTCCTTGTCCTTCATGGCCAAGACGTGTTCCCGGAAGGGCCGCTGCGATTGCGCGTACTCGTCATAGATGTACAGCACGTTGTCCGGGGAGAGGGTCATCCACAGGGTCGTGAAGGGGGCCTTACAGCCAAAGTCCGTGATCGTGTAGAAGGGCCAGGTGTGTAAGGTCTCCCAGGGGACGTCCGCTTCGGCCACCAGATGCAGGGCGGGATCAAACTGTGGGAACACCAGTCCTTCCAGCGATACAAACTCCCCGCCGTAGTTCTGGCGGAACATCGAGGCCGGCAGAATCCGCCGGGCGTGTTCGATGAACTCGACCGTCACCCCCACCCGGGTCCCATTCGTCCGGGCCACGAAGGGGTAGCCCTGTTCATCCGCTTCCGCTTCCATCCAGGTTTCCCCACAGCGGCAGACTTGCCGGGGTGGCGGTTGGGTGGGTGTTGGACAGATCCAGCCCGGTTCCGGATGGAGTCCATCGTCCAACCGAAGTTCTGTCTGACAGGCATAACAGATCGCCCGGTCCAGGTTATCCGAGGTGGGCAGTGGACCCACCACCGCCGCATCCAGCGCCGGGTCTTCCTTGGCCTGGCAGAAGAGTTCATAGGCCCAGTTGTACCCCTTCGGTGTGAAGGGCAGGAGGATTTGCCCGTTCCAGTCCATGATCCGTTGCAGGAGGACACTGCGGACCACATCGTGGGGAATCAAGCCGGCTTCCGCGACGATGACCAGATCGGCGCTGAACCCTTCCAGGTGCCGGGGCGTCTGCGCGGAGCGGACCTTACAGGTGGCCCCCATCCGGCCTTTCTGATGCGAAGGGAGGAGGCATTCCATCCGGCCCTGGCTCGGCATATAGACATCTTTTGGCCAGCGGATGGCGTCGCCGTCCTGGTTCACGAGAATCCGGCGATAGGATTCTGTGACATAGAGGTATTCGTACGTGCCCTGTTCCGCCACCGGCGGGACGATGGCGACGTAGCTCCCGTCATACCACAGGACGGGCACCGCATACCGGCCCGCCCATTCGGACTTGCCGCCGCGGTTCCCGCTGGTCACAAAGACCAGGCGCTTGCCTTCTGCCGCGGCGGTCGCGGCGCGCTGACCCCGATGCGGGACAAAGCGAGCCCGTCGCCAGAGCACTTCGCGTGTCCCTGGCACTTCCGGCAAGCGATAGCGCCCATAGGCCCGCATTGTCAGTCCGATGCGGCCAGGAAGTAGTACCCGTCCACAAAGACCTGAAACGAACTGAACAACTGACCCGGGAAGGAGGGCGGCCAGATGAGACAGAGCGCGTCGCCGTTCGTGTCACTATCCGTGGGCCGGCCCGGTGAATCGTCGCCCAGCAAACGTAATCCCGGCAGGAGCGGCAGTTCCTGCGCACCCGCCATCGGGCGCCGGTTCAGGATCGTACTGAAGTCCTTCGTGTACGCTTGCCAGTAGACGGCGGTGGCCGTCGAGGCAGCCTGCAACCCGGAGGGCAGGAACCCATACTTCAGCAGATCGGCATTGGTCTTAATGCCGAGCGTCGCGATGGTCGAGGTGCTATCCCAGCTGTATTCCGGACTCGCACCCGTCAGCTCCCTGACGATCCGCAACCTAAACGTATTCCAGGTCGTCGCAGGCGTCGCCGTGGTGCCCACCGCCTTGGCGACCGCTGCCTCTGTGTTGGCCAGAACCAACCGTATCGCTGGAGTGCCCGCCGCGACCGTGCTGGTGCCCAAGAGTGTCGGCGTCGGCGTGCCAGCGGCATCCGTCAGGAGAATGCGTACCTGGGTCACAAAAGCGACCTGGCCGGCATCCGGACCCCAGGCATACACCCGGGTCGCATCCTTGAGATTGGCTGCCAGTTCAAACGTCGCGCCGCGTGTGAGCGGCGCCGTAAACGCATACGTCCCTGAGAGCCGGTTGGACGTATTGAGGTCCACACTGGTTTGCGCCCATGCGCCGCCCGTCAATCCGGTCAACAGGAGAGCCGCGAGCAGGACGATACGGTACAGCCCCTTCTTCCCCTTGCCCTTCCCCTTCCCTTTGCCCTTCTGCTTCATCGGTCCACGACACATAGTGCTACACCTCCCGCCCCCTCTGGGGGACACTGAATACCCGCCGGAGCGGGGACTTACCGTTCGTGCTTTGTGGCCTGGTCAATAATCCACTTCTGGATGTGCGCTTTTCGGCACGAGGTCGGTTTCTTCGAATAGCGTTTCCCGGTGAGGGAGTTCACCACCTGACACCCCTTGCCGTGCTGCACGACTTTGGTGGGCATGAGCCGCTTCTTTCTAGGCTTGGGCGACCTCCACGACGCGCAAGCGCTCCCGTTCGATGTCATCCTGGAGCGACTGGGTGGGCGTCATGGACTGGCCTTTTTGCAGGCAGAGGAGATCCGGGATGAAGTTGGACACGCACGCCGGGGACCGGATACTCCAAAAGGCGAGGATCCGAGCGCGATAGCGGGCGTGTTGACAGTAGAACGCTAAATGGAACACCGGATTCTGTTGCAACCACTGGCGCAGTGTGGCGGGCATAATGCCCATGCTGATCGCCACGGTGGGGATATCCGAAATGGCGGGTTCCACCACGGTGACAGCACCACGGCGGCGGAACTCTTCGCGGGTAAAGGTCGCGAGCAGTTGCGTCAGGAACGCCGATTGATCTGGGCGGTTCTGTTGCTGGAAGTAGGTGGGCCACCACTGATCCCGGCCACTTTCTTCTGTGGCGGAGAATTGGTCGAGGAGTTGCTGGAGTGCCGGGGTGATCTCCGGCGGTTCATGGACGAACTGCTGGAACTGTGGGGTGCCCCAGACGACTTCTGGTCTTGCGAACTTTCCGGCCACCGGTGCTCCGCCTCCAGAGATGTACCCGTTGGGACACCTGTCCCGTGCGGTACAGTCTCTGGTGCGGAGACGTTACACCTGGTTTTTCAGAATGTCAAGCTGGGGGGGTGTTCAGTAATGTGACCAGTGCGGGGGGATGCAGTAAGGTGGCTCGCACCTTCTCGGCGTACTGATTCAGCAATACCTCTTCAAACGGTGTGCCAGGTGGGTCAAAGGTTTCCACGGGTGTCGCCCCCGCTTCGAGCTCCAGAAAACGGGCATACCCCGCGGCAACCTCCTGGGTTTGCCTGTCAGGCCAGACCCCCAGACTCACGCCGTGCGGACCATGGGGGCAGTAGTATTCCGGTTCCTCTCCATCCCATCCTGGGGAGGGGTTCGTGCAGACGAGTCCCTGTTGGCCGCACACGGGGCAAAAGAGGACCGTGCGCTTCCAGGTGACGAGTTCCTGATCGTGCCACTGGAGGCTCATGGCTGGTCTCCCAGCACCTTGTTGGCGCGTTTCAGCCAGGCCGTGATGAGGGGTCCATGCTCCCCACCGGGTCTGAAGTAACTGACCGCATCCCGCAGTAGTTGTTCCAGCGTTTGTTCGCGCACGTCCTGTGCCGTGACGGGGTGCGCTTGGGCTGCCGGCTGCGGTTCCAGCTCGGCGAGCAGGGCATCGGCGGCCCACACCGCTTGCCTGGCAGCTTTCCTGCCATCCGTCTCCATTGTCGGGGTTGTGCTCCGTGCCTGGTGATAACACACCGGCCACAGGGCCAGCGCGGCCTGGAACCGGCGGGCACTCCATTCCTGTGGCGTGAGTCGGTATTCATCGTTCATCCCTGGTCCCCTTTCGCTCCTGCATCCACGCTTCGACATCCTTCCGCCGGTAGCGCACCGCAGAGTTCTTGCCCATCCCCAGTTTCAGCCAGGTGGGTCCCTGCCTGTGATACCGCAGCCATTTCAAGCCATGGACGGTCATGTTCAGGTAGTCGGCGACTTCCTTCGTGGTCATCAGCGGTTCCGGCATGGTTCAGACAGATTATCACGAATTGACAGAGCAAGTCAAGTATGGTATGGTGTTTGTCGCCATGAAGGAGTGGAAAGAAGGCTTTCTAACTGGGGCGCTGACGGTAGGCATCACGGCCTTCGCCACCTATTTCATCGTGCTCTGGATCACATCATGAGTCTCATCGCCCTCTCGACTCCCCAGGATTTCGTCCTTTTCAGCCGCGGTGTCGAGGTCGGCTGTGCCATGCTGTTGCATCTCAGTGTGCAGGCGTTTCGCCAGCAGTATCGTCTCGACGCTGATCTTCAGGCTGGGAAACTGGTGCTGCACCTCTGGCGGCAAGGGGAACCCCCCGCACGCTTTGCCACCTTCCAGGAGGACTGACCCATGCACTGGCTCCGTACTCAGCTCTGCCGCTTCCATTGCTGGTTCCAGGGACCCCATGATCCGCGTTGGCCCCAGAACGAGGAAGACTTCACCACGTGTCGCTGTTGCGGGACCAGGCTCCCCTTGTCTCTAGAGCACCACCAGTTCCGCCAAGAACAGGAGTTGCGCCTCACGCAAGAGGCCGCGGACGAGGCGGAAGCCGACCGCGCCTGGGCCGGCAACCTGTACTGTGGCCCGCGTCCCGTGCCGCGGTATCGGCAGGAGAGAGACGACCTGGCGGCTCTCCGCGCTCAGTCACACATGGCGAGGCAGCAAGACCTGTGGTTACTCGCCTATCCTGCCCCGCGGTTTCCCTCCTGGGCGCCGTGGCAGATCGAGGGGCTCGGATGACCCGCAGCGGACTCTTGCGCGTGCAGCACCCCCGGCGGCCCGCGGATCTGCGGGACATCGCGCTCTGCCATCTCTGTGCGGAGTCGGTGATCGCCATCCAGCTCGCCACACTCGGTGATGATGCGTACTTCGGCATGAAGGTCCGTCCCACCTTGTTCCATTGGCGTGACGCCTGCGACCGACTCGGTGTGCTCTTCCCCTGGGCACCAGAGGTGCTCAACTGACCATGCGGTACGAATGGGTGTCTCTCGGCCAGGCAGCGTCCCTCACCGGAGTCCCTGTGCGGAGACTCCGGACACTCGCCTTGCGTGGCAAAGTGCCGGTCTCGTGGCCGACTGGACGCCAGATACGGTTCTCCTATCCGTGGCTCTTGGCCTATCTCGACTTCCGCTATGCCGATCGCCGGGCCTGTCTGCTGGCCGCCGCCCATCGTCCACCCGCTCCCGTCCTGCCGTCACTCGCGCTCACAGAGGGCCCCCCCTGGGCCCCTCTGTGCCCAGCCGACACCGCTAAAATGTTAGTCATTTGGAGACGCACGCCGCGCAGATCGATGGTGCTCGGATGACGGGGTTCCACTTCTCCGGTCGGGCGGTCTCGGCCCGGTCCCGACAGCGCCTCGTGCAGGGGAACCCGGTCCCCTGTTGGTACGATGGGGTCTGGCACTTCGCGTTCCCAGGGCGAGAACCGGAGGGCGAGCTCCCGCCCTGTCCCGCGCTCCAGATCATGGACACCGCACGGGACCGTCCCTTTCCGCCCATGACGTGGGCGAGTTTTACCTTAGAACGCATCGAGTCCCTTCAAGCCCGCCTCCAGATGCAGAAACACCGCCCATGACCCCGCCCGTCTTTCTGCCCCTGTGCAGCCTGTGTGGGGCCGTGTGTGGCGTCAAGGGGAAACCGTATCACTGGCACTCTGCACCTTCTCCGATCTCCGTGCTCGGACTCCCCACTTGCCAGATTGTTGTGCTCTGTTCTGACTGCCTCAAGACATTCGCTGCCCTCAACTGACCGGCGGCCACGCCTCCAGTACCTGCTCGATCAGCACCAACCGTCTCTCCACCGTCTCCCGGACTCCACTCCCCGCCGCGGTACTCCGTTCCTGTTCCAACAACACCTTCACCACCCGTGCCTGAGACCCGAAATCCGCCATCAACTCCGCCCTGTCCTTCTCCCACCACCGCAATACCCGGGCCTTCGGTTCGGAGTCCCCTCTCATCACCTTGCCCCTGAACCGCCTCATGCCACACCCCCTTGACATTCACTTTTCACCCATGCTACCCTGCCCTCAACTCGTGCACAACACGCCTGGTGGCTCCCGCCGCACTCTCACCGGAAGCCAGCACGTCCCCGGCCAGAAGCAGCCCACCGGACCAGGCAACCCCGTGGCGATCACGGGACAAGCGGGCAGCCGGAGACTAACAGGCACGTGACGCCTGTGGGACGACCGGATAGTGCGTGGGGCAACCCACCACCGGGGCCACCATAAGGTTAGACAGACCCCCCGGTTCCTGACACACACTGGCAGGTCCAACAACCGCCGCAGCGTGAAGGCGGGTACGGATACCACCAGCCTCGAGTCAGGTGCAACAGTCCACCTCTCCCCCTGAGGGCCAAATAGGCCCCCGCTGACGGGAATAGCCCTGAACTAACCGGGCCTACTCGCCGGGCAGCGACCACTGGATCACAGCCCAACTCGCTTGGGGGATTTAGGGGGACTGCGCCCCACGGGGGCTTCGCCACACACCCACCACCAGTAACCTGTGCCCCAGTCACCACCCTTTTACCGCACCCCCAGTTCCCCCTCACCCCATACCCACTGGGTCCCATAGACGGTAGGGTATATGGTACCAGTCGGGGATCGCGTTGCCGGGTCACGGGTGTGCTGTGTGCCAGTGGCGCCTGGCGCTGTGCGCCCCGGTGAGACGGGCGCGGTGGGTGGAGTCAGCCCTACCATGTGACACCTGGATACCGGGCGCCAGTGAACTGGCACACCACAGTACGGCGCAACTGGCAGAGCGGGCGAGGTTAGGTGGAGACGGTATACGACCTTGTGTCTGTGGTGTACAGGTACCGCGCGTGTGTGAGTGGATGGGGTGTGTGTGTACCTGTGGGTACAGTGCACAGTTGTGTATGCACCTGACGGTACACTGCACGTGTGGTCAGTGGTGGCGCATTATGGGTAGTGGGACGTAACGGTGTGATACAGTATTGAGCAGTAGGTGTGCAGTGGGTGGTGGTGATAGGTGTAGTGTTATCAAGGGTTTACGTGTGTTTAGTGGATTTGGCACGGTGTGTGCATGGCATAGTGAGGGATGGGGCGGGCCAGACTGAGGTGAGGGAGAGTGGGGAGGATGAGCACAGCGAACAGGAACATGGCACGAGGATGGTTACAGCAGCAAGCCGCGTTGGTACTGGACTGCACGCATGGGGTTGGGGAACGCGGACCCCGCACCTTTATGGCCCGCAACCGGGTGGCGATCTGGCTGGACACAGGCCACGGTGTCATCACACACATCCGCGCCGACGTGCGTTGGTTAACGCATGTGATGAACCGCTACAGCCTGAAGGCACCCCGGTAGTCTGACCCCGGTATCGGGCGCCTTGCGGGGCGCCCCGTAGCAGGGCCAGACGGACGGCCGGTCTGACCCGGCGGAAAGGATGTGCAACATGGTGAACGTGACGGTGGAAGGCAAGGTCTTGGTACTCCGGGTCAACCTGGAAGAGAACCACGGGGGGAGTAAGAGCGGCAAGACGCAGATCATCGCGTCGAGTCAGGGCAACGTGGCTGTGCCAGTGGCGGAGTACGCGGCGGTCAAGTTCGGGTTGAACGTGTACCGGTAGACGCCGAAACCGGGCGCCGTGCAGCCCGGTCTACCCGGATATCCCCATCCGGGTACTGACGAGGCAGGGGGAACTGGAAAGGACGGAGGACGATGAGCACACACGAGGCGTATGAGCAACGGCTAGCGGGACTCGGGACACGCCTGCGGACCGTGGAGGCCCAGAACACCGCGCTCCGGGCCCAGCGGGACGCGCTCAAGACGGCGCTGCAAGGGCTGGCCACACTGGCCAAGGATATACCCGCCCATCGCGGCAACCCGCTGGAGAGCGCGTCCTGGGAGAACGCCTACGGGCAAGCGATGGCCGAGACCCGCGCCGCCTTGGCCCTGCCGGACCCGGCGACGGGAGAGGGGAAAGAGGACGAGACGGAGAGGGCCGCGTACTGGAGGGATTTCCCCCCTGACTTGGATGTGTTCCCGGACGCGGGAGAGGAGGTAGCGAAATGAGCACCATGATCGAGCACACTCCGTGGAGTTACACACCATACGACCCGATCTGGAGTGGTGCCCACATCTACGGCGTGAACGGTACCCCCATCGCTGACGTATGGGGTGAACCCTACACGCCGTTTGATGAGCACGCAGACGGGACGGTACATTTCCATCAGCAGCCGCATTGCCCGGCCAACACTAACGCTCGGCTGATAAGTGCCGCCCCGGACCTGCTGGCTATCTGCCAGGAAATCATGGACGACGGCATAGACCTCCGAACGAGCGACCGCCGCATCCGACTCTACGCCGCCATCATGAAGGCCATCGGACGGGAACACTTTGGCCCGGACACGCCGGACTCTGCCGTCATTCCGTCCGCAGTGCCTCTCACTGTTGAGGAACGGAGAGACACCGCGGAGGAGGCCCGCCGCTATACCCAGCACCTGCATCTCCTTGCCAAAGCCGCGGCAGAGGGTGACCGAACGCAACACCTGCCAGAGACGGGAGCGGGGGCGGCGGAATGACGCCCACGGCGAAGCAGCAGGCCATCCTCCTGACGTGGCACGCCCTGCGCCTCAAACACGGCTGGGCGGACCCGCACTGGCAGATCACTTGGGGTCCGCGGCGTGTCACGCTCCGAGGCGGCCTCGACTTCAACGATCCAGACTTTGGCACCCGACGCGCCCCGACACCCCTGCGCATCTTCGAGATCGTGGACCGGAAATACTGGGCAGACTCCGCCTTGCGCGACTACCTGGACGCCCGCATTGACGGCTGTGCGGACTGGCTGGCGGCCCTCCCATGACCCGCGCCGCCGCCGTCGCCGTGGCCCAGCACCACGCCGCCGCGTTCGGGCGGGTGTACGCCGTGGTGGCCGCCTTGGGCGAATACTGGCCCATCCTGGGCCCCAACTTCGGACCGGGACTGATCCCTTCGCTCCCGCTCCCGCCGGACGCCAGCGTGACGGACTGGATTGACCCGCCCCCACCGGGGGCAGAAAGCGAGCAAGCGCCATGAAGCTGACCGCAGAGGAACGGTTGATGGCCCAAGCCCTCGCCGTGCAGATTTTCGCCCTAACGATACTGGCCACACCCACCACACTTCCCACACTCTTTGTCACGCTCAAGCACCTCAAGGCCCCAGAGCGAACACGCCTCATGCACACCCTCGGCCGGTTCGGCACTCAGCTTCGGGAAACACTCGAAGCCATCGAGCGGGGGAAGAAAATCGAGCGGGGGAAGAAAGCAGAGGCCGCCGGAAGCGGGACTTGACAACGCGCCGGGAGCGTGAGAAGATGGTTCTCGGCTGGCAGTGACCGCGCCGCCGGTTTCCGTTGGCGCGGGGACCAGGCCGGTCACTGCCAGCCATATCACCCGCGCCGATGAGAAACCAGCATGCCGCGACCCTGTAGCGTTAACCCAGTCAGTGGACGCCACATCCGCCTCAAGGATATAGCCCCAGAGGACCGTCAGGCTTTTCTTGAACTTCAACGGCAGTGTAAGCCCTACGATCAAGCGCACAGGTTGGTGAAAAAGGCACTCGCCATTCTGGCGGATTACCGCGGCGCACTCCAGGGTGATGACATCTTTTCTACCGTAGAAGGCTGGGTGGAGTTGGCCAAAAAAGAGGCGATTGAAAACGGGACCTTCATCATAAAAAAACCGGCGAGACGAAATCCGATCCCCCACGGCACGCGCAAGGAAGTTCTGGAACGCGATTACTACCGCTGTCAGTCCTGTGGAACACATCTTGATCTCCAGATTGACCATGTACTCCCCGTGTCAAAAGGTGGACCATCCACCGCCGAAAATCTTCAGACACTCTGCCAGTCCTGTAACTGTAGAAAACGCGACAAGGTTTTCCCTGAACAGGCGGTCTCTCGCTGATGGCCGCGAGACACCCAACATTCTTCCGGGCCGAAGGGGACCCGCTCTACAGCATCACCGAGGAAAACGTCGCCGCGGCGCAGGGGGATATTCCGAAACCAGACCGGATACGCGGCCATGCCGCCAGGCTCCTCTACTTTGCCATAGCCGGACGTGCTCGCGGTCCCAACGGAACCCCTGGGGTCTGCACGGCCAGCTGGGATACCTTGGCTGAGGATACCCTCCTCAGTCGGCAAACCGTCCGTCGTACCCTCCGTGTACTCGAAGCCCTCGGTATTCTCATTCCTGAGAAAGCCCGCGGTTGTGCCACAACCTACCAGTTCGACCCGTGCCGTACCGGTACCAGTACCGCTACGGTACCAGTGCCGTACCGGCACCAGAGTAGTGCCGCTACGGCACCAGGTAGTGCCGGTACGGCACTGGTAGTAGTGCCGGTACGGCACTCGAACAGTACCAGTAACAGGACAAAAGCTGAACAGGACCAGGAAGAGCTCTTTGAGACTTCTGACTCAAAGCCGTCAGAAGTCTCTCTGCGCGAAACGCCCGACAATGGCAGGCCACCCAAAACCCCAAAGCCAAAACCCGCCGCCAAGGAAAAGACTTCCACCGCTGCTCAAACGTTCATCCGCTATTGGGGGGCAGCCTACTCCGACTTTGCCGCCCACGGCGCCGCCTACCCGGTGCCGGACACCGCAGGGTGGGTCCAAGCAAACCGAATCGCCAAACACTTCACCGACGGAGGGTACACCGAGGAGGAGGTCGCGACGTTCTGCTGGTTCTACTTTTCCGGCCACGCACCCAAACGGCTGACGGAATGGGACGGAACCATTGTCAGCAACCACATGCAGATCACCCGGAAATTGCCTGACTTGATTCAGGCGTGGCAAACCCACCTCAAAGGAGAGTCCGACTATGAAGCCCATCAGCGAATCCGTGAACGGAATGCTCGCTGGCAATGCGGGGGGACTGATCCCGCCAGTGTTGCCGCCTCTCTTGTCGCCGAAAGACACCGCCGTGGCCTTGGCACCGGATGATATGGACGGCGGCCGGTCCGAACAGCTCCGGACCGAAGAAGCCCAACAGCGGGCCATCGAGTGGGACCGCCGCGTGCTCATCGTCGCGGAAAGGTTGGGGCAGTGGATCCTCCAGGAACCTCGCCACGTCACCGAAAACGAGCTCTTGGCCGCCGCCCGCGGCTATGCGGGCACCGTCATTCTGGGGTACGATCACTGGCAACGGACCCACCACTTCGATCTCCGCCGCCCGGAAACTCCCCTCGACCCCCGCGATCCCTTCTGGATCGTCTGCGGTCCGCCGGGGTGCGGCAAAACCTACGCGGCCATCCGCTGTCTGCGCTATGCCATCCGGCTGGGCTTACAGGTGACGTACTATCCGCATGCCACGCTCCTGCGGCAGATGAAGGACCGTTACCGCTACTTTGACCAGCCGCAAGAGGGGCCGCGCCCCCTGGACCTGGATGACCCCTACCGCGTGGACTTCTTGATCCTGGATGATCTCGCCGCCGGTGCGAAAACCGTGCTCTCCGAACACGACCGGGCGCACACCGAGGAACTCCTCCTTTACCGCTACCAGCACCTGCTGCCCACGGTTCTGGTGAGCAATCTGCCTTGGACAGAACTGGCTGCCTGGTTGGGGGAACGCCTGGAAGACCGGTTTACGCATGGGGCTTGGGCGATCACCGACGTGCAATCCAAGACCCCCTCGCTCCGCCAGAAGGTGCCACGTGCCGAAAGCGTCGCCGACCTGAAAGCGGAATCCGATAAGGGCTGGGCATGGGCACGCCTTGAGGCCATGAAGAACAAGAAGGGCTGCCATGACCTGGCGGATACGCAGCCCTCCATTGACCGACGCCATGACCTGTACGTGCCGCCACGGCCATGAAAAAGCCAGCCTGGCTCCCACAATCAGAAGACGAGGACTGGCGCTGGATGAAAGAACTGTTGGGGATTCCAGCAGACCCGCCAGGAGTGGACGGCGCCGTGGACCACGGACGGCCCGACGGATACGACGCCACCGGCGGCTACCCGGTGGCGGTGGATGAGGCAGAGGAAGGAGCACGGCCATGAAGACCTTGCACTATGAAGAAGTGGACGTGGACCCGGAGAGGGCCGCGCAACTGTTGGAGCATTGTCAGAAAAACCGTCGCCTGTTTATGGGCCGGGTGAAACATTACGCGGACATGATGGAGCACGGGCAATGGAAAATGACCGCCGAGACCATTAAGTTCGATACCCAAGGACGGTTGCTCGACGGGCAACATCGCCTGCATGCCATCATTCACTCCCGGTCCACCGTCCGCTTGTGTTTGGCCCGAGGATTGACTGAGGACACGATGCGGAGTTTGGATACGGGCCGGGCCCGTTCCCCCGCCGATATTGGTGAAATTGACGGCGTGCCCTGTCCCCGGCTCCTGATGCCGGCCCTGCGTATCGCCCTGTGGTACGAGAAACTGGGGCATCTCCCCCATCGAGACCTCTATGCGTTTGGGGAAACCACCCCCTTTGAACTCCTGGAGTTCTTCGACACCCTTCGCTCCATCTGTGCGTCCATTCCCTACGGTGAACGCGCCAATCCGGTGATCGCCCCGGCCCTCGGCCTCTTTTTCCACTACGCCGCTTCCCGCGTCTCCAGTCCCGTCGCGGATGCGTTCATGGATGCGGTGATTGACGGGGCCAACTTGGCCGAAAACGCCCCCGAAAAACTCTGCCGTGACTACCTGATGACCCGCCGGCCCTTTCATCGCCGCTCGTCGGAACGGTTTTTGTTGCTCGGCGTGATGATGCGGGCCTTCCGTTGGCGATTTCTTGGGCAAAGCAACCGGTTCTTGAAGGCATCATCCAATCCGCAGACCTTACAGGACTTGGAACCGACCAATGGGCAGACAGAGGGAGAGTGACGTGCTTGAAACTTTTCCTCTGGCTCCTGTCTCAGTTCCTTATGTGGATCGGTGTGACGCTTGGCCAGGCAGGCGTCGCCATTGCCGACTGGCTGGACCCGGATGGTGCTGAGGACCAATGAAAGCCTCTCGCCTTGAAGTCCACCGTCGCTCCGACATCGAGCGCGCCTTGCGGCACGCCGGGCTGGACCCGCTCGCCGCCTGTCGTATTCCCGCCGCGGATCTCCACCTGCTGACGGCTGAGCAGTGGGCGGCGGAACTGGAACCCCTCCCACCGTGGAACGTGCTGGACGATTGGTGGCCTGGAAAGCCCACAGGACTCACGTTAGAGGGGCAAGGTGACGACTCAGGGCCAGAGGATGACCCGGAAGGCATCCCGGACGACGAATCGCCGTAGCGGGACGGTGAACAGGTGAGCGATCAGGGGAGTGTACTGGGGTTGTTGCCCTCTTCGGGGGCCGGTTTGGCCGATCTGGAGCGCACCGGCCAGTTGCAACGCTTTGTCACCGAATACCTCGAGCGGTATAGGGAGGCTTTCGCTGGCGTGCGCTATTTCTCGTACCGGGACGAGCAGGTCGCGCTCCCTGCGGGCGTCCGCCTGTTCCCAAACCAGAGCCGGTGGCGCAGGCTCTATGGCGTATGCCTCCCGTGGCTGGCGCGCTCCGCCATGCGTGACGTGAGCGTATTCCGCGTCTTCCAGATCAACGGCTGCCATCCGGCTATCCTGGCCCGCTGGCTGTACGGGGTGCCCTATGTGGTCACGTATGGCTATGATTACTGCGCGGTCCTGAAAAGCGAGGGGGCCTGGTGGCCCCGCCGTCTCCTCATGCGGTTCCGGGAATCTTTGGGGGTACGGTATGCCGCACAGATCATCGTGACGACATCCGCCCTCCGGAAGACCCTGCTGGACCGCGGGGTGCCAGCGCAAAAACTGACGTGGATTCCTAATGGGGTGAACACCACGACCTTCTGCCCACCACGGGTGCCTGAACCGCGGACGGGACTCCGCCTGCTGTTTGTCGGACGGATGACGGCACAGAAAAACCTGACGGTGCTGGTTGAAGCCACGGCGTGTCAGGCGGGCTTGGGAGCTGGAGTCATACTCCGCATGGTGGGCGATGGACCCCGAGTCCCTGCGCTCCATCGTCTCATGGATCGTTGTCCAGTGGCGGCGTGGATCGAGCCGACGATTCCCAACGAGTGCCTGCCAGCGGTGTACCGCTGGGCTGATGTGTTCGTACTCCCCTCGCATGTGGAAGGACACCCCAAGGCATTGCTTGAAGCGATGGCGTGCGGCCTCGCCTGCATCGGGAATCGTGCGGCGGGTATCGAGGGCTTACTCCAGCATGGCAGAAACGGGCTGCTCTTTGACGGAACGGTGGGTGATCTCTCCAACCAGATCGCCCGGTTGGTGGCTGACCGAAGGTTGCGAGAGCAGCTCGGTCGGCACGCGCGTGACGATGTGCTCGCCCATCACGACATTGCGCGAACAGTGCCTCGGGAAATTACGCTTCTGAAAAGCACGGCAGCCGGAGAGGGGGCGTGAGACATGAGCGCAGGCCCTTTCCGTCCTGACCATGATGCCGGAGCGGAGCGTCCACATGGCTGCGACCTCGCCCCCCCCTACTGGGGCCTGAGAACGTATCTGCCTGATACCCATGAGGATAAGGCGCTGGAACTCGGATCGGAACCGGTGCCCGTGGCCGAAGGCGGTGCGCTGCGGCTCTGGGAGGATCACCCGATGGTCAGTGACGCGGGGGTGAGCCATGAACCTTGACGCGAAACTCACTGAACTCGCCGCCGAATGTGCGCAGCCGGGCTGGGACTCGTACTCCGCACAGCCCGTGACCGCTGCGGTTATTGACGCGGCGCGGCGGTTCCTGGCCCTGTTGCCGGAGGATGTGCCACAGCCAGAGATATTTCCGTCACCGGATGGGTGTGTAGAGGTCGGGTGGGAAAACGGTGACAACTGGCTCTATGTCAGCATCCAGCCGGACGGCACGCTGGCTTGCGCCGTCATGGTAGCGGGGCAAGGGCACACTGGTCGCGTTGTCCCGTGTGAGGTAGTGCCACCCGTCATCCTGAAACTGATCCGCGAGGTGTGGGCCTCATGACCGACGCCCTCGCCGATGACGCACTGGTCGCGGTCCATGAACGCGCCTACCAGAAGGGCCATCCCGCCGACCGAGTCCCGATTCAGGCGGCCCGCATGGCCCGCGAGTGGCTGTATCAAGACGCTGAAGTCTACGGGGTGATCCGCGACCGCCACCAACAGTCAGGCTGGACGCCACAAGCCCTCACGACCGCGATATGCCGCCGCTTGGGCGTCATCCCGCCCGCCCTCGATGACCACGGAAACCTCCGGTGGAAGAACAGCCGCGTGGTGCGGCTTGACAGTCCGCACTCGACTGCGCTACAATCGTTGACACCATGAGTAAGATCATTCAACAGCGCGAAGCCCTCGCCCTCTCAGAAGCTGCCTCAACAATGGCCAAACGTGGCGCGTCGAAGGGCGGCAAAGCGACCGCCGCCAAGCTCACGCCCGCCCAGCGGAGCGCCAATGCCAGTAAGGCATCCCGTGCCCGCTGGGCCAAGCGAGACGCCGCCAGGAACCCCCTGCAAGAAAAAGCTTGACATGCGCACTCGACTGCGCTATGCTGTTGGTATCTTGGATGGGGGGGGCGTGACATGGCGACACCGGAACAGTTGACGCAACAAGCGCAAGCCGCCGGGATCAACCTGTCCAACGCCGTGCGAGAGTTTGAGGCCACCTGGGCGACTCGCTGTGCGCGGCTGGAAGGCGAGAATGATCTCCTCCGGCAGCGCGTGGCGACCCTGGAGGCCGAAAACCATAACCTGCGGTCGGCCCAGGTTTGGGACGGCTACCAGCCCACGCCGGAAGCCGAGGCCGTCCGGGCCAACGGCGGCGAGGAACCGGTGTACGGCAAGGATCAGTGTGGAGGTATTTACCAATTGGCGCCTTGCCCGCTGGCCGTTGGCTGGAGCGACTTGAGTACTGGCTCTATCGAGGTGTGTTGCCCTACCCGCGAATGGGCGCTCGAGTATGCATTTGAAACCATTCCGGTCTGGACCCGCTGCGACCGGGACGGCAACCCGTTGCTCGTGGCACCGGAACCCAACGTCGAGATGGTGGAACCGCTCCGGGACGTGCTGAACAGAGCTGCCGGATTGCCGTCAGGCGGCGAGATGGAGGCGTGACCGATGAAACGCAAGCCACGAAAGGCTCCGACCGCTGGCGAGACACTGGACAAAGTTCGTGCGGTGCTGTGGGCTTACTACAGACAGCAAGGGGTGTCCGGTCAGGATTGCCGGATCATCGTTGAGGCGGTGTTTGCGCTCCAGGGCTGGCCGAAGGAACGTCAGCCATGACCCCCACCTGTCCGCACTGTGGCATTGAGGGCTGGCGGCACAGCAGTTTCTTCCCGGACTCCTATTGCTGGCATTGCCGACACCGGGAAGCGGACCCCGCGGACTGGCGCTCTGAAGCCCGGTTGCGGGACAAACGGCGGCAACGCCGTGACCAGCTGATCCGAGAGGCGGTGGCGGCATGAATGATGATTGGAGCGTTCGGGACTTCCACCCGAGGGAACAGCGGGCCACCACGAACTACGTGTTCTGGCTGCATTTCCACCCCCGCCGCGGCTGGCTCACCCGCCTGTGGCGCTGGTTGAAGGGAGCAAGTTGATGATCGCTGAAAGCGTGATAAGTGCTACCCAGTGTGTCCAGGTCGAACTCGCCAAGGTGGCGGTGGATCGCCTGGAAGCCTGGCTCATGTTTTCCGTGTTTGCCATGTTCATTGTTGCTCTGGCAAGCGTGTTTATGGTGATCTCCTACTACGACGCGAAAGGACGCTAATGCCGATGAACGGCTGGGATGAGGACCGGATGCTGGCATTCTTCGCCCCAACGGACGAGGAACGGGACCGGCACTATGCCGAAGAGGTGGACCGGATGTACAACCAGTATCGTGAAGAACACCCGTGGGAGTTCCGCGGGCTGACGGAACAACCAGAAAGGGAGCGGGAATGATGGCGCGGCGGTATGAGGTGATGAATGATGACGAGCTCACCAGCTTGGAGCTCGAGTTGGGCAAACAGATGCTCGTACTGGAGACGGTGAAAACGGTGCTGGGAGACATGGCGACCACGATCCACATCGCCCGCGAAGTCGCGAAGACCCGGCGGGGAAAGCGGCGCGCCGATGCCCTTCCGACGGTTTAGGATCACGGTGGAAGCCCGCGGGCAGGAACCGCTGGTGCGAGAGGATCACGAGTTGTATCTGGCTACCGCGGCCCGCGTGGCCGCCAGTCTCATCATTCCCATCACGCCGGAACCCTACTGGCTGGTGATCGAGGAGGTTCAAGACCATGGCTCTCAATGTACCGGATACCCCGAAGCCTGATTTGATCCCGGAGGGATACCACACGGCGATCTGTGTGGGCATTGTGGACTTGGGCGATCAGCCCATGCCAGGCGAGGACTGGTGGCACCAAGTCCTGTTCATGTTTGAGTTGCCGGAAGTTCGCATGGACGTGTTGGAAGGCGGCCAGAAGGTGAGTAAACCGCGTTGGGCCTCCAGGCGCTTCGGCTTGACGAAGGGGCAGAAAGGCAAACTGTTGCCCTTCCTCGTGGGCTGGCGGGGGAAGTCTTTTACCCCGGACGAGCTGACTCGGCTCGACCTCAAGGTTTTGCTGGGCCGCTGCTGCCAGATTCAGGTCGTCCACGATTACTCGAAGGGAGAGAACACCTACGCCAACATCGCGCAGGCCATCCCCTTGCCCAAGGGGACGGTGGTTCCGCAACCGGAAAACCCGCTGGTTTGGTTCTCTTGGACCGAGGGCACTCCCATTCCGGATACCTGGTCGAAGGGGATGCAGTGGGTCAAGGATTTGCTGGTCAAGTCCAAACAGTTCAAAAACCGTGCGGCCTTTGGGCTGGCGCCCGTGCCGGCAGCTGGACCTGATGTCGGTGATGATGACCCTTTTGCGGGTCCGGTAGCGGGGAGTCTGGACCCGCCACCGGAGACGACTGGCTCGAATCCCCAGGACACCTGGTAGACCACGATGACCAGGAAGGCCAAGCGCGAATGTTCTCGGGACCTGGGATCTCCGTGGCAGCACCGCGGAGCAAGGTGCAGCGTGCCGCATTCGCACAGGTGTGGAGCAAGGCGGTTCGACTCTGTGACAATGATCCTGGCAAGGCGGCGACACTGATTGCGGACTTGGCGGTTCTTCCACTCGGTACCCCTATCGCCTCCATGGATCAGGAGGCACTGGAACGTGTCGAAGATACCCTCGATGAAAGATTGGAACCATGACCACTGTCCTGGATGACCTGCCTGTCCGTGAACTGCGGCACGCACAGCGCCGCCGGTTGCGGCACATCAAGCTGCCGCATGACGCGCGGAACCGCTGGCACGGGCCACGATGTCTGGTCTGCGACTCCCCCGTGCTCCCGGCTCGGAAAAGACAGTGCTCGCTCTGTGGAGCCACACCCCTGCACTCCGGCGCGTGTCTCAACCAGCACCGCCGGGCGTGCCAAGCCCGAGAGGCCAGGCGTTGACTATGCTTCTTGATCCGCGCACCTATGGCCGCTGGCGGGTGACGATCACTGCCCGCCGTGAAGTCTTTGGCGAGTGCCCAGACCACGAATGCTCCGACGGGCTGACGTTTTCCGAGGCGGTAGCGAAACTGCTCCCGCTTATCGAGTCCGGCGCGGCCGGCGTGGGCCGGATCGTGCTGGAGCCAATGTCATGACCACATCCTGTGCCTTCATCCACGCGCAGACCTGGGGGGAACTGCTGTCCCTGGCGGGCGGCGCGTACACCGTGCTCAGCGTGTTATACGCCTGCTTCATCTATCCCTGGCTGGAGAGGGGAAAGTCATGACGCCCGAGACCTTGCGCCCGCTCCGCACGATCCGGCCCGCGCTCTGCCCGTACTGCGAGCGCCCGATGCCGGTGGGCGCCGGACCGTGGACGTGCCCGTGGAAAGACTGTGGGACGAGGAACATGGTGATGTGCCCAGACTGCCAGCGGGGGCACCTGCGGATCGTGCATGGAGTCGGGAGGGGATGAGGATGGCCAGAAAACGACAGCCATCCCCGTATGATAAGGGGCGAGCCACACTCAACAAGGTGCGGCGACAGGTGAAATATGCAGCAGCCCTGCTTCCGGCCCCGTCACAGAAAAGTCGTGGTGCCCCGCTCGGTGTGGAGGACACCGAAGTCGCACAAGAGGCACTTGGCATCCTTCAGGTGTGTGTGGCCGATCTTGTGGGCCTACTTGCATAGCGTCGGGAGGGGATGATGGTCTCTCGTGTCTTCGCCATCTGGTCAGAAACCACATCCGGGGCCGCTGCGCTTGTAGAAACCGAGTCGAACGGCCCGTGGTGCATCGGGACGTGGACGTGGGAGCATACGGTCCCCCTCGATCAGAAGCACGTAGCTCCCTGGCGACGCGAACTCATGCTAAACGCTCTCACTGTATGGCAGGCTGCGGGCAAGCCCTTTAACATAGCCGTGCATACCGGCGGGGGGCGACATGGGGCTATCCTTGCAGAGTTCTTTGAGGCCGTGGCGCTGTCGTATACCCGTGTCGTCTTCTGCGCCGGTATGCACGCATCCACTTACGGACTCTCAGCAGAACGGGGGTATGCGCTGGATCAGGCGCTCTCCCTGGCATGTGACACGCTGGGATACCACATCCGCAATGGGAAGATTGAGCTGGAGGCGTAACGCCGTGGCTCCGCCGCAAGGCGGGTCGGGGATGGGGGGCGCTACCGAACGGAATCGTTGGACTTGCAACGATGGGCGGAAGGAACTTGACAGCCGGGTCGAACATCGTGCGGAAGATTCGTCCTCGGACGAGCGGGGTTGCTCCCGCTACACGCACGATTAGGCATGGCAATACAGAGCGACCTCTGTGATTGTCGTCAAGCCCGCCCGTGGGCACTTACAGGAAGGGAGCACCGAAATCATGAAGACTGAAGTCGTTTATACCCGGCAGATTACCCAGGAACAGGTAGAGAACATCCGGAAACTCTGTCAGGCCAGTGAGAAGAAGACGGAGGACGCTCAGCGCCTCGCCCGCCGCTACCGGGCGCTGGCACGGGCGGCGGTAGCCGAGTTGTTGCGGAATGGCCCGCCGGATACCCGTCAGAGCTTGGAACGAATCGTGTGCATGGATCAGCGCCTCGCCCGCCTGGATGCGCAGGCCGGGTTCGGGCGCCGGAAGGGACGGAAGCCATGATCCTGGAGAGACTCAAGCAATGGTTTGGTCAGCCAGTAGAAGAAGTCCAGCCCGTGCCTCTGCCTACTGGACCACGACATGCCGACACGTTGGAAACCGCCTTTGATGAAGACGAAGACGCAGACCCCGTTCTCTTTGATGAACAGGAGTGGAACCCATGACCGGAACGGAACTCGCGCAGCGCCTCTGGCTTTTGGTGCCGGACATCAATGCGTACGACAAGATGATCCTTGAGCGGATCATCTGCAAGGGCACTGACGCCTATGAGTCGGGCGAGCTGGCCCGGATCATCCTGCGTCACGCCGACCAGGTGCTCCGTGACCCCGCACCGGAACGGAGGGCTATCCCGGTTGACTGTCAAACCAGGATAGCCGCGCGTCTCACCGATTTGGCGACACCCGGAATCCAGGACGGTGTTGGCCGGGGGATGTTGGCGCTGGTCTGTGACCCTGAGAACCAGAAGTGGCTCGAAGACATCGGGCGACTGATTGAGGACTACCCGGACGTGTTCCTCCGCGACGCTGCGCCAGTGCCGGAGGCTGTGCTCTATCCCTGCAGTCATCTGAGTGGCTCGTGGTGGCACGAAGGCGAGGTGATCAGGCTGCGGTTGGGTGTGAGGAACTGCCCCGCATGCACGCCGCAACCGGGTGACGTGGTGGCGGAGGCGGAGGCCCAGGACGGCTACCGTATCGTTCTCCGAAAGCCTTGGGATGATGCCTTGATCTGGAATTGGTATGGGGCCGAGGGGCATGTATATGGTGGACCTTTTTCTGCTCCGAAATTCGCTATCTATGAGAGGGAGAAGGCTGGCTGGCGCATCACGCGCTACCCGCCCGGCTGGCCCGTGGCGGATGCCGTGCCGCCCGCAGGCCCGGACCCGAACGCCGGGAGCACGGCAGCGACGGACACTGAACGGATTGGTGATTGCCTTGGGGCCGGGCGACTGGAGCCGTTCGCTGTCCCGGGTGAGGGCGTGTGGCGAGCACTGGACGCTGGTACGAACCAGGATGACCACGCGCAGCCAGCGCCGGAAGCCGTCGATCTTCTGGGACTCATCGGTGATCTGGCAGACGCCTTGGTCTGGGCATCGGGTTCTTCTGATTTCGCACCCGAAGGGAAAGCACACAAGGGATGGCTGAAAGTGGCCAACGGACCGCTGGCTGAGGCGTTGAATCTAACCCACTTGCGCTTCGGCACGGACACTGAGTCGGCGCCGCCCACGCTGCCACGCGAGGTGTGGGCGGGCGATACAGACGACGGTCGTTATCGGATCGTCCAGAACGGTGTCGCCGGGTTCCTCCTGCAAAAGGAAAAGGCCGTGCAAACTTGGGTACCAGTCGAGGTGATGAGTTTCCGCGGTACGTCGGTTATTCAAGCCCTCGCCGCCCGCATCGTGGCGCTTCAAGACGCGCAGGAGGTGCGCCATGCCTGAGCCGATAACGTGGGAACGTGTGGATGCCATTGAGATGTTCGCCCAAGGAGAGCTCATCGTTGCGGCCTTCGGTCCCGGTGACGCCTGTGGGGCCGGGCCGAGTGACGTGTTGGCCATTATCGCCCTGCTCCGGGCCACGGAGACGGCGCGCGTGGCGGCAGAAACCATCGCGGCGCAACGGGAGGTGGCCTGTGCTGTGGAGGCGATGCGCGCCACGAAGGCAGAGGGTCAGCGGGACCGGGCGCTGCGGCTGGCGGACGTGTTAGCTGATCCGGCTGTAAAGTGGGTCAGTATTATGGGGCCTTCTAATGAAGTGTCTATTGAAATTGGAAATGCCAGGCGAGAATTGCGTACTCTCCAAGCCGAATGCGGGGGCGCGAAACCGGCGGTGCCAGCATGATTGAGCACCCGGAGGCGGGGCAGAAGGTGTGGGTAAAGGACGGACGATTCAGGTCTGGCGGATATCACGGGACGGTGCTGTCAGTTTTCGAGGAGACAGTAGGGCACTTCTCAAGGCGGTATGGATGGCAGCGCGGCGCGATTGTGAAAGTTGAGGGGCGCTACTACCCGCGCTATCCGCTTCTGGAAAGGCTTTATCCTAGCCGCGCGGCGGCGGAACAGGCGGACGGCTGATGAGTGTGCGTTGGAAGGTAGACGAGTGTCCGTGGTGTGGTGGACAGGGACTGGAACATTACGGAGAAGGGGATGTACGGGACTGCCCGGCCTGCGGTGGTGACGGAAAGTTCTATCTTTCCGAGCACGACCGGATTGCGGATTATCCTGGTGGCCCATTGCGCGGATCGTGGCCGGGTCGGTTCGCTGAGCTGGCCGCGGCGGAAGGCGGTGGGGGAATGAGCGAGCGCACACCGGTCACTTGGGCCATTGACGCTGAAGGCAGCGGTTGGGCGGCCTGTGACAACAGGGGCCACGACGCGGAGTGGCGGGATAATCAGGGCGCGTTTGACATCATCCGCTTGAGCGCCGCCTTGACCGCCTTCTTTGCTAAGACGAGCGCGTGGGAAAAACCCCAGGCGGTTTACATCGAATGCCCTGTTGGCGGTGTCACGGCACGCTGGAAACACCAGGCGTTGCGCCCCACGTTCATCATGGTCGGCGCGTTCGCTGCGGTGTTTGTAGACCTAGGCGGGAGCTTTCGGACCTATCCGGAGTTTGTGGACTACTGGACGTGGCACAAGGCGTTGTGTGCGAAGGTGCCTATCCCAGCAGACATCCGGGCCGCCCGCCCGAAGTGGGCAGACCATGACATCCAGACCGTGGCGGCACTGGCGTTGCGGGGCTTCACCTGCCCGGTGAACTGGGATCAGCACCAGTGCGATGTGCGAGGCATGGTGGAGTGGGCACTGACGCGCGCGCTGTAGTAGGGGAAGCCGGACCTCCGGCGGAAGGGTAGACGGCGATGATTGTTTTTGTCAACGGACACCAATGGGACCTTGAGCAAATGCGGGGTATCTTGACTTGCTGCGGGCCGCCGGAGCAGCCATTGGAGCACCTGCCGCTAGACCTCATGGACGCGCTGCGTGAGGCCGTGGACATCGCGCGGGCGTACAAGGCGTTGCTCGATACCCGCGATTACTACAATGACACCGTGGATGCCCGGCTCCGTGCGCTGACGGGCGAGACGAAAGGCGGCGCGTGATGGGCACTGTCGAACTTGTGGATGAACTCCGGCAGCGGTATGAGGGCCTGGTGGCCTTCTGCACAGCCCGTGTCCTGGAGGCGCTGGCGGATACACCGTTCGCCCCGGATGATGAGGAAGAAGGCACGTCAGGCTGGGACCGCACGGAAGCCGTCGTCAAGGAGCAGGTCACACTCGACTGTGACAAGGCGCTGGTCATGCTGTCGGTGCGGTTCAACACGGATCACTCCAGCAGCGTACTCATAGATCAGTACGCCACACGCCTGCAACGCCAAGCGGAACGGGTGCTGCGGGAGAATGAGTGGCGTGGGAATGATAAAGAATGGGGGGACGCCCTGCTGTGGCTGGCGTACCACTTATTCATCGGCAGCGTGATGTGTGCTGTGGATGAGAAGCACCGGGGCGACAAGGACTGGTCCGACGAATCCTGGTTTGGGATATAAAGTTGACAATCATCCTTCAACCTGGCAAAATGTATGTGATCTTGGTGGCTGTGCCATGAAGATTCTCCGTTCTACGAAATGCTCCTTACAGTACGCTACCGCCGCCAAGCGGGCGGTACTCTCTCATGTCCTGACGGAATACGCTACCGTCGTCAATCACTTCATCATTCGCTTCTGGGCTGACGGCTGTCCAGCCAAGGCAGCGCTGCTGAAGCCGATTGTAGACTCGCCGCAGACTTGGCTTTCCTTTCGCTTGCGCAAGGTCGCTGCCCGTGAGGCGATAGACATGGTGATTGCCGCCCGTAAACGCTGGGCTGAGAAAGCCGTAGTCCCGGTACATCGTGGCACCCGTGTGTGTGCAAACGCTAATATCGCGCGGCTGACCAATGCCGCGCCGGATAGCGCCTTCGACGCCTGGCTGGTTTTGACCTGTCTCGGAGAGCACATTCGTCTGGACTTGCCTGTCCAGTTTCATCGGCAGTACCACAAGCTCGCGGCACGCGGGAAGCGGCTGGAGTCTTACATCATCACCGCCCATGACGTGCAGTTCTCGTTTGAGATCGAGACGGGGCCAAAGCGAGAACCGCAGCGGTGCATCGGCGTGGACACCGGTATCAATGCGCTGGCGACGCTGTCTACGGGCGAGAAGTTGGGCACAGACATCAAGGCCGCCATCGAACGGATCAAGCGATGTCAGCACGGCTCGCAGGGGCAACGCCGGGCATCGCGGGCGCTCCGGCAACGCATGGATGAAGTCGCCCGCGATGTGGTGGCGCAAGCCGATCTCATTGTGGTAGAGCGGTTGACGGGTATCACGCACGGCACGAAGGTCAAACGCCGCTTGACCAAAAACATGCGGCGCACGCTCGGCAGGTGGTGTGTCCGGCATTGGTTGCGGCGGCTGCAACAGCGGACGGAATGGAACTGTGTTTCGTTTCGATCCGTGGTCGCACGTCATACCAGCCAGATGTGCCGCCTGTGTGGTCATGTCGAGCGGGGGAACCGCCGTGGTCTGGAGTTCAGGTGTCTGCGCTGTGGCCACACAGATGACGCTGACGTGAATGCGTCCCTGAACATCCTCGCGCGGTTCACTACCGGAGCCTACGGTCCCGGTTGCAAAGTGATTAAACAACACAACGGTCCTGGTTCGGAGTGTGAACGCGATGGCGTATGACCTGACAGACGAGCGGGTGTTAGGGATAGAGCACGCGGCGCGGAACTTCATCATGGCACTAGAGACCTTGTTCCCATCGGCAAAGGGCACGGAACACCTGGACTGGTATGCGGCGGTTCAGGAGGCGTTTACCACCCTCATCGCCGCCGTGGACGCGCTACGGGCACCGGACCTAGCCGAGGCGCTGGACCTGCTGGCTGCCGCCGAGGCGAGCGTGTTGACTCTTGGAACACCGGAGGAATGGCCGGATGCGCCTATCATCGAAGGATGGTATTCCAAGCGAAACGCCTTCCTCGCCCGCCACGGGCGGGACACGGCGGCCCAAGAGGCGGGCGCTGCTGAGAGGGGGAGGTGACGACCTTGCTGGCTCTTGATGCGCCATGTGTCCAGAACGGGCACCATACGGCGGGACGGCCTGAGCGTGCGGTACTTCTGAAGGCGGGCCTCATGCCCCGAAGTGGCACGGCATCTCACGCGCGACGGGATGATCCGGTTCCATGTATCCGCACCGTGGGTGCAAACCCCACCAAGAGCCAGCAGGGCCGCATCCCCGACAGGTTGTGGGCACGAAAGGAGTGGCCGCGATGACGCTCTCCGAGATACACGCGAAGATGTTTGAGTCAGAAATCCAGTCTGAATGGCTGGCGGTGGAAGGTGTCACAGACGACCCGGCGGAACGAGCCGCCTATTACATCTTCAACGAACAGTCAGGCGGGACATTTCACAGCCCGTGGGACTTCATGGAAGAAGAAGATCAAGACCGCGAGTTTGCCGCGATGGTCACAGCGATCCGCAAGGTGTATGACGGCGCAGGACATCCTGGACCGCTGGGAAGCGGAGGCCCGCGATGAAAGTGACCGTTGACGGAAAAACCTGGGATGTGATTGAAGAGTACGCCATTACTCCAAGGGAAGTCGCTCTCTGCCGTGCGCTGCGAGACCTTCATGGTATCGCCGTGGCGTACCGGGACCTGCTGGAGACAGACTGTCTCAATGCGCAGGCGTTCGAAGCCGTGAAGGCGCGGCATCGCGCCCTCGTGCAGTTGCCGCAGTTCCGGGAAGGCGAAGGCATTGATATCACTGGCGGGCAAGACTCCGCGGAATACGTGCGGGAGCTGCGGGACGGGGATTGAGGCGCTGGAGGCCCAGCTGATTGAAAGAGAGGAACATCATGACCGTGGCTGACCGCATAAGTATGTTGCGCCAAAGACAAGCTGACATCAAGCATGAACTGGTGGAGCTGGAAGCTGTTCCCGAGGCACTGAGAGATAAGCTGGTTTTGTCTGGGCGGCGCAGACTCCATACTTCCAGTACACGACAGGGCACACAGGGACAGAAGATAATTGAGCACCTGAAGGCGCACCCGGAGGGGCAGACCGTTAACCAGGTGGCCCGCGTTGTGGGGACGACTTACGCCACTATTTCCACCGCGCTGACGCGGCTCATACACGTACGTGATAGGTGGCCCTGTGGTATGACACTGCGTCATGTGCGCCCGCTAGGGTTCTATGATGACAGCACGGCGGTGCGGCGGCCCGGCGGGCGGTAGAATAGCGCAATAAGGTGGGGACTCTTGCAGCACAGGCCGTTCGTGCCATCCGTCTGCCGGCATGAGCGGCCTGACTGTTTCTGCCCCACATGCCAACGCCCCCGGCCAGACCAGGGGCGCCAGCACCAACCCACAAAGCACAAGTCACGGTACATGCCGGGGATCAGCGCCCCGACGGCGGGTCCTACACGAAGTCCCTCACCATCCGCCCAGCCCGGTTGCCCCAGCCAGCCAGATTGTGAAGTTGCGTCTTGGGGTCCATCTTCAGCAGGTGGCGGACCCCCACATCCTTCAGCACAATCGCCGTTCGACGCGCCCGTGCCCACTCCGCCAGCCGGAGTCGCGTCTTCACGGGGTCACAGGCCCGCCACGCAGGCTGCGTTTCCTGTTCTCCGGGTATTCCGTCAGGGGTGACGCCCAAGATCGCCTGGAGGCCCTTGATTGCAGTCCCGGGGCCATCCAGGACAATGCAGTCCAAGAGACAGGTCTGGAGTGGGCCATCCGAGATCGTGTCGAGGTGGTACTTTTCCGCCAGCCGCCAGTAGAGAGCCGCGGCGCCGGGCCGGTCCAAGTTGCGGATCATGTTGCGCAGCGCCTCATCCGGGAGCGTGGGGAACAGGTCTCGCAGACCCGTCACGGTCCAGCCGTAGCGGGTTAGACCACCGCGATCAGACGGCTTGTCTTCCGGCTCATCCCCGCCTTCATTGAGCAAGACGTACTCGACAGCATCGGCGAGATCAGCCATCAGCGTTCCGCCACCGTCACCAGGTCACCGGAATGCGCGTAGGGACCCCAACCAGCACTGTAACGCCACAGTCCGTCATGTATCCATGAGCCATTAGGCCCCCTGGACCAACCGGGGGCGAGCGTCTGCCCCACCTGCACCGGCGTCTGGCTGGGCACTCCGTTATCTACTGCGATGTAGTACCATCGTTGCCCCCCAGGCCATTGCCCCACCTGTACCGGCGTTGGGCTGGGCACCGGCGTGGGCGTGGCCGTCTCATCTGGGTAAATCGCCTCGATGACGTTGCGCCCGACGTTGTTGACCATCGGCACGAAGGGCTTGTACTGCGGTGGGGCGAAATAGGCCGCCAGGAAGACGAAGATCCCCAACGCCTTCAGCCACCGGGACTTCTTCTGTGCCGCCGTGAGGGGTACCTTCTCGTCACTTGCCATACTGGTTCCTTCCTCTCTTGCGGCGCGCCGTTGTTGGTTGCGCCACCTGGCCATCTTTACCCGCCAACCCTCTGCCTCCATACGCCTGATCGGTTTCCCCGGCTCGGGCATCCAGCATCGCCTCCTGTTCGGCCCACGTCCCACCCGCCAGCGGTTCCAAACCCGCTGCCGTCAGCCGGGCACGGTACGCCTTGCCCTGGGAGCGGTCAGACATCCCCGTTCGCTTTCACACCCGGGACCGCCGGATCATTCCCCCGGCGTTTCCGGGACTCGAAGTAATTGTCCACACTTCGCTGAGCAAGGGCAATGACCGCCCCAATGGCGAGCGCGTCCTTTTGAAAGGCCAGGACAAGAAGGCCAAAGGCCAGCATCACCGCCAGCCAGAACCGCCCACTGCGAAAAGAATGGTCCATTATGGTGTCCCCCCGCTCAGTATCCGCATCAGTGATCCGCCGTAGCGCACAATCAAGCTGGTCATAATCCCGAACCCCGCCGCGATCACCGCAACCCGTTCCCGGATTGAGGTTTTCCACGTCTCCAGCGCACTCACCCGATCAGAGATATGCTTGATCTTGTCGTAATTCATGGCGTACTCTTTGCCGATCTGCTGGAGAAGGTTTTCCATACTCAACAGACGGTCGCCGATCCTCAGCTCCCGGAGATCGTTCACCCGTTCCTGAAGGCGTGTCAACGCCTCAGTCAGCTCCCGATCACTGATTCCGTCTCCCCCGCCTTCGCGTACCATCATGGGTCCTCGTCTTCCAACATCACGATACGGAACGGCAGCGCGTCCCCGACCTGCTCATACCGCCTGAGCACACCATCCTTGCCCAACACCATCGCGGCCTGGACTTCGCCCTGCGCATCGTGGAACGCGATCATCGGCTGCCCGAAGCTGTTCACACCAGCACTGATTGCCGGGATCTTCGTCCCCGGATAATGCCAGATTGACCGGCCGAGGTGGCACTCCTTGATTTCGAGCATCGGCACGAACATCTCCCGTCACGGTGTCGCCGCCCGCGGCACCCGCGCCACCTGCTGCTGGCTGGCCTGAACGACTTTCTGCCAGTTCGCCTCACTGGCCATGACCTTCGGCGCCGCCTGGAGGGCAATCTGTTCCAGGTTCGCCACGCGGCCCGCCAACGTAGTCGGCCGGTTCTGCACCCAGGACTGCCAACCCAGGGTGAGCAGAACCCCCGCCATGAACATGCACGCTCCGAGACTCCAGTTCCGTTCCGTGTTCATTCTCTCTCCTTGCGGTACATCTTCGCTCGCTGCCCGTAGTCTATCTCCCAACCGCCGCCCATGATATACCCAAGATACCCCGCCAAGATCAGCCCCAGAACCACCTTGAGCACCATCACGATGATGGTACCCCTCTGGTCTGGACCAGCACGTTCAGCGCCGTGCCGATATCCTTGGCGACCGCTGGCGCGAGCGTGTCAATCACGTACCGGAGTGCCGCCCCCCGCATGAACCGCAAGACTTCCGGCCCCGTCGCATCGCCTGGCCCGTGCGCCCGATAGAGCGCATCCGCCACCGCGTTCACTTCCGCCTGATACGTCCCGCTGTCTGGTAAGGCCATTGGTTGCTCTCCCTTCAGTCCATGATGAGCAGGAAGTTCCCCGTCGCCGGCAAGGGGGTGGGCGTGTTGGTGGCTGTCGGCGTCGGCGTCTGATAATGCACCTGAAGCTTGGGCCGGAACGCTGGGCCGTCTGGATCATCGTAGCCAGCCACAATCCCACCATTCGCCGAGTCTGACGGAGCGATGTTTTGCGCATCATACCGACTCACCAGCACGATTTTCGTATACGTGGCGGCCTTCACAATGTTGGCCAGTGTGCCCGTCAGCGGGATCTTCACATTGTCCGCAATGTCCGTGTCCAGCCATGTTGTCTCGGCACTGTATGGCGTAGTTAAGTCTAGGTCATTATAGCTGTTCGTGTCCAGAGCGCCCGTGGCAGCCTGGGTCCCCTTCATTATTTGTGCGTCATCATCGGAGCCACCCGTCAAGAGACTCTGTGCCGTCAACCAGACACTGGCATCCGTGATCGTACTGTTTGCCGGGATCATCGTGGTGTTAAAACTGAAGAATGTCCGGAAAATGTAGTATTCCCCGCCCGTAAAACTGGACTCGTACTTGGTTCCGCCTTGATCCAGGGTTCCCGTTGCCGAGTCTCGCGCGCCCGCCCCCCCACCAGACCAGGTGGCTTTATGGGTATCTCCCTGCGCGTCATTATCCTGGACCGCATACAGATCAGTCGGCGTGGGCGTCGGCGTGTTCGTCGGCGTCGGCGTCGCGGTGTTGTAGGCCACCACGAGATGCGGGCGCTTGGCCGCTGTGGCATCGCCCTGGGTACGGGCGGAAGCGTACCTATTGACCCCGTTGCCAGGGTCCGTTACATTCACATCATTAACCTCACGGGTCATCACCAACGTGCTCCCGCCCTTAATGATGAACGTATCCGGTGTGGAAATGACGATCTTCTCTGAGTCTGCCACATCTGTACCGCCTGGCGTAACGTTGCCACGCGATGACCCCGTGAAGCCGTCGTAGTCCGCTGTAATGATAGGATTACTCCAGCCAGAGCCTACAAATACATGGATGGCTGGGCTCTGCACTATTACGCATGCGAACATGAACGTGGCTGCCGTCACCGTATCAATGGCAGCGATGCTGGAAGTGTCAAAAACTGTCGCCCCCCGGCTGATAGCTCGGTTGTTTCCGCCAGAACCGCCGTAGGATTGCCCATTCAGGAGCGGCGAGCCGCTGGTCGTGACGCTCGTCCCCGTGGTATCATCATTGATGTCCGCCCAGGTCTGCGCACCGCCAGGCTGATCCACAATCCGCGCAAACTGGCTGGTGGCGTCGAACGTCGGGTCCAGATCGTAGGGCCGCAAGATTCCGGTGTCATTCACCTGGAGCACGATCCCCGTGGCGCTCCGCACAATTCGCGCCCGCGCTGGCAACGTCTCGCCGTTCAGCCCAGTCCCCGGCCACTGCTGCCCGCTGGCGTCAATGATCGTGGGTGGATGCATCCGCCAGGTGCCCGCAAACAGTCGCGTCGTCTCCGTGCTGCTATTCGTATCGTCCGCCGCAATCCGCACGGGCTGAATCCCCGCGTCAAACTCCCGCTGTTCCGTCGCCCCGCCCACCAGCGCCAGCGGCAACGTCCGCTGCCAGCGGCCCTCTGGCGGATTGAAGCCTTCTCCCACGCGCAGGATGAACTCGATGCCGCTCTCATGCAGCCGAAACGACACCGGCCCGGCGCTGATCTTCCGTGCCTCGCGGTCCACCACGGGATCAGACGGGAACGTGAACCGCAGCCCCTTCCCCGCCCGCGTCCGCAGCGTCAGGTCCCGCCCCTTCAGCCTCACAACGTGGTTGGCCTTCACGACCTGCCATTCATCAGGTCCGACCTGCTCCGGGCGTACGTCTATGACCTTCCAGCGCCTGTCCGCCGGGTCCTGATAGTTCACACTCCCCGCGCTGAACCGCCACACTTCATGCCCGCCGCCCGGTGGCACCACACGGGTGACGGTCCGCCCTTCCGGGTATTCCCCAGGTTCCGGCGTGTTCGTCGGCGTAAACAGCGGCGGCGCGGGGATCGGCGTGGGCGTCAGCGGGGCCGCCGTGGGCGTCTCTTGGCCCGTGGCGCTGAGCGCCGTCAGCAGCCAGAAGATGAACAGCGCCGTGAACCGGATCATCTAGTTGTAGTTGCTGAAGTTCGCGATGGGCGGCGCGAGCGACATCCGCGCGGTCGCCCCGTCATACTTCATCGTCAGGTAATCCCACTTCGCGTTCGTGCTGGTGAACGTCGGCACGGTCCCGCCCACGGTGGCGAACTTCCCAGCAGCCAGCGTGACGGTGTGCGCGCCGCCGTACTTGATGAGCAGCGTGTACGACCCGCCGTCCTGCACGTTAGAGTACGTCACACCAATGTTGCCCGTGGTCACGACGGACTGGTGATTGCCGTTGTTGAAGTTAAAAGTCACGGTGCCAGATGTGACCGTGCTGGCGTAACGGCTGGAATACACCTGACCATAGACGTTGAGTGAGCCGCTGTCGCCTGCCGCTGCGGTCGCGATTGCAACGTCGCCAGCCAAGATTACACGCCCCTGCGTTCCGCCAGCTAACCAGGCCAGAAACGGGTTAAACCCATTTGAGGGGCTATAGATATCCACCACGTCTGCGGCGTACACTCCGGCCCGGAACTGCCAGTCATCACCACCAGCCGTGGTATCGGTAAGGGCAAACACCGGTGTCGTATTACTGATTGTCTGATCTTGGGTGAACACGTTCGCGACGTTCTCCAGCGCCACGTTTGCTGAGAGCGCGCTGTCGCTCACCTTCCCCGCCGTGGCGATGGTGGCCAGTGAAGCGTCAATGATGGCTCCGGCGACTATCGCCACCTTCGTGAGGGCTACCGAGAGTAAGGATGCGCTGAGAATATCACCCGCGCTCACCTGCACCTTCAGCCAGTCCACGTCGTGGATGTCGGCGTCTACAATGGTGCCATTTGTGATCTCAGAACTCTCAATCGTGGTGCCGAGTGTGGTCTGGAGGTCTCCAGAGGTGATCTGAAGCCCGGTCCCTACCAGCTCATCGAAGGCATCGCCGCCAAGGGTGAACGTCTTCCCGCTCTTGATCGCCGTGTTCCCGCTGGTGTCCACGCTGATAGCATCTGGCGTGGTCTCCACACCCAGCTGCAATCCCGTCGGCGCTCCACCGCCAGCCCAGCGGCTCTTGACCACCGCGGCGGCACCCGTGTGCCCGATACTCACGCCCACACGCTGAGTGGCCAGCACCCCCGTGGTCCGGTTGACCTGACCGATATCCAGTATCAGCAACTCCCCACTGGAATCCGTCACTCCACCTATCACCAGCCGCACAGGTTCCAGCGCGTCGTCAATGGTCAACCCCACCGTCCCGTTCGTGGTGGACGGTACAAGTTCACCTGTCAGCGCCACACGCGACACCCCCAGCCGCGTGGCCGCAACGATGTCCCCGGCCGTTTCTGGGAAGAGCCGTGTCCCCGTCCGATCCCAGAAGTTCTCCGCCACAGAAGCCTCCAGTACCGCCCCTGCAGGTACTGCAACCTTGCTCAACAGGATCGAGGCCACCGAGGCCGAGGTGATCCAGCCCGAGGTCCCCGACAACCGCGTGGCCGGCAGATTCCCGGTGAACGTCGTCAACGGAATGTTCGTGGCCAGGCTGGCACTGGTGATGGCGTTGGCCGTGCCGGACACGCGGCCCAAAGCCAGATTCCCTGTGCTGATCTTGCTCATATCCAGCGCCGCCAGCGAGGCCGACGGGATGGCCCCGGCAGCAATGGGAATACGGGTAATGGCCAGGTTGCCCGTCGTGATCTTGCTCATGTCCAGGTTCGCCAATGACGCCGCAGGAATGGCCAAGGCACTGATTTGCACCTTGTTGAGGTCCAAGTTGTAGATGCTCGCCGACCGAATACCGCCGGCGATACGCGGGGGCGCGGTGGCCGAAAGGCTCGCGTTCGTAATCGCCCCCGCGGTGCCGCTCACCCGTGTCAGCGGGATGTTGCCCGTAAAGGATGCTGCCGTGATGTCGCTCAGGAACGCCAGGGTCCCCGCCTTGTCTTGGAACACGGGGGCACGGTCTGCCGTCAAGTTCGGCGCGTCCAGCGTCAGGTAGTAAACCCCGCCCGCGCTCTCCAGGATACGCAGTTCACTCGCCGCGTTGTCCAACCGAATATCGAACGCGCCCGCCTGCGCCCAATCCGCCGTCAGGTTGCCCAACTGCAAGGCGCTGGCTGTGACCTTCAACCCGTTGCCAGAAAAGTCCGTGATGACATCGGAGCCACGGGTGAAGGAAACACCACTGACTGTTCCAGCTGCCGTCACGTTACCGGGTGCGCTACCCAACGGACTTGTGGCGAAGTTGCCATAAACGGTGAAAAGCTTGGTGGCCCCCGCATAATCAAACGGACCCCGCGAAGAAGCCTGTCCCTCTTCGAGGATGTAGAAATTGTTGTTGTTGACGCCGATGTCATAGGAGGTCGCACTCGCCGTGGTGTCCAGAAGCCCCAAGACTGGAGCGGTATTCGTAATGACCTGGGACTGCGTAAACTCATTCCCGAGGTTCAACAGCGGCACGTTGCTCGTCAGACTGGCGTCGGCAATCGCGCCCGCAGGGATGCTCGTGCGAATCTGGAGCCAGTTCTGCGCGTCGCTGGACGCCAGGTCTATCAGCCCCGCCCGGCGGATACTGATATCCCCCCCGTCGTTGCTCACACCGTCCAGGCTCGACACGATGTTGACGTTGATACTGGCGGCCCCGATTTGGCCGCCGTGTTCCGTCCCGTCCAACTGGTGATACGTGACCGTGACCGTGCCCGCCGGTGTCGCCGTCAGGGTCCCATCCGCCGCCACTACGGCCCGCCAGCCGGGCGTCAACCCGCCGCCCAGCTTCGACAAGCTAATGTTGGCCGACGCACTGATATCCTCGTTGACAATGGCCCCGTTCGTGATCTCGGCACTGTCAATCGCTGTACCCAGCGTGGATACAACGGTAACCGCAGCGCCTTCAGCGTAAGTCGTGGGCGTGACCGTGATCCCGGCCCCCTCCGTCACGGACGCCACATAGTTACCCGTGGTATCCGTGCTCAGCGCCACGGCGTTTGGCTGGATGGTAACGACACCTGTGTTGACCACCTTCACGTCCCCACTCAGCACCGTGGCATCCCAGATGTTGGCGGCATTGGAAATGAGCACTTCCCCAGACGCTCCCTGCGCCAGCTTCGAGAGCGCGATGGCCGCGCTGGCGCTGATCGAGGCGTTAACGATTTTCCCGGCGGCAATGGACCAGAACCCCTTGTTGAAACTCAGGTCGCCGGTCACGGGCACCGAAATCCACCGTTCATCCCCACTTTCCGGTGTCTGATCCCAATACGCGATGTAGTTATCCGCCGCACCAAAGAACTCCGTGGGTTCTACACCGGAACCCAACCCTCCGCCTCCCAAGAGCAATGTACCGACATTCCACCGCAGCTTTGACGCACCAACTTCATAGAGACTGGCACTCTGAATGCTGCTGCCAGCGATGTACGGCTGTTTCCCGCTGGACCCCAGGTTCCGCCACTTCACGGCCTGCCCGTCCACCACCACTGCCCCGGTCACGGTGCTGATACCCAACAGCGATGCCAGCACATACTCGTCAAACGCCTGCTGGTCCCCACCCACCCAGCCCGTGAAGGCGTCCGTCTCCAGCGTGGCAGCGTAGATGACCGCCCCCTGCGTCCCGTCATGGACGTGGCGGGAGGCAGACAGGATGACTGGTGCCTTCCAGTTGATCTGATCTTCCCGAATACGCGGCTGTCCCCACGAGGGCCAGACGAGAACCGCCCACAAGACGAACCACAACCCATTAGATTTCATAAATGAACTCCATTTCATCGCCCGCCAGGATCTGCGCGGAGTAAGCTTCCACGAGTACCACATTGTGCCCGGCACTCAGCGTCCACAGGTTCCGGGCCGCCGACATGCTCAGCCCGTTCCGCATATGCTGCTGCGGCACGCCCCGCGCCGTTTCCCCCAAGTCGTAGGTGTTCTGGCCCGTGGTGGCGACAAAGAACTTACTCCGGGTAATGGGTGTGCTGTCGGACCCGCTCCATTTCTCTGTGCTCCGGTAGGTCCAGGTTGCGCCAACCAGTTCATAGACATCCTGATCCTCTGCGCCACAGGCATTCGCGGCATCCACGTAATGAGCGGAAGGAATCCCATCGGTGGATTCCTCCTCCAACAGGACGGCCAAGGCGGTGTTGATTCCGACCGCCCGGAGTGTCAACCCGGTGGCCGGCAACCCCCGGCCATCCACCGCATGGACCCCGAAGACCGCCGGGACATTCGGCATCAGGGCGCCGCCTGACGAATATCATCAAACTCACGCTGTATCTCAGTATCGTTTCGGTCCCGCAACCGTTGGATATTCTCATCATATGTGGCACGCCGTGAATCGTCGGCTGGCAGTGCATTCTTGCGTCGGTTCTCTCCGGGAATGAGCGACCGCAGTATCTCGCGACGGGCACCCTGGGCTTGCCGCAACGCATCGCGCCGTAACTTGGCGTCATTAAAGCGTTGTGTCCGGCCTACCAGGATACCCAAGGCCCGGTCACTGATAGACTGTTTTCCCACATCACGCACCGGATCGTATTCACCAGACCGGTAGAACTTCTCCACCTCGTTGAGTAACCGGATGTTCTGTAAGAGACGACGAGCGGTGAATCCCAGCCCCACGGGTCCCCAGGGGGTAGACATCGGACGTTCCAGCTCACCCAATTCCTGGGCACCAGTCGTCAGGTTCAGATACCTCCCGTCGTCACTCAGCCAACCACTCCCCAACTCAATAGGCAGCTTGACGTTGGGTCCCAGCACACCTTTGACGAACTCACCCAGACTGACCGCTGGATCAACGAGTTGCGTCTGCGGTGCCCAGGAGCCAAGTAGAAGGTATTCCGTTTCACCGCCCGTCATCTTACCAGTCACGGGATCACGTCTCAGTGGTGCATGACGCACCGGCACCCCCAAGTTCTCCTGCACCCAATCCGGTACAAACGCTTCCGGTGGACTGTTAATGGGTTTCCCGGCCATGTACATCTTGAAGACCTGGTTGCCGATGTTCTGGCGGCCCGGTGACTCCAGCACGGACTTCATTTGCAGCCAGAGGTTCTTCCGGGTCCAGACTAGAAAGGGTGTGACACCATACCGACGCATCGCGTTTTCTGCCGTGCCGACATCCAGATAATCGAACAGGTACTTATTGACGGACGCCACAGCATCCTCATGACTCATACCGCCCACGCGCCGCCAAAGGTAATGCGCCACGCGGGCGTTGTCCTCCAATGTCTGCCCCAGCGCCCGACCTGCTTCCTGCGCTGGGTTTTGAGAACCGATGGTTTTTGAGACAAGGGCCCGGCTCCCCGTCAAGATACTCCGCTCTTCCGCTCGCAGGGCACTTGCCTCTTCAGCCCGCCTGAACCCACTGGCAAGGATTTCTTGGATGTTCCCCACCAAGTCCTCATGTTTACCCAAGTTCACGCCATCCAGCACCACGTCCTGGCCCGTAGTCCACTTTGACTTGGGAAACAGGCGGTTCGTCCAAGCGTCATACCACGGAGATGCTTCCCCGAACTTGATCCGTAGATCATGGCCCAGCGGCGTAAGATCATCCTGAAGACGTGACGCCCACCGGTAGAACTTCATACCCATAATCGGGTCCAAGCCGGCCAGATAATTGTTGAGCATGTTCCCCGCGGCGTTCCGGACGTGGTACTGCGGGAACACATTCAAGGTCCAGCCCTTCCACCAGGTCGTATAATCCATGATGGCCTTGGCGAACTCGCCCATCTGGGGATGGAAAATCTTGCCGTAGGTGTCCTCCAGTGCATCGGCCACATCTGTCTTGTAGAGCTGTGCGAACAATCGCCGGTCCGCACCCTTCAGTTTGTCGGGGTCCAGAGCACGAAAGCCTTCCGTACCCGGTGGCACCCTCTTGGAATCCACGCCGAACGTCTTCACGACACCCTGTACGAAGTTGTCACGGCCCAGCAGCTCCGTGCTCGCACCCAGCCGCTCAGCCAGTTGATACGACGGCGACTCCCGAAAGAACTCCGCAAACGCTCGCCCATACGGATTGAGCTCATGGCTCGCATCCCGCATCACCACGTTGATCTCCGGGATGCTCATGCCTTGCCACGCATCCCGCGCCTTCTGAAACTGTGACCGGACTCGCGTTTCCTTGGCTGCCAGACCGGCCACAAAGTCCGGCAAATTGTATTTCTTCAGGAACGTTTTGGCCTCATCAGACATCAGACGTGGCGCATACTTCAGGTCAATCAGATCGCTCAGCGGCAGGCCGTTGAACGCCTGCGGTGCCCTGGCCGCGATATCGTTCGCCACATTCTCAACGAGCTGCCGTGTGCTGGTTTTCTGTGTCCCTACCACGGCACGCCCGCCGCCGAACTCCGGGCGCTTCTGCACGCTGATCTGCGAGACATACGGCGTGCCCAGGTCCGCTTCGGCCCGATAGGACACGTCATAGACACGCTGGATTTCATCGGCGACGGCATTCAACTTGGTACTGCCCGTACTGAGCCGGCCCGGTTCTTCAGTCAACGGGACAAGCCGCTGAACGCCTGCGCCGATCTTCGCCGTTTCCTCCTGCGCGATGGTGCGCATGGTACCAATTTCGGCAGCCACGTTGTCGAGGAACTTATCAGATGCCTTCACACGAGTACGAAGCCGAGTCTGAAGTGCTCCCTTCGCACGCTGGAGTCCTTTCTGCACATCCGCCACGGCAGCCAGATACTGACTCGGTTCACTGATACCCGCTTCCACGCGCTCCACATTCGTGAGCGAGGCCCGCGCCTGATTGAGTTTCAACTGCGCACGACCACGAATACCACCGGTTGCTGTACGCACCCCCTGTTCCAGTGACACAATGCGTGTATTCAGCGTTTCCTTTGCGGAAGCCATCAGACCTGGATTCATGACCGTGCGTTCATGTGGCAAACCAGATACCAAGTCAGTACCACCACCTGCCTGTACCGCCGACTTCACTTCCGCAAACGGCTGGAAGCCCTCCTTAACTATCTGGACACGCCCCACATCACGCTTCAGTTGCGGCGTTTCCTTCAGCTTCGCGATGGCCTGCCGGAACTCCGGTGTGTTGACACGGCCCCCCATTTCTTCCAGCACTGCGGCGACCGCACCCTTGTCCGGTTGTGCCCGCGTCCCGTCCGCCCGTTCCGGCATCCGGTTCCGCGCCGTGAACACGGCTTGCTTCACGCGGTCCCGATCCGCCTTCGCGGCGTCAGCCAACACGGTACTCGTCTGATCTGGTGCCGCCTGCGCACGCCGCAGCAAGTCCTGCTGCTGCGCAAGTACTCCCTCACGAGTTTGCGCCCGCTCCACGTTGTAGGCTGCCCCATAGGTCTCCTGCAACGCAGGCGTCTTTTGCGCTTCCTCGATCCGCATACCCACGCCGGACCGCAAGCGGGTCAACACCGTGTCCAGGGACTCGCCCGTCTCGTTGGCAATGCGCTTGGCCTCCATGTTCAGCGTCCGCTCGACACGCGGAACATTGAACAAGGCAGCCTCCAAGGGATCACGTGCTCGCGCAAAGCCACGTCTGGCAATCCCCTTCAACTCACGGACATTGATGTCTTCCACCAATAAGCGACCAAGTTTCCCCGCTCGTGGACTGGCCTTGGCAATGGCTTGTCCTGCCGCGGTGAATCCCGCCTTCAGACCAGCAGCGGCAGGCCCCACCACGGCCTTCGTGCCAGGGAGCACCTTCCCCGCCACCGCCACGCCCTTGACCCCGGCTGTTACATACAACAGCGGGTCCGTCAAGAGTTGCCCCATCGTTGTGGTGGCCGCCTTGGCGATGTCGCCGCCCAGGGTGAAGGAACGGGGCACCAGTCCCTCCTTCTCCGCCTGTGTCTGGAGTGCGTAGAAGTCGGTTTCTTCCGGGCGGGTTTCACCGCGCAACGCCGCAGCCATTCCCTCACGCCCCCTGCCCAACAGGCCAGAGATCACCACATCCTGTGGGCGTCCCAGCATTTCGGCATACGGGAGTCGTCCCAGCGCAAACTGCCGCTGCGCGTAGGTGGGTTCCGGTGGCGGTTCCGCGCCAGCCGTGGCCGAGCGGATGTCGGCGCCGGCAGCCTGAAGCATGGCTTGCCGTTCTGCAAATGAAGAGCCAGAAGATTGTGTTCCGCCCGCCCCCTGGAGCGCAGCCTGCCGTTCTGCAAATGTAGGCATGCCCTATCACCTGTTAGGTAGTCCGCTCTGTCCGGGGGCATTTAGAAAACGACCCAAGCCCGTGCCAAGAGCTGTATTCCGTTTCCTGATTTCCTCTGCAACCAGCCGCCTGATTTCACCTCTATACGGATCGGGTAATCCTTCAGCCTGGCGCTGAATATCCAGAAGCTCGACATAGGAAGTCCCTGAATCACGGATGCGCTGCATCAAGCCAGGTTCACGGCGTTGCGATACAATGGTCTCGCCTGTTGAAGCGCCTGTCAGAGCATCCAGCTTCTCCCCTTCACCAGGACCAAACTGCGCAATCAGCGCGTCTGGAACGGGCTGTCCAGATCGCACAAGATCAGCAGCCCGTTGGAACGCGGGCGTCTCTGTGCCCCCGCCCGGCGACGGCGTGCCCGTGCCTGGTGTGGCGGCAGGATTCAACGCGCCGCTGATGGTCTTCACCAATTCGAGCACATCGAGCGGTTTCTCACCGGTGTATCCCGCCTGCTGAACCACATCCACACCTATCCGCAGCATCTCCGCATTGAACCTGCGTTCGGCAAGGTCCGTCTTATCTTGATTACCCTCGGTTACGCCTTCCTGCATCGCTCGCAGCGCGTCCGCAGCCGCCAGAGACTTCTGGGCAATCTCCGCTACCAGTGCCACCGGATTACCACCACTCTTGATGGCATCCTTTGCCAACAGAGAAGACGCCGAAAGTTGACGACGCCCCTCCTGGATGTCGAAACGCTGTTGTACATTTGCTGATTCGCCAATCTGGAAGTTGAGCCGTTGCCGTTCAAGTGCTTGACCCTCTGTCTTGAAGTCAGCCGCCGAACGCGCGGCCTCCTGCAACCGGCCAATAGACTCAGGATTCAACAGTGTTCCCAGACGTTGCTGGACTCCAGGAGACCCCAGGAGCTCTGCATCTCCAACATCGCCAAGTCGCCCCAAGAGACCAGAGATAAGATTCTGCTGTTCCTTCTGTACCCGCTGCCCGGCCAGGGCCTCAGCCAGCACGCCCGTGCGCCCCATAAGCCCAGGCACATTCACGGATAACTGGTCCGCCCAACCTGATGGCAACCCGGCTTCAGGTGGCTTCCATTCCACATCCGGTCCAGCCACGCCTACACCTTGCAGCAGGGACCGATCTTGCTGAGGGTTCCCCGACAGAAACGGGGCTATCGCCGTCGCCTGTTGAAACGGTTGTGTAAATTGCGCGTTCTGAAGATTGAGCGCCTGCGTCTGTTCCTCAAAGCCGGCCGTGCGAGTGGCCTGTTCACGCTGCAACCGCATGGCCGTCTCGTATTCCGCCGGACTGGCGTATCCTGCGGCCTTGACTTTGTATTGATAGTCCTGTTCCCGGTCCCGCTGGGCGCGCTGTTCAGCCATCTTTTCCTGAAACAGCAGTTGCACCACGGGCGCGATCCGCTGACTGAAAGACGCCAACCCTGACGGCTGATCGGGCACATACTGTCCGTTGATGATGGCGGCCATGTCAGTACCCGCCTTGTGTCAAGAGCGCATAGAGTTGGCTCGGTGTCATGGAATAATCGTTCGGGACGGTCGGTGTCGGCGAACCGCCCCCGGTCTTACCACTCAGCCCCATAAGCAATCCCAGTTGCCCCAATGTCCCGCCAAACTGGCTCAACCCGCTCGGGCCTTGATCCACGGTTCCGCCACCGATGACCTGTGTTTTGCTGGTCGCCCCCTGGCTAAAGAGTCCTTGCTGCATCGGCGACAGCACGTTGCCGTAGAGATTCATCGCATTCCGGAACCGGTTCTGCGCTTCATCCGCCAAGAGTTGTGCCCGCAATCCGGACAGCGCACCGACCCGTCCGAAGTCCACTTGACTCCGCAAAGACTGCCCAAACCCTGACGCGCTCTGTCCCTGAGAGGCCAACCGATCCTCCAGGCGACGCCCAGATTCCCCATATTGGCTCTCTATTCCACGAGACTGCTGCCCATACAGGGCCATGAACTCCGGGTTGGAGAGACCGGGCAACAGGTTGGGATCAGACAGCGCACGGCTGTACAGATCCTCCCCGCGCTGGAGCTGGCGCTGGATGAACGGGCTTTGGCTGATCGTCTCAAAGCTCTGTTCGCGGCGACCGCCAAACGCACCCAACAGGCCACCGCCGATCGCTAATCCTAGAGAACCAAGACCGAAGCCCATCAGTTTGCCTCCCCCATCTCCGCTGTTTCCGCCTGGATTCCCGCTGTCCGCCAGTTCTCATGTGTGAGGCCGAAAGGGATACGGACTCGTTGCGCCGGGGCGCTCAGCCCAATCGTGACCTGGACACCCGCCGTACCAAACCCCAGCACGATCTGCGTGCGGTTGTTGCTCACGACCCACCACGTGGTCGCAGATCCAGCCGACTCGAACGAAGCGATCCGCGGCGCGAACCCCATGCCATGCACGAACGTATATTGCGCGGTGCTGGGCACCGTGAAGGTGTGGAACATCCCCGATCCCCACGTCGCGTTCTGCTGCGACGCGGCGCTGCCAATCAAGGGCCGGTTCCGGTTCGTGGGGCTGGTGGCTCTCATCAGGCAGCCCTCATATCCATCAGCGCCCAGAAGAACGCCAAGGTGCTCCCGGCATTCTCCATCGCCGCAGGACCTACATCTTTCACGGGATACCACAACTGCGTGGCACTCGTCACATTGACATCAATAATCACCTTGAACTTGTCTGTGGCAAAGGCCCCGGAGCTATGCCTGTACGGTACTGGCAATCCCGTGGGGTTTGGGTTTTCACCGCCCTGAAGTGGCGCATAATCCACCGGATGAATGAGTGGATAATAGCTCACTGTCGGCCAGGTCGTATGGCCCTTGGTTCCTTCAGTCGGGATCACCTCAATGATGGCACGCTTGGCATTGTTGCCAACACTCCCGTCAGACGATACAGTCATCACATTCCACGTGGGTGTCACCGTCTTTATCCCGCAATCAATTATGGGAACCAAGCCCTTGTTCCCAGCCACCACCACCTTCTCGCGGTCAACGCTTGCCGCCGCCATCTTGGCCAGCGTGACCGCCAGGTCGCCCAACTTCGCCGTTATGACAGCACCGCCAGCCAACTCAGCCGCCGTTACTGCCAGCAAAGCGATCTTGGCCGTTGTGATGGCCCGGTCCGTCACGTCACCGGTGTCTACCCCCGTGTCCAAGGCATCGCTGATCGCATCGAACAGGTCACGGAAGTAGGTCGCATCAGCCGGAAACTCACCCTCGTCTCCGTTCTGCACGTTCGTGAGGAACGCCGAGAGTGCCGAAGCGACTGTGGCATCTTCCTTGAAGGCCATGATCTACCGTCCTGACGGGACCAACTGTCCCAGCAATACCAGCTCGTGAAACTTCAGCACACTCACCGGACTACTCACCCGCGAAGTGACCGAGAACCCCCACCACAACCGCTCGCCCTGGAGTTCCATCGGCGTCTCTTTGTCCGTAATCTGCAAGCCGGACCGGCTGCTCCAATAGGGCCGGGCTGCCAGTTGTTCAGCCGTCTCACCAGTCGGATCGCGCCACCAGAAGTAGCCGCCCCAGCTCCACGGGGACGTCGTGGCCGGCACGGTCCAGGCCCAGGCGAACCCCTTGACTTCGGCTCCCAGGGTGATCGTCACATCCCGCGAGCAGACGAGCACGGCCTGGAACTTGCGGATGATCTTCCGGATCAACGGCATCCCGAAGTCCAGGTATCCAGACCGCCATTCGAATGTCGTGGAGTAGATGTCGTCCACGTCACCGCCGGACAGGTGAATGAAGTAGCTCACCTCATCAGGAGTCCAGACCGGGGATTGTATTGCCCAATATCCAGCCGGGTGCCAATCAAGGTCCCGGTTCTGCGGAGGGCCAACGATGGTGGTAATCCGTTCCTGCTGGCGATTGTCCGCCCACAGGTACTGGTCCCCCTCCGTCCGGCTGTCCAGATAGGCCGTCGCGACGCGCGGCAGGTTATCCCAAGGCAACCAGCGGTCCGTGCGCGTGTTGTAGACCAGCGCCGTGCCCCGCGCATCCGGGAACGTCAGCACGTAGTAGTCCCCCTCGTGCGTCCCAACCGCGTCCATACGTTCCGTCAGCGTGAGGTTGTCCAGGAGGTTCGTCACGTCGTTCCGCATCAGCACGGCGTACCGCGTGCCGACCTGATACGCGACAACGCCCGCATGCGAGAGCCAGAACCAGGTGCCATTGACTTGCGCCAGACTGCGGGGAGCCTGACAGCCGTACTGGTTGGAAATCTCCACCGATTCCGCGCCGGCCTGAAGGTTGTCAAACTGGAAGGTCGCCATGAAATAGGAATGGTTGTGGGCCAGCACCACCACACCGTCCTCGGAAGACGCCCCAGCAATGAGTTCATCCCCGTCATCGCTCGCTCCGAAATCCCACTGGTTCTCCTCCGGGAAGTATTCGGGAAAGGCGGGCACCGCCCAGAACGCCGTCTTCTTCCGGCGCGTCCCGGTCACACCACCCAACCAGTCCACAGCGTTGAGCATGAACAGCATGTTCTTGTGCGTGAACAGGGCCTTCGCCCCCGACGGCGGGCGTCCATGTCCCCGTGCCAGGATGCGCGTCGAGGCCCCGTCGCCGAAGTCCCCGTTGTGCAGCGCGTCTTTATCCAGCAGAACTGTGCCGGTCAGTGCATCGTTCACTTTCGAATGATTCGGAGGAGCGGTCCCGTCATACGCCAGCAAGTCCAGTCCTGCCACCACAAGCCGGTACTGCCCATCCGAGGCCAGCCGGTACACACTGCGTGTAATCAGGATATCAACCCCGGCTGGATCGTATTTGTAGAAGGTCTGATCAAACAGGGCCGTGCTGCCATAGACAGCTCCCGTGTTATCCACGGCGGGCAACGTAAGGTCTACCGTGTCCGCAACATCGTGCGTAGCCGGACTGAAGGGGTCCGTAGGATCAGAGACGATACTGAGTCCTCTGTTCGTATCGGTACGTACAAAGACCACCACATAATATGGGCCTTCAGCATCGTCCACGGCAGGTGGCCCCACGGCACCATCCGCCGCGCTATACGTCTCTTGGGGGATCGGCAGCCCGGAAGCCAGCACCACACCGCCAGCCGTCGTATCCCCAGCCGTCGGCGTCTTGCCGCTGTAGTGAAAGAGCAGATCGTTGACTGTGCTCGTGTAACCCGTATAGAACACTACGTCATTGATCTGGGCCTTGTGAATCATCGCCCCATCCGTATACTGCATCGGGCCATCGTCATTCGTCACCGCGTCAAAGACCTTCGTGGTCCCGTTATACTTCCGCAGATCACCGGCCCCGGAATCCGAACACCAGGCCAGCGTTTGCGTGGTCCCATCCCGCTTGTAGAAGCGATGAACATTCACGGGTTTCCCCGGCAAGTTCACCGCTGCGGCATCATCGTTCGTGTTCAGTTTGAAGTAGCCGAGCCGACGCCGGAGAACCCCCTGCTCATCCGCCATGAGGTTCCGGGCATACACAGCCTCCTGCAACGCCAGCGCCATCGGGTTGGCGTTCGACCGCACGCCCACAAACCCGCGGATCGGCGGCAACGCCCGGACTGGCACATCAGCCACGCTGGGCAACTGCTGCGCGTCAGGCATCAACCAACTCCAGGTTCACGCCCGTAACGGACACCGCTTCCAGGTTCACACCCGTCACGGCAACGAGTTCAAGATCCACGCCAGTCGGCGCCACTTCCTGGTAATGGGTAAACAGACCATCCGTCCCCACCACGACGCGCTGTGCCGTCGGACCGATGATCTTCACGCCTTCCGGATGAGCGACCGCCACATGCGCATTCATGGTTTCGTGTACAAAGGCAGGGCCACCTTGCGGCCCTGCGGCCAGTATTCCCGTTCCCGTTCCATCGCCTTATTGAGTCCGGCAATCCAGCGGTTCTCCAGAATGGCCGCCCGGTCAGGATTTCCCACAGTGTCCACAATCCGCCATGCCACGTAATCCCCCACCAGGCGGTGGTATCGGTCTGGCCCGACCAGCACAGACGTCAGGCTCGCAAAGTCATCCGGCTGCAACGTCAGCAAGAGCCAGATCGTCTTATCGTCCTCCTGGGACGCTGGCCACAACTGGAGTTCCAGGTTCCGCACATAGAGCCATTGGCGTGGGTAGGTGCTGAGTGGGGGATCATTCCGGTTAATGGTTGCCCGTGTCACACTCTCTTCGGGTTCTCCCGGGTAGGTCCCCAGGATCAACCGCCCATCAAACTCCACCTGCCAGATGTGCAGGATCGTCCGATTCCACGGGTCATTGAGTCCATACCGTTGCTGGTTGGCCACACTCCCACCACTCACGGCATACCACGCAATGGGAAGCCTGGTCCACGCCACCAGTTCCCGCTGGCCCTCATTCGCCCATTCGCGCAGCCGGGCTTCCGGCACCTTGGCATACAGCCGTTCCAGGTTTTCCACCTGGGCGGTGCGGATCGCATCCGTCAGCACATCATTGAGCGTCCAGACGGCCATCAGACCCAGCTCCGTGACTCGACCCCGATGAGTGCGAGCATCCGGCCTTCTTCCGCCGCGCCACTCGCATCCTCATGGTCAAACTGCTTACAGCGCCCGATACATTCCCGGATGAGCGCGTCATCCAGGGCTAGTGGCCACTCCATAGGGAGACTGTCATCCAGTCCCGTCAGCGTCGGGGGCAGCTTAAGGTACGGTATCCTGATCCGCAGTTCCGCCACCGTCGGTTCTGGAAGAATCTCAATGGCCACCCGGTTCGGGTTCACACCCCAGACAATAGTGTTGGCAATGTTTCCGCCGTCTTCCAGACTCGCCAAGAGATTTTGCAGGAGGTAAAACGGGCGACTGGTAGTGGCGGTCCGGTCAGCCAAAACCCCGATCTCACCACGCATGGCAAGACTGATCGGCGTTAGAGGGTACCCGTCCAAGGTCGCTCCCGGCAAGGCGCGTCCAAAGTCAGCGGGCAGCGGGTACACGGATCGGCTCACTTCCGTCAGCAGTGCGTTCACGCTGTCATCCGTGTACCGCAGAAACTCACCAAGCGCCGACGGTTCCGGATGTTTGAGGATCAGCCAGAGTCGCGCCTGGTTGAGCACCTCCAGGATAATGGCGTCCGTGAACCGGGTCGTGTCGTTCCGTCGCCCCAGCCCCGTCCTTATCCGGTTCGCGGCCCCCTGACTGGTCATCGCCTACTCTTTCGGTGTCAGCATCGGCAGCCCGCACTGCTCCACCGCAGACCACAACAGGGCTTTCCGGCTTTCTCCGCTCTGGACATGCACGCTCTTGTGCGTCCCCGTGATCTCCATTTCCGCGACCGTACCACTGGCTTTCGAGGTAAACACCGCCGACCCGCCACAGTAAGATTCCAGCGCCTCTTGGAGCGAGCGGATACGCGACACGGGCCTTGTCACCACATCCTCCGTAATCTGTTCCCGTTCGACAGCCATCGGTTGCACTCCCTTCGGTCGGTTCAGCGATCCCTTGGGTCTACCCATCTTCCATCACCTAGATCAAGGGGAGGGGGACTGTTCCCCTCCCCCTGTCTTCCTCGTTACGCTTCAGGCAGGAGTGCCCCGAAGGCCGTCTGGTTCGTGATGCGGTGCTGCCGCCAAGGGTACGGGCAAATTGTGGTGATATCCCCCTTGGCCCACGCGAACTTCGCACTTTCCGCCCGGATATCCGCTGCCGCCGTGTCAAAAGCCGCGGTCGCCACATCGGCATAGGAATCCCAGAGAATCGTGCCCGCAGCACTCATCTCCCAGTAGAACTCGTCGAACCGTCGCACGATCTCGAAGTCCGGGGCATGCAGTATCCAGATTTCACCGCTCGGCACCCGCGGGTTCGGGAAAACAACGATCTCCCCGCCCTCGTAGTTGCCGACCCGGACGGAATCCTTCGCCTGCGGACCCAGCGTGTAGACACTGCCCTTGATGTCGCCCCGCAAGGTGTCGAAGAACACTTCCATGAGCGCATCATGCAGGTCATCCGGACACATCACACACACGTCACCGTGCCCGCCAAACTGGCGGATGCTCCGGATAGGCGGGCGCAACACCCGTGTGAAGTAGTGTTTGCCCAACCCACCGCTGCCGCTGATCGTGTACGGCGTGCTCCAGGTCCGCCCGGCAAACCACTTGCCCGTGGTCGTCCGGCTACTCACATTCAGGTAGCTCGCACTCGTATCAAACACGAGCGGGATACCCTGCGGCCCCGTACTGCTTGATCCGTGCGGACGGATCTTGATGGTGTAGTCCGTGATGGCCGCCGCCGCACTCGCGTCAGCGAACGTGACCGTGGGCGGGTCCACCGTCCAATCCACGGACTGCAACTCCGTGCCCAGAATCTCCATCGTGCCGTCGGCATCGTCGTCAATATCCCACAACGTGCCTTCGCGCTGGATGAAGTTCCAGATTTTGTCCTTGCGGATGGAGAAGACCGCCGTGGAACCAGCGGCTTTATTCGCCCATCCCATCACGGCATCGCCGTTCGAGACGTAGGACTCCTGGATACCATCCGACAGCATCCGCCGGAGGTCCTTCATCTGGTCCATCTGCGCCGAAGCCCAGCCGCTGAGTTCTCCCCGAGGCGGTTGCATATCCCGCGTGGTCCACCGGGCAATGCCATCAATGGTGAACCAGCCGCCTTGCAACGCCTGTTCGAGACCCTTCGTGGCTTTCGGCGCCGTCGTGTCACTGCTGGGGTACATCCGCAACCCCGCCGCGCTCGACCGTTTGATCATCATCTCCCAACCCAGACCGCCCACCCGGTCCCGCACATCAAACTTGCCGCTGATGTAGCGGGTCAGGGGTTGCTCGTCATGAAGCTGGTCTTGCATGTCATGCCACAGTTCGACGCGCTTGAGGAGATTTTCAAACGCAGTGCGCACGCGGCCTTGATTGACGACGAGACTGACTTCTGGTGCAGCCATCAGACATCATCCTTTCGGTTTAGGCTACCCGTCCCAATCCCGTCCGCGCATCAGCCTGGGCCAGCCGGTTCAATTCCTCAACCAGGGCCTGGCCGTCTATCGTCTGACGCGGCGGGGGCGTGAACGGGGGCGGGGTCGCTCCCGCTTCCACCGGTGCAAGCGAGCCACCGGGCTTCGGTGTTGTCGCCCACTGCTGGGCGACCTCAATCAGCATCCGGCGCAGAGCCGGGTCTTTGGTCCCTTGGAGATAGCTTTTCAGCGCCGGAGCAAGAAATACCGGATCGGCATGTTCCAACAAGCGCGGATACTGGTCACGCCGGTGATCCACAGACTCTTCGACCAACTGGTCAATGAGTTGATCCAAGGGCCGCGAGGGTTCTTGGGCATGACGGGCATCCACGTGACGAATCACGTAGTCCTGATCCGCCTCCGGATGGGCCGCTAAGCGGCTGGCCAGATGCTGGTGTAACGCCGTCAGCTGCCGCTGCTGTTCCGTCTGGAGCAAGGCTTGACGGACAGGAGCGACCTGTTCTTCCACGAGTTGCAACACCCGGTCCGCATTCCTGCGCTCCGACCGTGCCTCGATCCAGGCGGCATAATCCTGCTGCCATTGCGCCATACGCCGTTCATCTTGGGCGTCTTCCCAAGACAACACGGGCGCCGGCCCTGGCTCAGCAGTCTGCACGGCCGCCGGCGCTGGGGATGGTGCCGGCTGCGACATCACGCGGCGCATTTCTTCCAGGCGTTGCTGGGTCTGTTCCAGCTTGACGTTGGCCTGGTAGGCCGCTTCGCGTTCCTGACGCCGTTCCGCCGCCGCCGCACGGATTTCGTCACGCACGCTCTCCAGCTTGCGGACTTCCTCCTCGTTGTACGGAGACACGAACCTCCCATCCGGTCCCTGCGGCGGAGTTTTCGGTATCGGAGGCGCCTCTCCTGGTGCGGTCTCCACTACCGGCGGTGTCAGCTCCGCCACCAAAGATGCCGTCAAATCCGGCGCCGTGGTCTCCACCACCTGCGCCGCGGTCACGGCGGTCCCTGGGGCCTCCAAGGTCACACGTTCTTCAGCCATTACGAACCACCTTTCCCCGCGCGGGCCTCCACCCGTGCGGACTGCGAACCCTGATTTGTCTCTCCAGACGCCCCCTCCGGGGCGGGTTCTGCGTTGGGGATGTGCGCAAACGCTTCTAAGGCGGCCTGACGCGCCTGTTCCTGTTCCATCGCGATCAGGGTTTGGGTATCCGCGATGTGCCGTGCCAACGGCAGTTGTTGCGGCGGTGGCAACAACCGATATTCGGCGCTGTTTGCCGCCGAGAGATGAATGGGAAGCTCGATATAGGGGTTTTCCAACCCTGGTGAGATGGGAACTGGCATTCCACGCAGAAGTAGGATGTTTTCCTCTTCCGCCTTCCGACGGAACGTCCGCAACGGATCGAAGGTGTTCCGTGGCGACAGGTATTCAATGAACTCCGAAGCGCTCTGCTGGTGCATCGGGTCATCCTTGTTAAACAACCCCACGTTGGCCATTTGTCCGAGCAGTTGCAGCTTGCCCTGAAGGGTCAATGGGAAGATGCTATCCAGAATCACCCGGACCCTCGCCGAGCGCGGCAGCGTCTGGCTGGAAATCGCATGCGCCCGCATAGCGCTTTCCGCGCCGCCGGCGCGGAGATACCGTTCCGTCGTGTAATGGGCGTGAGCCAGATTAAGGAGATGACTGGCCAGCCGTTCATGGCACGTCTTGAACCGGTGGACAAAGGGCACGAGCTTGTTTTCATCCGCCTGCTGGAGGGCCATCACGCCCCGCGCCGAGTCCACACGCTGCGGTTCGATCCCAAGAGAAGGTTCCGTCACCCCACCCGTAATGCGGAGGTCTTCCAGTGACTGGAGCAGTTCCGCGTCCGCATAGCCAGGCCACGAGGGGGGAGTAATCATCTGGACGGGACCGGATGAGGTATTGGAACTGGGGTGATATTGAAAGGCCCCCATCCGCCGCGGGGAACAGAGGTCCGCTTCGTTGATCCCCGTCATCGTCGAGGGATAGAGGATCTTGGCCCACGCCGTCAGGGCGCGAAAGCGCGCCCGATCATTGAGGATTTGGTTATACTGCACCTGGGGCGAGATCATATCGGAGACGCGGCCACGCCCGAAAAAGCGGCCATGCACCACCTGGTCCCGCAGTTCGCTGAAGGGGTACTCAAACGGCTGGTCGTCTGGTTGCGGTTCCGCCGGGATATACGCCTGGGGCTGCTGCGGTTCCAAGAGTAACTGCCCATTGGCAATTCGGATGACGCCGCCCGTGGGCATCGTCTCCCCCACAATGTGTTCCGGAGCGTGGAAAGGCTTGATCCAGCGGTGCAGGATCGCGAGACGGGTTTCCTTTTCTGGCGTCACCGTTTCACCGCGCAGTTCATCCAGAATACGCAGTTCCGGCGGCTGCTGGGCCTCCCCGTGTCGAATCACAAAATCGGGGTAGCGTTGACGCACCATCGCGATGGGATGGTAGGTGAGAATGTCAAAATAGGGCATCTCGTCGAGTTCGTCATACCCGGGACACGGAAAAAGTTCAAAGGCCGTATAGACCTTGACGCCCAAAGCCCCTTCCCAGAATGTCGGACCGCCCGGTGCCATCTCCCCGGTGTCTGTAATCAGGGGCAGTTGGATAGCCTTCCCGCCCTGGGGATTCCAGAAGTCGTGATAGAGCGCGGTGCCCGTGGCAAAGGTCCAGCGTTTGAGCTTCTGCGAGAGTTCCTGAATGCGGAGCATCTGCCAGGCGTGTTGAATCGCAATACTCGCGTTCTCCACCTCTTCCCGATCCAGCCGGTCAGCGGTTTGCGGCGTGATTTCCAGTTGGAGGTTCCCCACGGACGTTTTGGCTTCCGCCACTTCGAGCACAACCCGGATGTGGTTGACCATGAAGAAGTCTTCGCCTTCACCGGGTTCATAGCGATGGACCTGCCCATTCGTGATTTTGATGTCCTGTTCCCCCCGGACAAACCGGATGTTCCGTTCCCATTCCGAGGCCAGGGTGTTGCGCCCGTGAATGTTCTCGACCCAGGACCGTTCCATCCAGTCCACGATCCGCCGATGCTCCGGCGGCATCTGACTCACGCTGAGGGCTTGAGGCCGACTATCTATATAAGTATCACTGGCCATGATGATGTGTCCCTGTTAACACCGAGAGGGCAAAGGGTTGCTCCTCTTCTGCGACCATTTCTCCCGGCCGGAAACTCTGGGTGTTGGCCGAGGCTACCGATCCCGTCGGGACAGCCGGTGGTTCCGGCAACAACCGGTTGATGGTATACCGGGCGAGCCGCACGGCTTCCGACTCCTCCCGTTGGAACTGCTGCAACTGGATCACGGCCAGTTGCGCCGTCACCCGATCTAGTGAGCGCGCCTGCCGCACCATCAACCGGTCCATCCTGCGGGTCCAGGCTCGCAACCAGTGATCCGCAGCGACCAGCAGCGCCATCACCAGCAACACGCCACCTCCGGCACCGATCAGTAGCCCCATCGCCCATTCACCAAGCCAATCCCGGTACCTGTCCGCAGTGTGGGTTCCACCGGACGGGCCGGACGGAAACGCGTGCGATCCTGGTAATTCACAATCCGGGGTGCCGTCGTCTGGGCGGGCACCTTCCATTTCCGGCTTTCGAGAGCGCCATAGCAGAAACAGTCCATACTATCGTTGTCGTGGTCCGACACCCGTTCCGACATCGCCATTTCCGCCCGGCCCGTATGGCACCACGTACTGATCTGCCGCACCCAATTCGGACAGCGTTCCTTGACCACGCGCAGACGGACCTGGCCATTGGCGCTGATGGCGAGACGGTCATAACACGCCTCAATGCCATCGCGTTTCGCCTTACTGGCTAACACCCCGGACATCGGGTAACGCAACTCATTCCCAATCGTGACGAGTTCCAGCAGAGACTGCGCGTCATGTTCATACACCCGATAGCCCTTGCGCGCTGAGGGGGGGGTCCCCTGTTCCTTGTCCTTCATGGCCAAGACGTGTTCCCGGAAGGGCCGCTGCGATTGCGCGTACTCGTCATAGATGTACAGCACGTTGTCCGGGGAGAGGGTCATCCACAGGGTCGTGAAGGGGGCCTTACAGCCAAAGTCCGTGATCGTGTAGAAGGGCCAGGTGTGTAAGGTCTCCCAGGGGACGTCCGCTTCGGCCACCAGATGCAGGGCGGGATCAAACTGTGGGAACACCAGTCCTTCCAGCGATACAAACTCCCCGCCGTAGTTCTGGCGGAACATCGAGGCCGGCAGAATCCGCCGGGCGTGTTCGATGAACTCGACCGTCACCCCCACCCGGGTCCCATTCGTCCGGGCCACGAAGGGGTAGCCCTGTTCATCCGCTTCCGCTTCCATCCAGGTTTCCCCACAGCGGCAGACTTGCCGGGGTGGCGGTTGGGTGGGTGTTGGACAGATCCAGCCCGGTTCCGGATGGAGTCCATCGTCCAACCGAAGTTCTGTCTGACAGGCATAACAGATCGCCCGGTCCAGGTTATCCGAGGTGGGCAGTGGACCCACCACCGCCGCATCCAGCGCCGGGTCTTCCTTGGCCTGGCAGAAGAGTTCATAGGCCCAGTTGTACCCCTTCGGTGTGAAGGGCAGGAGGATTTGCCCGTTCCAGTCCATGATCCGTTGCAGGAGGACACTGCGGACCACATCGTGGGGAATCAAGCCGGCTTCCGCGACGATGACCAGATCGGCGCTGAACCCTTCCAGGTGCCGGGGCGTCTGCGCGGAGCGGACCTTACAGGTGGCCCCCATCCGGCCTTTCTGATGCGAAGGGAGGAGGCATTCCATCCGGCCCTGGCTCGGCATATAGACATCTTTTGGCCAGCGGATGGCGTCGCCGTCCTGGTTCACGAGAATCCGGCGATAGGATTCTGTGACATAGAGGTATTCGTACGTGCCCTGTTCCGCCACCGGCGGGACGATGGCGACGTAGCTCCCGTCATACCACAGGACGGGCACCGCATACCGGCCCGCCCATTCGGACTTGCCGCCGCGGTTCCCGCTGGTCACAAAGACCAGGCGCTTGCCTTCTGCCGCGGCGGTCGCGGCGCGCTGACCCCGATGCGGGACAAAGCGAGCCCGTCGCCAGAGCACTTCGCGTGTCCCTGGCACTTCCGGCAAGCGATAGCGCCCATAGGCCCGCATTGTCAGTCCGATGCGGCCAGGAAGTAGTACCCGTCCACAAAGACCTGAAACGAACTGAACAACTGACCCGGGAAGGAGGGCGGCCAGATGAGACAGAGCGCGTCGCCGTTCGTGTCACTATCCGTGGGCCGGCCCGGTGAATCGTCGCCCAGCAAACGTAATCCCGGCAGGAGCGGCAGTTCCTGCGCACCCGCCATCGGGCGCCGGTTCAGGATCGTACTGAAGTCCTTCGTGTACGCTTGCCAGTAGACGGCGGTGGCCGTCGAGGCAGCCTGCAACCCGGAGGGCAGGAACCCATACTTCAGCAGATCGGCATTGGTCTTAATGCCGAGCGTCGCGATGGTCGAGGTGCTATCCCAGCTGTATTCCGGACTCGCACCCGTCAGCTCCCTGACGATCCGCAACCTAAACGTATTCCAGGTCGTCGCAGGCGTCGCCGTGGTGCCCACCGCCTTGGCGACCGCTGCCTCTGTGTTGGCCAGAACCAACCGTATCGCTGGAGTGCCCGCCGCGACCGTGCTGGTGCCCAAGAGTGTCGGCGTCGGCGTGCCAGCGGCATCCGTCAGGAGAATGCGTACCTGGGTCACAAAAGCGACCTGGCCGGCATCCGGACCCCAGGCATACACCCGGGTCGCATCCTTGAGATTGGCTGCCAGTTCAAACGTCGCGCCGCGTGTGAGCGGCGCCGTAAACGCATACGTCCCTGAGAGCCGGTTGGACGTATTGAGGTCCACACTGGTTTGCGCCCATGCGCCGCCCGTCAATCCGGTCAACAGGAGAGCCGCGAGCAGGACGATACGGTACAGCCCCTTCTTCCCCTTGCCCTTCCCCTTCCCTTTGCCCTTCTGCTTCATCGGTCCACGACACATAGTGCTACACCTCCCGCCCCCTCTGGGGGACACTGAATACCCGCCGGAGCGGGGACTTACCGTTCGTGCTTTGTGGCCTGGTCAATAATCCACTTCTGGATGTGCGCTTTTCGGCACGAGGTCGGTTTCTTCGAATAGCGTTTCCCGGTGAGGGAGTTCACCACCTGACACCCCTTGCCGTGCTGCACGACTTTGGTGGGCATGAGCCGCTTCTTTCTAGGCTTGGGCGACCTCCACGACGCGCAAGCGCTCCCGTTCGATGTCATCCTGGAGCGACTGGGTGGGCGTCATGGACTGGCCTTTTTGCAGGCAGAGGAGATCCGGGATGAAGTTGGACACGCACGCCGGGGACCGGATACTCCAAAAGGCGAGGATCCGAGCGCGATAGCGGGCGTGTTGACAGTAGAACGCTAAATGGAACACCGGATTCTGTTGCAACCACTGGCGCAGTGTGGCGGGCATAATGCCCATGCTGATCGCCACGGTGGGGATATCCGAAATGGCGGGTTCCACCACGGTGACAGCACCACGGCGGCGGAACTCTTCGCGGGTAAAGGTCGCGAGCAGTTGCGTCAGGAACGCCGATTGATCTGGGCGGTTCTGTTGCTGGAAGTAGGTGGGCCACCACTGATCCCGGCCACTTTCTTCTGTGGCGGAGAATTGGTCGAGGAGTTGCTGGAGTGCCGGGGTGATCTCCGGCGGTTCATGGACGAACTGCTGGAACTGTGGGGTGCCCCAGACGACTTCTGGTCTTGCGAACTTTCCGGCCACCGGTGCTCCGCCTCCAGAGATGTACCCGTTGGGACACCTGTCCCGTGCGGTACAGTCTCTGGTGCGGAGACGTTACACCTGGTTTTTCAGAATGTCAAGCTGGGGGGGTGTTCAGTAATGTGACCAGTGCGGGGGGATGCAGTAAGGTGGCTCGCACCTTCTCGGCGTACTGATTCAGCAATACCTCTTCAAACGGTGTGCCAGGTGGGTCAAAGGTTTCCACGGGTGTCGCCCCCGCTTCGAGCTCCAGAAAACGGGCATACCCCGCGGCAACCTCCTGGGTTTGCCTGTCAGGCCAGACCCCCAGACTCACGCCGTGCGGACCATGGGGGCAGTAGTATTCCGGTTCCTCTCCATCCCATCCTGGGGAGGGGTTCGTGCAGACGAGTCCCTGTTGGCCGCACACGGGGCAAAAGAGGACCGTGCGCTTCCAGGTGACGAGTTCCTGATCGTGCCACTGGAGGCTCATGGCTGGTCTCCCAGCACCTTGTTGGCGCGTTTCAGCCAGGCCGTGATGAGGGGTCCATGCTCCCCACCGGGTCTGAAGTAACTGACCGCATCCCGCAGTAGTTGTTCCAGCGTTTGTTCGCGCACGTCCTGTGCCGTGACGGGGTGCGCTTGGGCTGCCGGCTGCGGTTCCAGCTCGGCGAGCAGGGCATCGGCGGCCCACACCGCTTGCCTGGCAGCTTTCCTGCCATCCGTCTCCATTGTCGGGGTTGTGCTCCGTGCCTGGTGATAACACACCGGCCACAGGGCCAGCGCGGCCTGGAACCGGCGGGCACTCCATTCCTGTGGCGTGAGTCGGTATTCATCGTTCATCCCTGGTCCCCTTTCGCTCCTGCATCCACGCTTCGACATCCTTCCGCCGGTAGCGCACCGCAGAGTTCTTGCCCATCCCCAGTTTCAGCCAGGTGGGTCCCTGCCTGTGATACCGCAGCCATTTCAAGCCATGGACGGTCATGTTCAGGTAGTCGGCGACTTCCTTCGTGGTCATCAGCGGTTCCGGCATGGTTCAGACAGATTATCACGAATTGACAGAGCAAGTCAAGTATGGTATGGTGTTTGTCGCCATGAAGGAGTGGAAAGAAGGCTTTCTAACTGGGGCGCTGACGGTAGGCATCACGGCCTTCGCCACCTATTTCATCGTGCTCTGGATCACATCATGAGTCTCATCGCCCTCTCGACTCCCCAGGATTTCGTCCTTTTCAGCCGCGGTGTCGAGGTCGGCTGTGCCATGCTGTTGCATCTCAGTGTGCAGGCGTTTCGCCAGCAGTATCGTCTCGACGCTGATCTTCAGGCTGGGAAACTGGTGCTGCACCTCTGGCGGCAAGGGGAACCCCCCGCACGCTTTGCCACCTTCCAGGAGGACTGACCCATGCACTGGCTCCGTACTCAGCTCTGCCGCTTCCATTGCTGGTTCCAGGGACCCCATGATCCGCGTTGGCCCCAGAACGAGGAAGACTTCACCACGTGTCGCTGTTGCGGGACCAGGCTCCCCTTGTCTCTAGAGCACCACCAGTTCCGCCAAGAACAGGAGTTGCGCCTCACGCAAGAGGCCGCGGACGAGGCGGAAGCCGACCGCGCCTGGGCCGGCAACCTGTACTGTGGCCCGCGTCCCGTGCCGCGGTATCGGCAGGAGAGAGACGACCTGGCGGCTCTCCGCGCTCAGTCACACATGGCGAGGCAGCAAGACCTGTGGTTACTCGCCTATCCTGCCCCGCGGTTTCCCTCCTGGGCGCCGTGGCAGATCGAGGGGCTCGGATGACCCGCAGCGGACTCTTGCGCGTGCAGCACCCCCGGCGGCCCGCGGATCTGCGGGACATCGCGCTCTGCCATCTCTGTGCGGAGTCGGTGATCGCCATCCAGCTCGCCACACTCGGTGATGATGCGTACTTCGGCATGAAGGTCCGTCCCACCTTGTTCCATTGGCGTGACGCCTGCGACCGACTCGGTGTGCTCTTCCCCTGGGCACCAGAGGTGCTCAACTGACCATGCGGTACGAATGGGTGTCTCTCGGCCAGGCAGCGTCCCTCACCGGAGTCCCTGTGCGGAGACTCCGGACACTCGCCTTGCGTGGCAAAGTGCCGGTCTCGTGGCCGACTGGACGCCAGATACGGTTCTCCTATCCGTGGCTCTTGGCCTATCTCGACTTCCGCTATGCCGATCGCCGGGCCTGTCTGCTGGCCGCCGCCCATCGTCCACCCGCTCCCGTCCTGCCGTCACTCGCGCTCACAGAGGGCCCCCCCTGGGCCCCTCTGTGCCCAGCCGACACCGCTAAAATGTTAGTCATTTGGAGACGCACGCCGCGCAGATCGATGGTGCTCGGATGACGGGGTTCCACTTCTCCGGTCGGGCGGTCTCGGCCCGGTCCCGACAGCGCCTCGTGCAGGGGAACCCGGTCCCCTGTTGGTACGATGGGGTCTGGCACTTCGCGTTCCCAGGGCGAGAACCGGAGGGCGAGCTCCCGCCCTGTCCCGCGCTCCAGATCATGGACACCGCACGGGACCGTCCCTTTCCGCCCATGACGTGGGCGAGTTTTACCTTAGAACGCATCGAGTCCCTTCAAGCCCGCCTCCAGATGCAGAAACACCGCCCATGACCCCGCCCGTCTTTCTGCCCCTGTGCAGCCTGTGTGGGGCCGTGTGTGGCGTCAAGGGGAAACCGTATCACTGGCACTCTGCACCTTCTCCGATCTCCGTGCTCGGACTCCCCACTTGCCAGATTGTTGTGCTCTGTTCTGACTGCCTCAAGACATTCGCTGCCCTCAACTGACCGGCGGCCACGCCTCCAGTACCTGCTCGATCAGCACCAACCGTCTCTCCACCGTCTCCCGGACTCCACTCCCCGCCGCGGTACTCCGTTCCTGTTCCAACAACACCTTCACCACCCGTGCCTGAGACCCGAAATCCGCCATCAACTCCGCCCTGTCCTTCTCCCACCACCGCAATACCCGGGCCTTCGGTTCGGAGTCCCCTCTCATCACCTTGCCCCTGAACCGCCTCATGCCACACCCCCTTGACATTCACTTTTCACCCATGCTACCCTGCCCTCAACTCGTGCACAACACGCCTGGTGGCTCCCGCCGCACTCTCACCGGAAGCCAGCACGTCCCCGGCCAGAAGCAGCCCACCGGACCAGGCAACCCCGTGGCGATCACGGGACAAGCGGGCAGCCGGAGACTAACAGGCACGTGACGCCTGTGGGACGACCGGATAGTGCGTGGGGCAACCCACCACCGGGGCCACCATAAGGTTAGACAGACCCCCCGGTTCCTGACACACACTGGCAGGTCCAACAACCGCCGCAGCGTGAAGGCGGGTACGGATACCACCAGCCTCGAGTCAGGTGCAACAGTCCACCTCTCCCCCTGAGGGCCAAATAGGCCCCCGCTGACGGGAATAGCCCTGAACTAACCGGGCCTACTCGCCGGGCAGCGACCACTGGATCACAGCCCAACTCGCTTGGGGGATTTAGGGGGACTGCGCCCCACGGGGGCTTCGCCACACACCCACCACCAGTAACCTGTGCCCCAGTCACCACCCTTTTACCGCACCCCCAGTTCCCCCTCACCCCATACCCACTGGGTCCCATAGACGGTAGGGTATATGGTACCAGTCGGGGATCGCGTTGCCGGGTCACGGGTGTGCTGTGTGCCAGTGGCGCCTGGCGCTGTGCGCCCCGGTGAGACGGGCGCGGTGGGTGGAGTCAGCCCTACCATGTGACACCTGGATACCGGGCGCCAGTGAACTGGCACACCACAGTACGGCGCAACTGGCAGAGCGGGCGAGGTTAGGTGGAGACGGTATACGACCTTGTGTCTGTGGTGTACAGGTACCGCGCGTGTGTGAGTGGATGGGGTGTGTGTGTACCTGTGGGTACAGTGCACAGTTGTGTATGCACCTGACGGTACACTGCACGTGTGGTCAGTGGTGGCGCATTATGGGTAGTGGGACGTAACGGTGTGATACAGTATTGAGCAGTAGGTGTGCAGTGGGTGGTGGTGATAGGTGTAGTGTTATCAAGGGTTTACGTGTGTTTAGTGGATTTGGCACGGTGTGTGCATGGCATAGTGAGGGATGGGGCGGGCCAGACTGAGGTGAGGGAGAGTGGGGAGGATGAGCACAGCGAACAGGAACATGGCACGAGGATGGTTACAGCAGCAAGCCGCGTTGGTACTGGACTGCACGCATGGGGTTGGGGAACGCGGACCCCGCACCTTTATGGCCCGCAACCGGGTGGCGATCTGGCTGGACACAGGCCACGGTGTCATCACACACATCCGCGCCGACGTGCGTTGGTTAACGCATGTGATGAACCGCTACAGCCTGAAGGCACCCCGGTAGTCTGACCCCGGTATCGGGCGCCTTGCGGGGCGCCCCGTAGCAGGGCCAGACGGACGGCCGGTCTGACCCGGCGGAAAGGATGTGCAACATGGTGAACGTGACGGTGGAAGGCAAGGTCTTGGTACTCCGGGTCAACCTGGAAGAGAACCACGGGGGGAGTAAGAGCGGCAAGACGCAGATCATCGCGTCGAGTCAGGGCAACGTGGCTGTGCCAGTGGCGGAGTACGCGGCGGTCAAGTTCGGGTTGAACGTGTACCGGTAGACGCCGAAACCGGGCGCCGTGCAGCCCGGTCTACCCGGATATCCCCATCCGGGTACTGACGAGGCAGGGGGAACTGGAAAGGACGGAGGACGATGAGCACACACGAGGCGTATGAGCAACGGCTAGCGGGACTCGGGACACGCCTGCGGACCGTGGAGGCCCAGAACACCGCGCTCCGGGCCCAGCGGGACGCGCTCAAGACGGCGCTGCAAGGGCTGGCCACACTGGCCAAGGATATACCCGCCCATCGCGGCAACCCGCTGGAGAGCGCGTCCTGGGAGAACGCCTACGGGCAAGCGATGGCCGAGACCCGCGCCGCCTTGGCCCTGCCGGACCCGGCGACGGGAGAGGGGAAAGAGGACGAGACGGAGAGGGCCGCGTACTGGAGGGATTTCCCCCCTGACTTGGATGTGTTCCCGGACGCGGGAGAGGAGGTAGCGAAATGAGCACCATGATCGAGCACACTCCGTGGAGTTACACACCATACGACCCGATCTGGAGTGGTGCCCACATCTACGGCGTGAACGGTACCCCCATCGCTGACGTATGGGGTGAACCCTACACGCCGTTTGATGAGCACGCAGACGGGACGGTACATTTCCATCAGCAGCCGCATTGCCCGGCCAACACTAACGCTCGGCTGATAAGTGCCGCCCCGGACCTGCTGGCTATCTGCCAGGAAATCATGGACGACGGCATAGACCTCCGAACGAGCGACCGCCGCATCCGACTCTACGCCGCCATCATGAAGGCCATCGGACGGGAACACTTTGGCCCGGACACGCCGGACTCTGCCGTCATTCCGTCCGCAGTGCCTCTCACTGTTGAGGAACGGAGAGACACCGCGGAGGAGGCCCGCCGCTATACCCAGCACCTGCATCTCCTTGCCAAAGCCGCGGCAGAGGGTGACCGAACGCAACACCTGCCAGAGACGGGAGCGGGGGCGGCGGAATGACGCCCACGGCGAAGCAGCAGGCCATCCTCCTGACGTGGCACGCCCTGCGCCTCAAACACGGCTGGGCGGACCCGCACTGGCAGATCACTTGGGGTCCGCGGCGTGTCACGCTCCGAGGCGGCCTCGACTTCAACGATCCAGACTTTGGCACCCGACGCGCCCCGACACCCCTGCGCATCTTCGAGATCGTGGACCGGAAATACTGGGCAGACTCCGCCTTGCGCGACTACCTGGACGCCCGCATTGACGGCTGTGCGGACTGGCTGGCGGCCCTCCCATGACCCGCGCCGCCGCCGTCGCCGTGGCCCAGCACCACGCCGCCGCGTTCGGGCGGGTGTACGCCGTGGTGGCCGCCTTGGGCGAATACTGGCCCATCCTGGGCCCCAACTTCGGACCGGGACTGATCCCTTCGCTCCCGCTCCCGCCGGACGCCAGCGTGACGGACTGGATTGACCCGCCCCCACCGGGGGCAGAAAGCGAGCAAGCGCCATGAAGCTGACCGCAGAGGAACGGTTGATGGCCCAAGCCCTCGCCGTGCAGATTTTCGCCCTAACGATACTGGCCACACCCACCACACTTCCCACACTCTTTGTCACGCTCAAGCACCTCAAGGCCCCAGAGCGAACACGCCTCATGCACACCCTCGGCCGGTTCGGCACTCAGCTTCGGGAAACACTCGAAGCCATCGAGCGGGGGAAGAAAATCGAGCGGGGGAAGAAAGCAGAGGCCGCCGGAAGCGGGACTTGACAACGCGCCGGGAGCGTGAGAAGATGGTTCTCGGCTGGCAGTGACCGCGCCGCCGGTTTCCGTTGGCGCGGGGACCAGGCCGGTCACTGCCAGCCATATCACCCGCGCCGATGAGAAACCAGCATGCCGCGACCCTGTAGCGTTAACCCAGTCAGTGGACGCCACATCCGCCTCAAGGATATAGCCCCAGAGGACCGTCAGGCTTTTCTTGAACTTCAACGGCAGTGTAAGCCCTACGATCAAGCGCACAGGTTGGTGAAAAAGGCACTCGCCATTCTGGCGGATTACCGCGGCGCACTCCAGGGTGATGACATCTTTTCTACCGTAGAAGGCTGGGTGGAGTTGGCCAAAAAAGAGGCGATTGAAAACGGGACCTTCATCATAAAAAAACCGGCGAGACGAAATCCGATCCCCCACGGCACGCGCAAGGAAGTTCTGGAACGCGATTACTACCGCTGTCAGTCCTGTGGAACACATCTTGATCTCCAGATTGACCATGTACTCCCCGTGTCAAAAGGTGGACCATCCACCGCCGAAAATCTTCAGACACTCTGCCAGTCCTGTAACTGTAGAAAACGCGACAAGGTTTTCCCTGAACAGGCGGTCTCTCGCTGATGGCCGCGAGACACCCAACATTCTTCCGGGCCGAAGGGGACCCGCTCTACAGCATCACCGAGGAAAACGTCGCCGCGGCGCAGGGGGATATTCCGAAACCAGACCGGATACGCGGCCATGCCGCCAGGCTCCTCTACTTTGCCATAGCCGGACGTGCTCGCGGTCCCAACGGAACCCCTGGGGTCTGCACGGCCAGCTGGGATACCTTGGCTGAGGATACCCTCCTCAGTCGGCAAACCGTCCGTCGTACCCTCCGTGTACTCGAAGCCCTCGGTATTCTCATTCCTGAGAAAGCCCGCGGTTGTGCCACAACCTACCAGTTCGACCCGTGCCGTACCGGTACCAGTACCGCTACGGTACCAGTGCCGTACCGGCACCAGAGTAGTGCCGCTACGGCACCAGGTAGTGCCGGTACGGCACTGGTAGTAGTGCCGGTACGGCACTCGAACAGTACCAGTAACAGGACAAAAGCTGAACAGGACCAGGAAGAGCTCTTTGAGACTTCTGACTCAAAGCCGTCAGAAGTCTCTCTGCGCGAAACGCCCGACAATGGCAGGCCACCCAAAACCCCAAAGCCAAAACCCGCCGCCAAGGAAAAGACTTCCACCGCTGCTCAAACGTTCATCCGCTATTGGGGGGCAGCCTACTCCGACTTTGCCGCCCACGGCGCCGCCTACCCGGTGCCGGACACCGCAGGGTGGGTCCAAGCAAACCGAATCGCCAAACACTTCACCGACGGAGGGTACACCGAGGAGGAGGTCGCGACGTTCTGCTGGTTCTACTTTTCCGGCCACGCACCCAAACGGCTGACGGAATGGGACGGAACCATTGTCAGCAACCACATGCAGATCACCCGGAAATTGCCTGACTTGATTCAGGCGTGGCAAACCCACCTCAAAGGAGAGTCCGACTATGAAGCCCATCAGCGAATCCGTGAACGGAATGCTCGCTGGCAATGCGGGGGGACTGATCCCGCCAGTGTTGCCGCCTCTCTTGTCGCCGAAAGACACCGCCGTGGCCTTGGCACCGGATGATATGGACGGCGGCCGGTCCGAACAGCTCCGGACCGAAGAAGCCCAACAGCGGGCCATCGAGTGGGACCGCCGCGTGCTCATCGTCGCGGAAAGGTTGGGGCAGTGGATCCTCCAGGAACCTCGCCACGTCACCGAAAACGAGCTCTTGGCCGCCGCCCGCGGCTATGCGGGCACCGTCATTCTGGGGTACGATCACTGGCAACGGACCCACCACTTCGATCTCCGCCGCCCGGAAACTCCCCTCGACCCCCGCGATCCCTTCTGGATCGTCTGCGGTCCGCCGGGGTGCGGCAAAACCTACGCGGCCATCCGCTGTCTGCGCTATGCCATCCGGCTGGGCTTACAGGTGACGTACTATCCGCATGCCACGCTCCTGCGGCAGATGAAGGACCGTTACCGCTACTTTGACCAGCCGCAAGAGGGGCCGCGCCCCCTGGACCTGGATGACCCCTACCGCGTGGACTTCTTGATCCTGGATGATCTCGCCGCCGGTGCGAAAACCGTGCTCTCCGAACACGACCGGGCGCACACCGAGGAACTCCTCCTTTACCGCTACCAGCACCTGCTGCCCACGGTTCTGGTGAGCAATCTGCCTTGGACAGAACTGGCTGCCTGGTTGGGGGAACGCCTGGAAGACCGGTTTACGCATGGGGCTTGGGCGATCACCGACGTGCAATCCAAGACCCCCTCGCTCCGCCAGAAGGTGCCACGTGCCGAAAGCGTCGCCGACCTGAAAGCGGAATCCGATAAGGGCTGGGCATGGGCACGCCTTGAGGCCATGAAGAACAAGAAGGGCTGCCATGACCTGGCGGATACGCAGCCCTCCATTGACCGACGCCATGACCTGTACGTGCCGCCACGGCCATGAAAAAGCCAGCCTGGCTCCCACAATCAGAAGACGAGGACTGGCGCTGGATGAAAGAACTGTTGGGGATTCCAGCAGACCCGCCAGGAGTGGACGGCGCCGTGGACCACGGACGGCCCGACGGATACGACGCCACCGGCGGCTACCCGGTGGCGGTGGATGAGGCAGAGGAAGGAGCACGGCCATGAAGACCTTGCACTATGAAGAAGTGGACGTGGACCCGGAGAGGGCCGCGCAACTGTTGGAGCATTGTCAGAAAAACCGTCGCCTGTTTATGGGCCGGGTGAAACATTACGCGGACATGATGGAGCACGGGCAATGGAAAATGACCGCCGAGACCATTAAGTTCGATACCCAAGGACGGTTGCTCGACGGGCAACATCGCCTGCATGCCATCATTCACTCCCGGTCCACCGTCCGCTTGTGTTTGGCCCGAGGATTGACTGAGGACACGATGCGGAGTTTGGATACGGGCCGGGCCCGTTCCCCCGCCGATATTGGTGAAATTGACGGCGTGCCCTGTCCCCGGCTCCTGATGCCGGCCCTGCGTATCGCCCTGTGGTACGAGAAACTGGGGCATCTCCCCCATCGAGACCTCTATGCGTTTGGGGAAACCACCCCCTTTGAACTCCTGGAGTTCTTCGACACCCTTCGCTCCATCTGTGCGTCCATTCCCTACGGTGAACGCGCCAATCCGGTGATCGCCCCGGCCCTCGGCCTCTTTTTCCACTACGCCGCTTCCCGCGTCTCCAGTCCCGTCGCGGATGCGTTCATGGATGCGGTGATTGACGGGGCCAACTTGGCCGAAAACGCCCCCGAAAAACTCTGCCGTGACTACCTGATGACCCGCCGGCCCTTTCATCGCCGCTCGTCGGAACGGTTTTTGTTGCTCGGCGTGATGATGCGGGCCTTCCGTTGGCGATTTCTTGGGCAAAGCAACCGGTTCTTGAAGGCATCATCCAATCCGCAGACCTTACAGGACTTGGAACCGACCAATGGGCAGACAGAGGGAGAGTGACGTGCTTGAAACTTTTCCTCTGGCTCCTGTCTCAGTTCCTTATGTGGATCGGTGTGACGCTTGGCCAGGCAGGCGTCGCCATTGCCGACTGGCTGGACCCGGATGGTGCTGAGGACCAATGAAAGCCTCTCGCCTTGAAGTCCACCGTCGCTCCGACATCGAGCGCGCCTTGCGGCACGCCGGGCTGGACCCGCTCGCCGCCTGTCGTATTCCCGCCGCGGATCTCCACCTGCTGACGGCTGAGCAGTGGGCGGCGGAACTGGAACCCCTCCCACCGTGGAACGTGCTGGACGATTGGTGGCCTGGAAAGCCCACAGGACTCACGTTAGAGGGGCAAGGTGACGACTCAGGGCCAGAGGATGACCCGGAAGGCATCCCGGACGACGAATCGCCGTAGCGGGACGGTGAACAGGTGAGCGATCAGGGGAGTGTACTGGGGTTGTTGCCCTCTTCGGGGGCCGGTTTGGCCGATCTGGAGCGCACCGGCCAGTTGCAACGCTTTGTCACCGAATACCTCGAGCGGTATAGGGAGGCTTTCGCTGGCGTGCGCTATTTCTCGTACCGGGACGAGCAGGTCGCGCTCCCTGCGGGCGTCCGCCTGTTCCCAAACCAGAGCCGGTGGCGCAGGCTCTATGGCGTATGCCTCCCGTGGCTGGCGCGCTCCGCCATGCGTGACGTGAGCGTATTCCGCGTCTTCCAGATCAACGGCTGCCATCCGGCTATCCTGGCCCGCTGGCTGTACGGGGTGCCCTATGTGGTCACGTATGGCTATGATTACTGCGCGGTCCTGAAAAGCGAGGGGGCCTGGTGGCCCCGCCGTCTCCTCATGCGGTTCCGGGAATCTTTGGGGGTACGGTATGCCGCACAGATCATCGTGACGACATCCGCCCTCCGGAAGACCCTGCTGGACCGCGGGGTGCCAGCGCAAAAACTGACGTGGATTCCTAATGGGGTGAACACCACGACCTTCTGCCCACCACGGGTGCCTGAACCGCGGACGGGACTCCGCCTGCTGTTTGTCGGACGGATGACGGCACAGAAAAACCTGACGGTGCTGGTTGAAGCCACGGCGTGTCAGGCGGGCTTGGGAGCTGGAGTCATACTCCGCATGGTGGGCGATGGACCCCGAGTCCCTGCGCTCCATCGTCTCATGGATCGTTGTCCAGTGGCGGCGTGGATCGAGCCGACGATTCCCAACGAGTGCCTGCCAGCGGTGTACCGCTGGGCTGATGTGTTCGTACTCCCCTCGCATGTGGAAGGACACCCCAAGGCATTGCTTGAAGCGATGGCGTGCGGCCTCGCCTGCATCGGGAATCGTGCGGCGGGTATCGAGGGCTTACTCCAGCATGGCAGAAACGGGCTGCTCTTTGACGGAACGGTGGGTGATCTCTCCAACCAGATCGCCCGGTTGGTGGCTGACCGAAGGTTGCGAGAGCAGCTCGGTCGGCACGCGCGTGACGATGTGCTCGCCCATCACGACATTGCGCGAACAGTGCCTCGGGAAATTACGCTTCTGAAAAGCACGGCAGCCGGAGAGGGGGCGTGAGACATGAGCGCAGGCCCTTTCCGTCCTGACCATGATGCCGGAGCGGAGCGTCCACATGGCTGCGACCTCGCCCCCCCCTACTGGGGCCTGAGAACGTATCTGCCTGATACCCATGAGGATAAGGCGCTGGAACTCGGATCGGAACCGGTGCCCGTGGCCGAAGGCGGTGCGCTGCGGCTCTGGGAGGATCACCCGATGGTCAGTGACGCGGGGGTGAGCCATGAACCTTGACGCGAAACTCACTGAACTCGCCGCCGAATGTGCGCAGCCGGGCTGGGACTCGTACTCCGCACAGCCCGTGACCGCTGCGGTTATTGACGCGGCGCGGCGGTTCCTGGCCCTGTTGCCGGAGGATGTGCCACAGCCAGAGATATTTCCGTCACCGGATGGGTGTGTAGAGGTCGGGTGGGAAAACGGTGACAACTGGCTCTATGTCAGCATCCAGCCGGACGGCACGCTGGCTTGCGCCGTCATGGTAGCGGGGCAAGGGCACACTGGTCGCGTTGTCCCGTGTGAGGTAGTGCCACCCGTCATCCTGAAACTGATCCGCGAGGTGTGGGCCTCATGACCGACGCCCTCGCCGATGACGCACTGGTCGCGGTCCATGAACGCGCCTACCAGAAGGGCCATCCCGCCGACCGAGTCCCGATTCAGGCGGCCCGCATGGCCCGCGAGTGGCTGTATCAAGACGCTGAAGTCTACGGGGTGATCCGCGACCGCCACCAACAGTCAGGCTGGACGCCACAAGCCCTCACGACCGCGATATGCCGCCGCTTGGGCGTCATCCCGCCCGCCCTCGATGACCACGGAAACCTCCGGTGGAAGAACAGCCGCGTGGTGCGGCTTGACAGTCCGCACTCGACTGCGCTACAATCGTTGACACCATGAGTAAGATCATTCAACAGCGCGAAGCCCTCGCCCTCTCAGAAGCTGCCTCAACAATGGCCAAACGTGGCGCGTCGAAGGGCGGCAAAGCGACCGCCGCCAAGCTCACGCCCGCCCAGCGGAGCGCCAATGCCAGTAAGGCATCCCGTGCCCGCTGGGCCAAGCGAGACGCCGCCAGGAACCCCCTGCAAGAAAAAGCTTGACATGCGCACTCGACTGCGCTATGCTGTTGGTATCTTGGATGGGGGGGGCGTGACATGGCGACACCGGAACAGTTGACGCAACAAGCGCAAGCCGCCGGGATCAACCTGTCCAACGCCGTGCGAGAGTTTGAGGCCACCTGGGCGACTCGCTGTGCGCGGCTGGAAGGCGAGAATGATCTCCTCCGGCAGCGCGTGGCGACCCTGGAGGCCGAAAACCATAACCTGCGGTCGGCCCAGGTTTGGGACGGCTACCAGCCCACGCCGGAAGCCGAGGCCGTCCGGGCCAACGGCGGCGAGGAACCGGTGTACGGCAAGGATCAGTGTGGAGGTATTTACCAATTGGCGCCTTGCCCGCTGGCCGTTGGCTGGAGCGACTTGAGTACTGGCTCTATCGAGGTGTGTTGCCCTACCCGCGAATGGGCGCTCGAGTATGCATTTGAAACCATTCCGGTCTGGACCCGCTGCGACCGGGACGGCAACCCGTTGCTCGTGGCACCGGAACCCAACGTCGAGATGGTGGAACCGCTCCGGGACGTGCTGAACAGAGCTGCCGGATTGCCGTCAGGCGGCGAGATGGAGGCGTGACCGATGAAACGCAAGCCACGAAAGGCTCCGACCGCTGGCGAGACACTGGACAAAGTTCGTGCGGTGCTGTGGGCTTACTACAGACAGCAAGGGGTGTCCGGTCAGGATTGCCGGATCATCGTTGAGGCGGTGTTTGCGCTCCAGGGCTGGCCGAAGGAACGTCAGCCATGACCCCCACCTGTCCGCACTGTGGCATTGAGGGCTGGCGGCACAGCAGTTTCTTCCCGGACTCCTATTGCTGGCATTGCCGACACCGGGAAGCGGACCCCGCGGACTGGCGCTCTGAAGCCCGGTTGCGGGACAAACGGCGGCAACGCCGTGACCAGCTGATCCGAGAGGCGGTGGCGGCATGAATGATGATTGGAGCGTTCGGGACTTCCACCCGAGGGAACAGCGGGCCACCACGAACTACGTGTTCTGGCTGCATTTCCACCCCCGCCGCGGCTGGCTCACCCGCCTGTGGCGCTGGTTGAAGGGAGCAAGTTGATGATCGCTGAAAGCGTGATAAGTGCTACCCAGTGTGTCCAGGTCGAACTCGCCAAGGTGGCGGTGGATCGCCTGGAAGCCTGGCTCATGTTTTCCGTGTTTGCCATGTTCATTGTTGCTCTGGCAAGCGTGTTTATGGTGATCTCCTACTACGACGCGAAAGGACGCTAATGCCGATGAACGGCTGGGATGAGGACCGGATGCTGGCATTCTTCGCCCCAACGGACGAGGAACGGGACCGGCACTATGCCGAAGAGGTGGACCGGATGTACAACCAGTATCGTGAAGAACACCCGTGGGAGTTCCGCGGGCTGACGGAACAACCAGAAAGGGAGCGGGAATGATGGCGCGGCGGTATGAGGTGATGAATGATGACGAGCTCACCAGCTTGGAGCTCGAGTTGGGCAAACAGATGCTCGTACTGGAGACGGTGAAAACGGTGCTGGGAGACATGGCGACCACGATCCACATCGCCCGCGAAGTCGCGAAGACCCGGCGGGGAAAGCGGCGCGCCGATGCCCTTCCGACGGTTTAGGATCACGGTGGAAGCCCGCGGGCAGGAACCGCTGGTGCGAGAGGATCACGAGTTGTATCTGGCTACCGCGGCCCGCGTGGCCGCCAGTCTCATCATTCCCATCACGCCGGAACCCTACTGGCTGGTGATCGAGGAGGTTCAAGACCATGGCTCTCAATGTACCGGATACCCCGAAGCCTGATTTGATCCCGGAGGGATACCACACGGCGATCTGTGTGGGCATTGTGGACTTGGGCGATCAGCCCATGCCAGGCGAGGACTGGTGGCACCAAGTCCTGTTCATGTTTGAGTTGCCGGAAGTTCGCATGGACGTGTTGGAAGGCGGCCAGAAGGTGAGTAAACCGCGTTGGGCCTCCAGGCGCTTCGGCTTGACGAAGGGGCAGAAAGGCAAACTGTTGCCCTTCCTCGTGGGCTGGCGGGGGAAGTCTTTTACCCCGGACGAGCTGACTCGGCTCGACCTCAAGGTTTTGCTGGGCCGCTGCTGCCAGATTCAGGTCGTCCACGATTACTCGAAGGGAGAGAACACCTACGCCAACATCGCGCAGGCCATCCCCTTGCCCAAGGGGACGGTGGTTCCGCAACCGGAAAACCCGCTGGTTTGGTTCTCTTGGACCGAGGGCACTCCCATTCCGGATACCTGGTCGAAGGGGATGCAGTGGGTCAAGGATTTGCTGGTCAAGTCCAAACAGTTCAAAAACCGTGCGGCCTTTGGGCTGGCGCCCGTGCCGGCAGCTGGACCTGATGTCGGTGATGATGACCCTTTTGCGGGTCCGGTAGCGGGGAGTCTGGACCCGCCACCGGAGACGACTGGCTCGAATCCCCAGGACACCTGGTAGACCACGATGACCAGGAAGGCCAAGCGCGAATGTTCTCGGGACCTGGGATCTCCGTGGCAGCACCGCGGAGCAAGGTGCAGCGTGCCGCATTCGCACAGGTGTGGAGCAAGGCGGTTCGACTCTGTGACAATGATCCTGGCAAGGCGGCGACACTGATTGCGGACTTGGCGGTTCTTCCACTCGGTACCCCTATCGCCTCCATGGATCAGGAGGCACTGGAACGTGTCGAAGATACCCTCGATGAAAGATTGGAACCATGACCACTGTCCTGGATGACCTGCCTGTCCGTGAACTGCGGCACGCACAGCGCCGCCGGTTGCGGCACATCAAGCTGCCGCATGACGCGCGGAACCGCTGGCACGGGCCACGATGTCTGGTCTGCGACTCCCCCGTGCTCCCGGCTCGGAAAAGACAGTGCTCGCTCTGTGGAGCCACACCCCTGCACTCCGGCGCGTGTCTCAACCAGCACCGCCGGGCGTGCCAAGCCCGAGAGGCCAGGCGTTGACTATGCTTCTTGATCCGCGCACCTATGGCCGCTGGCGGGTGACGATCACTGCCCGCCGTGAAGTCTTTGGCGAGTGCCCAGACCACGAATGCTCCGACGGGCTGACGTTTTCCGAGGCGGTAGCGAAACTGCTCCCGCTTATCGAGTCCGGCGCGGCCGGCGTGGGCCGGATCGTGCTGGAGCCAATGTCATGACCACATCCTGTGCCTTCATCCACGCGCAGACCTGGGGGGAACTGCTGTCCCTGGCGGGCGGCGCGTACACCGTGCTCAGCGTGTTATACGCCTGCTTCATCTATCCCTGGCTGGAGAGGGGAAAGTCATGACGCCCGAGACCTTGCGCCCGCTCCGCACGATCCGGCCCGCGCTCTGCCCGTACTGCGAGCGCCCGATGCCGGTGGGCGCCGGACCGTGGACGTGCCCGTGGAAAGACTGTGGGACGAGGAACATGGTGATGTGCCCAGACTGCCAGCGGGGGCACCTGCGGATCGTGCATGGAGTCGGGAGGGGATGAGGATGGCCAGAAAACGACAGCCATCCCCGTATGATAAGGGGCGAGCCACACTCAACAAGGTGCGGCGACAGGTGAAATATGCAGCAGCCCTGCTTCCGGCCCCGTCACAGAAAAGTCGTGGTGCCCCGCTCGGTGTGGAGGACACCGAAGTCGCACAAGAGGCACTTGGCATCCTTCAGGTGTGTGTGGCCGATCTTGTGGGCCTACTTGCATAGCGTCGGGAGGGGATGATGGTCTCTCGTGTCTTCGCCATCTGGTCAGAAACCACATCCGGGGCCGCTGCGCTTGTAGAAACCGAGTCGAACGGCCCGTGGTGCATCGGGACGTGGACGTGGGAGCATACGGTCCCCCTCGATCAGAAGCACGTAGCTCCCTGGCGACGCGAACTCATGCTAAACGCTCTCACTGTATGGCAGGCTGCGGGCAAGCCCTTTAACATAGCCGTGCATACCGGCGGGGGGCGACATGGGGCTATCCTTGCAGAGTTCTTTGAGGCCGTGGCGCTGTCGTATACCCGTGTCGTCTTCTGCGCCGGTATGCACGCATCCACTTACGGACTCTCAGCAGAACGGGGGTATGCGCTGGATCAGGCGCTCTCCCTGGCATGTGACACGCTGGGATACCACATCCGCAATGGGAAGATTGAGCTGGAGGCGTAACGCCGTGGCTCCGCCGCAAGGCGGGTCGGGGATGGGGGGCGCTACCGAACGGAATCGTTGGACTTGCAACGATGGGCGGAAGGAACTTGACAGCCGGGTCGAACATCGTGCGGAAGATTCGTCCTCGGACGAGCGGGGTTGCTCCCGCTACACGCACGATTAGGCATGGCAATACAGAGCGACCTCTGTGATTGTCGTCAAGCCCGCCCGTGGGCACTTACAGGAAGGGAGCACCGAAATCATGAAGACTGAAGTCGTTTATACCCGGCAGATTACCCAGGAACAGGTAGAGAACATCCGGAAACTCTGTCAGGCCAGTGAGAAGAAGACGGAGGACGCTCAGCGCCTCGCCCGCCGCTACCGGGCGCTGGCACGGGCGGCGGTAGCCGAGTTGTTGCGGAATGGCCCGCCGGATACCCGTCAGAGCTTGGAACGAATCGTGTGCATGGATCAGCGCCTCGCCCGCCTGGATGCGCAGGCCGGGTTCGGGCGCCGGAAGGGACGGAAGCCATGATCCTGGAGAGACTCAAGCAATGGTTTGGTCAGCCAGTAGAAGAAGTCCAGCCCGTGCCTCTGCCTACTGGACCACGACATGCCGACACGTTGGAAACCGCCTTTGATGAAGACGAAGACGCAGACCCCGTTCTCTTTGATGAACAGGAGTGGAACCCATGACCGGAACGGAACTCGCGCAGCGCCTCTGGCTTTTGGTGCCGGACATCAATGCGTACGACAAGATGATCCTTGAGCGGATCATCTGCAAGGGCACTGACGCCTATGAGTCGGGCGAGCTGGCCCGGATCATCCTGCGTCACGCCGACCAGGTGCTCCGTGACCCCGCACCGGAACGGAGGGCTATCCCGGTTGACTGTCAAACCAGGATAGCCGCGCGTCTCACCGATTTGGCGACACCCGGAATCCAGGACGGTGTTGGCCGGGGGATGTTGGCGCTGGTCTGTGACCCTGAGAACCAGAAGTGGCTCGAAGACATCGGGCGACTGATTGAGGACTACCCGGACGTGTTCCTCCGCGACGCTGCGCCAGTGCCGGAGGCTGTGCTCTATCCCTGCAGTCATCTGAGTGGCTCGTGGTGGCACGAAGGCGAGGTGATCAGGCTGCGGTTGGGTGTGAGGAACTGCCCCGCATGCACGCCGCAACCGGGTGACGTGGTGGCGGAGGCGGAGGCCCAGGACGGCTACCGTATCGTTCTCCGAAAGCCTTGGGATGATGCCTTGATCTGGAATTGGTATGGGGCCGAGGGGCATGTATATGGTGGACCTTTTTCTGCTCCGAAATTCGCTATCTATGAGAGGGAGAAGGCTGGCTGGCGCATCACGCGCTACCCGCCCGGCTGGCCCGTGGCGGATGCCGTGCCGCCCGCAGGCCCGGACCCGAACGCCGGGAGCACGGCAGCGACGGACACTGAACGGATTGGTGATTGCCTTGGGGCCGGGCGACTGGAGCCGTTCGCTGTCCCGGGTGAGGGCGTGTGGCGAGCACTGGACGCTGGTACGAACCAGGATGACCACGCGCAGCCAGCGCCGGAAGCCGTCGATCTTCTGGGACTCATCGGTGATCTGGCAGACGCCTTGGTCTGGGCATCGGGTTCTTCTGATTTCGCACCCGAAGGGAAAGCACACAAGGGATGGCTGAAAGTGGCCAACGGACCGCTGGCTGAGGCGTTGAATCTAACCCACTTGCGCTTCGGCACGGACACTGAGTCGGCGCCGCCCACGCTGCCACGCGAGGTGTGGGCGGGCGATACAGACGACGGTCGTTATCGGATCGTCCAGAACGGTGTCGCCGGGTTCCTCCTGCAAAAGGAAAAGGCCGTGCAAACTTGGGTACCAGTCGAGGTGATGAGTTTCCGCGGTACGTCGGTTATTCAAGCCCTCGCCGCCCGCATCGTGGCGCTTCAAGACGCGCAGGAGGTGCGCCATGCCTGAGCCGATAACGTGGGAACGTGTGGATGCCATTGAGATGTTCGCCCAAGGAGAGCTCATCGTTGCGGCCTTCGGTCCCGGTGACGCCTGTGGGGCCGGGCCGAGTGACGTGTTGGCCATTATCGCCCTGCTCCGGGCCACGGAGACGGCGCGCGTGGCGGCAGAAACCATCGCGGCGCAACGGGAGGTGGCCTGTGCTGTGGAGGCGATGCGCGCCACGAAGGCAGAGGGTCAGCGGGACCGGGCGCTGCGGCTGGCGGACGTGTTAGCTGATCCGGCTGTAAAGTGGGTCAGTATTATGGGGCCTTCTAATGAAGTGTCTATTGAAATTGGAAATGCCAGGCGAGAATTGCGTACTCTCCAAGCCGAATGCGGGGGCGCGAAACCGGCGGTGCCAGCATGATTGAGCACCCGGAGGCGGGGCAGAAGGTGTGGGTAAAGGACGGACGATTCAGGTCTGGCGGATATCACGGGACGGTGCTGTCAGTTTTCGAGGAGACAGTAGGGCACTTCTCAAGGCGGTATGGATGGCAGCGCGGCGCGATTGTGAAAGTTGAGGGGCGCTACTACCCGCGCTATCCGCTTCTGGAAAGGCTTTATCCTAGCCGCGCGGCGGCGGAACAGGCGGACGGCTGATGAGTGTGCGTTGGAAGGTAGACGAGTGTCCGTGGTGTGGTGGACAGGGACTGGAACATTACGGAGAAGGGGATGTACGGGACTGCCCGGCCTGCGGTGGTGACGGAAAGTTCTATCTTTCCGAGCACGACCGGATTGCGGATTATCCTGGTGGCCCATTGCGCGGATCGTGGCCGGGTCGGTTCGCTGAGCTGGCCGCGGCGGAAGGCGGTGGGGGAATGAGCGAGCGCACACCGGTCACTTGGGCCATTGACGCTGAAGGCAGCGGTTGGGCGGCCTGTGACAACAGGGGCCACGACGCGGAGTGGCGGGATAATCAGGGCGCGTTTGACATCATCCGCTTGAGCGCCGCCTTGACCGCCTTCTTTGCTAAGACGAGCGCGTGGGAAAAACCCCAGGCGGTTTACATCGAATGCCCTGTTGGCGGTGTCACGGCACGCTGGAAACACCAGGCGTTGCGCCCCACGTTCATCATGGTCGGCGCGTTCGCTGCGGTGTTTGTAGACCTAGGCGGGAGCTTTCGGACCTATCCGGAGTTTGTGGACTACTGGACGTGGCACAAGGCGTTGTGTGCGAAGGTGCCTATCCCAGCAGACATCCGGGCCGCCCGCCCGAAGTGGGCAGACCATGACATCCAGACCGTGGCGGCACTGGCGTTGCGGGGCTTCACCTGCCCGGTGAACTGGGATCAGCACCAGTGCGATGTGCGAGGCATGGTGGAGTGGGCACTGACGCGCGCGCTGTAGTAGGGGAAGCCGGACCTCCGGCGGAAGGGTAGACGGCGATGATTGTTTTTGTCAACGGACACCAATGGGACCTTGAGCAAATGCGGGGTATCTTGACTTGCTGCGGGCCGCCGGAGCAGCCATTGGAGCACCTGCCGCTAGACCTCATGGACGCGCTGCGTGAGGCCGTGGACATCGCGCGGGCGTACAAGGCGTTGCTCGATACCCGCGATTACTACAATGACACCGTGGATGCCCGGCTCCGTGCGCTGACGGGCGAGACGAAAGGCGGCGCGTGATGGGCACTGTCGAACTTGTGGATGAACTCCGGCAGCGGTATGAGGGCCTGGTGGCCTTCTGCACAGCCCGTGTCCTGGAGGCGCTGGCGGATACACCGTTCGCCCCGGATGATGAGGAAGAAGGCACGTCAGGCTGGGACCGCACGGAAGCCGTCGTCAAGGAGCAGGTCACACTCGACTGTGACAAGGCGCTGGTCATGCTGTCGGTGCGGTTCAACACGGATCACTCCAGCAGCGTACTCATAGATCAGTACGCCACACGCCTGCAACGCCAAGCGGAACGGGTGCTGCGGGAGAATGAGTGGCGTGGGAATGATAAAGAATGGGGGGACGCCCTGCTGTGGCTGGCGTACCACTTATTCATCGGCAGCGTGATGTGTGCTGTGGATGAGAAGCACCGGGGCGACAAGGACTGGTCCGACGAATCCTGGTTTGGGATATAAAGTTGACAATCATCCTTCAACCTGGCAAAATGTATGTGATCTTGGTGGCTGTGCCATGAAGATTCTCCGTTCTACGAAATGCTCCTTACAGTACGCTACCGCCGCCAAGCGGGCGGTACTCTCTCATGTCCTGACGGAATACGCTACCGTCGTCAATCACTTCATCATTCGCTTCTGGGCTGACGGCTGTCCAGCCAAGGCAGCGCTGCTGAAGCCGATTGTAGACTCGCCGCAGACTTGGCTTTCCTTTCGCTTGCGCAAGGTCGCTGCCCGTGAGGCGATAGACATGGTGATTGCCGCCCGTAAACGCTGGGCTGAGAAAGCCGTAGTCCCGGTACATCGTGGCACCCGTGTGTGTGCAAACGCTAATATCGCGCGGCTGACCAATGCCGCGCCGGATAGCGCCTTCGACGCCTGGCTGGTTTTGACCTGTCTCGGAGAGCACATTCGTCTGGACTTGCCTGTCCAGTTTCATCGGCAGTACCACAAGCTCGCGGCACGCGGGAAGCGGCTGGAGTCTTACATCATCACCGCCCATGACGTGCAGTTCTCGTTTGAGATCGAGACGGGGCCAAAGCGAGAACCGCAGCGGTGCATCGGCGTGGACACCGGTATCAATGCGCTGGCGACGCTGTCTACGGGCGAGAAGTTGGGCACAGACATCAAGGCCGCCATCGAACGGATCAAGCGATGTCAGCACGGCTCGCAGGGGCAACGCCGGGCATCGCGGGCGCTCCGGCAACGCATGGATGAAGTCGCCCGCGATGTGGTGGCGCAAGCCGATCTCATTGTGGTAGAGCGGTTGACGGGTATCACGCACGGCACGAAGGTCAAACGCCGCTTGACCAAAAACATGCGGCGCACGCTCGGCAGGTGGTGTGTCCGGCATTGGTTGCGGCGGCTGCAACAGCGGACGGAATGGAACTGTGTTTCGTTTCGATCCGTGGTCGCACGTCATACCAGCCAGATGTGCCGCCTGTGTGGTCATGTCGAGCGGGGGAACCGCCGTGGTCTGGAGTTCAGGTGTCTGCGCTGTGGCCACACAGATGACGCTGACGTGAATGCGTCCCTGAACATCCTCGCGCGGTTCACTACCGGAGCCTACGGTCCCGGTTGCAAAGTGATTAAACAACACAACGGTCCTGGTTCGGAGTGTGAACGCGATGGCGTATGACCTGACAGACGAGCGGGTGTTAGGGATAGAGCACGCGGCGCGGAACTTCATCATGGCACTAGAGACCTTGTTCCCATCGGCAAAGGGCACGGAACACCTGGACTGGTATGCGGCGGTTCAGGAGGCGTTTACCACCCTCATCGCCGCCGTGGACGCGCTACGGGCACCGGACCTAGCCGAGGCGCTGGACCTGCTGGCTGCCGCCGAGGCGAGCGTGTTGACTCTTGGAACACCGGAGGAATGGCCGGATGCGCCTATCATCGAAGGATGGTATTCCAAGCGAAACGCCTTCCTCGCCCGCCACGGGCGGGACACGGCGGCCCAAGAGGCGGGCGCTGCTGAGAGGGGGAGGTGACGACCTTGCTGGCTCTTGATGCGCCATGTGTCCAGAACGGGCACCATACGGCGGGACGGCCTGAGCGTGCGGTACTTCTGAAGGCGGGCCTCATGCCCCGAAGTGGCACGGCATCTCACGCGCGACGGGATGATCCGGTTCCATGTATCCGCACCGTGGGTGCAAACCCCACCAAGAGCCAGCAGGGCCGCATCCCCGACAGGTTGTGGGCACGAAAGGAGTGGCCGCGATGACGCTCTCCGAGATACACGCGAAGATGTTTGAGTCAGAAATCCAGTCTGAATGGCTGGCGGTGGAAGGTGTCACAGACGACCCGGCGGAACGAGCCGCCTATTACATCTTCAACGAACAGTCAGGCGGGACATTTCACAGCCCGTGGGACTTCATGGAAGAAGAAGATCAAGACCGCGAGTTTGCCGCGATGGTCACAGCGATCCGCAAGGTGTATGACGGCGCAGGACATCCTGGACCGCTGGGAAGCGGAGGCCCGCGATGAAAGTGACCGTTGACGGAAAAACCTGGGATGTGATTGAAGAGTACGCCATTACTCCAAGGGAAGTCGCTCTCTGCCGTGCGCTGCGAGACCTTCATGGTATCGCCGTGGCGTACCGGGACCTGCTGGAGACAGACTGTCTCAATGCGCAGGCGTTCGAAGCCGTGAAGGCGCGGCATCGCGCCCTCGTGCAGTTGCCGCAGTTCCGGGAAGGCGAAGGCATTGATATCACTGGCGGGCAAGACTCCGCGGAATACGTGCGGGAGCTGCGGGACGGGGATTGAGGCGCTGGAGGCCCAGCTGATTGAAAGAGAGGAACATCATGACCGTGGCTGACCGCATAAGTATGTTGCGCCAAAGACAAGCTGACATCAAGCATGAACTGGTGGAGCTGGAAGCTGTTCCCGAGGCACTGAGAGATAAGCTGGTTTTGTCTGGGCGGCGCAGACTCCATACTTCCAGTACACGACAGGGCACACAGGGACAGAAGATAATTGAGCACCTGAAGGCGCACCCGGAGGGGCAGACCGTTAACCAGGTGGCCCGCGTTGTGGGGACGACTTACGCCACTATTTCCACCGCGCTGACGCGGCTCATACACGTACGTGATAGGTGGCCCTGTGGTATGACACTGCGTCATGTGCGCCCGCTAGGGTTCTATGATGACAGCACGGCGGTGCGGCGGCCCGGCGGGCGGTAGAATAGCGCAATAAGGTGGGGACTCTTGCAGCACAGGCCGTTCGTGCCATCCGTCTGCCGGCATGAGCGGCCTGACTGTTTCTGCCCCACATGCCAACGCCCCCGGCCAGACCAGGGGCGCCAGCACCAACCCACAAAGCACAAGTCACGGTACATGCCGGGGATCAGCGCCCCGACGGCGGGTCCTACACGAAGTCCCTCACCATCCGCCCAGCCCGGTTGCCCCAGCCAGCCAGATTGTGAAGTTGCGTCTTGGGGTCCATCTTCAGCAGGTGGCGGACCCCCACATCCTTCAGCACAATCGCCGTTCGACGCGCCCGTGCCCACTCCGCCAGCCGGAGTCGCGTCTTCACGGGGTCACAGGCCCGCCACGCAGGCTGCGTTTCCTGTTCTCCGGGTATTCCGTCAGGGGTGACGCCCAAGATCGCCTGGAGGCCCTTGATTGCAGTCCCGGGGCCATCCAGGACAATGCAGTCCAAGAGACAGGTCTGGAGTGGGCCATCCGAGATCGTGTCGAGGTGGTACTTTTCCGCCAGCCGCCAGTAGAGAGCCGCGGCGCCGGGCCGGTCCAAGTTGCGGATCATGTTGCGCAGCGCCTCATCCGGGAGCGTGGGGAACAGGTCTCGCAGACCCGTCACGGTCCAGCCGTAGCGGGTTAGACCACCGCGATCAGACGGCTTGTCTTCCGGCTCATCCCCGCCTTCATTGAGCAAGACGTACTCGACAGCATCGGCGAGATCAGCCATCAGCGTTCCGCCACCGTCACCAGGTCACCGGAATGCGCGTAGGGACCCCAACCAGCACTGTAACGCCACAGTCCGTCATGTATCCATGAGCCATTAGGCCCCCTGGACCAACCGGGGGCGAGCGTCTGCCCCACCTGCACCGGCGTCTGGCTGGGCACTCCGTTATCTACTGCGATGTAGTACCATCGTTGCCCCCCAGGCCATTGCCCCACCTGTACCGGCGTTGGGCTGGGCACCGGCGTGGGCGTGGCCGTCTCATCTGGGTAAATCGCCTCGATGACGTTGCGCCCGACGTTGTTGACCATCGGCACGAAGGGCTTGTACTGCGGTGGGGCGAAATAGGCCGCCAGGAAGACGAAGATCCCCAACGCCTTCAGCCACCGGGACTTCTTCTGTGCCGCCGTGAGGGGTACCTTCTCGTCACTTGCCATACTGGTTCCTTCCTCTCTTGCGGCGCGCCGTTGTTGGTTGCGCCACCTGGCCATCTTTACCCGCCAACCCTCTGCCTCCATACGCCTGATCGGTTTCCCCGGCTCGGGCATCCAGCATCGCCTCCTGTTCGGCCCACGTCCCACCCGCCAGCGGTTCCAAACCCGCTGCCGTCAGCCGGGCACGGTACGCCTTGCCCTGGGAGCGGTCAGACATCCCCGTTCGCTTTCACACCCGGGACCGCCGGATCATTCCCCCGGCGTTTCCGGGACTCGAAGTAATTGTCCACACTTCGCTGAGCAAGGGCAATGACCGCCCCAATGGCGAGCGCGTCCTTTTGAAAGGCCAGGACAAGAAGGCCAAAGGCCAGCATCACCGCCAGCCAGAACCGCCCACTGCGAAAAGAATGGTCCATTATGGTGTCCCCCCGCTCAGTATCCGCATCAGTGATCCGCCGTAGCGCACAATCAAGCTGGTCATAATCCCGAACCCCGCCGCGATCACCGCAACCCGTTCCCGGATTGAGGTTTTCCACGTCTCCAGCGCACTCACCCGATCAGAGATATGCTTGATCTTGTCGTAATTCATGGCGTACTCTTTGCCGATCTGCTGGAGAAGGTTTTCCATACTCAACAGACGGTCGCCGATCCTCAGCTCCCGGAGATCGTTCACCCGTTCCTGAAGGCGTGTCAACGCCTCAGTCAGCTCCCGATCACTGATTCCGTCTCCCCCGCCTTCGCGTACCATCATGGGTCCTCGTCTTCCAACATCACGATACGGAACGGCAGCGCGTCCCCGACCTGCTCATACCGCCTGAGCACACCATCCTTGCCCAACACCATCGCGGCCTGGACTTCGCCCTGCGCATCGTGGAACGCGATCATCGGCTGCCCGAAGCTGTTCACACCAGCACTGATTGCCGGGATCTTCGTCCCCGGATAATGCCAGATTGACCGGCCGAGGTGGCACTCCTTGATTTCGAGCATCGGCACGAACATCTCCCGTCACGGTGTCGCCGCCCGCGGCACCCGCGCCACCTGCTGCTGGCTGGCCTGAACGACTTTCTGCCAGTTCGCCTCACTGGCCATGACCTTCGGCGCCGCCTGGAGGGCAATCTGTTCCAGGTTCGCCACGCGGCCCGCCAACGTAGTCGGCCGGTTCTGCACCCAGGACTGCCAACCCAGGGTGAGCAGAACCCCCGCCATGAACATGCACGCTCCGAGACTCCAGTTCCGTTCCGTGTTCATTCTCTCTCCTTGCGGTACATCTTCGCTCGCTGCCCGTAGTCTATCTCCCAACCGCCGCCCATGATATACCCAAGATACCCCGCCAAGATCAGCCCCAGAACCACCTTGAGCACCATCACGATGATGGTACCCCTCTGGTCTGGACCAGCACGTTCAGCGCCGTGCCGATATCCTTGGCGACCGCTGGCGCGAGCGTGTCAATCACGTACCGGAGTGCCGCCCCCCGCATGAACCGCAAGACTTCCGGCCCCGTCGCATCGCCTGGCCCGTGCGCCCGATAGAGCGCATCCGCCACCGCGTTCACTTCCGCCTGATACGTCCCGCTGTCTGGTAAGGCCATTGGTTGCTCTCCCTTCAGTCCATGATGAGCAGGAAGTTCCCCGTCGCCGGCAAGGGGGTGGGCGTGTTGGTGGCTGTCGGCGTCGGCGTCTGATAATGCACCTGAAGCTTGGGCCGGAACGCTGGGCCGTCTGGATCATCGTAGCCAGCCACAATCCCACCATTCGCCGAGTCTGACGGAGCGATGTTTTGCGCATCATACCGACTCACCAGCACGATTTTCGTATACGTGGCGGCCTTCACAATGTTGGCCAGTGTGCCCGTCAGCGGGATCTTCACATTGTCCGCAATGTCCGTGTCCAGCCATGTTGTCTCGGCACTGTATGGCGTAGTTAAGTCTAGGTCATTATAGCTGTTCGTGTCCAGAGCGCCCGTGGCAGCCTGGGTCCCCTTCATTATTTGTGCGTCATCATCGGAGCCACCCGTCAAGAGACTCTGTGCCGTCAACCAGACACTGGCATCCGTGATCGTACTGTTTGCCGGGATCATCGTGGTGTTAAAACTGAAGAATGTCCGGAAAATGTAGTATTCCCCGCCCGTAAAACTGGACTCGTACTTGGTTCCGCCTTGATCCAGGGTTCCCGTTGCCGAGTCTCGCGCGCCCGCCCCCCCACCAGACCAGGTGGCTTTATGGGTATCTCCCTGCGCGTCATTATCCTGGACCGCATACAGATCAGTCGGCGTGGGCGTCGGCGTGTTCGTCGGCGTCGGCGTCGCGGTGTTGTAGGCCACCACGAGATGCGGGCGCTTGGCCGCTGTGGCATCGCCCTGGGTACGGGCGGAAGCGTACCTATTGACCCCGTTGCCAGGGTCCGTTACATTCACATCATTAACCTCACGGGTCATCACCAACGTGCTCCCGCCCTTAATGATGAACGTATCCGGTGTGGAAATGACGATCTTCTCTGAGTCTGCCACATCTGTACCGCCTGGCGTAACGTTGCCACGCGATGACCCCGTGAAGCCGTCGTAGTCCGCTGTAATGATAGGATTACTCCAGCCAGAGCCTACAAATACATGGATGGCTGGGCTCTGCACTATTACGCATGCGAACATGAACGTGGCTGCCGTCACCGTATCAATGGCAGCGATGCTGGAAGTGTCAAAAACTGTCGCCCCCCGGCTGATAGCTCGGTTGTTTCCGCCAGAACCGCCGTAGGATTGCCCATTCAGGAGCGGCGAGCCGCTGGTCGTGACGCTCGTCCCCGTGGTATCATCATTGATGTCCGCCCAGGTCTGCGCACCGCCAGGCTGATCCACAATCCGCGCAAACTGGCTGGTGGCGTCGAACGTCGGGTCCAGATCGTAGGGCCGCAAGATTCCGGTGTCATTCACCTGGAGCACGATCCCCGTGGCGCTCCGCACAATTCGCGCCCGCGCTGGCAACGTCTCGCCGTTCAGCCCAGTCCCCGGCCACTGCTGCCCGCTGGCGTCAATGATCGTGGGTGGATGCATCCGCCAGGTGCCCGCAAACAGTCGCGTCGTCTCCGTGCTGCTATTCGTATCGTCCGCCGCAATCCGCACGGGCTGAATCCCCGCGTCAAACTCCCGCTGTTCCGTCGCCCCGCCCACCAGCGCCAGCGGCAACGTCCGCTGCCAGCGGCCCTCTGGCGGATTGAAGCCTTCTCCCACGCGCAGGATGAACTCGATGCCGCTCTCATGCAGCCGAAACGACACCGGCCCGGCGCTGATCTTCCGTGCCTCGCGGTCCACCACGGGATCAGACGGGAACGTGAACCGCAGCCCCTTCCCCGCCCGCGTCCGCAGCGTCAGGTCCCGCCCCTTCAGCCTCACAACGTGGTTGGCCTTCACGACCTGCCATTCATCAGGTCCGACCTGCTCCGGGCGTACGTCTATGACCTTCCAGCGCCTGTCCGCCGGGTCCTGATAGTTCACACTCCCCGCGCTGAACCGCCACACTTCATGCCCGCCGCCCGGTGGCACCACACGGGTGACGGTCCGCCCTTCCGGGTATTCCCCAGGTTCCGGCGTGTTCGTCGGCGTAAACAGCGGCGGCGCGGGGATCGGCGTGGGCGTCAGCGGGGCCGCCGTGGGCGTCTCTTGGCCCGTGGCGCTGAGCGCCGTCAGCAGCCAGAAGATGAACAGCGCCGTGAACCGGATCATCTAGTTGTAGTTGCTGAAGTTCGCGATGGGCGGCGCGAGCGACATCCGCGCGGTCGCCCCGTCATACTTCATCGTCAGGTAATCCCACTTCGCGTTCGTGCTGGTGAACGTCGGCACGGTCCCGCCCACGGTGGCGAACTTCCCAGCAGCCAGCGTGACGGTGTGCGCGCCGCCGTACTTGATGAGCAGCGTGTACGACCCGCCGTCCTGCACGTTAGAGTACGTCACACCAATGTTGCCCGTGGTCACGACGGACTGGTGATTGCCGTTGTTGAAGTTAAAAGTCACGGTGCCAGATGTGACCGTGCTGGCGTAACGGCTGGAATACACCTGACCATAGACGTTGAGTGAGCCGCTGTCGCCTGCCGCTGCGGTCGCGATTGCAACGTCGCCAGCCAAGATTACACGCCCCTGCGTTCCGCCAGCTAACCAGGCCAGAAACGGGTTAAACCCATTTGAGGGGCTATAGATATCCACCACGTCTGCGGCGTACACTCCGGCCCGGAACTGCCAGTCATCACCACCAGCCGTGGTATCGGTAAGGGCAAACACCGGTGTCGTATTACTGATTGTCTGATCTTGGGTGAACACGTTCGCGACGTTCTCCAGCGCCACGTTTGCTGAGAGCGCGCTGTCGCTCACCTTCCCCGCCGTGGCGATGGTGGCCAGTGAAGCGTCAATGATGGCTCCGGCGACTATCGCCACCTTCGTGAGGGCTACCGAGAGTAAGGATGCGCTGAGAATATCACCCGCGCTCACCTGCACCTTCAGCCAGTCCACGTCGTGGATGTCGGCGTCTACAATGGTGCCATTTGTGATCTCAGAACTCTCAATCGTGGTGCCGAGTGTGGTCTGGAGGTCTCCAGAGGTGATCTGAAGCCCGGTCCCTACCAGCTCATCGAAGGCATCGCCGCCAAGGGTGAACGTCTTCCCGCTCTTGATCGCCGTGTTCCCGCTGGTGTCCACGCTGATAGCATCTGGCGTGGTCTCCACACCCAGCTGCAATCCCGTCGGCGCTCCACCGCCAGCCCAGCGGCTCTTGACCACCGCGGCGGCACCCGTGTGCCCGATACTCACGCCCACACGCTGAGTGGCCAGCACCCCCGTGGTCCGGTTGACCTGACCGATATCCAGTATCAGCAACTCCCCACTGGAATCCGTCACTCCACCTATCACCAGCCGCACAGGTTCCAGCGCGTCGTCAATGGTCAACCCCACCGTCCCGTTCGTGGTGGACGGTACAAGTTCACCTGTCAGCGCCACACGCGACACCCCCAGCCGCGTGGCCGCAACGATGTCCCCGGCCGTTTCTGGGAAGAGCCGTGTCCCCGTCCGATCCCAGAAGTTCTCCGCCACAGAAGCCTCCAGTACCGCCCCTGCAGGTACTGCAACCTTGCTCAACAGGATCGAGGCCACCGAGGCCGAGGTGATCCAGCCCGAGGTCCCCGACAACCGCGTGGCCGGCAGATTCCCGGTGAACGTCGTCAACGGAATGTTCGTGGCCAGGCTGGCACTGGTGATGGCGTTGGCCGTGCCGGACACGCGGCCCAAAGCCAGATTCCCTGTGCTGATCTTGCTCATATCCAGCGCCGCCAGCGAGGCCGACGGGATGGCCCCGGCAGCAATGGGAATACGGGTAATGGCCAGGTTGCCCGTCGTGATCTTGCTCATGTCCAGGTTCGCCAATGACGCCGCAGGAATGGCCAAGGCACTGATTTGCACCTTGTTGAGGTCCAAGTTGTAGATGCTCGCCGACCGAATACCGCCGGCGATACGCGGGGGCGCGGTGGCCGAAAGGCTCGCGTTCGTAATCGCCCCCGCGGTGCCGCTCACCCGTGTCAGCGGGATGTTGCCCGTAAAGGATGCTGCCGTGATGTCGCTCAGGAACGCCAGGGTCCCCGCCTTGTCTTGGAACACGGGGGCACGGTCTGCCGTCAAGTTCGGCGCGTCCAGCGTCAGGTAGTAAACCCCGCCCGCGCTCTCCAGGATACGCAGTTCACTCGCCGCGTTGTCCAACCGAATATCGAACGCGCCCGCCTGCGCCCAATCCGCCGTCAGGTTGCCCAACTGCAAGGCGCTGGCTGTGACCTTCAACCCGTTGCCAGAAAAGTCCGTGATGACATCGGAGCCACGGGTGAAGGAAACACCACTGACTGTTCCAGCTGCCGTCACGTTACCGGGTGCGCTACCCAACGGACTTGTGGCGAAGTTGCCATAAACGGTGAAAAGCTTGGTGGCCCCCGCATAATCAAACGGACCCCGCGAAGAAGCCTGTCCCTCTTCGAGGATGTAGAAATTGTTGTTGTTGACGCCGATGTCATAGGAGGTCGCACTCGCCGTGGTGTCCAGAAGCCCCAAGACTGGAGCGGTATTCGTAATGACCTGGGACTGCGTAAACTCATTCCCGAGGTTCAACAGCGGCACGTTGCTCGTCAGACTGGCGTCGGCAATCGCGCCCGCAGGGATGCTCGTGCGAATCTGGAGCCAGTTCTGCGCGTCGCTGGACGCCAGGTCTATCAGCCCCGCCCGGCGGATACTGATATCCCCCCCGTCGTTGCTCACACCGTCCAGGCTCGACACGATGTTGACGTTGATACTGGCGGCCCCGATTTGGCCGCCGTGTTCCGTCCCGTCCAACTGGTGATACGTGACCGTGACCGTGCCCGCCGGTGTCGCCGTCAGGGTCCCATCCGCCGCCACTACGGCCCGCCAGCCGGGCGTCAACCCGCCGCCCAGCTTCGACAAGCTAATGTTGGCCGACGCACTGATATCCTCGTTGACAATGGCCCCGTTCGTGATCTCGGCACTGTCAATCGCTGTACCCAGCGTGGATACAACGGTAACCGCAGCGCCTTCAGCGTAAGTCGTGGGCGTGACCGTGATCCCGGCCCCCTCCGTCACGGACGCCACATAGTTACCCGTGGTATCCGTGCTCAGCGCCACGGCGTTTGGCTGGATGGTAACGACACCTGTGTTGACCACCTTCACGTCCCCACTCAGCACCGTGGCATCCCAGATGTTGGCGGCATTGGAAATGAGCACTTCCCCAGACGCTCCCTGCGCCAGCTTCGAGAGCGCGATGGCCGCGCTGGCGCTGATCGAGGCGTTAACGATTTTCCCGGCGGCAATGGACCAGAACCCCTTGTTGAAACTCAGGTCGCCGGTCACGGGCACCGAAATCCACCGTTCATCCCCACTTTCCGGTGTCTGATCCCAATACGCGATGTAGTTATCCGCCGCACCAAAGAACTCCGTGGGTTCTACACCGGAACCCAACCCTCCGCCTCCCAAGAGCAATGTACCGACATTCCACCGCAGCTTTGACGCACCAACTTCATAGAGACTGGCACTCTGAATGCTGCTGCCAGCGATGTACGGCTGTTTCCCGCTGGACCCCAGGTTCCGCCACTTCACGGCCTGCCCGTCCACCACCACTGCCCCGGTCACGGTGCTGATACCCAACAGCGATGCCAGCACATACTCGTCAAACGCCTGCTGGTCCCCACCCACCCAGCCCGTGAAGGCGTCCGTCTCCAGCGTGGCAGCGTAGATGACCGCCCCCTGCGTCCCGTCATGGACGTGGCGGGAGGCAGACAGGATGACTGGTGCCTTCCAGTTGATCTGATCTTCCCGAATACGCGGCTGTCCCCACGAGGGCCAGACGAGAACCGCCCACAAGACGAACCACAACCCATTAGATTTCATAAATGAACTCCATTTCATCGCCCGCCAGGATCTGCGCGGAGTAAGCTTCCACGAGTACCACATTGTGCCCGGCACTCAGCGTCCACAGGTTCCGGGCCGCCGACATGCTCAGCCCGTTCCGCATATGCTGCTGCGGCACGCCCCGCGCCGTTTCCCCCAAGTCGTAGGTGTTCTGGCCCGTGGTGGCGACAAAGAACTTACTCCGGGTAATGGGTGTGCTGTCGGACCCGCTCCATTTCTCTGTGCTCCGGTAGGTCCAGGTTGCGCCAACCAGTTCATAGACATCCTGATCCTCTGCGCCACAGGCATTCGCGGCATCCACGTAATGAGCGGAAGGAATCCCATCGGTGGATTCCTCCTCCAACAGGACGGCCAAGGCGGTGTTGATTCCGACCGCCCGGAGTGTCAACCCGGTGGCCGGCAACCCCCGGCCATCCACCGCATGGACCCCGAAGACCGCCGGGACATTCGGCATCAGGGCGCCGCCTGACGAATATCATCAAACTCACGCTGTATCTCAGTATCGTTTCGGTCCCGCAACCGTTGGATATTCTCATCATATGTGGCACGCCGTGAATCGTCGGCTGGCAGTGCATTCTTGCGTCGGTTCTCTCCGGGAATGAGCGACCGCAGTATCTCGCGACGGGCACCCTGGGCTTGCCGCAACGCATCGCGCCGTAACTTGGCGTCATTAAAGCGTTGTGTCCGGCCTACCAGGATACCCAAGGCCCGGTCACTGATAGACTGTTTTCCCACATCACGCACCGGATCGTATTCACCAGACCGGTAGAACTTCTCCACCTCGTTGAGTAACCGGATGTTCTGTAAGAGACGACGAGCGGTGAATCCCAGCCCCACGGGTCCCCAGGGGGTAGACATCGGACGTTCCAGCTCACCCAATTCCTGGGCACCAGTCGTCAGGTTCAGATACCTCCCGTCGTCACTCAGCCAACCACTCCCCAACTCAATAGGCAGCTTGACGTTGGGTCCCAGCACACCTTTGACGAACTCACCCAGACTGACCGCTGGATCAACGAGTTGCGTCTGCGGTGCCCAGGAGCCAAGTAGAAGGTATTCCGTTTCACCGCCCGTCATCTTACCAGTCACGGGATCACGTCTCAGTGGTGCATGACGCACCGGCACCCCCAAGTTCTCCTGCACCCAATCCGGTACAAACGCTTCCGGTGGACTGTTAATGGGTTTCCCGGCCATGTACATCTTGAAGACCTGGTTGCCGATGTTCTGGCGGCCCGGTGACTCCAGCACGGACTTCATTTGCAGCCAGAGGTTCTTCCGGGTCCAGACTAGAAAGGGTGTGACACCATACCGACGCATCGCGTTTTCTGCCGTGCCGACATCCAGATAATCGAACAGGTACTTATTGACGGACGCCACAGCATCCTCATGACTCATACCGCCCACGCGCCGCCAAAGGTAATGCGCCACGCGGGCGTTGTCCTCCAATGTCTGCCCCAGCGCCCGACCTGCTTCCTGCGCTGGGTTTTGAGAACCGATGGTTTTTGAGACAAGGGCCCGGCTCCCCGTCAAGATACTCCGCTCTTCCGCTCGCAGGGCACTTGCCTCTTCAGCCCGCCTGAACCCACTGGCAAGGATTTCTTGGATGTTCCCCACCAAGTCCTCATGTTTACCCAAGTTCACGCCATCCAGCACCACGTCCTGGCCCGTAGTCCACTTTGACTTGGGAAACAGGCGGTTCGTCCAAGCGTCATACCACGGAGATGCTTCCCCGAACTTGATCCGTAGATCATGGCCCAGCGGCGTAAGATCATCCTGAAGACGTGACGCCCACCGGTAGAACTTCATACCCATAATCGGGTCCAAGCCGGCCAGATAATTGTTGAGCATGTTCCCCGCGGCGTTCCGGACGTGGTACTGCGGGAACACATTCAAGGTCCAGCCCTTCCACCAGGTCGTATAATCCATGATGGCCTTGGCGAACTCGCCCATCTGGGGATGGAAAATCTTGCCGTAGGTGTCCTCCAGTGCATCGGCCACATCTGTCTTGTAGAGCTGTGCGAACAATCGCCGGTCCGCACCCTTCAGTTTGTCGGGGTCCAGAGCACGAAAGCCTTCCGTACCCGGTGGCACCCTCTTGGAATCCACGCCGAACGTCTTCACGACACCCTGTACGAAGTTGTCACGGCCCAGCAGCTCCGTGCTCGCACCCAGCCGCTCAGCCAGTTGATACGACGGCGACTCCCGAAAGAACTCCGCAAACGCTCGCCCATACGGATTGAGCTCATGGCTCGCATCCCGCATCACCACGTTGATCTCCGGGATGCTCATGCCTTGCCACGCATCCCGCGCCTTCTGAAACTGTGACCGGACTCGCGTTTCCTTGGCTGCCAGACCGGCCACAAAGTCCGGCAAATTGTATTTCTTCAGGAACGTTTTGGCCTCATCAGACATCAGACGTGGCGCATACTTCAGGTCAATCAGATCGCTCAGCGGCAGGCCGTTGAACGCCTGCGGTGCCCTGGCCGCGATATCGTTCGCCACATTCTCAACGAGCTGCCGTGTGCTGGTTTTCTGTGTCCCTACCACGGCACGCCCGCCGCCGAACTCCGGGCGCTTCTGCACGCTGATCTGCGAGACATACGGCGTGCCCAGGTCCGCTTCGGCCCGATAGGACACGTCATAGACACGCTGGATTTCATCGGCGACGGCATTCAACTTGGTACTGCCCGTACTGAGCCGGCCCGGTTCTTCAGTCAACGGGACAAGCCGCTGAACGCCTGCGCCGATCTTCGCCGTTTCCTCCTGCGCGATGGTGCGCATGGTACCAATTTCGGCAGCCACGTTGTCGAGGAACTTATCAGATGCCTTCACACGAGTACGAAGCCGAGTCTGAAGTGCTCCCTTCGCACGCTGGAGTCCTTTCTGCACATCCGCCACGGCAGCCAGATACTGACTCGGTTCACTGATACCCGCTTCCACGCGCTCCACATTCGTGAGCGAGGCCCGCGCCTGATTGAGTTTCAACTGCGCACGACCACGAATACCACCGGTTGCTGTACGCACCCCCTGTTCCAGTGACACAATGCGTGTATTCAGCGTTTCCTTTGCGGAAGCCATCAGACCTGGATTCATGACCGTGCGTTCATGTGGCAAACCAGATACCAAGTCAGTACCACCACCTGCCTGTACCGCCGACTTCACTTCCGCAAACGGCTGGAAGCCCTCCTTAACTATCTGGACACGCCCCACATCACGCTTCAGTTGCGGCGTTTCCTTCAGCTTCGCGATGGCCTGCCGGAACTCCGGTGTGTTGACACGGCCCCCCATTTCTTCCAGCACTGCGGCGACCGCACCCTTGTCCGGTTGTGCCCGCGTCCCGTCCGCCCGTTCCGGCATCCGGTTCCGCGCCGTGAACACGGCTTGCTTCACGCGGTCCCGATCCGCCTTCGCGGCGTCAGCCAACACGGTACTCGTCTGATCTGGTGCCGCCTGCGCACGCCGCAGCAAGTCCTGCTGCTGCGCAAGTACTCCCTCACGAGTTTGCGCCCGCTCCACGTTGTAGGCTGCCCCATAGGTCTCCTGCAACGCAGGCGTCTTTTGCGCTTCCTCGATCCGCATACCCACGCCGGACCGCAAGCGGGTCAACACCGTGTCCAGGGACTCGCCCGTCTCGTTGGCAATGCGCTTGGCCTCCATGTTCAGCGTCCGCTCGACACGCGGAACATTGAACAAGGCAGCCTCCAAGGGATCACGTGCTCGCGCAAAGCCACGTCTGGCAATCCCCTTCAACTCACGGACATTGATGTCTTCCACCAATAAGCGACCAAGTTTCCCCGCTCGTGGACTGGCCTTGGCAATGGCTTGTCCTGCCGCGGTGAATCCCGCCTTCAGACCAGCAGCGGCAGGCCCCACCACGGCCTTCGTGCCAGGGAGCACCTTCCCCGCCACCGCCACGCCCTTGACCCCGGCTGTTACATACAACAGCGGGTCCGTCAAGAGTTGCCCCATCGTTGTGGTGGCCGCCTTGGCGATGTCGCCGCCCAGGGTGAAGGAACGGGGCACCAGTCCCTCCTTCTCCGCCTGTGTCTGGAGTGCGTAGAAGTCGGTTTCTTCCGGGCGGGTTTCACCGCGCAACGCCGCAGCCATTCCCTCACGCCCCCTGCCCAACAGGCCAGAGATCACCACATCCTGTGGGCGTCCCAGCATTTCGGCATACGGGAGTCGTCCCAGCGCAAACTGCCGCTGCGCGTAGGTGGGTTCCGGTGGCGGTTCCGCGCCAGCCGTGGCCGAGCGGATGTCGGCGCCGGCAGCCTGAAGCATGGCTTGCCGTTCTGCAAATGAAGAGCCAGAAGATTGTGTTCCGCCCGCCCCCTGGAGCGCAGCCTGCCGTTCTGCAAATGTAGGCATGCCCTATCACCTGTTAGGTAGTCCGCTCTGTCCGGGGGCATTTAGAAAACGACCCAAGCCCGTGCCAAGAGCTGTATTCCGTTTCCTGATTTCCTCTGCAACCAGCCGCCTGATTTCACCTCTATACGGATCGGGTAATCCTTCAGCCTGGCGCTGAATATCCAGAAGCTCGACATAGGAAGTCCCTGAATCACGGATGCGCTGCATCAAGCCAGGTTCACGGCGTTGCGATACAATGGTCTCGCCTGTTGAAGCGCCTGTCAGAGCATCCAGCTTCTCCCCTTCACCAGGACCAAACTGCGCAATCAGCGCGTCTGGAACGGGCTGTCCAGATCGCACAAGATCAGCAGCCCGTTGGAACGCGGGCGTCTCTGTGCCCCCGCCCGGCGACGGCGTGCCCGTGCCTGGTGTGGCGGCAGGATTCAACGCGCCGCTGATGGTCTTCACCAATTCGAGCACATCGAGCGGTTTCTCACCGGTGTATCCCGCCTGCTGAACCACATCCACACCTATCCGCAGCATCTCCGCATTGAACCTGCGTTCGGCAAGGTCCGTCTTATCTTGATTACCCTCGGTTACGCCTTCCTGCATCGCTCGCAGCGCGTCCGCAGCCGCCAGAGACTTCTGGGCAATCTCCGCTACCAGTGCCACCGGATTACCACCACTCTTGATGGCATCCTTTGCCAACAGAGAAGACGCCGAAAGTTGACGACGCCCCTCCTGGATGTCGAAACGCTGTTGTACATTTGCTGATTCGCCAATCTGGAAGTTGAGCCGTTGCCGTTCAAGTGCTTGACCCTCTGTCTTGAAGTCAGCCGCCGAACGCGCGGCCTCCTGCAACCGGCCAATAGACTCAGGATTCAACAGTGTTCCCAGACGTTGCTGGACTCCAGGAGACCCCAGGAGCTCTGCATCTCCAACATCGCCAAGTCGCCCCAAGAGACCAGAGATAAGATTCTGCTGTTCCTTCTGTACCCGCTGCCCGGCCAGGGCCTCAGCCAGCACGCCCGTGCGCCCCATAAGCCCAGGCACATTCACGGATAACTGGTCCGCCCAACCTGATGGCAACCCGGCTTCAGGTGGCTTCCATTCCACATCCGGTCCAGCCACGCCTACACCTTGCAGCAGGGACCGATCTTGCTGAGGGTTCCCCGACAGAAACGGGGCTATCGCCGTCGCCTGTTGAAACGGTTGTGTAAATTGCGCGTTCTGAAGATTGAGCGCCTGCGTCTGTTCCTCAAAGCCGGCCGTGCGAGTGGCCTGTTCACGCTGCAACCGCATGGCCGTCTCGTATTCCGCCGGACTGGCGTATCCTGCGGCCTTGACTTTGTATTGATAGTCCTGTTCCCGGTCCCGCTGGGCGCGCTGTTCAGCCATCTTTTCCTGAAACAGCAGTTGCACCACGGGCGCGATCCGCTGACTGAAAGACGCCAACCCTGACGGCTGATCGGGCACATACTGTCCGTTGATGATGGCGGCCATGTCAGTACCCGCCTTGTGTCAAGAGCGCATAGAGTTGGCTCGGTGTCATGGAATAATCGTTCGGGACGGTCGGTGTCGGCGAACCGCCCCCGGTCTTACCACTCAGCCCCATAAGCAATCCCAGTTGCCCCAATGTCCCGCCAAACTGGCTCAACCCGCTCGGGCCTTGATCCACGGTTCCGCCACCGATGACCTGTGTTTTGCTGGTCGCCCCCTGGCTAAAGAGTCCTTGCTGCATCGGCGACAGCACGTTGCCGTAGAGATTCATCGCATTCCGGAACCGGTTCTGCGCTTCATCCGCCAAGAGTTGTGCCCGCAATCCGGACAGCGCACCGACCCGTCCGAAGTCCACTTGACTCCGCAAAGACTGCCCAAACCCTGACGCGCTCTGTCCCTGAGAGGCCAACCGATCCTCCAGGCGACGCCCAGATTCCCCATATTGGCTCTCTATTCCACGAGACTGCTGCCCATACAGGGCCATGAACTCCGGGTTGGAGAGACCGGGCAACAGGTTGGGATCAGACAGCGCACGGCTGTACAGATCCTCCCCGCGCTGGAGCTGGCGCTGGATGAACGGGCTTTGGCTGATCGTCTCAAAGCTCTGTTCGCGGCGACCGCCAAACGCACCCAACAGGCCACCGCCGATCGCTAATCCTAGAGAACCAAGACCGAAGCCCATCAGTTTGCCTCCCCCATCTCCGCTGTTTCCGCCTGGATTCCCGCTGTCCGCCAGTTCTCATGTGTGAGGCCGAAAGGGATACGGACTCGTTGCGCCGGGGCGCTCAGCCCAATCGTGACCTGGACACCCGCCGTACCAAACCCCAGCACGATCTGCGTGCGGTTGTTGCTCACGACCCACCACGTGGTCGCAGATCCAGCCGACTCGAACGAAGCGATCCGCGGCGCGAACCCCATGCCATGCACGAACGTATATTGCGCGGTGCTGGGCACCGTGAAGGTGTGGAACATCCCCGATCCCCACGTCGCGTTCTGCTGCGACGCGGCGCTGCCAATCAAGGGCCGGTTCCGGTTCGTGGGGCTGGTGGCTCTCATCAGGCAGCCCTCATATCCATCAGCGCCCAGAAGAACGCCAAGGTGCTCCCGGCATTCTCCATCGCCGCAGGACCTACATCTTTCACGGGATACCACAACTGCGTGGCACTCGTCACATTGACATCAATAATCACCTTGAACTTGTCTGTGGCAAAGGCCCCGGAGCTATGCCTGTACGGTACTGGCAATCCCGTGGGGTTTGGGTTTTCACCGCCCTGAAGTGGCGCATAATCCACCGGATGAATGAGTGGATAATAGCTCACTGTCGGCCAGGTCGTATGGCCCTTGGTTCCTTCAGTCGGGATCACCTCAATGATGGCACGCTTGGCATTGTTGCCAACACTCCCGTCAGACGATACAGTCATCACATTCCACGTGGGTGTCACCGTCTTTATCCCGCAATCAATTATGGGAACCAAGCCCTTGTTCCCAGCCACCACCACCTTCTCGCGGTCAACGCTTGCCGCCGCCATCTTGGCCAGCGTGACCGCCAGGTCGCCCAACTTCGCCGTTATGACAGCACCGCCAGCCAACTCAGCCGCCGTTACTGCCAGCAAAGCGATCTTGGCCGTTGTGATGGCCCGGTCCGTCACGTCACCGGTGTCTACCCCCGTGTCCAAGGCATCGCTGATCGCATCGAACAGGTCACGGAAGTAGGTCGCATCAGCCGGAAACTCACCCTCGTCTCCGTTCTGCACGTTCGTGAGGAACGCCGAGAGTGCCGAAGCGACTGTGGCATCTTCCTTGAAGGCCATGATCTACCGTCCTGACGGGACCAACTGTCCCAGCAATACCAGCTCGTGAAACTTCAGCACACTCACCGGACTACTCACCCGCGAAGTGACCGAGAACCCCCACCACAACCGCTCGCCCTGGAGTTCCATCGGCGTCTCTTTGTCCGTAATCTGCAAGCCGGACCGGCTGCTCCAATAGGGCCGGGCTGCCAGTTGTTCAGCCGTCTCACCAGTCGGATCGCGCCACCAGAAGTAGCCGCCCCAGCTCCACGGGGACGTCGTGGCCGGCACGGTCCAGGCCCAGGCGAACCCCTTGACTTCGGCTCCCAGGGTGATCGTCACATCCCGCGAGCAGACGAGCACGGCCTGGAACTTGCGGATGATCTTCCGGATCAACGGCATCCCGAAGTCCAGGTATCCAGACCGCCATTCGAATGTCGTGGAGTAGATGTCGTCCACGTCACCGCCGGACAGGTGAATGAAGTAGCTCACCTCATCAGGAGTCCAGACCGGGGATTGTATTGCCCAATATCCAGCCGGGTGCCAATCAAGGTCCCGGTTCTGCGGAGGGCCAACGATGGTGGTAATCCGTTCCTGCTGGCGATTGTCCGCCCACAGGTACTGGTCCCCCTCCGTCCGGCTGTCCAGATAGGCCGTCGCGACGCGCGGCAGGTTATCCCAAGGCAACCAGCGGTCCGTGCGCGTGTTGTAGACCAGCGCCGTGCCCCGCGCATCCGGGAACGTCAGCACGTAGTAGTCCCCCTCGTGCGTCCCAACCGCGTCCATACGTTCCGTCAGCGTGAGGTTGTCCAGGAGGTTCGTCACGTCGTTCCGCATCAGCACGGCGTACCGCGTGCCGACCTGATACGCGACAACGCCCGCATGCGAGAGCCAGAACCAGGTGCCATTGACTTGCGCCAGACTGCGGGGAGCCTGACAGCCGTACTGGTTGGAAATCTCCACCGATTCCGCGCCGGCCTGAAGGTTGTCAAACTGGAAGGTCGCCATGAAATAGGAATGGTTGTGGGCCAGCACCACCACACCGTCCTCGGAAGACGCCCCAGCAATGAGTTCATCCCCGTCATCGCTCGCTCCGAAATCCCACTGGTTCTCCTCCGGGAAGTATTCGGGAAAGGCGGGCACCGCCCAGAACGCCGTCTTCTTCCGGCGCGTCCCGGTCACACCACCCAACCAGTCCACAGCGTTGAGCATGAACAGCATGTTCTTGTGCGTGAACAGGGCCTTCGCCCCCGACGGCGGGCGTCCATGTCCCCGTGCCAGGATGCGCGTCGAGGCCCCGTCGCCGAAGTCCCCGTTGTGCAGCGCGTCTTTATCCAGCAGAACTGTGCCGGTCAGTGCATCGTTCACTTTCGAATGATTCGGAGGAGCGGTCCCGTCATACGCCAGCAAGTCCAGTCCTGCCACCACAAGCCGGTACTGCCCATCCGAGGCCAGCCGGTACACACTGCGTGTAATCAGGATATCAACCCCGGCTGGATCGTATTTGTAGAAGGTCTGATCAAACAGGGCCGTGCTGCCATAGACAGCTCCCGTGTTATCCACGGCGGGCAACGTAAGGTCTACCGTGTCCGCAACATCGTGCGTAGCCGGACTGAAGGGGTCCGTAGGATCAGAGACGATACTGAGTCCTCTGTTCGTATCGGTACGTACAAAGACCACCACATAATATGGGCCTTCAGCATCGTCCACGGCAGGTGGCCCCACGGCACCATCCGCCGCGCTATACGTCTCTTGGGGGATCGGCAGCCCGGAAGCCAGCACCACACCGCCAGCCGTCGTATCCCCAGCCGTCGGCGTCTTGCCGCTGTAGTGAAAGAGCAGATCGTTGACTGTGCTCGTGTAACCCGTATAGAACACTACGTCATTGATCTGGGCCTTGTGAATCATCGCCCCATCCGTATACTGCATCGGGCCATCGTCATTCGTCACCGCGTCAAAGACCTTCGTGGTCCCGTTATACTTCCGCAGATCACCGGCCCCGGAATCCGAACACCAGGCCAGCGTTTGCGTGGTCCCATCCCGCTTGTAGAAGCGATGAACATTCACGGGTTTCCCCGGCAAGTTCACCGCTGCGGCATCATCGTTCGTGTTCAGTTTGAAGTAGCCGAGCCGACGCCGGAGAACCCCCTGCTCATCCGCCATGAGGTTCCGGGCATACACAGCCTCCTGCAACGCCAGCGCCATCGGGTTGGCGTTCGACCGCACGCCCACAAACCCGCGGATCGGCGGCAACGCCCGGACTGGCACATCAGCCACGCTGGGCAACTGCTGCGCGTCAGGCATCAACCAACTCCAGGTTCACGCCCGTAACGGACACCGCTTCCAGGTTCACACCCGTCACGGCAACGAGTTCAAGATCCACGCCAGTCGGCGCCACTTCCTGGTAATGGGTAAACAGACCATCCGTCCCCACCACGACGCGCTGTGCCGTCGGACCGATGATCTTCACGCCTTCCGGATGAGCGACCGCCACATGCGCATTCATGGTTTCGTGTACAAAGGCAGGGCCACCTTGCGGCCCTGCGGCCAGTATTCCCGTTCCCGTTCCATCGCCTTATTGAGTCCGGCAATCCAGCGGTTCTCCAGAATGGCCGCCCGGTCAGGATTTCCCACAGTGTCCACAATCCGCCATGCCACGTAATCCCCCACCAGGCGGTGGTATCGGTCTGGCCCGACCAGCACAGACGTCAGGCTCGCAAAGTCATCCGGCTGCAACGTCAGCAAGAGCCAGATCGTCTTATCGTCCTCCTGGGACGCTGGCCACAACTGGAGTTCCAGGTTCCGCACATAGAGCCATTGGCGTGGGTAGGTGCTGAGTGGGGGATCATTCCGGTTAATGGTTGCCCGTGTCACACTCTCTTCGGGTTCTCCCGGGTAGGTCCCCAGGATCAACCGCCCATCAAACTCCACCTGCCAGATGTGCAGGATCGTCCGATTCCACGGGTCATTGAGTCCATACCGTTGCTGGTTGGCCACACTCCCACCACTCACGGCATACCACGCAATGGGAAGCCTGGTCCACGCCACCAGTTCCCGCTGGCCCTCATTCGCCCATTCGCGCAGCCGGGCTTCCGGCACCTTGGCATACAGCCGTTCCAGGTTTTCCACCTGGGCGGTGCGGATCGCATCCGTCAGCACATCATTGAGCGTCCAGACGGCCATCAGACCCAGCTCCGTGACTCGACCCCGATGAGTGCGAGCATCCGGCCTTCTTCCGCCGCGCCACTCGCATCCTCATGGTCAAACTGCTTACAGCGCCCGATACATTCCCGGATGAGCGCGTCATCCAGGGCTAGTGGCCACTCCATAGGGAGACTGTCATCCAGTCCCGTCAGCGTCGGGGGCAGCTTAAGGTACGGTATCCTGATCCGCAGTTCCGCCACCGTCGGTTCTGGAAGAATCTCAATGGCCACCCGGTTCGGGTTCACACCCCAGACAATAGTGTTGGCAATGTTTCCGCCGTCTTCCAGACTCGCCAAGAGATTTTGCAGGAGGTAAAACGGGCGACTGGTAGTGGCGGTCCGGTCAGCCAAAACCCCGATCTCACCACGCATGGCAAGACTGATCGGCGTTAGAGGGTACCCGTCCAAGGTCGCTCCCGGCAAGGCGCGTCCAAAGTCAGCGGGCAGCGGGTACACGGATCGGCTCACTTCCGTCAGCAGTGCGTTCACGCTGTCATCCGTGTACCGCAGAAACTCACCAAGCGCCGACGGTTCCGGATGTTTGAGGATCAGCCAGAGTCGCGCCTGGTTGAGCACCTCCAGGATAATGGCGTCCGTGAACCGGGTCGTGTCGTTCCGTCGCCCCAGCCCCGTCCTTATCCGGTTCGCGGCCCCCTGACTGGTCATCGCCTACTCTTTCGGTGTCAGCATCGGCAGCCCGCACTGCTCCACCGCAGACCACAACAGGGCTTTCCGGCTTTCTCCGCTCTGGACATGCACGCTCTTGTGCGTCCCCGTGATCTCCATTTCCGCGACCGTACCACTGGCTTTCGAGGTAAACACCGCCGACCCGCCACAGTAAGATTCCAGCGCCTCTTGGAGCGAGCGGATACGCGACACGGGCCTTGTCACCACATCCTCCGTAATCTGTTCCCGTTCGACAGCCATCGGTTGCACTCCCTTCGGTCGGTTCAGCGATCCCTTGGGTCTACCCATCTTCCATCACCTAGATCAAGGGGAGGGGGACTGTTCCCCTCCCCCTGTCTTCCTCGTTACGCTTCAGGCAGGAGTGCCCCGAAGGCCGTCTGGTTCGTGATGCGGTGCTGCCGCCAAGGGTACGGGCAAATTGTGGTGATATCCCCCTTGGCCCACGCGAACTTCGCACTTTCCGCCCGGATATCCGCTGCCGCCGTGTCAAAAGCCGCGGTCGCCACATCGGCATAGGAATCCCAGAGAATCGTGCCCGCAGCACTCATCTCCCAGTAGAACTCGTCGAACCGTCGCACGATCTCGAAGTCCGGGGCATGCAGTATCCAGATTTCACCGCTCGGCACCCGCGGGTTCGGGAAAACAACGATCTCCCCGCCCTCGTAGTTGCCGACCCGGACGGAATCCTTCGCCTGCGGACCCAGCGTGTAGACACTGCCCTTGATGTCGCCCCGCAAGGTGTCGAAGAACACTTCCATGAGCGCATCATGCAGGTCATCCGGACACATCACACACACGTCACCGTGCCCGCCAAACTGGCGGATGCTCCGGATAGGCGGGCGCAACACCCGTGTGAAGTAGTGTTTGCCCAACCCACCGCTGCCGCTGATCGTGTACGGCGTGCTCCAGGTCCGCCCGGCAAACCACTTGCCCGTGGTCGTCCGGCTACTCACATTCAGGTAGCTCGCACTCGTATCAAACACGAGCGGGATACCCTGCGGCCCCGTACTGCTTGATCCGTGCGGACGGATCTTGATGGTGTAGTCCGTGATGGCCGCCGCCGCACTCGCGTCAGCGAACGTGACCGTGGGCGGGTCCACCGTCCAATCCACGGACTGCAACTCCGTGCCCAGAATCTCCATCGTGCCGTCGGCATCGTCGTCAATATCCCACAACGTGCCTTCGCGCTGGATGAAGTTCCAGATTTTGTCCTTGCGGATGGAGAAGACCGCCGTGGAACCAGCGGCTTTATTCGCCCATCCCATCACGGCATCGCCGTTCGAGACGTAGGACTCCTGGATACCATCCGACAGCATCCGCCGGAGGTCCTTCATCTGGTCCATCTGCGCCGAAGCCCAGCCGCTGAGTTCTCCCCGAGGCGGTTGCATATCCCGCGTGGTCCACCGGGCAATGCCATCAATGGTGAACCAGCCGCCTTGCAACGCCTGTTCGAGACCCTTCGTGGCTTTCGGCGCCGTCGTGTCACTGCTGGGGTACATCCGCAACCCCGCCGCGCTCGACCGTTTGATCATCATCTCCCAACCCAGACCGCCCACCCGGTCCCGCACATCAAACTTGCCGCTGATGTAGCGGGTCAGGGGTTGCTCGTCATGAAGCTGGTCTTGCATGTCATGCCACAGTTCGACGCGCTTGAGGAGATTTTCAAACGCAGTGCGCACGCGGCCTTGATTGACGACGAGACTGACTTCTGGTGCAGCCATCAGACATCATCCTTTCGGTTTAGGCTACCCGTCCCAATCCCGTCCGCGCATCAGCCTGGGCCAGCCGGTTCAATTCCTCAACCAGGGCCTGGCCGTCTATCGTCTGACGCGGCGGGGGCGTGAACGGGGGCGGGGTCGCTCCCGCTTCCACCGGTGCAAGCGAGCCACCGGGCTTCGGTGTTGTCGCCCACTGCTGGGCGACCTCAATCAGCATCCGGCGCAGAGCCGGGTCTTTGGTCCCTTGGAGATAGCTTTTCAGCGCCGGAGCAAGAAATACCGGATCGGCATGTTCCAACAAGCGCGGATACTGGTCACGCCGGTGATCCACAGACTCTTCGACCAACTGGTCAATGAGTTGATCCAAGGGCCGCGAGGGTTCTTGGGCATGACGGGCATCCACGTGACGAATCACGTAGTCCTGATCCGCCTCCGGATGGGCCGCTAAGCGGCTGGCCAGATGCTGGTGTAACGCCGTCAGCTGCCGCTGCTGTTCCGTCTGGAGCAAGGCTTGACGGACAGGAGCGACCTGTTCTTCCACGAGTTGCAACACCCGGTCCGCATTCCTGCGCTCCGACCGTGCCTCGATCCAGGCGGCATAATCCTGCTGCCATTGCGCCATACGCCGTTCATCTTGGGCGTCTTCCCAAGACAACACGGGCGCCGGCCCTGGCTCAGCAGTCTGCACGGCCGCCGGCGCTGGGGATGGTGCCGGCTGCGACATCACGCGGCGCATTTCTTCCAGGCGTTGCTGGGTCTGTTCCAGCTTGACGTTGGCCTGGTAGGCCGCTTCGCGTTCCTGACGCCGTTCCGCCGCCGCCGCACGGATTTCGTCACGCACGCTCTCCAGCTTGCGGACTTCCTCCTCGTTGTACGGAGACACGAACCTCCCATCCGGTCCCTGCGGCGGAGTTTTCGGTATCGGAGGCGCCTCTCCTGGTGCGGTCTCCACTACCGGCGGTGTCAGCTCCGCCACCAAAGATGCCGTCAAATCCGGCGCCGTGGTCTCCACCACCTGCGCCGCGGTCACGGCGGTCCCTGGGGCCTCCAAGGTCACACGTTCTTCAGCCATTACGAACCACCTTTCCCCGCGCGGGCCTCCACCCGTGCGGACTGCGAACCCTGATTTGTCTCTCCAGACGCCCCCTCCGGGGCGGGTTCTGCGTTGGGGATGTGCGCAAACGCTTCTAAGGCGGCCTGACGCGCCTGTTCCTGTTCCATCGCGATCAGGGTTTGGGTATCCGCGATGTGCCGTGCCAACGGCAGTTGTTGCGGCGGTGGCAACAACCGATATTCGGCGCTGTTTGCCGCCGAGAGATGAATGGGAAGCTCGATATAGGGGTTTTCCAACCCTGGTGAGATGGGAACTGGCATTCCACGCAGAAGTAGGATGTTTTCCTCTTCCGCCTTCCGACGGAACGTCCGCAACGGATCGAAGGTGTTCCGTGGCGACAGGTATTCAATGAACTCCGAAGCGCTCTGCTGGTGCATCGGGTCATCCTTGTTAAACAACCCCACGTTGGCCATTTGTCCGAGCAGTTGCAGCTTGCCCTGAAGGGTCAATGGGAAGATGCTATCCAGAATCACCCGGACCCTCGCCGAGCGCGGCAGCGTCTGGCTGGAAATCGCATGCGCCCGCATAGCGCTTTCCGCGCCGCCGGCGCGGAGATACCGTTCCGTCGTGTAATGGGCGTGAGCCAGATTAAGGAGATGACTGGCCAGCCGTTCATGGCACGTCTTGAACCGGTGGACAAAGGGCACGAGCTTGTTTTCATCCGCCTGCTGGAGGGCCATCACGCCCCGCGCCGAGTCCACACGCTGCGGTTCGATCCCAAGAGAAGGTTCCGTCACCCCACCCGTAATGCGGAGGTCTTCCAGTGACTGGAGCAGTTCCGCGTCCGCATAGCCAGGCCACGAGGGGGGAGTAATCATCTGGACGGGACCGGATGAGGTATTGGAACTGGGGTGATATTGAAAGGCCCCCATCCGCCGCGGGGAACAGAGGTCCGCTTCGTTGATCCCCGTCATCGTCGAGGGATAGAGGATCTTGGCCCACGCCGTCAGGGCGCGAAAGCGCGCCCGATCATTGAGGATTTGGTTATACTGCACCTGGGGCGAGATCATATCGGAGACGCGGCCACGCCCGAAAAAGCGGCCATGCACCACCTGGTCCCGCAGTTCGCTGAAGGGGTACTCAAACGGCTGGTCGTCTGGTTGCGGTTCCGCCGGGATATACGCCTGGGGCTGCTGCGGTTCCAAGAGTAACTGCCCATTGGCAATTCGGATGACGCCGCCCGTGGGCATCGTCTCCCCCACAATGTGTTCCGGAGCGTGGAAAGGCTTGATCCAGCGGTGCAGGATCGCGAGACGGGTTTCCTTTTCTGGCGTCACCGTTTCACCGCGCAGTTCATCCAGAATACGCAGTTCCGGCGGCTGCTGGGCCTCCCCGTGTCGAATCACAAAATCGGGGTAGCGTTGACGCACCATCGCGATGGGATGGTAGGTGAGAATGTCAAAATAGGGCATCTCGTCGAGTTCGTCATACCCGGGACACGGAAAAAGTTCAAAGGCCGTATAGACCTTGACGCCCAAAGCCCCTTCCCAGAATGTCGGACCGCCCGGTGCCATCTCCCCGGTGTCTGTAATCAGGGGCAGTTGGATAGCCTTCCCGCCCTGGGGATTCCAGAAGTCGTGATAGAGCGCGGTGCCCGTGGCAAAGGTCCAGCGTTTGAGCTTCTGCGAGAGTTCCTGAATGCGGAGCATCTGCCAGGCGTGTTGAATCGCAATACTCGCGTTCTCCACCTCTTCCCGATCCAGCCGGTCAGCGGTTTGCGGCGTGATTTCCAGTTGGAGGTTCCCCACGGACGTTTTGGCTTCCGCCACTTCGAGCACAACCCGGATGTGGTTGACCATGAAGAAGTCTTCGCCTTCACCGGGTTCATAGCGATGGACCTGCCCATTCGTGATTTTGATGTCCTGTTCCCCCCGGACAAACCGGATGTTCCGTTCCCATTCCGAGGCCAGGGTGTTGCGCCCGTGAATGTTCTCGACCCAGGACCGTTCCATCCAGTCCACGATCCGCCGATGCTCCGGCGGCATCTGACTCACGCTGAGGGCTTGAGGCCGACTATCTATATAAGTATCACTGGCCATGATGATGTGTCCCTGTTAACACCGAGAGGGCAAAGGGTTGCTCCTCTTCTGCGACCATTTCTCCCGGCCGGAAACTCTGGGTGTTGGCCGAGGCTACCGATCCCGTCGGGACAGCCGGTGGTTCCGGCAACAACCGGTTGATGGTATACCGGGCGAGCCGCACGGCTTCCGACTCCTCCCGTTGGAACTGCTGCAACTGGATCACGGCCAGTTGCGCCGTCACCCGATCTAGTGAGCGCGCCTGCCGCACCATCAACCGGTCCATCCTGCGGGTCCAGGCTCGCAACCAGTGATCCGCAGCGACCAGCAGCGCCATCACCAGCAACACGCCACCTCCGGCACCGATCAGTAGCCCCATCGCCCATTCACCAAGCCAATCCCGGTACCTGTCCGCAGTGTGGGTTCCACCGGACGGGCCGGACGGAAACGCGTGCGATCCTGGTAATTCACAATCCGGGGTGCCGTCGTCTGGGCGGGCACCTTCCATTTCCGGCTTTCGAGAGCGCCATAGCAGAAACAGTCCATACTATCGTTGTCGTGGTCCGACACCCGTTCCGACATCGCCATTTCCGCCCGGCCCGTATGGCACCACGTACTGATCTGCCGCACCCAATTCGGACAGCGTTCCTTGACCACGCGCAGACGGACCTGGCCATTGGCGCTGATGGCGAGACGGTCATAACACGCCTCAATGCCATCGCGTTTCGCCTTACTGGCTAACACCCCGGACATCGGGTAACGCAACTCATTCCCAATCGTGACGAGTTCCAGCAGAGACTGCGCGTCATGTTCATACACCCGATAGCCCTTGCGCGCTGAGGGGGGGGTCCCCTGTTCCTTGTCCTTCATGGCCAAGACGTGTTCCCGGAAGGGCCGCTGCGATTGCGCGTACTCGTCATAGATGTACAGCACGTTGTCCGGGGAGAGGGTCATCCACAGGGTCGTGAAGGGGGCCTTACAGCCAAAGTCCGTGATCGTGTAGAAGGGCCAGGTGTGTAAGGTCTCCCAGGGGACGTCCGCTTCGGCCACCAGATGCAGGGCGGGATCAAACTGTGGGAACACCAGTCCTTCCAGCGATACAAACTCCCCGCCGTAGTTCTGGCGGAACATCGAGGCCGGCAGAATCCGCCGGGCGTGTTCGATGAACTCGACCGTCACCCCCACCCGGGTCCCATTCGTCCGGGCCACGAAGGGGTAGCCCTGTTCATCCGCTTCCGCTTCCATCCAGGTTTCCCCACAGCGGCAGACTTGCCGGGGTGGCGGTTGGGTGGGTGTTGGACAGATCCAGCCCGGTTCCGGATGGAGTCCATCGTCCAACCGAAGTTCTGTCTGACAGGCATAACAGATCGCCCGGTCCAGGTTATCCGAGGTGGGCAGTGGACCCACCACCGCCGCATCCAGCGCCGGGTCTTCCTTGGCCTGGCAGAAGAGTTCATAGGCCCAGTTGTACCCCTTCGGTGTGAAGGGCAGGAGGATTTGCCCGTTCCAGTCCATGATCCGTTGCAGGAGGACACTGCGGACCACATCGTGGGGAATCAAGCCGGCTTCCGCGACGATGACCAGATCGGCGCTGAACCCTTCCAGGTGCCGGGGCGTCTGCGCGGAGCGGACCTTACAGGTGGCCCCCATCCGGCCTTTCTGATGCGAAGGGAGGAGGCATTCCATCCGGCCCTGGCTCGGCATATAGACATCTTTTGGCCAGCGGATGGCGTCGCCGTCCTGGTTCACGAGAATCCGGCGATAGGATTCTGTGACATAGAGGTATTCGTACGTGCCCTGTTCCGCCACCGGCGGGACGATGGCGACGTAGCTCCCGTCATACCACAGGACGGGCACCGCATACCGGCCCGCCCATTCGGACTTGCCGCCGCGGTTCCCGCTGGTCACAAAGACCAGGCGCTTGCCTTCTGCCGCGGCGGTCGCGGCGCGCTGACCCCGATGCGGGACAAAGCGAGCCCGTCGCCAGAGCACTTCGCGTGTCCCTGGCACTTCCGGCAAGCGATAGCGCCCATAGGCCCGCATTGTCAGTCCGATGCGGCCAGGAAGTAGTACCCGTCCACAAAGACCTGAAACGAACTGAACAACTGACCCGGGAAGGAGGGCGGCCAGATGAGACAGAGCGCGTCGCCGTTCGTGTCACTATCCGTGGGCCGGCCCGGTGAATCGTCGCCCAGCAAACGTAATCCCGGCAGGAGCGGCAGTTCCTGCGCACCCGCCATCGGGCGCCGGTTCAGGATCGTACTGAAGTCCTTCGTGTACGCTTGCCAGTAGACGGCGGTGGCCGTCGAGGCAGCCTGCAACCCGGAGGGCAGGAACCCATACTTCAGCAGATCGGCATTGGTCTTAATGCCGAGCGTCGCGATGGTCGAGGTGCTATCCCAGCTGTATTCCGGACTCGCACCCGTCAGCTCCCTGACGATCCGCAACCTAAACGTATTCCAGGTCGTCGCAGGCGTCGCCGTGGTGCCCACCGCCTTGGCGACCGCTGCCTCTGTGTTGGCCAGAACCAACCGTATCGCTGGAGTGCCCGCCGCGACCGTGCTGGTGCCCAAGAGTGTCGGCGTCGGCGTGCCAGCGGCATCCGTCAGGAGAATGCGTACCTGGGTCACAAAAGCGACCTGGCCGGCATCCGGACCCCAGGCATACACCCGGGTCGCATCCTTGAGATTGGCTGCCAGTTCAAACGTCGCGCCGCGTGTGAGCGGCGCCGTAAACGCATACGTCCCTGAGAGCCGGTTGGACGTATTGAGGTCCACACTGGTTTGCGCCCATGCGCCGCCCGTCAATCCGGTCAACAGGAGAGCCGCGAGCAGGACGATACGGTACAGCCCCTTCTTCCCCTTGCCCTTCCCCTTCCCTTTGCCCTTCTGCTTCATCGGTCCACGACACATAGTGCTACACCTCCCGCCCCCTCTGGGGGACACTGAATACCCGCCGGAGCGGGGACTTACCGTTCGTGCTTTGTGGCCTGGTCAATAATCCACTTCTGGATGTGCGCTTTTCGGCACGAGGTCGGTTTCTTCGAATAGCGTTTCCCGGTGAGGGAGTTCACCACCTGACACCCCTTGCCGTGCTGCACGACTTTGGTGGGCATGAGCCGCTTCTTTCTAGGCTTGGGCGACCTCCACGACGCGCAAGCGCTCCCGTTCGATGTCATCCTGGAGCGACTGGGTGGGCGTCATGGACTGGCCTTTTTGCAGGCAGAGGAGATCCGGGATGAAGTTGGACACGCACGCCGGGGACCGGATACTCCAAAAGGCGAGGATCCGAGCGCGATAGCGGGCGTGTTGACAGTAGAACGCTAAATGGAACACCGGATTCTGTTGCAACCACTGGCGCAGTGTGGCGGGCATAATGCCCATGCTGATCGCCACGGTGGGGATATCCGAAATGGCGGGTTCCACCACGGTGACAGCACCACGGCGGCGGAACTCTTCGCGGGTAAAGGTCGCGAGCAGTTGCGTCAGGAACGCCGATTGATCTGGGCGGTTCTGTTGCTGGAAGTAGGTGGGCCACCACTGATCCCGGCCACTTTCTTCTGTGGCGGAGAATTGGTCGAGGAGTTGCTGGAGTGCCGGGGTGATCTCCGGCGGTTCATGGACGAACTGCTGGAACTGTGGGGTGCCCCAGACGACTTCTGGTCTTGCGAACTTTCCGGCCACCGGTGCTCCGCCTCCAGAGATGTACCCGTTGGGACACCTGTCCCGTGCGGTACAGTCTCTGGTGCGGAGACGTTACACCTGGTTTTTCAGAATGTCAAGCTGGGGGGGTGTTCAGTAATGTGACCAGTGCGGGGGGATGCAGTAAGGTGGCTCGCACCTTCTCGGCGTACTGATTCAGCAATACCTCTTCAAACGGTGTGCCAGGTGGGTCAAAGGTTTCCACGGGTGTCGCCCCCGCTTCGAGCTCCAGAAAACGGGCATACCCCGCGGCAACCTCCTGGGTTTGCCTGTCAGGCCAGACCCCCAGACTCACGCCGTGCGGACCATGGGGGCAGTAGTATTCCGGTTCCTCTCCATCCCATCCTGGGGAGGGGTTCGTGCAGACGAGTCCCTGTTGGCCGCACACGGGGCAAAAGAGGACCGTGCGCTTCCAGGTGACGAGTTCCTGATCGTGCCACTGGAGGCTCATGGCTGGTCTCCCAGCACCTTGTTGGCGCGTTTCAGCCAGGCCGTGATGAGGGGTCCATGCTCCCCACCGGGTCTGAAGTAACTGACCGCATCCCGCAGTAGTTGTTCCAGCGTTTGTTCGCGCACGTCCTGTGCCGTGACGGGGTGCGCTTGGGCTGCCGGCTGCGGTTCCAGCTCGGCGAGCAGGGCATCGGCGGCCCACACCGCTTGCCTGGCAGCTTTCCTGCCATCCGTCTCCATTGTCGGGGTTGTGCTCCGTGCCTGGTGATAACACACCGGCCACAGGGCCAGCGCGGCCTGGAACCGGCGGGCACTCCATTCCTGTGGCGTGAGTCGGTATTCATCGTTCATCCCTGGTCCCCTTTCGCTCCTGCATCCACGCTTCGACATCCTTCCGCCGGTAGCGCACCGCAGAGTTCTTGCCCATCCCCAGTTTCAGCCAGGTGGGTCCCTGCCTGTGATACCGCAGCCATTTCAAGCCATGGACGGTCATGTTCAGGTAGTCGGCGACTT
>C687J35021_10000013_pt1 | contig 133282 bp, 71 predicted proteins | sample RifCSPhighO2_12_FD_35021 | JGI IMG/M metagenome (IMG submission 35021) | reverse complement strand
CTCTCGGCAAACGTATTTTAGCCCCGTTGGGGCGTTACTCTGTCGCGCAAAGCAATCTAACGGCTTTTCCTGTTCGCAACAACTACATCGCTTGGTTTCGTAGAGCCAACTAATGTCCTTACTCAATTTCGTCATACCCTCTGGCTTTCATAACGCGCAATTTTTCCTGTCTGTTTTGTATTAGGCAATTCCCCTGTTCGTCAAATCGCATCCAGGGCCACGTCCTATGAAAATCGTCTATCTGCGCCGGATTTATACCCAGCGCGCATGACTTCCTCGGATTGTCCTTCATCATTGCGTTGAACCTGCCGGACTTGGCAAGCTCGGACTTTACGTCCCTTTTGCCCCATCCGCCGCAGTGCGGGCATTTGCGCTTCAAATGCCTCTGCTTCTGAGGCGAAACATCGTCGAAACTCTCGCCGCAACCTGAACATAAATAGCTATACATTGGCATAATTACGACACCGCAGCAAAGACGTACTCAGCGACCGCGCGGGCCGTCTGGGCCTCTACCCAGGGCCGGACGGAGGTGGTAGTTTTATAGGTAAAATAGTTCATCTGGCCTTGCGGTATGAAACAGCAGGCGGTAGTCATAGGCGTACTGGCGGTCGGATTGATATACAGACCGCTCGACAGGGCCTTAATACCCAGCATAATCAACTGGCCGGTAATGACCGATATAACGTCGAGCTGCGCAGTAGAAGTAACCACCTGCTGGAGCGGCCCGCCCGCCTGGGTAGGCACATCCGACGCGGCGGCCCGGCCAAACAAGAGGTTATCATTGCCCAGCCCGGTAACTTCGGCGTAGATTTTAGTAACGAGTTCGGCAGCCATTATTTGATTCCCTCTTTTAGATTCCGCCCGCCCATCGGCAGAATTCTCGGTTTCGGGTTAATTCTGCGTCTTCGCAGGCCGGGTCTTATTCTCCTGCGGGGCGGGCCTGGCCTAAACCTGCCGCCCGGCAAGGTACTCATAGTTACATCGTCCATTGTACCCTTTGCGATTTTCATATTGATACTCCTGTCAGGACTCAGCCACAAACCGAGTTATTTAGCCTTTCGTCGATACAACTTCTTCTTTTTCTTGCGGGTCAAGTGCGTCCCCGTTATTTTCTTCGCGTTCTGGCTGGCGTAGAACACTTTCTCCCCCTTCTCCTTGCCGTAATGTTCCACCATTTTGGCTTTCACCTTCTCGCCCTTCGCCGTTAGGGGCATTGTTAATCTCCTTTGCAATTACGTCCCAAGCGCGTTTCAACTTGTCCTTATCTTCGTCCGTTTCGGGCGGAAAGTCCCGATACAACATCTTCAAGCCTATGTGCCTCGCGTTATGATACTTTCGCACGAATCCGATGAAAGTTTCCAGTTTTGGCCTTCTCATAATTCCGCCGTAGTCTTGCCCTGCACCCTGTTCTGCTGCTGAAGCATATTGTTCATGTTACTGCCCTGATTTTCCGGCATACGCTGGTCGGTCATACCGACTTTGGGACTGCCCCCACCTGGTTGGTATGGATTCATTCCCGGCTGCTGCATCGCGGGCATAACGCTCTGATACCAGTCGCCCATATTGGTAACGTTCAGATACCTTGCAAACTCTTTCGCAAGTTCAGGCACGTTCAAAACAGTGCCCTGCTGGGCCGCTATTTGAGCGGTGGGCAGGATGTAGCCCGTGACAAACTGAGACAGTTTCTGATACTTCACGTCCGGGTTCATTCTCATCATTGAGTACGGTTCAATATCGAAGGTATAATCGAAGAAGTCGCCTTCTTTAGCCGACTCCGAATACTCGACCTGCAAATCGACGCCCATAACCCGCTTTATCAACGGCAGCACGATAAGCGGATCAGTCCACAAGAACCACGCAAGTTTCTTAATAATGCTCTTGGTCGTTTCGTACATCTGGTGAACCATATCGTCTATTTCGCGGGCCGCGTTAGCCTGGAGCATCTGCTCCTGGCCGAGCGTCTTAGCCATAACGGACTTGCCGCCGGTAATATCCATATTCGGGCCGGTCTTGGCGAATTCGGACAGTAAGAACCCCACGAACGGAAACGACTGCTCGTTGAACCCGCCAAACGTAAATTCCTTCACGCTCTCAGGAGTAGCGACCCCTACCATGTCGCCGTGCCCGGCGTCCTTGAGCCTCTTAGCGTCCTCGTCGGCCCCAGTCTGATAGACTCCGATGGTCTTCTCCCGCATGCACTGGTCTCTCATCTTGCATATTATCTGATTGATAATCTTATTAAGGTCCAGCCAGGTATAAACGGGCGGAATTGGAATAATACTATCGGGAAAGTATCTATAGCCCAACACGTCAAACGGTCCGCCCTCCGGCCCGTCCCAATCGACGGTTCTCATAATCTTATCGCCCTGCCCGTCCGGCGGAATAGTAATTACCACGTCCTCCATGGGTATCCAAATATCCATCATCTCGACGGACGGGTACAATTCCCGAAACTCCATCAGCGCCGTCTCGTCCTTAGCGATCGTTTCGGGCCGGGTATCGTCGCCGTACAGCCGCAAATCGGGCTTGAGCCGGTCGAAGTTCTTATATAAGCCGGAATCCCTAATGTACCATAAAGGAAGCCTGTACTTGTGGCCCTCAAGCCGCATCTCCTGCCTGTTCCGGGCGGCTACGTCGCCGATGTAATCGTCGAAGTCGATAATATCAGAATAAGGCTGGCCAACGTCGTGCAGATGCCCCAGGATTTCCACCTGATGCGAATGCATTATACCCGTCTTAACAATGCCCATCCCGAACAAACTCTGTATTACCATCGGCCGCAGCGTATTCTCGGCGAACTTTATCTCGTCGAACAGGTGCGCAAGAGCCAATTCGAGCGTCCTCGAAAAGGACGCTACGTTGGGATTGTTAAGACCCATCCTCGGCATTATCATGGCGCGGGGGTTCTTAGAGACTAAGAAGGGCGCAATTATCTGAACGGCCCTGTCTATCAAGTTAAGCGGCTGGGGCGTCCGGGCGTCTTTGCGCCCGCCCTGATACCAGTCGTTCGCATAGTGGACGAGCATGCGCTTGCGGCAGTCGCGCATATCCCTGGTATAACTCTGCCAGGCCGAAACAGCCGCCTGAAGCCGCGCGGGAAACGGCCTTTTCTTATCCGGCTCGTCTATTCTATTCTTAACCATATCAAGACCCAAGACCCAAGACCCAAGACTCAAGACCCAAGACTCAAGACCCAAGACTCAAGACTCAAGACTCCCTATTTCTCTGCCAGCAGCCAGGGCTCGTCCGCAGTTTCCTTAACTTTTTCCGCCTGCCGCCACCGCCAGGCGAGACTCGCAACGTTCTGCTCGGCCTCTAAAACCAGCGCCTTGGGCTGGTAAGTCAGAGCCAATACGTACAAGCCGTCTGGAATGACCCTGTCGCCGTGCGCCAGCCTCGCGCCACTCGTATCGTCCATGGTCATTGTGCTGTTGATGTCCCCATTCTCGAAGAAAACGTAGTCTTCGTATTCCCTGAGCGTTTCCTCGTCGGGTACGATAAGAGCGGGGCGAAGGTTCTTTTTCAGGCCGTTGCCGAGCGCAGCCCTGAGACCTAAAAGCAGGTCATACTTAATCTCGCGGTTACTAAACCAGCCGCGCCGAGTCTTCTTCTTGCGCACTTCGGCCCGCTCGTCCCGCTCATGGTAGATAAACGTATAGTCCAACTGCACGATTCGGCTCTCGAAAGCCTGGCCTGGGCCCGTACCCTCCCAAATCAGGTACGGGCGCCCGGAAGAACCGCCTACCCAATGGCACAAGGCCACTACGTATTCGGCAAACTCTTCAGGAGCAATAAACGGACTAACGAATATGCCTACTAATTGCGACTCGTTAACGCTATAGACCTTAGCAACCGAATTCGACGCCCCCGTTCCCATCGCAACGTCGCAAGATACGACGTAGTTATATCTCTGAACAGGACGAAGGTCGGGCAACTCGCCCCACCAGGACAGTCTCCTCCGCCCGCCGTCGGGCAGGAACCGAATATCGGACAGTCCGTACCGCTTGTGAGTCTCATAAACAACGTCCCCTAAATAGTCGGACTTCCGGGCGAATTGCTGACGCTGAAGTGAGATAACCTCCGGGTCGAAGAACATATCGCCCGCCCCTACGGGACTGCAATCGATATTCTGGGCCACGTCCCTTCTGTCCCGGCGGGCCACCTCCCTATCGTACCAGGGACTGCGAAGATTGCCCTTCCCGTCCGCAACCATTCCGAACTCGGCCTCTGGATACCGCAAGAACATCGAATTCTCCAAATCCGAATAGCGGCTAACCTCAGAATTAAAGGCAATCAGTGGAAACCGGCTCTTGTAATAGTCAACGTCCTTAATTGCCACCTTGTTCAGGTCGGGACTAAAGTATAGACCCGCGTTCTTCACCGGATTAACGTGCCAGGGCAGCTTAACTACCTTCACCTTCCCGCCCGTGCACAACCTGGCAAACGGGTGGCCCCGCCCGTAAAAGTGCGTGCTGTTGTATATCACGCAGTTGGTAGTATCGCTTAAAGTCTCCCGAATACTCTGAGCTATCTTAGGGTCTATGCGCCCAAACTCGTCTATCATTACCGACAGTCTCCTGTCCCCGGCCCCGAAACTCTCGTTCGTGCTCTCGCCGTCTATCACACTGCCATTGCCTAAATTAACTACGTGTAAATGCTGCTTCTCTATCCTGGGCCGCAGCCATAAAGGCAGCGTCGCTATCGTGTATAATATCTTGTAAAATAAGCACTTATGGTCGCCGAGTACCTTAGAACCCCTAATCTCAGTGGCCTTATCAACTAACTCCTCCTTCCGCGAACCCACCAGAAAACCGCTCTCGCCCGCTATTAAAAAGTACAGGGTGTAAAACTTGATAATAAGCTCAGTAGCGCCCTCGTCCCTGCTCTTCTCGAATAGTAAGTCCCGCCCACCGGCTATAGCACCCCTCAAGGCATCCACCGCCCCTATCTGCGCAGGCCTTAAAATGAACGGACTATTCCGCTCGAAAGGCGGCTTACGCGGATCGTAACCCCAAAATAAAGTGTCGAAAGCAATCTGCGGGTGCGCATAGCACATCTCCAGAAACGCCCGCCTTGCACCCGTATCAGAGCCTAAAACCCTGTGCAAATCGGCCCTAAATAGCAGGTTCGCGCTCTGCTCCCTCGGTATCTTCGACCAGAACTCCGCCGGAGTCTCGATTTTGGATAGTGCTTCCAACTCTCTCCCTATCATCCGCTATAATACTCAACTTGCCCGCCAACTTCCGTATCTCCTCAGCCTCTAACTCGCCCCGAACATCTAAATTCGCGCTTACACTCGTACTCTTAGTCTCAATAAACCGCGTGTTCTTAAACTGACCCTTACTCATATTTATCATTAAGAACATCAAAAGAGCCTCAGAAGGCTCACGAACCCGCGTCCAACTCTCCTCCCCTACCTGAACCCGCTTACCCTCAATAATCCTAAAACTACGCCTGCTCTCCACGTACTCGTAACCCACCGCGCTGCGCATCGCCTGAGCTACTAAAAACTTCACCGTGCTCTCCTGAGCATCCGCTATCGCCGCAGCAAACTCAGGATGTTCACGCAACCAGTTTGCTACCGTAGTCTCACTAACACCTAAAACGTAACCCAACTCGCTCCGAGTGAACCCGCAAGCAGTTAACTTCGCCGCTACACCAGGAAAATGAACCCTGTCATATAACGCCGAACTTCGATGAGCCCGCCGATTGTTTAACTTGCCATCTACCTGCAATATCTTGGGAAAATTCACCTTTGTGCTCCGTACTTCGCCTCAGACAGACCCTGCTAATTCCTCTTTGTGCTTCCAGGTTGGTACCCAGTAGCCCTCACCCTCAAGCTCAGAAATGCTATGTGTCTGCAAGTGCCTTAACAACGCCACCCCCGCCTTGCTGTGATTGCTCACATTCGTCGACCGACTATCATACCGACGACCTTCTACTGAAAAGTCCCCATCACCAGGCAAACTCACCCGATTAAACTCCCCCACGCCAAGCTGGTCCGCACGCTTGTACGACCCGTGGTTCAATACCATCGTACCACCCGAGGCCTCGTTGTTCCGACAATGACGACATCTACAGTCCTTAGGTGTAACATCCATCGATACTGTTACACCCTGTTTTGTTACGCCTTCCAGCGTTACACCCCTCCGCTCCCGATAACGCCGCATCCGTTCCTTACTTGCTGCCACCTGCCTTCCCTTGTCCTTGTACATACCTAACCCCTTATACCGTAAATTCTTATGTAAAATTTGTGCAAAAATCCGAACATGGGTTAAGGGTAACTCCTATTGCCCCTACCCACCCTCTGCACTCCACCTACACCCTGCCGTACCCTGCCTTTTAAGGCTGCCTGTACTAACTTAAAATGGGCAGGAGGCATGTCTTCGCTGGTATGAATGGAGGGCATAGCCCCCTCATCTCTATAGCTCCCTCAGCCTTGTAGTCCCTTCAGTGTAATGGCTGGTCTTACTCCCTCTGCTTTTTTTATGCGCTTGTGGCTCCTTATGGCTTGTTTTGCCTTGCTTTACACTTTCTATAACTAACCTGTTAGGTTTACTACTTTCGGGGTAGTCTCCAATATCTACAGGTGCATTAGTCGTTGTTCTAACCATTTAGTCTCCGCGCTTATTTGGCTCCGCTATTTGTTTGCTCCGCGTTCGTGTTGCCTAACTTAATATTTCAATGCAAGGATAATAGTCTGGAAGGGTTATTCTCTTTGTGCCGTTTTCGCTCATTCCTGCGAGTATATATCTTTGCCCTACCCATGGTTCCCTGCTGCTGCCTCGTCGGCTTAACGGCCGCAATCACCTATTATAAGGCAGGCAAGGCCCGTAAAGACTGTCAAGAACAGGCACGAGCCTGCCTGTCATCCACCACTTTACGCACATCAAACCGCCGAGTCAAGTAGAAATAAAAAAAGATTTCACTCTGCCCAAATAGATTCTTCGCCCGCCATAAGTCTTTATAATACAACGGCTTACCCATTCTCTGTTAAGTTATCTTGTTTCTTTGTTTGTTTTTTCCTTGACTATGCCGCGTGGTTAGTTTATGATAATATTATGATGAACCTGAGAATTTCAAATGAAACACACTTAGCGGCCTCGCGGTTCGGCACATTCCCCTCTCAGGTTCGTCGCCGGGCCCGGGGCCGCAATTTTAGGAGTATGTAAGATGAAGGTATTAAATCCGGCACGGAAAAGCCGCCGTGTACAGAAGGGCCTGCGCCCGGCAGTAAAAGAAACACGGAGTACGCTTGACAAATTGCTCGTGGTTTTGGGCGATCATATCAAAGCGCGCGAGTTGGGCAGAGCAGGCTGGACTACGGCAAAAATCTACATGGAGCAAAACGGTCATTGGAGCTACGAAACTTAGACGGATCGTCAACCGGCCCAGGAATGGGCCATTTTAGGAGTACGCAAGATGAATACTTTAGACAATGTTCCGCACTTTCCTTGTACGTTCTGCAACGATTCGGGGGAAGCCTGCGACAAGTGTATGACTGTAGTAGAGCCTGTTAAGGTCTCACAGATAACAGCCGACTCTAATCCGGCTCTATGGGCCTTGCTACAGCCGCCGAAATGATAGCCCTTGCCCGGAGCTTGTGCGGAGCGGGCCGAGGGCGTGTGCTGTTAGAGCAAATAGACGGATCGCAAACCGGGCAGGGACGCCCATTTTAGGGATGATTTATGACACAGAACTTCGCATATCGAAAAGGTTTTGCGGCCGGGTATAACAACCCGGAGAGCTTTGACCAAGAAAAGCTACTACAATCCAATAGCGAATTGGCACAAGGCGTCGCGGCGGGAATTCTACAACGAAACAAAGACAACCAAAACAACTGCGTCGAGTTTAGGGCGCATCCGAGAGGATGAATTATGACAGGCAAACAGAAAATTCAAAAGCTGTTCGTGTTGGCAAAACAGTATGACGTAGTTATCGACAAACTAGCCGACGATGAATGGAACGACTTGGATGTGGTTGCTTTCAATGCCTACTTAACAGATAATTGGCAAGCCGTTGAAAACTGTTTGAGGAGACTATCTAATGCAACTGTATGAAAAGTACAGACCGGTTCGGTTTGAAGACGTGCTTGGCCAGGGCAAGGCCGTGAAAGCAATAGAAAAGGTGCTGAAAACCGGCTGGGGAGGCCGAGCCTGGTTCATTAGTGGGGCGTCGGGTACAGGTAAAAGTTCGCTTGCCCGGATTATCGCCAGAATAGGTGCGGACGACTGGTTCATTCAGCAGTATGATAGTGCGGACGCACTAACGACGACGGAGCTCGACAGCCTGGAGCGTACAATGCAACTATATGGCGGCGGGAAGGGGGGCCGATGCTTTATTATCGAAGAGGCGCACGGGCTTCGCCGGGCCGCTATGAGACGGCTACTCGGAATCTTGGAACGCATACCCAAACATTGCGTTTTCATCTTTACAACCACACGGGAAAATCAGCTTGTGATGTTCGAGGACAAAACCGACGCCGCGCCTTTGACAAGCAGGTGCATCGAAATTGCCTTAACGACTCAGGGCCTCGCCAAGATATTCGCCGCCCACGTTAAACGGATCGCTGGGCTTGAGAACCTGGACGGCAAACCGGATCAGGCATATTATCGGCTTGCTCAGGACTGTAAGAACAACTGTAGAGCTATGTTGCAGGCGGTAGAAACAGGAACGATGACTTTAGGAGATAAACTATGAGCGCGAATAGCGGACAAAACTGCCGACATCGAGAGAGCCACATCAACGGACCACCGCCCGGCGTGTGGGGCGACCTAAGCGGCGTGTGGGGCGGCGTGTGGGGCGACCTAAGCGACGTGCGGGGCGACCTAAGTGATTGTGATATAACGCCTGATGACCGCAAAAATGGTATAAATGTTCTTGATCTCATCTGTGAATAGGCCTGTCAAAGCCGCCCCGCCCGGCTTGCCGCCCTATGCTGCGTAACGACGGTGATTAAGCCCGTCTCGGACAGCAGTAACGGCAGGCCGGATATTATGACTAACCGCCGGGGCTTGCAGCCCTGGCCTGTAGGAGTAAAAATCTATGATTATACAATGTCCGAAATGTGGCTGCATATTCGAGCCTGAGACACTTGCCGATACCGGGCTTTGCCCAATATGTTCGTATGACTTCACGTCATTTGATATTGTGCTCCAGTGGTTCGACACCCGGAATAATATAACACCCGAGCAACGCACTGAGTTAGTACATCTTCTCGATAGGGCTGGGTTTTAAGGGTAGTAGGAGTATTGAAAATGAGGAAAGTTATAGCCACAACATATTGTGGCGGCAAGCAGTTGCAATGCCATGTATTCAACACATATCCCGAGGCTTTGACGTGGGTTCGCGCCGCCACCGGCGTTAAAAGGGCGGTATGCCTCAAGGATAATACGGCTACCGCCGCCCATGAACCGCACCAATCGCCGGCGTGGACTATTGAGCCAACTTCCTGAAAGTAAGGGATTGTCTGCCTGGGGCCAGGGATGGCCCTTTTTTATGCGCCTCTCTCATCGGGGGCGGAAAGCATCGCCAGAGCAATTCGACGACAACGGTTCTATCGAGGAGCGTTCAAAGAACTGGAAAGTCTTTGAGGGCAAACAGGCAGTTGCAGAATTAAAGCAACCCCAGACTTAAACTTGCCTTTCTTTCCTATGCCTTCATTGCATCGGTCAACATTGCACTCCACGCCGCCGATACTTTAACCTCGGCGGCCTTCTTCGCTGCCGGATCCGTAATGGCGTCCAATAACATTTTGATCAACGGCCACGTGCTAACAATCAATTCCATTAGCGCAATCCACTTTTCCATTTCGCCTTCCTTTCCGTTCGGCATTACGATACGCTTGCTTCACTTCTTTATTTACAATACGTTGTATGGCCCGTTTTTGAGCGAGCCATTCATCCTGGCATATGGCTCGCGGATTATCAAACCATTCGTCGAACTCGCGCCAGATTTCCAGCCAGTCAAGTTTCATGTCATATGTCATATGTCATATTTTCCTGTAGAAGTACTGTTCGTGTTCTAACTCAGGCGGCCCGTCCACGCGCAAGTCAACCGGCCCGGCCGCCAAAGCCGCTTTGCAACCATTCATTATGGCGTCACTTGGATTCATCCACAACAATTCCTTCTCCTTCTCACCGTAAATACCCATATAAAGACCCCACAATAAAATATCATTGCCTCTCTGCTCAGTCTCAACTTTTCCATGTATGTGACTAATACCTTTAATTTGCCTCATAATTTCAGATACTCCTCCTCCAATTTATTATACTCACTCTTGTAATATAATTCATAACCTGCGATTGCTCGTGCGTCGTTCTTATTACACCGATGACGCAGCCATAACTCATTTATCGTTTCTTCGCCATATTTTCCCAGCATGAATTTTCGGTAAGCCAAAGGATTGCCCTGCCGCCAAGCGTTACAACCTTTGCATTGTGCGTGGATGTTCCGCTCATCGAAATAAACCCCGCTCGACCCGCCTATTCCCCGTGAGATAAAATGTCCGGCGTCACAATTCTTATTCCACGTTATTATCGTTCCGCAGGTACAACAAGCGACGTAACCAAAGGCAAAGGCAGGATGCCGACAATGAAACTCCACCGCATCCCTCAAACGAATATATTTGGAGCACCAGACCCAAGCCCGTTTTTTTGTCATTCGCCTCATTCTCCTTATTCTCCTTATTCTCCTTTATGTTTTGCCATTCTTGCCCTTTCTCAATGCCGCCTTGACCAGCGCCGCCGCTTTTCGGTATTCTTCCGTGGCGCAAGTCCCGTGATCCGGTCCCGTTCCTTTCGGAAATTCGTCCTCGATGAACGGCCATATCGCTTCAAGGGCCGCATATAAGAGATCATACTCTTTCGCAATCAACCGCAATGAGGTTTTTTCCGCTTTATTGAGCGAACTCTCGTCGCCAATATCCCATAATGTATTAGCAATTGGTGTCTGAGGAGTGTATCCCATTATATTCTCCTTTTCAATAAATTAGACCGGAGACACTTTCGGGCTAATCTTCGGCTCGAATAAAGTGGAGTTGGCGTCTTGCAATGGGACGGGCGTAACAACGGTCGATGCCAACAACTTCATCGTTGAAGATGTTCAGACCTACGGATTCCGTAATGGGCTTTCTCCTTTCAAAAATCCTTTGACTATTGCGACTTGGTTTGCCGCCGCCTGCCTATACTCCTTGCCGTACTTGGCAAGCATTTCCCTGCGAATATCAGAGAATCGCAAATCGGGCAAACCCACCAATTCCCGCAACGCCTGCTTACGGGCCTCGTAATCTTGAATGCGACGGAATATCACCGCTATCTCGTCAATCGCACAAACTCGGTTCCCGCCCAGAGCAACCGCAGTTGCGTCCAGAGCGGCCTCGACCCGTTCGATATTGACTATTCGACTATTCGTGCGCGGATCGTACCAAGTCGCGTTTGCAATATCCGGCTCTCTACCCTTTGGACTGTGGCCGTAAGGAAAAGGCAGGCTCGGCGTAAACTTGTCATTAGCCCAGGCGGGTAAGACGTTGTGCCGAGAGAACTTGCCTGTCCATCCATTATGAAAATATGGGTCTTGAACGACACTATGAAGGGCGATGCCGAGAGCGATAAGGTCTTGAGCCATATAATGCCGCCAAGTTTGCGGCTTCGATACCGCTACAGAAGCTATTATCCGCTTGCACAATTCCGAGTCAGGACGGCATATCAAGTCTTTCGGATTTGACGGCACAAAGTGAAAATATAAACCAAGATTGCTCCAAATCACATTCCGCCAAGTTACTTGTAAACTTTTATCCGTTTCGGTATTGCTCCACGCCAATAACAGAGCATCCTCATCTGAATAACCTGCGGCTTTGGCAATCGCGAGTGTGCCGTATGCGTGTATATCCTTTTGAGCCATAGGGATAACTCCTTAAAAGTTTGTACGGGCGAATCCACGAAAATATGCTATTGCCGCCGCATCGTATATTTGGGCCCCTTCTTCTTCGCTCTTGTAATAACCTAAAAACATTGCTTTGTTGTTGACACAAATCTTGACATGCCATTTTTGCTCTCTTTTGCACCAATTCACGCCCTTGAATTTTGAAGACTTTCCCCGTGCTTTCCGTTGATTTGCCATATTCTGTGCGTGAGTTGCCATACGCAGGTTATCACGGCAATTATTCAACCCATCACCATCTTTATGGTCAGTCTCTTTCCCTTGTGGCGGCCTTAAAATTTCTCGGTGCATCCGAATCAATTTGCGTTTCTCATTTTGGCGAACGTCTCGGACAGCATAATAAGCATTACCATGTTTTCTTGCGTGCCATTTCCATTGCGATAACCACTGATAATCTTCATCATCGACGATTGCAAACTGACCTTGCGTAAGAGGTATGAGTTTCATCTTGCAACACCTTAAAAGCGAACCGACCGGCAAGCGGCTGAACACCCGTAAGGATATTTCGCCTGCGCGGTCGGTGTCGTTTCTAAAGATTGTTCGAGTGTTCAGCATATTAGAAATCATAATCTTTATACGCTTGGCGTCAAGATATTTCCAATAAAATTTAATCGTCGCTTTGCGTCATCGTCGGAATACCCCGCCGCTTTTGCCACGCACGGCGTTATCAATTCGTGTTCGCGTTGTTGCATTATTTCTCCTTTGTTTTCTCCGGCAGTTGCAGAATGAGTGGGGCATGTTCTGTAAAATTGTCTTTTTGTTTGGCTACATAACTTGCTTGCCGGCGCAGCCATTTGGCGATTTCTCTCCATTCATCGGGGCGATGCAAAATTATCGTTGCGACTGGGGTAAATTGCATAGTCTCTTATCCTTTCAAATCGCCTCTCTTAACCGTCTATGTATTTGACGATGGCATTTCTTGCATACGGGAATCACGGCGCAGCCATGTCGAGCCAGTGCTCCGGCCGGAAGCAAGCCTTAATAAAGGGCTTGTTCGGCTTTCAAGCGCAACGTTTCAGGACTCGTATTGCCCATAACCACACCGACATTGCACGTTTGCCAAGTGTGGTCCAGCACATATTGAGCAAAATCCTTCAGCCGCGCGTTCTCGGCTTCAAGTTGTTGGATGTGCATACCACAGCGATTTGCCGCATCAAGTAGTTCGTCCATAGTTGCCATAGTCTCCTATGTTTTCAGAGCCTTTTCAAGCTCCTTTTTCATAGGTTCATCGTCCATCAAAAGAACCGCTTCCGATATTATCTCTTTCAGCCGCACGTTCTCGGCCAACAGCTTATCACGCTCCGCAGTCAAGGCGTCAACGGTCTGCTGCGAGTAGCCTAAACCCGCCTCTTTTAGTTGCGAGTTCTCGGCTTCGAGTTTGTATATGTCGGATATTGCATGGGACAATATGGGATCCTTAATTAGCTCTAAAATTAGCTCTGACGGCCCCCACTTCATTGTCATTTGGCTTTCCATTGTCTATTCTCCTCAAAAAAAGTCATTGCGAGCAAGACTTCATACCTTCTCCGCACCATCTATCATAAACTCTTGAAAATCTTTATCTTCATCAAGCCAAGTTTCAGCACCACAACTCCAGCACCTGAACCCGTCCACGTCAAGTTTTGACAAATCAACTTCCGGCTCTCGGCTCATATAAATCCAGTTCGTTCTTTTGCATTCTGGGCATTCATACTTAAACCAAACTTCATATTCTTTTGTCATTAACCACACTTCATAACGTCTTCTTTTGTCATTACGTCATTTTCGCCGATAATTCACTGTGGCGATAGATTGATTGAAACGCATTCAATTGCGCCGAGACGGTCTCTATCTTAGCCCTTGTACCCTTATGCATCGCCTCGGCCTGAGCCAGCTTGAGCCTTGCTTGCCAGCAGACGCCCTTCGCCTTGTCCCGCAAGGTAGTAGTTGTTACCTTGCCGATAGGCACACCGTCGATTTCCTTGATCGATCCGTGCTCAATACCGAGCATGGCAAGGGCAAGGTCTCGGTCGTACTCCGCCTCGGCCAGGGCCAGGGCCGTCCCCGTCTCAGTCAGGCGTTTGAGCAACTCATCGAGCCAGCCGATTCGCTTTTCAATCTCCTCCTGAATTGTTACAATGTCCATGCAAATACCCCTTTATCGCCGCGCCTATGCTGCTGTATATTCAGTAGGGAATCGAGTCTTGCGGATCATCCTCGCCTGGTTCGCGCTTGGACGGAGTGGGAGGAGCAACAAAAGGCGTTTGGCCCGTCTCGATAAACTGAGCTATCTGCAACGCCCGCATATACGCTTGGTCGAGCGGCAATTTCAGGTATTCGAGGCAATAGCTCAGGCCCACTGCCCGGTTCTTTTGGGCGCGTTCGAGGGTATAGTCCGCCGGTGAGCGGCCAAATCGCCCGCCCGCCCCGCCCGAAAATGGGCGGCTTAGACTATATTCCAAGCGCCCCTGGTAAACCCTGGCCTTACACATTATCTGCATCGGCTTATGAAGCTCGGCCTCTGTTAAGAGTTGGCCCTTGCCCGGCCAGAAGGACGCAGCCAGCCCGTCGCATATCACTTTCTGGCACGGGCCGAAAGATGTCTGCTCAGCGCCCTGAATGGCTGTAATTGTGCCGGTAATGGCCGTCTTTACTTTCGGATCGGCAGCGTTAACTTGTACTTCGTGAATCGTCATCTTCGTCTTGCTCCTGAATTGCCCGAATTTGCTCCGGGCGTGGGTGATACTTGCATAGATGGTAATGCGACCACCGTTGAAATTGTTCCTGTTCTTTGGGCTTCAGTTCAGCTATAACTCGTAGATTAAGTTTCTGTTTCATAATTTACCCAACCTTTCTATGGCACACTTTACAAAGAGGAATCACAACAAAGTGTTCTAAAATTACAATAAGAACATTCCCCATATTCGCCCGTCTTGGCGCTCTTAAAGGCCCTCGGCTCAGCGGGCGGAAGGATCCCGTCAGCCCAAAAGTCGCGTAGAACCTGCAACTCCGTATCAAGTTGCTCGCACCAGTAGTAGTCCCAGGGCTGAACGTACTCGTCGATGCACAGGTCATCCTTTGAAATAAAGATAAGCCGCCCAAACTGCTTGTGCAACTCTCGGACGTAGTACATAACTTGCATCCAGTTGTGGTAGCAGATTTCTCGAATGTCCCGACCGCCCTTGATTTCTTTCGCCTTCCACCAAAAAGCCCGACTGTTTTGGCTCTTTACGTCGGCGACTTCATTGTCCCGAATCAGGTCGGCGAAGCCCTTAACGTCCTCACACTCAATAACCCGGTCGGGTGAGTTGCCGTCTATCCATTCCCCCGTATTAAGTATTTGCAACTTCACCCATTCCTCAAAGTGATTGCCGCATTTGAATACGCGGAGAGTCCGCTCATCAGGTGGATTGCTTTGCGGCTCATTCTTTCTCGCCCAATACTGCATCCGGTAGCATCGGCCAAAATTGCTTGGTTTATACTTTCCACTGCCTTCCCGCTCTGGGCGGACGAGCGCCTCGTCGATAAGCTGCTGTACGGTTTTAATCATAATCCTAACCTTCTGTCCTCTCGGTCCGCGTCCTCGGCGTTAATCTTCTCGGCCTTGCGGTATTCCTCAATAGTAATTAGTGGCTCGCCGCACTTGCGGCATACACGCGCATAACAGTGCCCGCAGATTAGCGGCTCATCCGTCTGCCATTCACAGGCCGGGCAAATAAATTCAAATTCGCTGTCGGACATTGTTACTCCTTCCCCTGAGCCATTAGAATTGTTCCAGGCAATTCCCATATCGAAATGTACAAATCCCCTCTGGCTTTACGCTCTTCTGCAATTTCCCCGGCCCGATCTCGTGATAAATACTGTTCCTTACACATTGCCCATCCTCCTAACCACTGCGCACCGGGCCGGTATGATACGACAATATACCAAGTTGGTCGAGGCGGAGGCCCAATGACAATATCTTCCACCTTAAACAATGTCTGTTCATCGGGCATTACTACGCTACCGCAAGTAATTATTTACTGCTCCAATTCGAGGTCCTCAGCCATCTTTGCCGGAAGAACCTCAGACTCAATGCGCTGTTTATACTCGTCGTCTTGCTTATCAACTTGTCGTCGCCTCTCAAAATCCCCCCGATACATCTTTGCGTGGGAACGGCTAATACTGCTTAGGAAGTCGAATAAATTACTCATTAACTACTCCTTCTTTTTTTCAAAAACCGGCGGCGGCAACGCTTGGCAAATCAAATAGTTTTAAGTACCAAACTGCGTTGGGCACGATATGGCGTCCACACTTCTGCGCCACACTTTCCGGCCCTTGCGGGCCAAAAGGGTTATCATACTTACACCGCCGCCGGAACTGATTATATTGACGGGGCGGACGGGAATCGAACCCGCAAAGCGGCAAAATCGCCGTACCGCTTTTTATCGACTCATTGCCAGGCATCAATCCGGGTACGGCAATACCAAGATTGCGTCGAATAAGTTCCGTGCGCACCTCGCACCTCGCCCCATTATTGCTTGTAAAAAGATAGCCGAGGCCCCCACTTAACGAATCAAGGATGCGAAATCGAAACTGGGCGAGAGCGCTCGGCTTATTGTTTGGGATTCTAAACTGTCCAGTTCTATTCATAAACGGCATCCTTAATGCTAATTAAATCTTACGTTACTTTTCGCCGATTTGCAAGCACTTTCTCAGCTGGGCCGCCGACTACGTTTCATAACTCTTTGACTTTTCAAGACTTACAGACGAAAATAATCTGCTCTCGGCGCACGGAAAAATAAAATGGACAAACTGGATGAGAATTATTTATGCGTCTTTCTTTTCAAGTAATGTAATTACCGCCGAATCCGGCTTGTGTAGTTTATACCAGCACAGTTGGCAAGGGTAGCGGTTCTTGGCGTTCTCTCCCGCATCTACGAAGCCATCCCGCCCGCAAGCGCACCGAAAGTCTTTCTTCTCAGGCATACTCGTCACGCATATATCGCAGCAAGCATCGGGCCAGTCCTTCATCGTCGTTATCGCGTCGCCGGGGATGTTAGTCATTGCGGGTACTCCTTTATTCATACTTCGCCCTCACGAGTTCGGGCAGGTGGGTCAGGCCGAACTCTTCCCCTCTATCCATATCTCGTTGCATCCGTTGTATAATGGCCAACGCACGCGGCTCTATATCTTCGGGCCGATTGTGTTCAAGCGTATGGCAACATTCACACAGCACTATTAAATCTTCGGGTTTTTCTGCCCACAGATTATCATAATTTAGGTGATGAACGTGAGTTTCTACCTCACTTCGACAAACTGAACATTTGTACTTGGCGCGCTTTAGAGCCGCACCTTTAACACTTTGCCAGTGCGCCGTTTTCAAATACTCTGTATATTCCCATTTATGCACGGCGATCTTCTCCTGTTACCCGAATAATCTCACCTTGTTTGAGACGGCTTGTAATGCGCTCATCGAAAGCCTTAGTCAATTCACTCGGCGGTTTGTTCCCGGTTATGAAAGTCGCCTTCCATTCTTCGCTGCGTTCATCTAAAATCACCAGCAAAGTACGTAAACTGAAATCCGATTCTTGCTTGCCTGGTGAAATAGCGACACTTACATCTTCGAGAATCAACTTGTCGCACTCAATATAAGGTTCAATCACTTCCCAAGTTGACCGTCCACTATCGGGCCGAAACGTATCTCGGATTATCAAACACAATTTCTCAAACGAAATCTTCTTGACCACAAAACCATCATAAATAAATGTTCGCCCCAGGGCCGCTAAAGCGTATGTTTTCCCAACACCAGTTTTGCCCCATAAGTACACTCCCTTATCTGCCGCACCGATGAGTTGCTTCCACAATCCCTCACTAATCTGCTCAGGCAAAGCCGCCGTATATCGAGGCCGTACTATCTCAGAAATAAATGCTTCTTGTTGTTCCAACGGAAGTTTAGCAAAGAACTCCTTGCGGTGGCAAACATCGCAAGTCTTGTAGATTGAGACAATCTGCTTGCGCTTAATCCCACAGACAGGACAATCTTCACGCTCGTATTTCGATACTACCTGGTTCATTTTCGTAGTCGAAGCCAGTATTTGACCGAGTTTTTGTGGTTCGGCCATTATTTTTGCTCCAAACGGCTATAATTTTCTGCTTCCAATTCTTCACGGGCTTGAGGTCCCGATCCCGCCATACACCGTCGGCGGCGGAAGAATAATACTTGATAAATTCGGCGGCATCGACTTGGTAATGATTCTCCGCGCAATAAGCCTTAACTTCTTCAAGAGTCGGAGGCACAAAGGGCGAAGCCCGTTTTTTCTTTTTGTTCTCATTATTAGTCATTGTTCCATTGTTATTATTGTTGTTTGTGGTTAGTTGCTGGTTAGTTGCTGGTTGCTCGCTGGTTAGCCGTTGGTTAGTTGGTTGGTTAGTTACTTGGTTAGATTTATCATCGTAGTCTTGGTAAGTCTTGTAATTACAAATACTTATGAGGCTATAAATGTTGGTTGTCTGGATGGTTATTTCGCCGGTTGATTTTAGCCTATCGAGGCAAGTGCGTAAGGACTGGCGCGAGATACCCGTTTGCACTTTTAGGCTTGTTTGGCTTGTAACCAGTTGGCCTTGTTCTACGACGATTCCCTGCCATTTTTTCGGCTTGTGGTTCGCCCTACGGATTAGATGTTGAAACAAGTGTGCCATATTGGAAGTCGTGTACCATTCCCACTCCTCTATCTGCCGCCAGTTACAAACCCATCCGCCCGTCATATAGCATCCTTGCTAAAAAGCCCCCCAGGCCACGGCTGAGCACCACTACCAAGAGGTGAGAGGCCGGGCCGGGGGGATTGAGAACTTTATTAACTATGGTAGTAATGCTCATACCGCTCAAACTACAGCGCAGACAGGATGCCGTCAAGCAAAATTCTTTCTGGAAGTGGAAAAAATCGGGTACTAAGATTATGAATCTGTTCCCCGATTCGGAGGAGGATGATGTAATGAAAAGTCAAAAGAATCTCGACATAATTACATCGGCAAAGCCGGTCAGTGCCGCCGCACCGATAATGCCTACTATCCAGCACCAGACCCTAAGAACCCCATCCTGTTTGTTTAGACGAGACTGAATGGAACTCTCGCCGTTATCGACGAAGAGCCGCTTTTTGAGGTCTCGGATTTCAGTTAAAACCTCATCGAAGGCGGGCTTGCATATTTTCTCGTATAGTTCTTCGTGTTCCATTCTTTAACTTTTCCCATCTAATAAAGTTTAAGTCAAGCGCTATTTCTCCGCTCTTTCAAACGCAAGATTCGTCGCCTTTCGATAGTCGGCAAGCCATTTTCTTTGCAATTCCCTGGCCGCTCTTCGCGTTTTGAGATCGAACTGGGCTAAGAACTTATCCACGTCCTTATCGGCGAGACCGGCAAACGGGGCGTACTGGTTACGCGACCTTTCAATGGAAGTCCTTAATTCGCTGCGCTTCTTTTCCGGGTTGTCTTTAATATGTTCGGCCAAGTAGTTTGCCGCGTCGCTAATATCGCCCACCGTTACCTGCCGTGCCGCGTATTCGTAGGGCAGAATGGACGGGTACGAAGGCCGGCCTAGCAAGACCTTGCGAAGGTATTGGCTGATTTTGCCGCCCATGGGCGTCTTTTTGTTCTTGTCTTGAAAATCAAAAGACCTGTCCCGTAGGCGCTGATACTCAAAATACTTGTTATTACCGTTTATGAACCAGGCATCGGCCCGATTCATTAGGCCGGAAACATCTTTGAGCATTACCACTTCCCGCCGAGCCAGTTTCCTTGTGGCCGTTGCCGGATGTCCCGCAAATGACTCCGCCAGCCAACTGGCTGTGTTTCGTCCGGTACCTACGACTACGCCACCGATAGTTGTTCCTATTCCATAGCCTAAATCACCAATAATGCCAATGCCCGTACCGTCTAAAATATCGTTGCCTACCGCCAGTGTCAAGTCTTTTGCGTTGCGCTTTTCCTCTCTGGTTATCATTTGCATAGTGATAGAGTTATCCCCGCCCCGAACAAGGTCTCTGAGCAGATTCCATAGCTCGCCGATCAGGGCACTGCGTATTAAAAACTGCAATAGCGGGGCCAACGTGCCCTTCAGAGCCTGTAAAATCGCTTCTCGCCAGACTAAACGGGTCTGGTTCACGGCGTAATACTTGAACTTGGTAGCTACGCGAAACACCGGATTGCCGTAAGGAATCGGCCTGGTCGCCAGAGTCATTGGGAATTGGGTGTCGGTAACAAGCCTATAGGCAAACTGCTGAACTTCGTCAAGAGTAGGCGCTCTGCCGCGCACAAACTCGTTCAACTGCTCGTCTGTAATGGGATTTACGAGCGTTCTATTCTTCAATAAGTCCGTCAAGTACGCTTCCGGTCTAACGGATAATAGCTTCAAGTGGACGAGTATCTTGTCTAATGTACTGCCTTTGCGCAGTGCGGCAAGTCGCTGGACGTTGGTCTTGAACCGGACAATACCGCTAATGCCCGCCGTTTTCTGACTCCAATGCTCCGCGCCCAAAAACGGAATCATTCCTTTGGGCAAGTCTTTACCGCCCAATAATTCGCCGAGTTCTTTCGCGTGCGACATTGCGCCCGACTGGCGGACTATTTCTGAAATCCGCTTGCCTTCCTTTGTAATTTCAAGAGCGTGTAAAAAGGAGCGCAGACTGTCGCTTGGCGAGACCATAAAGGTATTTCCAAATCCCTGAAAGCCGTTGCGTATGGCGGAGATGGTTGCGCCGCTCAGTTTTAGCCGCGTTAGTCCGTTGCTTAGGTAATCGAGGGCCATTTCCACGCCGCTTGGAATAGCGTTGGACTGGCCAAAAGTCGTACTTATCCAATTTTCGACGGACTTTGCATCGCCGGAGCCGTACTTAGTCTTTATAGCGCCCAGTAGCGGCCAGACTCTATCAAAGTTGAACGGCCCTTGATGCTCCGCCGCCGCAATTTCCTGCTCACTACCGAATAGTACGCCGGAGGTTGGCGGCTGGCCTTCGTAAAGAACGCCCCACTCCTGGGCGGCGGCTATCATCTTGGCGTTTGTGCCAAGTATCTTGGGCAGAATAATATCAGGATCGAACTCGACCATATAATCAGGCAGTAATACCCTTGTACTTTCGAGGTTGCCGTCAACGCCCCTCAGTGCTCCATTCACGTGGGACATTTCCCGATGCTTTATCATTTTATCGAGGGCGTCTTGAGTGTCTTTGGCCGAACCCATTCCGACCATATCTTCCGCCGCTTTCGCCACCTGGGGATGGCCCAGCCCCTTTTGGCGCGCCCAATACAGGATGTGCCTACCCTTCTGGTTGGGTATTTGGCCCATCCACCTACTTGTTCTGGTAAGCGTTTTGTAAGTGCCGCCCACTTTACGTTTGATACCGGCCTTGTTTGCAACGTCTATATCCTCGTCGTAAATAAGTCGGACGGCGTCCGAGATTCGCATAACCTTTTCGGGCACTTTGGAGCGGGAAATCCGACCTTGTGCCTCTTTTACGAGGAGAATCTTCTGAGCTTTAGTCAGCTTTTTAAGACCGGCGTCCTTATTGATTCTGCGAAGCTGCGTAGCCTCTCTGGTATCGGCGTTCCTGGCTATACTCCTTATGCTTCGGGCAAGCTGCTCGCCTTCCGGTATCTTGTACTGTTTCTCGACGTAATCCGCCGCGCCGTATATTGCGTACCGAACCGCGCCCGGCAGTCCTTTGGCAACGTCTTTCACTCTTGTAAGTGAATCCAGCACCTCCTCAACTTGGGGCGGGATTATGACCATACCCTTATTGTGATTATAGGGCAATTCAGGATTATCGGCCTGGTTTTTAAGGTCTTGCTCCGATTCGCTATTGGTTATGACGGTCTTTTCGTCCGGTGTTATCTCCTTCCCCTCTGGCGCAGGGGCGGGCTTAACTTGCTCTACTGAAAATTGCGTCCGGCCTGCTGATGACGTGATTTTTTTCTCTAAGGCTTTCCGCGCGGCTTCGCGCGACGAATAGGTAGTTTTCCCGACTTGATTTCCGCGACTATTGAGGATTTGCCATACTTCTACCTTCCCCGCAGTTTTATCCCCTGGGAACGGGGCGGGCTTCGGCGAATATATCAATCCCTCTTTTTCCCCAAGCGTTTGAACTACTGCCTGCGTCATTTCAGGCGTCAAGGGTATTACATCTATGATTTTATCGGCAGAAATCGCCTTTGATTTGTATGCTTTTCCACGCCCCATTTGTATTTGAGCATTGACATCTTGTTCTAATTGCACTCCGGTCGAATTGATTCTAACAATACTGGTATTTTCACCCACATCATATTCCATCTTTGCTGCCCAACGAACAGCATCGTCATAGTTTTCAAAGGTATAAATCGTGCCAGGCTGTACCAATTTCTTTCCAAATTGGCCCTTGTAGGTTGCTTTTTGTTTTCCCGCTATGATGCCTTCCTGTTGAATATCTTTGACCCTTGAAGTTAGAGTAACGTGATACAACACCTTCTTCGCAGCTTTATCCCCTGGGGACGGAGCGGGCTTCTGTATAAGAGATTGCCCACCTATTTTTTTCTTGACGTTTTCGTGGATTTGTTCGGCGAGAAGTGCAGTCTCTTCCAGCGCTTTAATTTTGCCTTGCTGCGTTAAAGCAGATAATGGCCCTATTATACCCTCAGCATCCACACCTTCTTGCTCTGCCAAATGCCGGAATAATGCCGTTGCAAGTTTCTTTTTGGTTTCGTTTTCGTTTCCAAGGGCAGAGTCGATATTTTCTTGAGTCAGAATATCGGGCATACCTATTTCTATCCCGTAAGCCTCTCGTATGATTCTGCGGAGCGGATAGAATGTTAGCGTGTCGTCGGTTATATTTTTGTTTGCAAGAACATCCGAAACTGTTTTATACGCCTTTGATGTTATTCCTTCATCGGATGGTTCCACCTTCTTCGCAGCTTTATCCCCTGGGGACGGGGCGGGTCGGGCTACTGTCTCGCCCTGGGGGGTAGTTACGGTCGGGGCGGGCTTGGCAGTTGCTTTCAATGGCCAATCTGGGCGGCTCTTTGCGTGTTCGATAATCAATTCAGTAGCGTGTCTCGATTGTTTATCGCCGCCATAAAGTCCTGATGTGGCGTCCCTATATTCGCCAACGGCTTTATCTATGTCCTGAGTACGCAGATATTCGTCAATAGCGGCTCGGTTGCGCACGCCTTGCTGTTGTAACCAGTTGTTAAATGATTTGCTTTCTACGGGAATCTGAGGGGTTGTTGCCTGGCTAACGGTTGTAGGGCTTGGGCCTTTTTTGCCGCCCTTAATCCATTCTGATATGGCTTGATTATGCCGCCGTATCGCTTCCTGCTGTTCAGGGGCAAGTTTAATAGGAGTAGGCTTTACGGGTGTAGGGGGCGCAATCTTGGCCGTAACCCTACCCTGGCCCGGTTCCGGGGGAGTTCGAGGCTCCTGCGCAATCCTGGTGCGTTTTTTCGCTATGCCGGCGCGCTCCTGAGCCGTCGCCGGACTGATTCTGGCGGCCTCTGCGCCTGGGACGCCCTCTTGCCTCAACGTTTGGCCGATAGGCGGCGGCCCGGCCTTTTGGGTTTTCGCCGCTCCCCTGGAGTATCGCCCCTCTTGGATTTCCTGGGCTGCCGAGAGGTCCCCCTGGCTTATTCGGTCAAGCAGGTCTTCATAGGTAGGCAACGCCGCGCCTTGCTGTTGGATGGCGTTTAGTTTGTCGATGGCGTCCTGTTCGCCTTCGCTCGCCCGCTCCAAGAGTAGGTCGTATTGCATCCGCTCGTAGTTTGCCTGGTTTATCTCGCCGGCCAAGTCCTTCATCGTGCCTGGTTGCGGCTGTGCGACATCGGTTGCGGGGCCTGCCTTGCGTCGATAGTTCGCCAGCAACTTCGCGCCGGTGATAGAGGGGTCCATAATCCCGCCCAGCATCGTTCCCATAACGGCTGAATCAGCGAGACGCTTTGCCACGGCATCATAATCGACCGAACCATCGGCCTTTTGGGGCACATCGCCGCCCGCAACTATCTGCACAAGTTCTTGAGGCAACTCCTCAGCCAGACCTTCTTTTAGGGCGTTTGTGAGGGCGTGCCTGCCGAATTGCTTTGCCTTCTGCATCTTGGTAAGCGTGGCGGCGATTGCCCTATTCTTAAAATACTTGCCGCCCCCGCCCCCGGCTATTTCTATCCCGCCATTTATCATTCCAACGACTGCGCCGCGAATCCGGGCCTCTCGTTCACTTGCTCCTCTATCGAGGGCGGTTTGATACGCCGTATTTCCTTCTACCCCGTAAGAAACGAGAAAGCTGCCAAGCGCCGAAGGCAAGGTCGCCCCGCCCGTCATAGCAGCAGGGGCCATCGCCGCCAACATAAATGGGGCGGTTTCAACGGCACTGCCGAAGTATCTATCCACCAGGGTCTCTTCCAGGGCCGCATATTCGGGGGCCTTCTGCTGAACGTCCCAGAACATTCTCGCCCAATCGTCCGCCGACTTGCCGTATTTCCCGCCGCTTGCCGCCCGCGACACGTCTCCGGCAAGGTGGGCAAGTCCGCCCGCCAACTGGAGCTTGCCCCGCTCCCATCTTTTTCCCGTTTTCGTCCAGAATTTGCCCGTCTGCTTTTCGAGTTCCGCTTGATAGACTTCCATATCATAGCGGCCCTGAATTTCGTCAACCAATTCTCCAGTCCGCTCCTTCTGACGCTGAAGGGTGCGGGCGTCAATGGCATTTTTCTTCAATTCAGGGGGTAGATTAGCCTGATGCTCCATCCAGTTGATGTCGGCAAGGAATTGAGTCTGTCCGCTTCGTTTCGGCGGCGGTATGTCGAACCCGCTCGGATCAGCGAATAACTCCGGCTGGCTGTAGGCATAAGGTACTCCAAGCGGCTCCGCCGCCACTTCCCTTTTCTGCTCCTCAATAGCCTGGCGTTCTCCCGCCATCGCTTGAAGCATATTGGGGCGCGGTTGCAAATCCGAGACAAAGCCTTTTCTTTCACTGATAAGATCATCGAGAGATAATGGCGTCTCTTCCGACGACTCGGTGGGGGCTTGTTGATATTTGGCTATCAATTCATCGAGTGTTGCGGGCATTTTCCTACTTCAATAAATACGGTTGCAGGTCGGGTGAGGTCATCAACTTTTCCATAGGCACGCCAACTGAAATTGCCTGACGAATCTTAGCTTGAATGTGAGGCGGTAGGCCGGGGAACATTTGAAATAGGCCGGTTGCGGCGTCCGGGCCAGCAGCCCCCTGCCCGCCTCCTCCCGTAGCAGGTGCGTTTACGTCGCTCACACCCGCTCCTGTTGGCGGGCCGAATCTCTCATTTATCCACTCTTCAGTTTCATCCGCCAATTCGCCCGCCGTTACGCCAAGCTGGGATAAATTCAGGTTTGCCTGGTACGCCGCCGTGGCTGCGGGTATGTTCCGGCCACGCAGTTCATTAAATTTGGCCAATTTCTCCTCGTTAGTTCCCTGCCCGGTTTGCCTATGTACGGACGCAGGCACACCTGCTATCCAATCGGCATCTTGTGGCGTTTTCCCGCTCCTCTGCAATTGTTCTGAATAGGCAAGGGCGACCTCTCTGTCAATTTCACTTCGTACCGTTCCGGGAAATTCATAATTCAATTCCCGCATTTTTAGGTTGCGGGCCAATTCCTCAGCTTGTCTTGAGTTAATCTCTCCTACTCGCACTCTGCGAGCAACCTCTTTATCGATAAATCCCCATTGCTGCTGTATATTTGCGTACTTGCCTTTGAGTTTCATGTCATCTTCGGCAAATTTGGCGTATAGGGAATCGCGGAGAAAACTGGTTCTCCGGTCGTCCCAGCCCTCGGCTTTAGCACGGTCTAATAAGCCATTTTCTTTGTTAATCAAATCTTGCCGCTTTGACTCGTATTCTACTTCCCACTGCCGCTCAAGTTCCTCCAATAGGTCGTTGGACGGGTCGTCTAACCTGGTCTTTATCTTCTTGTAAATGTCCGCCTGGCGCGCCGCGTTGCCGTAAAGTTCGGTTATTACGGGGTCTTGGGCGGTCTTGCCATATTTGAACCGTCCGTAGTTTTGGGCGGAGCGAAGCGGTATGTAAGTACCCTCCGGGGTCATAATCATATCTTCACCCGGTTTCGGAGCAGACGTTAGAAACGTTCCCTCTTCCGGCACTTCCGTAGTTGTGCCAATTCCGTAAGGAATCTCTGGGGTGTAACGCATATCCGCGTCGCTTATCGCCGGTGTATTTGTAATGACCATTTTTGCCTCAGCTTATTGCAATTATTATGCCTCTACTTACCGTTACCGTGCGTCCATCCTGGGCGGTGAACGTGATAGTCTGGCCCACGCCATCGTCGGTGAAGTACCCGCCCTGCGATTCCACGCCGCCCTTTACCAACAGCCCGTCGCTGCCGTCCCTCGTATGGTGCGGAGCGGCGGAGATGTTACTTACTATGTTTATTTGGTTCGCCTGCTTGTTAAGCCAAACGGAAATGTAAGCAATACCTGAAATTGTTCCAGTCAAATAATGAATTACGCCAGCTGCTTCCACTTCCGACAAATACCCAACACCATAAATGGTATCGCCGGTCAGGTATCGAGTTACTACAAAAACAAGAGATGAAATTACCCCCTGTCCGGTAATGTTACCCGAAAAATATCTTTGAACTCCTGGCGAATAAGCGCTAACATAAGAAATGCCGGATATTGCCCCCGTAATATACATATCAGCTCTGGGCGAATCAGCACTAATGAAAGAAGTGCCCAATAATGTACCACTACAATATCGAGTTATTACCGGCGCAGCAGCAGATACGAAAGAAGCAGCAGAAACCGCTCCCGTCATATACTCATCGAGTCTCGGAGGAAACGCGCTAAGATAAGACACACCGGATATATTGCCTGTCGGATAATAAGTTACACCACTGCCGAAAACGGTAAATAATAAACAACTATCACTTAATATGATCCACGAAGACCCGTAATTCGTGCTTCTTATATTCTTGTGTTCGGTTATATTTACCGTTTCATTCCGCCAAGCTAATGGAGTTGCGCTGCTGGTTGACGTAGTTTCACAAATACAACCATACAAACTACCGCTATCTAAAACGGCAGAATTTCCAAAATTAAAAGATTGCCAGGCCTGACTGGTTACCCAACCGGAAGCATCTACCGTAATAGCGGCAATGGCCGTGCCGGTTGGCCCTGCGGAAGTGCAATTGTAGATGTTGAAATTCAGGGTGGATAAACCCGGTGTGCGGGTGCAAAGTAATTGCGCCGAGGCTAAAGAATAATGTCCTTGCGACCGGAACATTACGCCTATCCAACTGCTATTGTAAACAAATGCCGGGGCATCGTCTCCGGCGGTTAAAGATGCTATTATTGTCGGCATAATTAACTCAAAGTAGCCACAATAGACCCATCGCCGAACGTTACTATATCGTCGCTTGCCACCGTCTTAGCCGTTGCAACGGAGCCGAAGGCAAGGATATTCGCTGCGCTATTGGCCGCATCAGCCAAGAAGAAGTGAGTAATAGTGCCCCAAGCAGCAGTCGCAGACTGAAACGTAACTGCTACAGATAACGTAGCCGCGCCCGCCGCCGCGCTCGCCCAAGAAGCCGCGCTCGTTATCGCCCGTGCATAATTCCCGCCGGAAGGCTCGATAGTAGCAACGGCCAAAGTCGTACCCGTGTCGTCTTCCGATATTGCCGCAGTAGCCAATCCAATATAGATAGTCGGGGACGTATATGTAGCCTGGCCGAATACTACGTTCAAAACCGCATTTTCAAGATAATCGTTAAGTGAACCCATACAAAACTCTCCTTACGATGTTATTCCGCCTACTAACATCCTGTTAATAACCGCGTTACTCGTAACCGCCAGATGCACGAAAGAGCCGTCCGGCGAAGATATACTACTAAAAATGCCAGCCCCGCCCGATATTGTGCCCGTAGCCGAAATAGCCGCTACGTGAAGGGCGCTTACTATCGCCACCCCGCCGGATGCGTTCACGGACGTAAACGAACCCGCCCCGGCGCTGATTGCCCCCGCCGTTAAGGTACTGGCAATAGCCAAGCCGCCCGTAACGGATATTCCGGCAAAGGTCGGTATTGCCTGCTGGCCGAGCCGCTTATTCAGGCGCTGGATGGCCTGCCTAATAGCTATCGGGTCTTGTTCGTTTGGCAGCTTAGAGAGAGTCATTAAGCGCCCTCGTCAAGCCACTGCTCCGCGAGGTTTACGAAATCACTCATCGCAATATTCTGAGTTTGTCCCGTATTCGGATCGACGTAAGTAATCGGAGCACTACTGCCGGAAAATTGCGATAACTGATCCCAACCGCCCACATAAGTCATCATATCTAAAGAACCTTGTCCATAATTACCCCAATACAAATTGCCACTAATATCCATCCACAAGGCAGACTCACCTTGACTACTACCACCACCGCCGGAAGTACTACCACCACCGCCACCGCCGGAAGTACCGCTATCGCTACCAGCTGCTTCGGTTCCCGCTCCCCCACCATTTTCCCCCGCTGACGACGGGGGGGACGTAGGGTTTGAGTAGCCGCCCCCACTTGATTCTATCTGCTGCTCGTTAGCCTTATACTCGGATGCTATTGCGTCTGGTATTGTACCAAACGTAGGCATCATCGGATACCTCTGAGTAGCCTCGCCAAGTGCCTGCTGAGCCGAGGAATACATTTGCCCGCGCTGAAGTTCCGCCTCCTGAGCGGCCTTCATACTTATCTGGCCCGCCTTAGTAGTCGAGAATAGATTCCGAAGCGCACCGCCGCTACCGCCTACATAAGGCTGGATAAAGCTGCTGTAAAGATAACTCGGCTGTTGCTGAGCGTATTCGCCCCCAGGCTCATAGTATTGAGCAGCCTCTTCGTAAGGCTGTAAGCCAGCCTGGTATCTGCCCTGCTCTTCTTCTTGAGCGCCTGTAATGGCATCTACAAGGTCTGCATAGTAAACGCTCGTATCGCTACCTAACCACGAGGCTGTCATAATAAACTCCTTATTCTACTCTGCCCTTAACGGGCTTAACGTTAGCTACGAATTTTTCAAAACTCCACGTCTGATTCGACGCGATTGTCTGAGCCTTAATTGCTATGTAATTGCCTCTAACCTTAGTATTTATCTTCGTCTTGCGGCCCGTGCCCGTAAAAGCTACTGAATTGAAAGCCGTTGCCCCGTCCTTAATATCTTCAAGAACAGTCTCCGCGTCGTTACCGCGATAAAAATTCAACTGGCAGCCGTCGGTATCGTCAAATGCCCCGCCGGAAGCGCCGCCGGCAAGGGTAACGAACCCGCCGATCATCCTACCTTCAAGTTCAGGGTCTTGGTTCATAGGCATCGGGCCTAACGTAACGTAGGCGCTAATCGCCGCGTCCGTCGCACCGTCGTCATCGACTTTAGCAGTATCGTCGAAAGAGCGAATATACCCGTCCGCACACCCGAACAATAATTTCCGGTAAGCATCGTCGTCCGCGTTATAGAACATCATACTAATCGGGGCGCAGTTTGCCGGATAGGACTCAGGAAATATCCCGCCCGTGCGCAAGTCGAGCCAGTAAGCGGAATTGGTGTTGTCCACAACCTTAGTAATGCAGACTAAGATTCCGTGCCGAATACGGTCGTAGCCCATTGTAATTCTGTGCTGAGTAGGGTCGATAGTCTCGTCGTCTATCAGTTTGGGAATACTCTTAGCGGTAAGGTTTTCGACCGTGCCCCAATCCTCGCCGCCGGTGGAGAGTTTGTATATCCCGCCCGAACCGAACCAATAGATATTATCCTCAGCGTCCCAGCAGAAACTCTTAGGCCCAAAAATACCCGTTGATAGAGTTATCGGGTCAAGCGAGCCGCCTTCGGCGGGATCGCCCCGAATAACCCACATAGAATTAGCGCAACCAACAATAAGGAAATCGTCCTTGCGGGGAATCAAAGCCAGAATAATATCGCCTACCTTACCCACGTCGGCGTCATTGCCCGCAATGGGACTCTGAGAATCGGCGGAGACGTAATTCCAGTCGAAGGGATTGCCCTGCCTGCTCATATACCACTGGTGCGGGTCGTAAGGCGTACCCGCTAAGACCATCCGTCCCCGGTACAAACAGCCAAGCGTCGGCTTCGTGGGAAAAGTCCCGAAAGTCGCGCTCGCCCCGTAAACAGTCCAATCATAAAAGTGAGGAACGCTCGTAGCGGCCAGCGCAGAATTGAGTACAAACGATATTGCATTGCCGTCGTCGTCTGTGCCGGTTATCGTCTCTCCGTCCGTAAAGACCGCCGTATTCTGCGGGACTCCGTAAATCCGAGAGGTCGTAGCGCCTATATCCGTCGCGTAATCAACGACAATCGCCGCCCCGCTCGTTCCGCCGGTTAAAGCATTGCCAACATCGGGCGGATTCGCTCCTAACGCAGTTGTATAGCATCGAGTATTAACGAAGTCGATTATCTTCTGATTATCGCCATTGACTACGAAAACCTTCTGGTAAGCGCCAATAAGGTCAATAGGAAGGTTTATATCAATAGCGCCCCGCGAAACTGTAATTTCAGCCATCGTTCCCGCAGGCGATTCCAGATAGATACTGCTATTCGCTGCGGCGACGAGCTTCGCGCTTCTCTTGCGGTCGTCGGGATAATTGTTTGTAAAAGTATTCGAGCCGATAGTAGCAGCCCATAACTCGAAGAAATAGTCGATATTACTATTGGCCAGAAAAGTACCGCTTGAAGTAACGGCATAAACAGAGCCGCCGTAATCATAAGTGGAATTTCCCGCTATCCCCGCTAATAACTCTTCGCCTGCGCCTACCGATGAAGCAATCACAGTCGCTACATACTTAGTATTCCCCGCAAGTTGCACACCCGTAGCAAACGCAAAAGGTTGATAAGCCAAAGTCTGGCTCGTCGGCAGTCCACTAACATAAGCCGAATTAAAAGACGAGTCCAATAAAGCGTCCGGCAAGCCCGTTGATACTATCGCCGACCATAAATCAATTCGCAAATCGCCTTCGGCATTTGCGCTTCTTTGCAACTGAAACGCAAAAGACGAAATCATTGCCGGGAACAAGGGTGTGAAGGACATCCCATAATAGCCCCCAGACCCCCAGGTTGTCTGAGTTGCCGTGATTCCCGCTACCGTGCTGGTATATGATATGGCAGTAATTGTCATTTCAAGTTATCATTGTAATTTCCGTCATTGCCACGACGGGGAATCCCTGTGTCCCTATCTGTTCGGAGTATTTCTTATCCAGGCCGGGCCTCTGCCCGCCGCGTTTGCGTATCTCCATAACGTCGTAAGGGCGCACGTTGTTCAAGTGCCCGGAAGTGTAGAGCGGCTGCTTATCGACCGCCTCGCCCGTATTTAAGCCCAAAAATGGAAAAGGCAATTCGATATTCATAAGCAAAAATCCCTTGACAAAACGCAACGCTTATTAGACAATTTAATCCTATGCAAAAACGAACTTGTACTCATTGCCACACAATCAAATCATTGTCCGAATTTTATATTCAAAAAGACCGCCCATCAGGTTATAAAAGCTGGTGTAAACGATGCGCTAATGCTTCGGTGGCTACCTACAGGCAAACTGCGCAGGGCAAAAAAATTGTCTACGAAAACGTCCGCCGCTACAGTCATAGCAAAAAAGGCTTGGAAGCGGCGCACCGCTACAGACATAGCCAAAAAGGCTTGGAAACAGCGCGCCACTACTGGCACAAAAATTATACTCCCCAAATAGGACGCGCCCGAAATGCAGTTATGCGTGCTATAGCCACTCACAAAATACCTCCGGCTAAAACCTTACGATGTTTCGATTGCCACGCACAGGCAATGGACTACCATCATTGGCGCGGATATGATAAAATCAATCTTCTTAACGTCATTCCTCTTTGCCGCAAATGTCATCGAAACGCTGTCTAACTCATGCGCGCCAAAGAATGTACACGGTACAAAGAGCCACAGGAAAGAGGTTAATTATGCTTAGGTTACTTATGGGCAGGGGCCCAATTTCCGCCATATTCATCGAGCTGTTCGCGGTTAGGGGGAATCCGTTAGTCGCGGTAGCCGTAGTATCGAAGGTTACATAGACGCTGCTGCCCGCTTTTGTTTTAATCCAACATTCCTTACACGGCTGGCTTGAAACGTAAGCGGCGGCGTCAGTGGAGATAACCACTACCCCCCACTGTTTAGAAACGGTATCCCTGGTCGTATTCCAATATTTGTGTTCGTCCGCCACGGTACCCTCCTTAACTCACCAAGCCGGTGAAAATGGGCGCAGTGCCAATACCAGTATTCCAGACCAGGCGCACCGAATTGGCCGCTACGCTGTTAATGGACATTATCAGACAGTTTGGCGCAAAGACGTAAGTGCCCGCATCCGCGCCGACGGTCAGCGCAGTAAAGGCCGTCAGACTGCATATACCCAGCACAACACCGTTCTCAGTCTGATAAATGACCTTCAACGCGGAACTCGCGGCGTAGCCCGGAATCATTCCGCCCATTTCCTCTGCTAAATTACCTTTCGACATTTGAAAACTCCTTAGAAGTCAACCATATTCACTTCATTTAACCTGTATTCGCGAGTTATATCAATTACCCCGCCCATATTCTCGTCGTTGTTATAGCCTAAATTATGCGCCCTCCGCTCGTTGTCCTTCATTACCGCCTGCATAAGCAGGCCACTGGCCTTCTTCTCGTGAACGGACTGGTCAGGCGCAAGCTCGTCCAATTCGGCTTCGGCCTGAGCGATTGCCAATTCTTTCAAAGCCTCCGAAACGTCCGGGCCGCCGATGTGCAAATCACTGTCGTTCACCATCTTTGCGGGCCAAATCTCAGGAGAATAGTAAAGGGTATAAGCGGCATCAGGAGTAGGAAAGAACGTAACTATCCATTTCTGACCCGTTTCGGACGCGTGCTCGCCTGCAACAAGAGCAAAATAAGTCGGATAACCCGTAGTATCGGTAACGGCGCGAAACTCCTCTATCTGCTCATACATTCGCTCCCGCAGGGGCGGGTAGGCGTCGGCGGACGAGTACCTGAACGTGCTCTTTATCCGTACAAAGTCGGCGGGCAACTCATATTGCCACGTGCCGGACACCGTCGAAATCTGGCGGGTAGGCGTTAAGAAAGTCCAATTATGGCTAAGAAGAAGTCTTCGGTACGCCGCGTTTACCATATCCTTAGCGTCGGTAAGGTCCGTACCGGATACGCCGGACGAGCCATACGTGCCGGCGTACTTTGAAACGGCGTTGTAAAGCTCCGAAAATGAAAGTTGCAAACTTGGCATTTTTCTCTCCGCGTTTTAATAAGACGCAAGTAGCAGTGCGCACCACTACTTGCGCTTTGAAAAAGGGGAAACGATGAAGTCGTATATCCCTCCGCTTTTCAGCGGCCCAAAATCCCTTTTCCGATCCTCTCTACCGTAAGTAATTTTCTACGATTACTCTTTTGTTCTCATACCAAGCCAAACAAGCGTTACAATGTCCACACAGCTGCTTATTCCGCAAATACCAATTATGTGTTGATTTTCTACGGCACTCGTAACAGTGGCCGTGTAATCCGGCTTTCCTATTGGGCCGTTTCGGAAATGAAGTAATGGGTTGCTTTTTATGACACTTGGAGCAAATCTTTGTCTCAGGCATAACCCAGAATCCCTTTGCCTATGCGCTCCACAATATTAGGTCTAAAATACGGATTCTCAAAATCAAAGTCTTGCAAGTCTTTGATTTTTTCTATCGCTTGCTTAATACTCTCCACACTTCCGTCGGCTTGGATAACGCTTTTGGCTCTCATTCTGCCTTTTTGTCTATCCCCAACATTTATAGCGGGAATGTGAAGAGAAGCACTTTCTATGATTCCACTGCTGCTGTTGCCGATAATGAAATCCGCGTCTCTGAGTATGTTAATATATTGCATACGCGGTAGATTGTCAAGAGGAATAATTCCATTTTCTTTAAGAATCCGATTTATTTTTCTGCCGTCTGCATCTTTATTCGACCCAAAAGCTGCTGTTCGATAAGGTTTAACAGCATCAAGAATAGCCCGCAATTCGCTTTCCCAGTCGCCTTTGTGCGAATGATAAATCAACACAACCAGAGCCGGATAGTGTTGGCCATTGCCGTCGGGCGGGAATACACAACCCAAAGACCCGTATTCCTCCACGTCGTAATGCTCGGCGGCCAAAGACCTTATGGCCGCTCGGTATCCGTTGTCCAGCGAGCCTAAAGTCGTATCGCTGCCCTCGATATGAGAAATAGGTATGCCAAGAGTATAAGCACAACAAGCCACACTAAGTATTTCATAACGGTCGCCCAGAACGATAACTTTTTCATAAGCGCCTTCTTTCAATATCTGTGGCAGTTTCATACAAACCAGTCCCATAGAGGCGCAGACCCCTTCAGGACTATCGGAATCCGTGAAACATTCCACAACCCTTAGACTTGCCCCCCGGAAGCATCGAGAAGGCCACCCAGAGGCCGTAGAAGCTCCGAAAAGCTGAATTAGGGTGTTCGTATCCCCCCCGCCGCAATTATGGTCTTGCAACCATTCCAAAAGCGGCTCTAAGAGTCCGTAGTCGGAACGACTACCTGCCACTAAAGTGATTTTCGCCATTCGGCATACTCCTCATCTTCAAGTCTCGTGCACCCCAGTTGTTTCCGCCAGAGTAATCCCATCTCCCCTGGCTCGATTTTCTTAATACCGTCGCCCATAGCCTTTTCGACGTTTCTGATACGATAGACCATATCGGCAAATTCCATCGGCTCAAGGGCGCAGCAGGCGTCCGGGCCGTCGGTGCTACGAGATATTGTCAAGTGTTTTTCGATAATCATCGCGCCCATGGCAACCGCCGCTATGGGCACTTCCCAGCCTATCGTATGATCGGAAAGGCCGTCATAGTTCGTTATCGCCCTTAAATTCACCTGCTCAAACGGGCAGGGATAGACAGAGGTGCAAAGCAAGGTTAGGCACTTGGCTGGAACGCCAATAAGCCCCGCCAAGCCCGACGAGACGTATATGACGTCAAAATGGTCATCCGCATATTGCAGCATATCCCAATTCTCGTTGCAGACGGATGGTATCTTCACGGCTTTACAACCCAATAGTTTGCACTGTTTTAGACTCTCCATATCAAAAGCAGATAAGAGAAATTCAATACCATTACACTTGGCCGTGTACTTTCTGAGATATTCAAACTGCCCCACGTCCAACCGGCACGCGGGCAAACGGCCGCCGACCTTATTCGCGGTCTCCTCGCTGTAAAGCTGGAACTTCACGCAGTCCGCACCGGAGAAAGACGCGGCAAAAATTAACTGCGCAGCCGCACTAGTGCTGCCATTCGCTTCGAGACCCGCTTCGGCTATTATGTACGCGCTCATAGTTTGGAAAAGAACCCTTCTTAATCTTCCGGCGGTCAATCTCAATTTTCGCGCCTGACGCTACGGGGGGACGAAATTTCGTGTTTTTAAGCGCTACTCGCAAACTATCTATCAATTCTTTATTACTCATAACAGTAAAATCCTATCATCTCACCGTCCGCTCTTTTTGCACCGTCGAAAGCAAAACCTACCTTCTTATATAAACTCAGAGCCAACTCGTTCTTGGGGTCAACGTGCAGGCGCACGCGAGCCAGATTCCGTTCCTTGCCCGCCTGCAATAAGAACCGGCACGTCAACTCGCCATAACCCCGTCCCCGACATTCGGGGTGGACGAGAAGACCCAGGCATTTATCGGGCCAATTCTCGTCCCATCCGCGAATCCACCCGTAGGCAATTACCGGATGCCCGTAGCCCAAAAGGATATAGTGCACGTCGCACGTACCCTGCCGGTAAACCGGCGGGTTCTTCAAGAACCGTTCATTTTGCGCTTGACTGAAAAACGCCTTTAGCCTGGCCTTCGTCGGCCTTACTATTCCCCGCATCATAACAGTTCCCTCCGCATAGCCTATACTTATTCCACCGGCCAGCCGCTAAATCGGCTCGTATTTCCCTTAACTCCGGGCCGAAATCCCAGATATTCTTGAGACTGCTCTTGGCCAAATCACCGACCACCATCTCGTTATCATAGTCCGCACAGCAGGCAACTACCGTCCCGTCCCAGTTGATAGACATTTTATCAAAGATTTCAGGACAGTTTTCCGCCATCGAGCAAGGGTCGAATCCAATTTTCTTTGTTCGGCTAATTTCAACTTTGTCGGCGATTTTTTCAGCAAAATGCCGAAACTCCGCCACTTCATTTGCTGTACTTTCATCGGTTATCGTACTCCCTATCTGTATGAACGGCATCCTGAACGCTCCCCTTTTTTTGTATATTTCACCGACAGTCTCAAACAACTTCTCGAAATTATCCTCTCCTCGCCACTTTTTGTACTGCTCAGCAGTAACACCCTGAAAGGAAAACTTGATAGTCGATGGGCCGTATCTCAAGTGGATTATCCGGTCAATGGCCTCGTCGTCGATTAGCGTCCCGTTGGTATTTATCCAGACGGGCACGTTCACTTGCCGCGCCAGTTTACAGAAGGCCAGGCACTGCGGATGTATGAATGGCTCCCCCCACCGAACAAACCGCAAAGCCGCACCGTACTTGGCAGCCTCCTTGAGAATCAACCCAAACAAATTGGCGGACATCAATCCTTTCGGCCTCTTGACTATGCCCTGCCCAGTCGGGCACATAGCACAATGAAGATTACACTGATTAGTCAATTCAATATCTATCAGGCGAGGGAAGTCTATTGGATTCGCCAGCTTGTCCGCCATTGTGCCGGAATTGCACTTGCGATAAATGCCGGCAAAACTGCTTAACTTGCCAGCCTCTTTAGCAATCTTTTGCATATTTCCCACCTCGAAAGTCTATGTTTGCCCGCCGCCCGGAATCGGGCCTCGGCAACGTCCCAATCCCATTTGGTATCAATGTCAATATCATCGTGCTCATCACAGATATAGGCGTAAACGTTCGTTTTCCAATAGTCTTTGCGGTTCACCCAGACATCCCACTTGGCAAGGTAGATGTACCCGTTTATCCGGTACGCGGGCGGTAAGTCCTGCCTGTTCTTGTCCTTAAACTGCTTAGGATACCAACCCTTCAAACATAAATCATTCGGCAGCTCCTTGACTACTATCGTCGGGTCTTTATACTTGTGAACCCCGACAACCATATCGGCGTTTCTATCTTTCCAATTCTCAAACGGCGGCTGGCCCTGAATCATTCTCGCCGCACCCTGTATCTGTGCGGGTCTTAGCCCAGGACTCGTAGCCTGAATCAACTGAACGTAATCATACTTTTCGCCGAGCCTAAGCAGTGAATTCACCATAACGTCCGCCACCAGCGACGTGTCCGAAGCCAATTCAGCAGGTCGCGGCTGAACGTCCGCGCCGCACTTAGCGGCCACGGCCAGTATCTTATCGGAATCACTGTTGACTATTATCCGGTCGAATACGCCGCTATCTTTTGCGGCCTCGATAGACCACTGAATTAGCGGCTTGCCGCAAAAGTCCTTAACGTTCTTGTTCGGGATTCCCTTGCTGCCGCCCCTGGCCGGTATCACCGCCAGAAAACTCTTGCCCCCGCGCATTTTGCTCTCCCTCTTGCAACCATCCCTTAATTCCTACTTCCGTTAGGCCCAGTCTCGGCTTAATAATCGCGTGCGACTCCGTGTCAGACCCGCAAATAAACGTTATTTTCACACCGGCCCGCGCCATTCGCTCCGAAAGGTCTATATCGTTCACCGCGTTCCGCCTTTTGCGCCAGCAATGAAGATTCGTCTCAAAGTATCTCAGATAACCGCGATACAGCCACGACTGAACTGCGCCAACGGCTTGCCCGCAATGAACGTCCGGTATTGGCTGTCGGCCATTTAAGTCAATGGGAAACGATACGAACTCATAATCATATTTAGTCGCCGCTTCCAGCGCCCATTCAAGATGTCTCGGATGCCAGACATCGTCGTCGTCAATTCGGGCTATCCAATCCCCCCGCAACCTGGATAGCCCGTAGTTTATCGCCCTACACGGCCCGGAAAGCCATTGATAAAACGGATGGTCGGGGTAGTGACGAACCTTTTCGATCCAATACCATTTAATCCTACCGTCGCCGATATTAGACGCCGGATACGGTGGCGCGCCGTCGCCCACAATTATCAATTCCCAATTCTTATGAGTCTGCGCAAGAACGGAATCTATCGCCTCAGTCGCGTTCCGTCCTATCGTGGGCATTATAATAGAGACAAGCGGAGTCGCCTTAAAATGTTTCGGTGCGTTCTCCGGGTAGTATTGATATTCATAATGCCTGCGGGCAAGGCGCAGGCGCACCTTGTCCGCAACACTGTACCAACAAAAGAGGAACGCAGTGATTAGTCGGTCAAGAATTACAAGATGCCATTTTCTATGTGGTCTCAAAGCAGTTTTTTAACCTCGCCAACTCTCTTGTTTCCATGCACTTTAATTGCTCCAGGCATAAGGCAACAATTTTAATAAGGTCTTCTTTATCAAATTCCTCGATAGGAACGCCCCTGTAATAAATTTGCATCGGCAACCTGTTCGGGGGCGGCCATGTGGCGTCCGCCAAGCATTGTTTCGCAGTTTCTTTACACGTCATTGTCCGGCCATTTTCTATGTGGTCTCAAAGCAGTTTTTTAACCTCGCCAACTCTCTTGTTTCCATCGCTTTTCGTCGCTCATCCACCTGTTCGGGGGCGGCCATGAACGACCAGTAATCGAGAGCCATATTCGTCGCCGCCCGAAATTCGGCGTCGTAAGCGGCTAAACGAGAATCACTTTGTTTCGGTTTGCGGCGCATGCTTCACTACCTCTCTATTCTTTCTCTTACCTCTGGTCTCTGTTTATATATGCAGTTTTCTTCACTTATACATTCCTTACACCGAGAGTGATACCCATACTTTCCACTCTTTTGCTTAGAAAACTTTTGTAAAGGTAAATTTCTGTAACATCCCTTACATATCTTAGTCTTTGGAATTGTCTTTATCATCGGGCGAATGGCGCACCACATTTCTATATCTGTTCGGTTTCCAAAATGGAAAGTCTTTGAACCAGCCCCGCTTCTCGAATTCGGTCTCCGGCTCGAAGGTGTGGCCCTTGTAATAGTCCCTAAGATTGTCCGTATTGAAAATCTTGTACTTACCCTTAATACATCTCGGCGAAACACCGATAATCCTATCCAAGTTACCCGCCGATATATCGTCGTAGTCCTGTTTATCGTTGGCCACCATCGGCATAGGCAGGCAGGCGGAGCATAAGGGGCAAATAGTTCCTCGCTGAAAGTACCAATCACTTTCCTCTTCCCGCCACCAGCCCGGCTTAACGGGTATGCCAATACTCTCTTTCAGCAGCCACGCTATCGCCGAGGCTATCTCGCAGAAAAAGGCGCCAAGCGGAGTAACGGCGGCAGACCATCTAAGGTTCACCCAGCAATTGTCTATCACCCGCCACATCAATTCCTTATCTTCAAAAACCTCATTAGGCGCTATCAACACCGGCTGATGCCAGCAGTCCTGGCCGTCTTTGTGATCATTGTAGGCCACCAATTCAGGATAGAAAGTCTCATCAATTATCTCTTTGTATTTGTCGTAGTTCGCTCCACTGCACCATAGTTCCCTGCGGGCCTTTACTGGCCGATACTTGCGCAGCAATTCGCACAATTCGGGAAATTGCGGATGCAGTAACGAATTGCCCCCGAAGAAGCCGACGCTCCCTGGATGGCCTTGCAAGGAAACAAGCGCTTGCTCACAATAGTCCAGCGTCATTTGGTAATGATTACCCTGATGGCCGATAAGCTGTGAGCAGTGGCAACAATCGTGCTCGCAGACGTTATTCACAATGATTTGAATACACGACGCTTCGATGGGCATTCTCATCTTACATCAAACCTTTCCGGTAAATTCTGAGGCAACGTAATGTTCTCCATTCGATAAGTGGAAAGCAGCCAAAAGCCAAAAATTGCCTTCCGTATCCATGGCCACCAATAACGGATCACCGCGTAACTCCACTCTAGCTTCCGCCCAATCTGCTTCTTGAACTACGGCAACAAACGGATACTTCTTCCGTTCAAGCGTCAAAAGCGTTTCCTGAACAATCTCTGGTATAATTGTTTTAAGGCACAATCTAATGGTCCACGATGGGCCATTAGTTCCGCCGTACTTAGATACCTGAGTTTTATTACTTATGGACAACTCTAACATCTCGCGTATTTCATTAGGCCACGTTTTCACGTTATTCGCAAACCGAACGTCATAGTCTTTTGCCGCCGTATCATAATAAAGCGTTCCACAATGAGGGCAATCCCTAAGACGTCTGGTGTACGACCTTATTCCTAGCTCAAAAACGTTGAAACGGGCCATGTCATAGTCCCATTGGTGCACCGCGTAATGAGGGAGTTGCAACTCCGGAAATCCCCTTAAAGCCAACCCGAACGTAACGGGACGATACAATTTATGCAGGCGCAAAAACCGGACGTCAATTCGAGCAACGTTTTTTGTTTTTTTGAGCCGTTCCACAACTGCCGCCGTCGTCATCATTTTCATTTTTCACCTCACGTCAAACCTTTCCGGGCTGGTTAATTCGTTCTTAGTGTCCCTGCGGCGCAGCTTGGCGACCCAAGCCTGCAAATACCAGATGTGCCCCGTATCCGAACCGAACGCTCCCGCCCGCTCCAATAACTCTCCACCGGCGTACTTCGCCAACGTCTCATCGAATTCTCTCTTATCCATCTCGAAATACTCGAGAAAATTATTAAGATGTTCGTTATCGAATTCCCCATCGTATGCCTCAATCAATTCCAAACCTTCACTCCGCGATTTCCATCCTTCGCGGATGGCTATCGAAATATCGGAAGTACACCGCCCAAAACCAAATTTGAGCAGCATTAAATAAGTATGCAACCCCTGTAGCCAGTCTGAAATTTGCGACCAACAACTAAACGTACCCACGCTGCGCACGGGTTTCGTTCTCATTCCCTTCGCTATTGCAAAATCAGCGTGCTTCGTCGGACTCCAATTCTCGAACCGACTGTATTGAGTAAAGAATATCTTCTCTAACTCGTTGTCCGGCGGGATTTCCCAGTCGAGCTTGTGCTGCCAGTAGAATTCCGTTAGGTACTTTTTATCGACTGGATGTTTCCACCTGTCTTTTTCTCCACTCGAACCGCCGTATTCCTGCTCGCCCTCTTCACCGTAAATAATGAATGGAATCTTCATCTTCCAAGCCTGATTGATTACCACGGCGGATACGGCAGTCTCCCAGGGATGCTTAGGACGGCCCTGTTCGATAAAGTATTTCTTCGCCAGAGACCTGTACTTGTCCTCTTTAAGGTTTATTTCCATCTTCTCGAAACCTGGACAAGTATTCTTCCTGTTCCATTCTCCGATCTCCGTTTCAAGGTGAGGCAGAACGGTTACTAAGAGCGGGGTCATCCCGAACTCGTCCCGCATCTTATAGGCTACGTAAATGCTGTCCTTACCGCCCGACCAGGGCACTATACAGTCCGGCTCGCCCTTTCGCCGGTACTTATCGCAGAGCGTTGCAAAGTAATTCTCCCGCTCAAGCCAGTTGATTGCCTTCTTCTCCTCAGACCATGCGCAGGCGTTACATACGCCCTTCTCGTTAAAGGTTATGCGCGGGCGGGTGCTCGGCGTCCAGCATTTACTACACCATCGTATATCTTCCGGCTCCATTCGTCATACTCCACCCTGTACAAGAAGCAACCTATCCGGTATTACCGGCGGGCCTTTTTTGATTATGTACTCGTCGGGATAGCGCCTCGCTAATGCAATGCCGCACCAGGGGCACTTTATCATCTCCGCGTTGCCAGCCTCCATTGTCGCCGACGACGCTACTGAGATAACGCCGCTGCCACTTTCAATTGCGCCCGGAGGCGAAAAGCTCGTGTTCTTGCAGCATTCGCACTGCCATTGCATAATGAACCGCCAGACGTTTGGGATATAGTAGGCACCATCCAGTTTAGGCGGCGGCCAGGCGAAGGGCACTTTCAATTTGCCCAACGGTATCATCGAAATTGCCTTAGCCGCCCTTTTACAGGCGTGGCCGTCTATTGTGCCATAGAAATCCTGCTCCAACTTTCTAATCGCCTTATCATTTGCATTGGAACGGTAGAGTTGGACGGTTCTCACCGCGTCGATTATCTCGTCGATAGTCTCCAACTCAGGCGAGACCTTAGGGAATTGATAGCCCTTGACCTGGTTTATCTCGCCGCAATAGCTGAACGCCGGTATTCCGCACAGATGAGCCTCGATAGCCATTGTACTGCCCGCGTGAATTAGTACGTCCGTATTCCACAAGGCATTCTCAGTAATACTAGGCGGGGCAAGGCGGCAATACTTGCCCACCGCGTCCTGATAGGCCCTCGGAATCTCACCCACCTTAGGACGAATAAAAGTTGCCCAACCTTCTTTTTCCAAGACCTTACCGACCTCGCGGATCATCTTAATCCATTTAGTCCGCCCCTCGTTGTGCCGGTCGAAAGCATCTGAGTGGATGGGACTGCCTGGGTCGGCTTCGGGTACGTTATAGTTCCTGCTGCGGTCCGCGTGCCCCCAGCCGGGCGCAAAGAGCAGTATCTTTCTATTCGGCGACGGCTGAGGATACTTATTGTAAAAGTACGGGTCAAACGGCAGTGCGCCCGCCACGAACAGTTTCTCTTTCGGGGTGTGCCCGTGCTCGGCGACAAGATTCGCGAAGTCTTTAGACCAGACTATTTCAAGGTCGCAGTAGTAAGGCCACGTGCCCATTACCGTCTTTCGTTCGGATTCCTCCATTAAGTCCCAGGCTTCGCGCGCCGTGCCGCCCTCGCAGCGCTTGACGACAACCTTAATGCCCCAAGCACGAATCGTCTCGATAAAATCGACGGTATATTCGCATCGCGGCTCCGGCAAAACGACCAGATCCGGCTTGTAAATCAGAATATGCTCCCGGTTCTTGGGCAGGAAGTCGGTTACGTTCACCTCATAGCCTAAATCGCGCAACTCCTCACCAAGATACTCATCCGTCGATTTATCGCGCGAGGGTAAATTGGTTAAAATAGAGATTTTTTGTAGCATTATCAAGTTCCCCTTTCAAATAATTAGTAATTACCCCGCTGTTTCGGCTTTTTAGAATTATCTTTTCGCCAAAGTGCATATCGCGCCCAGCTTCTCTTTCGTATCTCTTCTCAATGCTTTTCTCGATACCGCTTCCGCCATTCGGCATTTTTCTCCGGATGCTCTTCCTGATACCGCCTGATTAGCATTTATTCCCCTTTCGATTATTTTCTCGTTCTTCTTGTGGAACGCAAAGATGAAAAGAACCGAATATCCCCTTGTTCACCTGAACGATTTTGCCACAGTTTGCACACCGGTCAAACACCTTACCCCCACTTATTATGATTTTACCCGGCGGCCATTTTTCATCATCTATCATCATTATTCCCCTTTCACGTAAAAACATCTTTACCCTTTCCGACCATCCAAATATCCGCCGTCATAAGCCAGTGGATTTCCTCGGAGAGATTTGAGTTGACTACCGCGTTGGCTACGGCGGGAATAAGATAGTCGTGCCCCGCTAATATGCCGTGCTGCTTCACCTTAGGCCACCATAGTTCAATGTCCCTTTTCACAAACTGATAAGAATGGTTCGCGTCGATATAGGCGAAGTCCAGACTTTCATCGGGTATTTTCGGGGCGGCCTCCTCGCTCGTCAAGCGCAAAATCTCGACATTTTTATTTTTTGCGAACAATTTGCAGACGTACTCGTAACGGGCATCTTGAACGTCCTGGTCGTCGTTGGCTATATCGTCATAGACCTCTTTGGGAAATTGCCTGTACGGGTCGATAAGGCGCATCTTCAGGCCGGGCATACCCCTGAGTAGTAGTTCGGATATTTCGCCCGTAAAGACCCCTATCTCGGCGCCCCGTTCGGCTTTCGTGCACCTTAGAATAATGCCGATAAAGTCCCTTCTGTCCCAACTGTGAATGTTGAGCTTCATTTTGTTCCCCCTGGAAAAAATTGGGGGACTGAGTCGCCCCAGCCCCCCTAACCCGCCATCATTTACGTAAGTTTCTGGTCGGACAGAACAAGCCACTTAGTGCCATTCCAATTCATATCGAGGAAACTGCCCGAAATGAGCGTAACGGCGGTAGCGGCAACAAGCGGTGGACTAGCCAGGTATTCGGCCGACAGGTTCGGAGTGAACCCATTGGCAAAACTTACCTTCCAGCCAACGCCCGTAAGCGCACCGTCAACTTCGATAATCTTGCGCTGGCCGATAAACGTGCCCGCGCCGATAACGGCGCTGCCAACCACTGACGATCCCGCCTCGGACGATATGAACGTTACCCCGTGATAGGTAATAGTAACGCCTGCAATCGCAGTCGCCAACATCGGTATGTACTGGCGTCCGCCGGAGGGCAGGCCGGTCATTAGCTCGGCCATAATCAGAGCCGAAGCGGTAGTAGCCGCCTCAAGCACCATAGCCGAACCCTCGCCCGGAAGCCCGTACTTCTGCCACTGACCGTTAATGTACGGAGCAGTAGTATGAGCCGCGCCAACCGAGTTCGTGCAGACACCAAAGGTCAGCATAGTACCCGCATTAGCACTGGCTACACTGGCGTCCCGATGGTCAACGGTAATTGCCGCGTGAATCTGGCAAATACTGCCCGGCTCGTGTATTAAAATCCAGTTCGGGCCGACTACCCCGTCGGAAACCTTGTCGATAGCGCCTGCAAAGTGCAGGTTATTTTCAAACGACGGGTCTTCGACTTGAACGCGCCGAGCGTCGCACCAGTCGGTAGCGGTAGCGCCGGACAAACTTTCACTTTCAGCCGTTATATCAACGGCGTCGAAGTTGTAGTTGACCGCGTAGCCCGCGTTGGCCGTACCGGTGCGATAGAAAACCCTTCTGGTTTTTGTGAGGACTCCGCCCCCACCAACAATACCCTGAGACATAAAAAACTCCTTTCGTAGAAGCCGAGCAAGTTACGTTACTCCTCACTCGGCTTTTACCCCGGCGTCGCCCATCCGGGCACTCCGGGAACGAACGTTAGTAAAAACAGACAAAATCAATACGCATTTTCCCAATTTGAAAGCATAAAGCCGCCCGTTCTGCGGTTGTCGCAGACGTAGGCGTAAGTCAAGTCGAGATAAACCGTAAGGACAAGGTGCTGGTTCACGTCGTTAATAGGCTTGCCCCAGATGAAGTTCTTGCCGGAGAGCACCATCGGGTAGAAGTGATTATGGTTCACTCCGTAGATGGGGTTCTTGCCGCGAACGTAAATGGAGACGTCGTCCAGACTATCAACGTAGATAAACGGGATGCCTTTATAGACGGTATTGCCCGCGTACTTGCCCAAGTCGCCACCAAGCCGGTCGTCACTCTTGCGAGCGTAGGCTTCGATATTCTTCAAAACCTCGTTATTGGTATAGAGCCGGAAGTTGGAGAACCCGCTCTCCGGGTCTATCGCCTGGCCCGCAATCTTGGGCGTCATAAACTTGGTCTTTCTGAACGCCTCGCCGAGCTTATCGAGCAGACTATCGTTCAACTGGTCGCTGTGATTTGCGTACCAATTAGCCCAACGCGCGTTAGTCGCACTCGTACAAGCCAGCCCGCCGACCGTAGCCATCGCCGATTCCGTACTCAGAACGGCAACGGAATAGTCACCCACATAGCCCTGAAATTCGCCGGTAACAACCGAGGTATCGGCCTGAACGAGCCAGCCGGGTATTCCGAAAGGCGCTTTCGTATCCGTTGAGGACGCCGGAGTCTTCCAAGCAGCCTCTTCGAGCAAGTCCGCGAACTCGCGTGCGCAATTCTGCCTGCGGTTCTTGAACAAGTTGAAGATTCGCGTCTTATCGTTAAGGTTCATCGCCAGTTCGTCCACCGAATAGGTAAACGAGTTCTTGGCGTGACACCAGTTGACCTCGCCCTCAACGTTGACGTTTGCAACGTTGGGGGTATCAGTCTCGAACATATTGACGTGGCCCGCGTTGCCGGTGTCTTTCACCGTCAGGTCCCACGTCGCTTTCTTCCCGCCTGAGAGGATTTTCTTATCGCCGGCGAACCAGCGATTGATTACCTCATAGGTGGGGTGTTTAAGAGCTATCTGAACGGCGTCCTGATCGAAAGCGTTCATAGTAGCTACGCCCAGGTCAACAGCCTGGTCTATAGTAATACCACCTGATGCCATAAGAAACTCCCTCCTTTCTTATGGAAAAGCAATACGATGGACGAACTTCGTCGTCCGTCGTTTTTACCAGAGGTCGAGCTTTTTGCCCGTTTCGTCCATAGCGGACATTGCCTTTTCGTCGGAGTTAGCGAATTTCTGAGTCGTTTTCTGGCCGGTGGGCCGGGCGGTGAACTTCGTCTTTCGACGATTCAACTTGTCCACTACGTCCCGTTCCTTCCTTTCAGGGGCCGCGCCCCTGCCGTACAGTCCGCGAAAGCTATTTGCAGCCTTCGCAAGACTATCCTCAAACGACCCGCCGGCTCGCCTCTGCCAGCGAACGGCCATATCGTAAACGTCGCCCCTAAGGGCCTTCTGGTTCGTCGATAGTGCAGCCGTCCTGCCCAATTCGGGAAATTCGGCTACCTTATCGAATAGACTATCAATATACGATACTCTCCGCGCCTGCTCGGCTGCCTGCGTAGTTTGCAAGCCACCCCGAACGGCGAAAAGCTCTCTCTTCAATTCATTATTAGCGTCCACGAGCTTATTCACGGTCGATTCCATTCCTTTAATGGTTTTCCCCGCGTCAGTATCGAGTTCGCTCACGTCAACGGAGATACGATCCATCAACTTGGGTATTTCAGGCTGCTTGGGAGGGGCTTTTTCAGGCACAGGGCCGATTAAACTGCCCGCCTGAAGCCACTCGTAAGACCTTGCCATCACCTCTAAAGCGTCCGGATGATTCTCCGATAAGTCGATTATCGTCTCGTCCGTGAGACCGTAGGCTCGACCGGCCCTAACAAGATTGTCGGGAACAGGCTCGGTTTCGTCCTCAACGCCCGCAGGCTCGGACAACTCTTTTTGGCCTTTTTCCTCGGCAGTTTCTTCTTTTTCGTCTTTCGTCCCTTCGTCCCCTCGCCCTTCGTCCCCTCGTCCCTCGTCCTTCTCTTTCTCCGCCAGTTTTTCCAAGTATTCGTCGCCCTTCTTCTCCTCGGCGTAGGCTTCATCTTTAACGTCCGCGCGCGGCTCGCCCATAATCTCGTTGTACTTACTCTCAAGACTTGCGGACATTACATCATCTAATACTTCAGCCATTTTGCTCTCCCTTACTCAATACTTTTGTAAATACTGGTATGCTTTAATTAAAAGCTCAGGATCATCTTTATAACAACCCAAACCATTATTGCAATTCCCACAAAGTAACGCCCTAATCTTTCCAGTTCCGTGGCAGTGGTCAACTGTTAATCTTCTCGCAAACTTACTTTGATGCCTTCCGCAAATAGCGCAACAACCACCCTGCCTTTCATACATTGCGTTATACTGTTCGGGTGTTATCCCATAGTGATGTTTCAGCATTGATTTGCGGTGTTTCTTTTTGTACTTTTCTTTCCATATTACCTTAGTCTCCCGGTAATAATCACGCCCCTTTTTGTTGTCGCACTCTCGGCAAACGTATTTTAGCCCCGTTGGGGCGTTACTCTGTCGCGCAAAGCAATCTAACGGCTTTTCCTGTTCGCAACAACTACATCGCTTGGTTTCGTAGAGCCAACTAATGTCCTTACTCAATTTCGTCATACCCTCTGGCTTTCATAACGCGCAATTTTTCCTGTCTGTTTTGTATTAGGCAATTCCCCTGTTCGTCAAATCGCATCCAGGGCCACGTCCTATGAAAATCGTCTATCTGCGCCGGATTTATACCCAGCGCGCATGACTTCCTCGGATTGTCCTTCATCATTGCGTTGAACCTGCCGGACTTGGCAAGCTCGGACTTTACGTCCCTTTTGCCCCATCCGCCGCAGTGCGGGCATTTGCGCTTCAAATGCCTCTGCTTCTGAGGCGAAACATCGTCGAAACTCTCGCCGCAACCTGAACATAAATAGCTATACATTGGCATAATTACGACACCGCAGCAAAGACGTACTCAGCGACCGCGCGGGCCGTCTGGGCCTCTACCCAGGGCCGGACGGAGGTGGTAGTTTTATAGGTAAAATAGTTCATCTGGCCTTGCGGTATGAAACAGCAGGCGGTAGTCATAGGCGTACTGGCGGTCGGATTGATATACAGACCGCTCGACAGGGCCTTAATACCCAGCATAATCAACTGGCCGGTAATGACCGATATAACGTCGAGCTGCGCAGTAGAAGTAACCACCTGCTGGAGCGGCCCGCCCGCCTGGGTAGGCACATCCGACGCGGCGGCCCGGCCAAACAAGAGGTTATCATTGCCCAGCCCGGTAACTTCGGCGTAGATTTTAGTAACGAGTTCGGCAGCCATTATTTGATTCCCTCTTTTAGATTCCGCCCGCCCATCGGCAGAATTCTCGGTTTCGGGTTAATTCTGCGTCTTCGCAGGCCGGGTCTTATTCTCCTGCGGGGCGGGCCTGGCCTAAACCTGCCGCCCGGCAAGGTACTCATAGTTACATCGTCCATTGTACCCTTTGCGATTTTCATATTGATACTCCTGTCAGGACTCAGCCACAAACCGAGTTATTTAGCCTTTCGTCGATACAACTTCTTCTTTTTCTTGCGGGTCAAGTGCGTCCCCGTTATTTTCTTCGCGTTCTGGCTGGCGTAGAACACTTTCTCCCCCTTCTCCTTGCCGTAATGTTCCACCATTTTGGCTTTCACCTTCTCGCCCTTCGCCGTTAGGGGCATTGTTAATCTCCTTTGCAATTACGTCCCAAGCGCGTTTCAACTTGTCCTTATCTTCGTCCGTTTCGGGCGGAAAGTCCCGATACAACATCTTCAAGCCTATGTGCCTCGCGTTATGATACTTTCGCACGAATCCGATGAAAGTTTCCAGTTTTGGCCTTCTCATAATTCCGCCGTAGTCTTGCCCTGCACCCTGTTCTGCTGCTGAAGCATATTGTTCATGTTACTGCCCTGATTTTCCGGCATACGCTGGTCGGTCATACCGACTTTGGGACTGCCCCCACCTGGTTGGTATGGATTCATTCCCGGCTGCTGCATCGCGGGCATAACGCTCTGATACCAGTCGCCCATATTGGTAACGTTCAGATACCTTGCAAACTCTTTCGCAAGTTCAGGCACGTTCAAAACAGTGCCCTGCTGGGCCGCTATTTGAGCGGTGGGCAGGATGTAGCCCGTGACAAACTGAGACAGTTTCTGATACTTCACGTCCGGGTTCATTCTCATCATTGAGTACGGTTCAATATCGAAGGTATAATCGAAGAAGTCGCCTTCTTTAGCCGACTCCGAATACTCGACCTGCAAATCGACGCCCATAACCCGCTTTATCAACGGCAGCACGATAAGCGGATCAGTCCACAAGAACCACGCAAGTTTCTTAATAATGCTCTTGGTCGTTTCGTACATCTGGTGAACCATATCGTCTATTTCGCGGGCCGCGTTAGCCTGGAGCATCTGCTCCTGGCCGAGCGTCTTAGCCATAACGGACTTGCCGCCGGTAATATCCATATTCGGGCCGGTCTTGGCGAATTCGGACAGTAAGAACCCCACGAACGGAAACGACTGCTCGTTGAACCCGCCAAACGTAAATTCCTTCACGCTCTCAGGAGTAGCGACCCCTACCATGTCGCCGTGCCCGGCGTCCTTGAGCCTCTTAGCGTCCTCGTCGGCCCCAGTCTGATAGACTCCGATGGTCTTCTCCCGCATGCACTGGTCTCTCATCTTGCATATTATCTGATTGATAATCTTATTAAGGTCCAGCCAGGTATAAACGGGCGGAATTGGAATAATACTATCGGGAAAGTATCTATAGCCCAACACGTCAAACGGTCCGCCCTCCGGCCCGTCCCAATCGACGGTTCTCATAATCTTATCGCCCTGCCCGTCCGGCGGAATAGTAATTACCACGTCCTCCATGGGTATCCAAATATCCATCATCTCGACGGACGGGTACAATTCCCGAAACTCCATCAGCGCCGTCTCGTCCTTAGCGATCGTTTCGGGCCGGGTATCGTCGCCGTACAGCCGCAAATCGGGCTTGAGCCGGTCGAAGTTCTTATATAAGCCGGAATCCCTAATGTACCATAAAGGAAGCCTGTACTTGTGGCCCTCAAGCCGCATCTCCTGCCTGTTCCGGGCGGCTACGTCGCCGATGTAATCGTCGAAGTCGATAATATCAGAATAAGGCTGGCCAACGTCGTGCAGATGCCCCAGGATTTCCACCTGATGCGAATGCATTATACCCGTCTTAACAATGCCCATCCCGAACAAACTCTGTATTACCATCGGCCGCAGCGTATTCTCGGCGAACTTTATCTCGTCGAACAGGTGCGCAAGAGCCAATTCGAGCGTCCTCGAAAAGGACGCTACGTTGGGATTGTTAAGACCCATCCTCGGCATTATCATGGCGCGGGGGTTCTTAGAGACTAAGAAGGGCGCAATTATCTGAACGGCCCTGTCTATCAAGTTAAGCGGCTGGGGCGTCCGGGCGTCTTTGCGCCCGCCCTGATACCAGTCGTTCGCATAGTGGACGAGCATGCGCTTGCGGCAGTCGCGCATATCCCTGGTATAACTCTGCCAGGCCGAAACAGCCGCCTGAAGCCGCGCGGGAAACGGCCTTTTCTTATCCGGCTCGTCTATTCTATTCTTAACCATATCAAGACCCAAGACCCAAGACCCAAGACTCAAGACCCAAGACTCAAGACCCAAGACTCAAGACTCAAGACTCCCTATTTCTCTGCCAGCAGCCAGGGCTCGTCCGCAGTTTCCTTAACTTTTTCCGCCTGCCGCCACCGCCAGGCGAGACTCGCAACGTTCTGCTCGGCCTCTAAAACCAGCGCCTTGGGCTGGTAAGTCAGAGCCAATACGTACAAGCCGTCTGGAATGACCCTGTCGCCGTGCGCCAGCCTCGCGCCACTCGTATCGTCCATGGTCATTGTGCTGTTGATGTCCCCATTCTCGAAGAAAACGTAGTCTTCGTATTCCCTGAGCGTTTCCTCGTCGGGTACGATAAGAGCGGGGCGAAGGTTCTTTTTCAGGCCGTTGCCGAGCGCAGCCCTGAGACCTAAAAGCAGGTCATACTTAATCTCGCGGTTACTAAACCAGCCGCGCCGAGTCTTCTTCTTGCGCACTTCGGCCCGCTCGTCCCGCTCATGGTAGATAAACGTATAGTCCAACTGCACGATTCGGCTCTCGAAAGCCTGGCCTGGGCCCGTACCCTCCCAAATCAGGTACGGGCGCCCGGAAGAACCGCCTACCCAATGGCACAAGGCCACTACGTATTCGGCAAACTCTTCAGGAGCAATAAACGGACTAACGAATATGCCTACTAATTGCGACTCGTTAACGCTATAGACCTTAGCAACCGAATTCGACGCCCCCGTTCCCATCGCAACGTCGCAAGATACGACGTAGTTATATCTCTGAACAGGACGAAGGTCGGGCAACTCGCCCCACCAGGACAGTCTCCTCCGCCCGCCGTCGGGCAGGAACCGAATATCGGACAGTCCGTACCGCTTGTGAGTCTCATAAACAACGTCCCCTAAATAGTCGGACTTCCGGGCGAATTGCTGACGCTGAAGTGAGATAACCTCCGGGTCGAAGAACATATCGCCCGCCCCTACGGGACTGCAATCGATATTCTGGGCCACGTCCCTTCTGTCCCGGCGGGCCACCTCCCTATCGTACCAGGGACTGCGAAGATTGCCCTTCCCGTCCGCAACCATTCCGAACTCGGCCTCTGGATACCGCAAGAACATCGAATTCTCCAAATCCGAATAGCGGCTAACCTCAGAATTAAAGGCAATCAGTGGAAACCGGCTCTTGTAATAGTCAACGTCCTTAATTGCCACCTTGTTCAGGTCGGGACTAAAGTATAGACCCGCGTTCTTCACCGGATTAACGTGCCAGGGCAGCTTAACTACCTTCACCTTCCCGCCCGTGCACAACCTGGCAAACGGGTGGCCCCGCCCGTAAAAGTGCGTGCTGTTGTATATCACGCAGTTGGTAGTATCGCTTAAAGTCTCCCGAATACTCTGAGCTATCTTAGGGTCTATGCGCCCAAACTCGTCTATCATTACCGACAGTCTCCTGTCCCCGGCCCCGAAACTCTCGTTCGTGCTCTCGCCGTCTATCACACTGCCATTGCCTAAATTAACTACGTGTAAATGCTGCTTCTCTATCCTGGGCCGCAGCCATAAAGGCAGCGTCGCTATCGTGTATAATATCTTGTAAAATAAGCACTTATGGTCGCCGAGTACCTTAGAACCCCTAATCTCAGTGGCCTTATCAACTAACTCCTCCTTCCGCGAACCCACCAGAAAACCGCTCTCGCCCGCTATTAAAAAGTACAGGGTGTAAAACTTGATAATAAGCTCAGTAGCGCCCTCGTCCCTGCTCTTCTCGAATAGTAAGTCCCGCCCACCGGCTATAGCACCCCTCAAGGCATCCACCGCCCCTATCTGCGCAGGCCTTAAAATGAACGGACTATTCCGCTCGAAAGGCGGCTTACGCGGATCGTAACCCCAAAATAAAGTGTCGAAAGCAATCTGCGGGTGCGCATAGCACATCTCCAGAAACGCCCGCCTTGCACCCGTATCAGAGCCTAAAACCCTGTGCAAATCGGCCCTAAATAGCAGGTTCGCGCTCTGCTCCCTCGGTATCTTCGACCAGAACTCCGCCGGAGTCTCGATTTTGGATAGTGCTTCCAACTCTCTCCCTATCATCCGCTATAATACTCAACTTGCCCGCCAACTTCCGTATCTCCTCAGCCTCTAACTCGCCCCGAACATCTAAATTCGCGCTTACACTCGTACTCTTAGTCTCAATAAACCGCGTGTTCTTAAACTGACCCTTACTCATATTTATCATTAAGAACATCAAAAGAGCCTCAGAAGGCTCACGAACCCGCGTCCAACTCTCCTCCCCTACCTGAACCCGCTTACCCTCAATAATCCTAAAACTACGCCTGCTCTCCACGTACTCGTAACCCACCGCGCTGCGCATCGCCTGAGCTACTAAAAACTTCACCGTGCTCTCCTGAGCATCCGCTATCGCCGCAGCAAACTCAGGATGTTCACGCAACCAGTTTGCTACCGTAGTCTCACTAACACCTAAAACGTAACCCAACTCGCTCCGAGTGAACCCGCAAGCAGTTAACTTCGCCGCTACACCAGGAAAATGAACCCTGTCATATAACGCCGAACTTCGATGAGCCCGCCGATTGTTTAACTTGCCATCTACCTGCAATATCTTGGGAAAATTCACCTTTGTGCTCCGTACTTCGCCTCAGACAGACCCTGCTAATTCCTCTTTGTGCTTCCAGGTTGGTACCCAGTAGCCCTCACCCTCAAGCTCAGAAATGCTATGTGTCTGCAAGTGCCTTAACAACGCCACCCCCGCCTTGCTGTGATTGCTCACATTCGTCGACCGACTATCATACCGACGACCTTCTACTGAAAAGTCCCCATCACCAGGCAAACTCACCCGATTAAACTCCCCCACGCCAAGCTGGTCCGCACGCTTGTACGACCCGTGGTTCAATACCATCGTACCACCCGAGGCCTCGTTGTTCCGACAATGACGACATCTACAGTCCTTAGGTGTAACATCCATCGATACTGTTACACCCTGTTTTGTTACGCCTTCCAGCGTTACACCCCTCCGCTCCCGATAACGCCGCATCCGTTCCTTACTTGCTGCCACCTGCCTTCCCTTGTCCTTGTACATACCTAACCCCTTATACCGTAAATTCTTATGTAAAATTTGTGCAAAAATCCGAACATGGGTTAAGGGTAACTCCTATTGCCCCTACCCACCCTCTGCACTCCACCTACACCCTGCCGTACCCTGCCTTTTAAGGCTGCCTGTACTAACTTAAAATGGGCAGGAGGCATGTCTTCGCTGGTATGAATGGAGGGCATAGCCCCCTCATCTCTATAGCTCCCTCAGCCTTGTAGTCCCTTCAGTGTAATGGCTGGTCTTACTCCCTCTGCTTTTTTTATGCGCTTGTGGCTCCTTATGGCTTGTTTTGCCTTGCTTTACACTTTCTATAACTAACCTGTTAGGTTTACTACTTTCGGGGTAGTCTCCAATATCTACAGGTGCATTAGTCGTTGTTCTAACCATTTAGTCTCCGCGCTTATTTGGCTCCGCTATTTGTTTGCTCCGCGTTCGTGTTGCCTAACTTAATATTTCAATGCAAGGATAATAGTCTGGAAGGGTTATTCTCTTTGTGCCGTTTTCGCTCATTCCTGCGAGTATATATCTTTGCCCTACCCATGGTTCCCTGCTGCTGCCTCGTCGGCTTAACGGCCGCAATCACCTATTATAAGGCAGGCAAGGCCCGTAAAGACTGTCAAGAACAGGCACGAGCCTGCCTGTCATCCACCACTTTACGCACATCAAACCGCCGAGTCAAGTAGAAATAAAAAAAGATTTCACTCTGCCCAAATAGATTCTTCGCCCGCCATAAGTCTTTATAATACAACGGCTTACCCATTCTCTGTTAAGTTATCTTGTTTCTTTGTTTGTTTTTTCCTTGACTATGCCGCGTGGTTAGTTTATGATAATATTATGATGAACCTGAGAATTTCAAATGAAACACACTTAGCGGCCTCGCGGTTCGGCACATTCCCCTCTCAGGTTCGTCGCCGGGCCCGGGGCCGCAATTTTAGGAGTATGTAAGATGAAGGTATTAAATCCGGCACGGAAAAGCCGCCGTGTACAGAAGGGCCTGCGCCCGGCAGTAAAAGAAACACGGAGTACGCTTGACAAATTGCTCGTGGTTTTGGGCGATCATATCAAAGCGCGCGAGTTGGGCAGAGCAGGCTGGACTACGGCAAAAATCTACATGGAGCAAAACGGTCATTGGAGCTACGAAACTTAGACGGATCGTCAACCGGCCCAGGAATGGGCCATTTTAGGAGTACGCAAGATGAATACTTTAGACAATGTTCCGCACTTTCCTTGTACGTTCTGCAACGATTCGGGGGAAGCCTGCGACAAGTGTATGACTGTAGTAGAGCCTGTTAAGGTCTCACAGATAACAGCCGACTCTAATCCGGCTCTATGGGCCTTGCTACAGCCGCCGAAATGATAGCCCTTGCCCGGAGCTTGTGCGGAGCGGGCCGAGGGCGTGTGCTGTTAGAGCAAATAGACGGATCGCAAACCGGGCAGGGACGCCCATTTTAGGGATGATTTATGACACAGAACTTCGCATATCGAAAAGGTTTTGCGGCCGGGTATAACAACCCGGAGAGCTTTGACCAAGAAAAGCTACTACAATCCAATAGCGAATTGGCACAAGGCGTCGCGGCGGGAATTCTACAACGAAACAAAGACAACCAAAACAACTGCGTCGAGTTTAGGGCGCATCCGAGAGGATGAATTATGACAGGCAAACAGAAAATTCAAAAGCTGTTCGTGTTGGCAAAACAGTATGACGTAGTTATCGACAAACTAGCCGACGATGAATGGAACGACTTGGATGTGGTTGCTTTCAATGCCTACTTAACAGATAATTGGCAAGCCGTTGAAAACTGTTTGAGGAGACTATCTAATGCAACTGTATGAAAAGTACAGACCGGTTCGGTTTGAAGACGTGCTTGGCCAGGGCAAGGCCGTGAAAGCAATAGAAAAGGTGCTGAAAACCGGCTGGGGAGGCCGAGCCTGGTTCATTAGTGGGGCGTCGGGTACAGGTAAAAGTTCGCTTGCCCGGATTATCGCCAGAATAGGTGCGGACGACTGGTTCATTCAGCAGTATGATAGTGCGGACGCACTAACGACGACGGAGCTCGACAGCCTGGAGCGTACAATGCAACTATATGGCGGCGGGAAGGGGGGCCGATGCTTTATTATCGAAGAGGCGCACGGGCTTCGCCGGGCCGCTATGAGACGGCTACTCGGAATCTTGGAACGCATACCCAAACATTGCGTTTTCATCTTTACAACCACACGGGAAAATCAGCTTGTGATGTTCGAGGACAAAACCGACGCCGCGCCTTTGACAAGCAGGTGCATCGAAATTGCCTTAACGACTCAGGGCCTCGCCAAGATATTCGCCGCCCACGTTAAACGGATCGCTGGGCTTGAGAACCTGGACGGCAAACCGGATCAGGCATATTATCGGCTTGCTCAGGACTGTAAGAACAACTGTAGAGCTATGTTGCAGGCGGTAGAAACAGGAACGATGACTTTAGGAGATAAACTATGAGCGCGAATAGCGGACAAAACTGCCGACATCGAGAGAGCCACATCAACGGACCACCGCCCGGCGTGTGGGGCGACCTAAGCGGCGTGTGGGGCGGCGTGTGGGGCGACCTAAGCGACGTGCGGGGCGACCTAAGTGATTGTGATATAACGCCTGATGACCGCAAAAATGGTATAAATGTTCTTGATCTCATCTGTGAATAGGCCTGTCAAAGCCGCCCCGCCCGGCTTGCCGCCCTATGCTGCGTAACGACGGTGATTAAGCCCGTCTCGGACAGCAGTAACGGCAGGCCGGATATTATGACTAACCGCCGGGGCTTGCAGCCCTGGCCTGTAGGAGTAAAAATCTATGATTATACAATGTCCGAAATGTGGCTGCATATTCGAGCCTGAGACACTTGCCGATACCGGGCTTTGCCCAATATGTTCGTATGACTTCACGTCATTTGATATTGTGCTCCAGTGGTTCGACACCCGGAATAATATAACACCCGAGCAACGCACTGAGTTAGTACATCTTCTCGATAGGGCTGGGTTTTAAGGGTAGTAGGAGTATTGAAAATGAGGAAAGTTATAGCCACAACATATTGTGGCGGCAAGCAGTTGCAATGCCATGTATTCAACACATATCCCGAGGCTTTGACGTGGGTTCGCGCCGCCACCGGCGTTAAAAGGGCGGTATGCCTCAAGGATAATACGGCTACCGCCGCCCATGAACCGCACCAATCGCCGGCGTGGACTATTGAGCCAACTTCCTGAAAGTAAGGGATTGTCTGCCTGGGGCCAGGGATGGCCCTTTTTTATGCGCCTCTCTCATCGGGGGCGGAAAGCATCGCCAGAGCAATTCGACGACAACGGTTCTATCGAGGAGCGTTCAAAGAACTGGAAAGTCTTTGAGGGCAAACAGGCAGTTGCAGAATTAAAGCAACCCCAGACTTAAACTTGCCTTTCTTTCCTATGCCTTCATTGCATCGGTCAACATTGCACTCCACGCCGCCGATACTTTAACCTCGGCGGCCTTCTTCGCTGCCGGATCCGTAATGGCGTCCAATAACATTTTGATCAACGGCCACGTGCTAACAATCAATTCCATTAGCGCAATCCACTTTTCCATTTCGCCTTCCTTTCCGTTCGGCATTACGATACGCTTGCTTCACTTCTTTATTTACAATACGTTGTATGGCCCGTTTTTGAGCGAGCCATTCATCCTGGCATATGGCTCGCGGATTATCAAACCATTCGTCGAACTCGCGCCAGATTTCCAGCCAGTCAAGTTTCATGTCATATGTCATATGTCATATTTTCCTGTAGAAGTACTGTTCGTGTTCTAACTCAGGCGGCCCGTCCACGCGCAAGTCAACCGGCCCGGCCGCCAAAGCCGCTTTGCAACCATTCATTATGGCGTCACTTGGATTCATCCACAACAATTCCTTCTCCTTCTCACCGTAAATACCCATATAAAGACCCCACAATAAAATATCATTGCCTCTCTGCTCAGTCTCAACTTTTCCATGTATGTGACTAATACCTTTAATTTGCCTCATAATTTCAGATACTCCTCCTCCAATTTATTATACTCACTCTTGTAATATAATTCATAACCTGCGATTGCTCGTGCGTCGTTCTTATTACACCGATGACGCAGCCATAACTCATTTATCGTTTCTTCGCCATATTTTCCCAGCATGAATTTTCGGTAAGCCAAAGGATTGCCCTGCCGCCAAGCGTTACAACCTTTGCATTGTGCGTGGATGTTCCGCTCATCGAAATAAACCCCGCTCGACCCGCCTATTCCCCGTGAGATAAAATGTCCGGCGTCACAATTCTTATTCCACGTTATTATCGTTCCGCAGGTACAACAAGCGACGTAACCAAAGGCAAAGGCAGGATGCCGACAATGAAACTCCACCGCATCCCTCAAACGAATATATTTGGAGCACCAGACCCAAGCCCGTTTTTTTGTCATTCGCCTCATTCTCCTTATTCTCCTTATTCTCCTTTATGTTTTGCCATTCTTGCCCTTTCTCAATGCCGCCTTGACCAGCGCCGCCGCTTTTCGGTATTCTTCCGTGGCGCAAGTCCCGTGATCCGGTCCCGTTCCTTTCGGAAATTCGTCCTCGATGAACGGCCATATCGCTTCAAGGGCCGCATATAAGAGATCATACTCTTTCGCAATCAACCGCAATGAGGTTTTTTCCGCTTTATTGAGCGAACTCTCGTCGCCAATATCCCATAATGTATTAGCAATTGGTGTCTGAGGAGTGTATCCCATTATATTCTCCTTTTCAATAAATTAGACCGGAGACACTTTCGGGCTAATCTTCGGCTCGAATAAAGTGGAGTTGGCGTCTTGCAATGGGACGGGCGTAACAACGGTCGATGCCAACAACTTCATCGTTGAAGATGTTCAGACCTACGGATTCCGTAATGGGCTTTCTCCTTTCAAAAATCCTTTGACTATTGCGACTTGGTTTGCCGCCGCCTGCCTATACTCCTTGCCGTACTTGGCAAGCATTTCCCTGCGAATATCAGAGAATCGCAAATCGGGCAAACCCACCAATTCCCGCAACGCCTGCTTACGGGCCTCGTAATCTTGAATGCGACGGAATATCACCGCTATCTCGTCAATCGCACAAACTCGGTTCCCGCCCAGAGCAACCGCAGTTGCGTCCAGAGCGGCCTCGACCCGTTCGATATTGACTATTCGACTATTCGTGCGCGGATCGTACCAAGTCGCGTTTGCAATATCCGGCTCTCTACCCTTTGGACTGTGGCCGTAAGGAAAAGGCAGGCTCGGCGTAAACTTGTCATTAGCCCAGGCGGGTAAGACGTTGTGCCGAGAGAACTTGCCTGTCCATCCATTATGAAAATATGGGTCTTGAACGACACTATGAAGGGCGATGCCGAGAGCGATAAGGTCTTGAGCCATATAATGCCGCCAAGTTTGCGGCTTCGATACCGCTACAGAAGCTATTATCCGCTTGCACAATTCCGAGTCAGGACGGCATATCAAGTCTTTCGGATTTGACGGCACAAAGTGAAAATATAAACCAAGATTGCTCCAAATCACATTCCGCCAAGTTACTTGTAAACTTTTATCCGTTTCGGTATTGCTCCACGCCAATAACAGAGCATCCTCATCTGAATAACCTGCGGCTTTGGCAATCGCGAGTGTGCCGTATGCGTGTATATCCTTTTGAGCCATAGGGATAACTCCTTAAAAGTTTGTACGGGCGAATCCACGAAAATATGCTATTGCCGCCGCATCGTATATTTGGGCCCCTTCTTCTTCGCTCTTGTAATAACCTAAAAACATTGCTTTGTTGTTGACACAAATCTTGACATGCCATTTTTGCTCTCTTTTGCACCAATTCACGCCCTTGAATTTTGAAGACTTTCCCCGTGCTTTCCGTTGATTTGCCATATTCTGTGCGTGAGTTGCCATACGCAGGTTATCACGGCAATTATTCAACCCATCACCATCTTTATGGTCAGTCTCTTTCCCTTGTGGCGGCCTTAAAATTTCTCGGTGCATCCGAATCAATTTGCGTTTCTCATTTTGGCGAACGTCTCGGACAGCATAATAAGCATTACCATGTTTTCTTGCGTGCCATTTCCATTGCGATAACCACTGATAATCTTCATCATCGACGATTGCAAACTGACCTTGCGTAAGAGGTATGAGTTTCATCTTGCAACACCTTAAAAGCGAACCGACCGGCAAGCGGCTGAACACCCGTAAGGATATTTCGCCTGCGCGGTCGGTGTCGTTTCTAAAGATTGTTCGAGTGTTCAGCATATTAGAAATCATAATCTTTATACGCTTGGCGTCAAGATATTTCCAATAAAATTTAATCGTCGCTTTGCGTCATCGTCGGAATACCCCGCCGCTTTTGCCACGCACGGCGTTATCAATTCGTGTTCGCGTTGTTGCATTATTTCTCCTTTGTTTTCTCCGGCAGTTGCAGAATGAGTGGGGCATGTTCTGTAAAATTGTCTTTTTGTTTGGCTACATAACTTGCTTGCCGGCGCAGCCATTTGGCGATTTCTCTCCATTCATCGGGGCGATGCAAAATTATCGTTGCGACTGGGGTAAATTGCATAGTCTCTTATCCTTTCAAATCGCCTCTCTTAACCGTCTATGTATTTGACGATGGCATTTCTTGCATACGGGAATCACGGCGCAGCCATGTCGAGCCAGTGCTCCGGCCGGAAGCAAGCCTTAATAAAGGGCTTGTTCGGCTTTCAAGCGCAACGTTTCAGGACTCGTATTGCCCATAACCACACCGACATTGCACGTTTGCCAAGTGTGGTCCAGCACATATTGAGCAAAATCCTTCAGCCGCGCGTTCTCGGCTTCAAGTTGTTGGATGTGCATACCACAGCGATTTGCCGCATCAAGTAGTTCGTCCATAGTTGCCATAGTCTCCTATGTTTTCAGAGCCTTTTCAAGCTCCTTTTTCATAGGTTCATCGTCCATCAAAAGAACCGCTTCCGATATTATCTCTTTCAGCCGCACGTTCTCGGCCAACAGCTTATCACGCTCCGCAGTCAAGGCGTCAACGGTCTGCTGCGAGTAGCCTAAACCCGCCTCTTTTAGTTGCGAGTTCTCGGCTTCGAGTTTGTATATGTCGGATATTGCATGGGACAATATGGGATCCTTAATTAGCTCTAAAATTAGCTCTGACGGCCCCCACTTCATTGTCATTTGGCTTTCCATTGTCTATTCTCCTCAAAAAAAGTCATTGCGAGCAAGACTTCATACCTTCTCCGCACCATCTATCATAAACTCTTGAAAATCTTTATCTTCATCAAGCCAAGTTTCAGCACCACAACTCCAGCACCTGAACCCGTCCACGTCAAGTTTTGACAAATCAACTTCCGGCTCTCGGCTCATATAAATCCAGTTCGTTCTTTTGCATTCTGGGCATTCATACTTAAACCAAACTTCATATTCTTTTGTCATTAACCACACTTCATAACGTCTTCTTTTGTCATTACGTCATTTTCGCCGATAATTCACTGTGGCGATAGATTGATTGAAACGCATTCAATTGCGCCGAGACGGTCTCTATCTTAGCCCTTGTACCCTTATGCATCGCCTCGGCCTGAGCCAGCTTGAGCCTTGCTTGCCAGCAGACGCCCTTCGCCTTGTCCCGCAAGGTAGTAGTTGTTACCTTGCCGATAGGCACACCGTCGATTTCCTTGATCGATCCGTGCTCAATACCGAGCATGGCAAGGGCAAGGTCTCGGTCGTACTCCGCCTCGGCCAGGGCCAGGGCCGTCCCCGTCTCAGTCAGGCGTTTGAGCAACTCATCGAGCCAGCCGATTCGCTTTTCAATCTCCTCCTGAATTGTTACAATGTCCATGCAAATACCCCTTTATCGCCGCGCCTATGCTGCTGTATATTCAGTAGGGAATCGAGTCTTGCGGATCATCCTCGCCTGGTTCGCGCTTGGACGGAGTGGGAGGAGCAACAAAAGGCGTTTGGCCCGTCTCGATAAACTGAGCTATCTGCAACGCCCGCATATACGCTTGGTCGAGCGGCAATTTCAGGTATTCGAGGCAATAGCTCAGGCCCACTGCCCGGTTCTTTTGGGCGCGTTCGAGGGTATAGTCCGCCGGTGAGCGGCCAAATCGCCCGCCCGCCCCGCCCGAAAATGGGCGGCTTAGACTATATTCCAAGCGCCCCTGGTAAACCCTGGCCTTACACATTATCTGCATCGGCTTATGAAGCTCGGCCTCTGTTAAGAGTTGGCCCTTGCCCGGCCAGAAGGACGCAGCCAGCCCGTCGCATATCACTTTCTGGCACGGGCCGAAAGATGTCTGCTCAGCGCCCTGAATGGCTGTAATTGTGCCGGTAATGGCCGTCTTTACTTTCGGATCGGCAGCGTTAACTTGTACTTCGTGAATCGTCATCTTCGTCTTGCTCCTGAATTGCCCGAATTTGCTCCGGGCGTGGGTGATACTTGCATAGATGGTAATGCGACCACCGTTGAAATTGTTCCTGTTCTTTGGGCTTCAGTTCAGCTATAACTCGTAGATTAAGTTTCTGTTTCATAATTTACCCAACCTTTCTATGGCACACTTTACAAAGAGGAATCACAACAAAGTGTTCTAAAATTACAATAAGAACATTCCCCATATTCGCCCGTCTTGGCGCTCTTAAAGGCCCTCGGCTCAGCGGGCGGAAGGATCCCGTCAGCCCAAAAGTCGCGTAGAACCTGCAACTCCGTATCAAGTTGCTCGCACCAGTAGTAGTCCCAGGGCTGAACGTACTCGTCGATGCACAGGTCATCCTTTGAAATAAAGATAAGCCGCCCAAACTGCTTGTGCAACTCTCGGACGTAGTACATAACTTGCATCCAGTTGTGGTAGCAGATTTCTCGAATGTCCCGACCGCCCTTGATTTCTTTCGCCTTCCACCAAAAAGCCCGACTGTTTTGGCTCTTTACGTCGGCGACTTCATTGTCCCGAATCAGGTCGGCGAAGCCCTTAACGTCCTCACACTCAATAACCCGGTCGGGTGAGTTGCCGTCTATCCATTCCCCCGTATTAAGTATTTGCAACTTCACCCATTCCTCAAAGTGATTGCCGCATTTGAATACGCGGAGAGTCCGCTCATCAGGTGGATTGCTTTGCGGCTCATTCTTTCTCGCCCAATACTGCATCCGGTAGCATCGGCCAAAATTGCTTGGTTTATACTTTCCACTGCCTTCCCGCTCTGGGCGGACGAGCGCCTCGTCGATAAGCTGCTGTACGGTTTTAATCATAATCCTAACCTTCTGTCCTCTCGGTCCGCGTCCTCGGCGTTAATCTTCTCGGCCTTGCGGTATTCCTCAATAGTAATTAGTGGCTCGCCGCACTTGCGGCATACACGCGCATAACAGTGCCCGCAGATTAGCGGCTCATCCGTCTGCCATTCACAGGCCGGGCAAATAAATTCAAATTCGCTGTCGGACATTGTTACTCCTTCCCCTGAGCCATTAGAATTGTTCCAGGCAATTCCCATATCGAAATGTACAAATCCCCTCTGGCTTTACGCTCTTCTGCAATTTCCCCGGCCCGATCTCGTGATAAATACTGTTCCTTACACATTGCCCATCCTCCTAACCACTGCGCACCGGGCCGGTATGATACGACAATATACCAAGTTGGTCGAGGCGGAGGCCCAATGACAATATCTTCCACCTTAAACAATGTCTGTTCATCGGGCATTACTACGCTACCGCAAGTAATTATTTACTGCTCCAATTCGAGGTCCTCAGCCATCTTTGCCGGAAGAACCTCAGACTCAATGCGCTGTTTATACTCGTCGTCTTGCTTATCAACTTGTCGTCGCCTCTCAAAATCCCCCCGATACATCTTTGCGTGGGAACGGCTAATACTGCTTAGGAAGTCGAATAAATTACTCATTAACTACTCCTTCTTTTTTTCAAAAACCGGCGGCGGCAACGCTTGGCAAATCAAATAGTTTTAAGTACCAAACTGCGTTGGGCACGATATGGCGTCCACACTTCTGCGCCACACTTTCCGGCCCTTGCGGGCCAAAAGGGTTATCATACTTACACCGCCGCCGGAACTGATTATATTGACGGGGCGGACGGGAATCGAACCCGCAAAGCGGCAAAATCGCCGTACCGCTTTTTATCGACTCATTGCCAGGCATCAATCCGGGTACGGCAATACCAAGATTGCGTCGAATAAGTTCCGTGCGCACCTCGCACCTCGCCCCATTATTGCTTGTAAAAAGATAGCCGAGGCCCCCACTTAACGAATCAAGGATGCGAAATCGAAACTGGGCGAGAGCGCTCGGCTTATTGTTTGGGATTCTAAACTGTCCAGTTCTATTCATAAACGGCATCCTTAATGCTAATTAAATCTTACGTTACTTTTCGCCGATTTGCAAGCACTTTCTCAGCTGGGCCGCCGACTACGTTTCATAACTCTTTGACTTTTCAAGACTTACAGACGAAAATAATCTGCTCTCGGCGCACGGAAAAATAAAATGGACAAACTGGATGAGAATTATTTATGCGTCTTTCTTTTCAAGTAATGTAATTACCGCCGAATCCGGCTTGTGTAGTTTATACCAGCACAGTTGGCAAGGGTAGCGGTTCTTGGCGTTCTCTCCCGCATCTACGAAGCCATCCCGCCCGCAAGCGCACCGAAAGTCTTTCTTCTCAGGCATACTCGTCACGCATATATCGCAGCAAGCATCGGGCCAGTCCTTCATCGTCGTTATCGCGTCGCCGGGGATGTTAGTCATTGCGGGTACTCCTTTATTCATACTTCGCCCTCACGAGTTCGGGCAGGTGGGTCAGGCCGAACTCTTCCCCTCTATCCATATCTCGTTGCATCCGTTGTATAATGGCCAACGCACGCGGCTCTATATCTTCGGGCCGATTGTGTTCAAGCGTATGGCAACATTCACACAGCACTATTAAATCTTCGGGTTTTTCTGCCCACAGATTATCATAATTTAGGTGATGAACGTGAGTTTCTACCTCACTTCGACAAACTGAACATTTGTACTTGGCGCGCTTTAGAGCCGCACCTTTAACACTTTGCCAGTGCGCCGTTTTCAAATACTCTGTATATTCCCATTTATGCACGGCGATCTTCTCCTGTTACCCGAATAATCTCACCTTGTTTGAGACGGCTTGTAATGCGCTCATCGAAAGCCTTAGTCAATTCACTCGGCGGTTTGTTCCCGGTTATGAAAGTCGCCTTCCATTCTTCGCTGCGTTCATCTAAAATCACCAGCAAAGTACGTAAACTGAAATCCGATTCTTGCTTGCCTGGTGAAATAGCGACACTTACATCTTCGAGAATCAACTTGTCGCACTCAATATAAGGTTCAATCACTTCCCAAGTTGACCGTCCACTATCGGGCCGAAACGTATCTCGGATTATCAAACACAATTTCTCAAACGAAATCTTCTTGACCACAAAACCATCATAAATAAATGTTCGCCCCAGGGCCGCTAAAGCGTATGTTTTCCCAACACCAGTTTTGCCCCATAAGTACACTCCCTTATCTGCCGCACCGATGAGTTGCTTCCACAATCCCTCACTAATCTGCTCAGGCAAAGCCGCCGTATATCGAGGCCGTACTATCTCAGAAATAAATGCTTCTTGTTGTTCCAACGGAAGTTTAGCAAAGAACTCCTTGCGGTGGCAAACATCGCAAGTCTTGTAGATTGAGACAATCTGCTTGCGCTTAATCCCACAGACAGGACAATCTTCACGCTCGTATTTCGATACTACCTGGTTCATTTTCGTAGTCGAAGCCAGTATTTGACCGAGTTTTTGTGGTTCGGCCATTATTTTTGCTCCAAACGGCTATAATTTTCTGCTTCCAATTCTTCACGGGCTTGAGGTCCCGATCCCGCCATACACCGTCGGCGGCGGAAGAATAATACTTGATAAATTCGGCGGCATCGACTTGGTAATGATTCTCCGCGCAATAAGCCTTAACTTCTTCAAGAGTCGGAGGCACAAAGGGCGAAGCCCGTTTTTTCTTTTTGTTCTCATTATTAGTCATTGTTCCATTGTTATTATTGTTGTTTGTGGTTAGTTGCTGGTTAGTTGCTGGTTGCTCGCTGGTTAGCCGTTGGTTAGTTGGTTGGTTAGTTACTTGGTTAGATTTATCATCGTAGTCTTGGTAAGTCTTGTAATTACAAATACTTATGAGGCTATAAATGTTGGTTGTCTGGATGGTTATTTCGCCGGTTGATTTTAGCCTATCGAGGCAAGTGCGTAAGGACTGGCGCGAGATACCCGTTTGCACTTTTAGGCTTGTTTGGCTTGTAACCAGTTGGCCTTGTTCTACGACGATTCCCTGCCATTTTTTCGGCTTGTGGTTCGCCCTACGGATTAGATGTTGAAACAAGTGTGCCATATTGGAAGTCGTGTACCATTCCCACTCCTCTATCTGCCGCCAGTTACAAACCCATCCGCCCGTCATATAGCATCCTTGCTAAAAAGCCCCCCAGGCCACGGCTGAGCACCACTACCAAGAGGTGAGAGGCCGGGCCGGGGGGATTGAGAACTTTATTAACTATGGTAGTAATGCTCATACCGCTCAAACTACAGCGCAGACAGGATGCCGTCAAGCAAAATTCTTTCTGGAAGTGGAAAAAATCGGGTACTAAGATTATGAATCTGTTCCCCGATTCGGAGGAGGATGATGTAATGAAAAGTCAAAAGAATCTCGACATAATTACATCGGCAAAGCCGGTCAGTGCCGCCGCACCGATAATGCCTACTATCCAGCACCAGACCCTAAGAACCCCATCCTGTTTGTTTAGACGAGACTGAATGGAACTCTCGCCGTTATCGACGAAGAGCCGCTTTTTGAGGTCTCGGATTTCAGTTAAAACCTCATCGAAGGCGGGCTTGCATATTTTCTCGTATAGTTCTTCGTGTTCCATTCTTTAACTTTTCCCATCTAATAAAGTTTAAGTCAAGCGCTATTTCTCCGCTCTTTCAAACGCAAGATTCGTCGCCTTTCGATAGTCGGCAAGCCATTTTCTTTGCAATTCCCTGGCCGCTCTTCGCGTTTTGAGATCGAACTGGGCTAAGAACTTATCCACGTCCTTATCGGCGAGACCGGCAAACGGGGCGTACTGGTTACGCGACCTTTCAATGGAAGTCCTTAATTCGCTGCGCTTCTTTTCCGGGTTGTCTTTAATATGTTCGGCCAAGTAGTTTGCCGCGTCGCTAATATCGCCCACCGTTACCTGCCGTGCCGCGTATTCGTAGGGCAGAATGGACGGGTACGAAGGCCGGCCTAGCAAGACCTTGCGAAGGTATTGGCTGATTTTGCCGCCCATGGGCGTCTTTTTGTTCTTGTCTTGAAAATCAAAAGACCTGTCCCGTAGGCGCTGATACTCAAAATACTTGTTATTACCGTTTATGAACCAGGCATCGGCCCGATTCATTAGGCCGGAAACATCTTTGAGCATTACCACTTCCCGCCGAGCCAGTTTCCTTGTGGCCGTTGCCGGATGTCCCGCAAATGACTCCGCCAGCCAACTGGCTGTGTTTCGTCCGGTACCTACGACTACGCCACCGATAGTTGTTCCTATTCCATAGCCTAAATCACCAATAATGCCAATGCCCGTACCGTCTAAAATATCGTTGCCTACCGCCAGTGTCAAGTCTTTTGCGTTGCGCTTTTCCTCTCTGGTTATCATTTGCATAGTGATAGAGTTATCCCCGCCCCGAACAAGGTCTCTGAGCAGATTCCATAGCTCGCCGATCAGGGCACTGCGTATTAAAAACTGCAATAGCGGGGCCAACGTGCCCTTCAGAGCCTGTAAAATCGCTTCTCGCCAGACTAAACGGGTCTGGTTCACGGCGTAATACTTGAACTTGGTAGCTACGCGAAACACCGGATTGCCGTAAGGAATCGGCCTGGTCGCCAGAGTCATTGGGAATTGGGTGTCGGTAACAAGCCTATAGGCAAACTGCTGAACTTCGTCAAGAGTAGGCGCTCTGCCGCGCACAAACTCGTTCAACTGCTCGTCTGTAATGGGATTTACGAGCGTTCTATTCTTCAATAAGTCCGTCAAGTACGCTTCCGGTCTAACGGATAATAGCTTCAAGTGGACGAGTATCTTGTCTAATGTACTGCCTTTGCGCAGTGCGGCAAGTCGCTGGACGTTGGTCTTGAACCGGACAATACCGCTAATGCCCGCCGTTTTCTGACTCCAATGCTCCGCGCCCAAAAACGGAATCATTCCTTTGGGCAAGTCTTTACCGCCCAATAATTCGCCGAGTTCTTTCGCGTGCGACATTGCGCCCGACTGGCGGACTATTTCTGAAATCCGCTTGCCTTCCTTTGTAATTTCAAGAGCGTGTAAAAAGGAGCGCAGACTGTCGCTTGGCGAGACCATAAAGGTATTTCCAAATCCCTGAAAGCCGTTGCGTATGGCGGAGATGGTTGCGCCGCTCAGTTTTAGCCGCGTTAGTCCGTTGCTTAGGTAATCGAGGGCCATTTCCACGCCGCTTGGAATAGCGTTGGACTGGCCAAAAGTCGTACTTATCCAATTTTCGACGGACTTTGCATCGCCGGAGCCGTACTTAGTCTTTATAGCGCCCAGTAGCGGCCAGACTCTATCAAAGTTGAACGGCCCTTGATGCTCCGCCGCCGCAATTTCCTGCTCACTACCGAATAGTACGCCGGAGGTTGGCGGCTGGCCTTCGTAAAGAACGCCCCACTCCTGGGCGGCGGCTATCATCTTGGCGTTTGTGCCAAGTATCTTGGGCAGAATAATATCAGGATCGAACTCGACCATATAATCAGGCAGTAATACCCTTGTACTTTCGAGGTTGCCGTCAACGCCCCTCAGTGCTCCATTCACGTGGGACATTTCCCGATGCTTTATCATTTTATCGAGGGCGTCTTGAGTGTCTTTGGCCGAACCCATTCCGACCATATCTTCCGCCGCTTTCGCCACCTGGGGATGGCCCAGCCCCTTTTGGCGCGCCCAATACAGGATGTGCCTACCCTTCTGGTTGGGTATTTGGCCCATCCACCTACTTGTTCTGGTAAGCGTTTTGTAAGTGCCGCCCACTTTACGTTTGATACCGGCCTTGTTTGCAACGTCTATATCCTCGTCGTAAATAAGTCGGACGGCGTCCGAGATTCGCATAACCTTTTCGGGCACTTTGGAGCGGGAAATCCGACCTTGTGCCTCTTTTACGAGGAGAATCTTCTGAGCTTTAGTCAGCTTTTTAAGACCGGCGTCCTTATTGATTCTGCGAAGCTGCGTAGCCTCTCTGGTATCGGCGTTCCTGGCTATACTCCTTATGCTTCGGGCAAGCTGCTCGCCTTCCGGTATCTTGTACTGTTTCTCGACGTAATCCGCCGCGCCGTATATTGCGTACCGAACCGCGCCCGGCAGTCCTTTGGCAACGTCTTTCACTCTTGTAAGTGAATCCAGCACCTCCTCAACTTGGGGCGGGATTATGACCATACCCTTATTGTGATTATAGGGCAATTCAGGATTATCGGCCTGGTTTTTAAGGTCTTGCTCCGATTCGCTATTGGTTATGACGGTCTTTTCGTCCGGTGTTATCTCCTTCCCCTCTGGCGCAGGGGCGGGCTTAACTTGCTCTACTGAAAATTGCGTCCGGCCTGCTGATGACGTGATTTTTTTCTCTAAGGCTTTCCGCGCGGCTTCGCGCGACGAATAGGTAGTTTTCCCGACTTGATTTCCGCGACTATTGAGGATTTGCCATACTTCTACCTTCCCCGCAGTTTTATCCCCTGGGAACGGGGCGGGCTTCGGCGAATATATCAATCCCTCTTTTTCCCCAAGCGTTTGAACTACTGCCTGCGTCATTTCAGGCGTCAAGGGTATTACATCTATGATTTTATCGGCAGAAATCGCCTTTGATTTGTATGCTTTTCCACGCCCCATTTGTATTTGAGCATTGACATCTTGTTCTAATTGCACTCCGGTCGAATTGATTCTAACAATACTGGTATTTTCACCCACATCATATTCCATCTTTGCTGCCCAACGAACAGCATCGTCATAGTTTTCAAAGGTATAAATCGTGCCAGGCTGTACCAATTTCTTTCCAAATTGGCCCTTGTAGGTTGCTTTTTGTTTTCCCGCTATGATGCCTTCCTGTTGAATATCTTTGACCCTTGAAGTTAGAGTAACGTGATACAACACCTTCTTCGCAGCTTTATCCCCTGGGGACGGAGCGGGCTTCTGTATAAGAGATTGCCCACCTATTTTTTTCTTGACGTTTTCGTGGATTTGTTCGGCGAGAAGTGCAGTCTCTTCCAGCGCTTTAATTTTGCCTTGCTGCGTTAAAGCAGATAATGGCCCTATTATACCCTCAGCATCCACACCTTCTTGCTCTGCCAAATGCCGGAATAATGCCGTTGCAAGTTTCTTTTTGGTTTCGTTTTCGTTTCCAAGGGCAGAGTCGATATTTTCTTGAGTCAGAATATCGGGCATACCTATTTCTATCCCGTAAGCCTCTCGTATGATTCTGCGGAGCGGATAGAATGTTAGCGTGTCGTCGGTTATATTTTTGTTTGCAAGAACATCCGAAACTGTTTTATACGCCTTTGATGTTATTCCTTCATCGGATGGTTCCACCTTCTTCGCAGCTTTATCCCCTGGGGACGGGGCGGGTCGGGCTACTGTCTCGCCCTGGGGGGTAGTTACGGTCGGGGCGGGCTTGGCAGTTGCTTTCAATGGCCAATCTGGGCGGCTCTTTGCGTGTTCGATAATCAATTCAGTAGCGTGTCTCGATTGTTTATCGCCGCCATAAAGTCCTGATGTGGCGTCCCTATATTCGCCAACGGCTTTATCTATGTCCTGAGTACGCAGATATTCGTCAATAGCGGCTCGGTTGCGCACGCCTTGCTGTTGTAACCAGTTGTTAAATGATTTGCTTTCTACGGGAATCTGAGGGGTTGTTGCCTGGCTAACGGTTGTAGGGCTTGGGCCTTTTTTGCCGCCCTTAATCCATTCTGATATGGCTTGATTATGCCGCCGTATCGCTTCCTGCTGTTCAGGGGCAAGTTTAATAGGAGTAGGCTTTACGGGTGTAGGGGGCGCAATCTTGGCCGTAACCCTACCCTGGCCCGGTTCCGGGGGAGTTCGAGGCTCCTGCGCAATCCTGGTGCGTTTTTTCGCTATGCCGGCGCGCTCCTGAGCCGTCGCCGGACTGATTCTGGCGGCCTCTGCGCCTGGGACGCCCTCTTGCCTCAACGTTTGGCCGATAGGCGGCGGCCCGGCCTTTTGGGTTTTCGCCGCTCCCCTGGAGTATCGCCCCTCTTGGATTTCCTGGGCTGCCGAGAGGTCCCCCTGGCTTATTCGGTCAAGCAGGTCTTCATAGGTAGGCAACGCCGCGCCTTGCTGTTGGATGGCGTTTAGTTTGTCGATGGCGTCCTGTTCGCCTTCGCTCGCCCGCTCCAAGAGTAGGTCGTATTGCATCCGCTCGTAGTTTGCCTGGTTTATCTCGCCGGCCAAGTCCTTCATCGTGCCTGGTTGCGGCTGTGCGACATCGGTTGCGGGGCCTGCCTTGCGTCGATAGTTCGCCAGCAACTTCGCGCCGGTGATAGAGGGGTCCATAATCCCGCCCAGCATCGTTCCCATAACGGCTGAATCAGCGAGACGCTTTGCCACGGCATCATAATCGACCGAACCATCGGCCTTTTGGGGCACATCGCCGCCCGCAACTATCTGCACAAGTTCTTGAGGCAACTCCTCAGCCAGACCTTCTTTTAGGGCGTTTGTGAGGGCGTGCCTGCCGAATTGCTTTGCCTTCTGCATCTTGGTAAGCGTGGCGGCGATTGCCCTATTCTTAAAATACTTGCCGCCCCCGCCCCCGGCTATTTCTATCCCGCCATTTATCATTCCAACGACTGCGCCGCGAATCCGGGCCTCTCGTTCACTTGCTCCTCTATCGAGGGCGGTTTGATACGCCGTATTTCCTTCTACCCCGTAAGAAACGAGAAAGCTGCCAAGCGCCGAAGGCAAGGTCGCCCCGCCCGTCATAGCAGCAGGGGCCATCGCCGCCAACATAAATGGGGCGGTTTCAACGGCACTGCCGAAGTATCTATCCACCAGGGTCTCTTCCAGGGCCGCATATTCGGGGGCCTTCTGCTGAACGTCCCAGAACATTCTCGCCCAATCGTCCGCCGACTTGCCGTATTTCCCGCCGCTTGCCGCCCGCGACACGTCTCCGGCAAGGTGGGCAAGTCCGCCCGCCAACTGGAGCTTGCCCCGCTCCCATCTTTTTCCCGTTTTCGTCCAGAATTTGCCCGTCTGCTTTTCGAGTTCCGCTTGATAGACTTCCATATCATAGCGGCCCTGAATTTCGTCAACCAATTCTCCAGTCCGCTCCTTCTGACGCTGAAGGGTGCGGGCGTCAATGGCATTTTTCTTCAATTCAGGGGGTAGATTAGCCTGATGCTCCATCCAGTTGATGTCGGCAAGGAATTGAGTCTGTCCGCTTCGTTTCGGCGGCGGTATGTCGAACCCGCTCGGATCAGCGAATAACTCCGGCTGGCTGTAGGCATAAGGTACTCCAAGCGGCTCCGCCGCCACTTCCCTTTTCTGCTCCTCAATAGCCTGGCGTTCTCCCGCCATCGCTTGAAGCATATTGGGGCGCGGTTGCAAATCCGAGACAAAGCCTTTTCTTTCACTGATAAGATCATCGAGAGATAATGGCGTCTCTTCCGACGACTCGGTGGGGGCTTGTTGATATTTGGCTATCAATTCATCGAGTGTTGCGGGCATTTTCCTACTTCAATAAATACGGTTGCAGGTCGGGTGAGGTCATCAACTTTTCCATAGGCACGCCAACTGAAATTGCCTGACGAATCTTAGCTTGAATGTGAGGCGGTAGGCCGGGGAACATTTGAAATAGGCCGGTTGCGGCGTCCGGGCCAGCAGCCCCCTGCCCGCCTCCTCCCGTAGCAGGTGCGTTTACGTCGCTCACACCCGCTCCTGTTGGCGGGCCGAATCTCTCATTTATCCACTCTTCAGTTTCATCCGCCAATTCGCCCGCCGTTACGCCAAGCTGGGATAAATTCAGGTTTGCCTGGTACGCCGCCGTGGCTGCGGGTATGTTCCGGCCACGCAGTTCATTAAATTTGGCCAATTTCTCCTCGTTAGTTCCCTGCCCGGTTTGCCTATGTACGGACGCAGGCACACCTGCTATCCAATCGGCATCTTGTGGCGTTTTCCCGCTCCTCTGCAATTGTTCTGAATAGGCAAGGGCGACCTCTCTGTCAATTTCACTTCGTACCGTTCCGGGAAATTCATAATTCAATTCCCGCATTTTTAGGTTGCGGGCCAATTCCTCAGCTTGTCTTGAGTTAATCTCTCCTACTCGCACTCTGCGAGCAACCTCTTTATCGATAAATCCCCATTGCTGCTGTATATTTGCGTACTTGCCTTTGAGTTTCATGTCATCTTCGGCAAATTTGGCGTATAGGGAATCGCGGAGAAAACTGGTTCTCCGGTCGTCCCAGCCCTCGGCTTTAGCACGGTCTAATAAGCCATTTTCTTTGTTAATCAAATCTTGCCGCTTTGACTCGTATTCTACTTCCCACTGCCGCTCAAGTTCCTCCAATAGGTCGTTGGACGGGTCGTCTAACCTGGTCTTTATCTTCTTGTAAATGTCCGCCTGGCGCGCCGCGTTGCCGTAAAGTTCGGTTATTACGGGGTCTTGGGCGGTCTTGCCATATTTGAACCGTCCGTAGTTTTGGGCGGAGCGAAGCGGTATGTAAGTACCCTCCGGGGTCATAATCATATCTTCACCCGGTTTCGGAGCAGACGTTAGAAACGTTCCCTCTTCCGGCACTTCCGTAGTTGTGCCAATTCCGTAAGGAATCTCTGGGGTGTAACGCATATCCGCGTCGCTTATCGCCGGTGTATTTGTAATGACCATTTTTGCCTCAGCTTATTGCAATTATTATGCCTCTACTTACCGTTACCGTGCGTCCATCCTGGGCGGTGAACGTGATAGTCTGGCCCACGCCATCGTCGGTGAAGTACCCGCCCTGCGATTCCACGCCGCCCTTTACCAACAGCCCGTCGCTGCCGTCCCTCGTATGGTGCGGAGCGGCGGAGATGTTACTTACTATGTTTATTTGGTTCGCCTGCTTGTTAAGCCAAACGGAAATGTAAGCAATACCTGAAATTGTTCCAGTCAAATAATGAATTACGCCAGCTGCTTCCACTTCCGACAAATACCCAACACCATAAATGGTATCGCCGGTCAGGTATCGAGTTACTACAAAAACAAGAGATGAAATTACCCCCTGTCCGGTAATGTTACCCGAAAAATATCTTTGAACTCCTGGCGAATAAGCGCTAACATAAGAAATGCCGGATATTGCCCCCGTAATATACATATCAGCTCTGGGCGAATCAGCACTAATGAAAGAAGTGCCCAATAATGTACCACTACAATATCGAGTTATTACCGGCGCAGCAGCAGATACGAAAGAAGCAGCAGAAACCGCTCCCGTCATATACTCATCGAGTCTCGGAGGAAACGCGCTAAGATAAGACACACCGGATATATTGCCTGTCGGATAATAAGTTACACCACTGCCGAAAACGGTAAATAATAAACAACTATCACTTAATATGATCCACGAAGACCCGTAATTCGTGCTTCTTATATTCTTGTGTTCGGTTATATTTACCGTTTCATTCCGCCAAGCTAATGGAGTTGCGCTGCTGGTTGACGTAGTTTCACAAATACAACCATACAAACTACCGCTATCTAAAACGGCAGAATTTCCAAAATTAAAAGATTGCCAGGCCTGACTGGTTACCCAACCGGAAGCATCTACCGTAATAGCGGCAATGGCCGTGCCGGTTGGCCCTGCGGAAGTGCAATTGTAGATGTTGAAATTCAGGGTGGATAAACCCGGTGTGCGGGTGCAAAGTAATTGCGCCGAGGCTAAAGAATAATGTCCTTGCGACCGGAACATTACGCCTATCCAACTGCTATTGTAAACAAATGCCGGGGCATCGTCTCCGGCGGTTAAAGATGCTATTATTGTCGGCATAATTAACTCAAAGTAGCCACAATAGACCCATCGCCGAACGTTACTATATCGTCGCTTGCCACCGTCTTAGCCGTTGCAACGGAGCCGAAGGCAAGGATATTCGCTGCGCTATTGGCCGCATCAGCCAAGAAGAAGTGAGTAATAGTGCCCCAAGCAGCAGTCGCAGACTGAAACGTAACTGCTACAGATAACGTAGCCGCGCCCGCCGCCGCGCTCGCCCAAGAAGCCGCGCTCGTTATCGCCCGTGCATAATTCCCGCCGGAAGGCTCGATAGTAGCAACGGCCAAAGTCGTACCCGTGTCGTCTTCCGATATTGCCGCAGTAGCCAATCCAATATAGATAGTCGGGGACGTATATGTAGCCTGGCCGAATACTACGTTCAAAACCGCATTTTCAAGATAATCGTTAAGTGAACCCATACAAAACTCTCCTTACGATGTTATTCCGCCTACTAACATCCTGTTAATAACCGCGTTACTCGTAACCGCCAGATGCACGAAAGAGCCGTCCGGCGAAGATATACTACTAAAAATGCCAGCCCCGCCCGATATTGTGCCCGTAGCCGAAATAGCCGCTACGTGAAGGGCGCTTACTATCGCCACCCCGCCGGATGCGTTCACGGACGTAAACGAACCCGCCCCGGCGCTGATTGCCCCCGCCGTTAAGGTACTGGCAATAGCCAAGCCGCCCGTAACGGATATTCCGGCAAAGGTCGGTATTGCCTGCTGGCCGAGCCGCTTATTCAGGCGCTGGATGGCCTGCCTAATAGCTATCGGGTCTTGTTCGTTTGGCAGCTTAGAGAGAGTCATTAAGCGCCCTCGTCAAGCCACTGCTCCGCGAGGTTTACGAAATCACTCATCGCAATATTCTGAGTTTGTCCCGTATTCGGATCGACGTAAGTAATCGGAGCACTACTGCCGGAAAATTGCGATAACTGATCCCAACCGCCCACATAAGTCATCATATCTAAAGAACCTTGTCCATAATTACCCCAATACAAATTGCCACTAATATCCATCCACAAGGCAGACTCACCTTGACTACTACCACCACCGCCGGAAGTACTACCACCACCGCCACCGCCGGAAGTACCGCTATCGCTACCAGCTGCTTCGGTTCCCGCTCCCCCACCATTTTCCCCCGCTGACGACGGGGGGGACGTAGGGTTTGAGTAGCCGCCCCCACTTGATTCTATCTGCTGCTCGTTAGCCTTATACTCGGATGCTATTGCGTCTGGTATTGTACCAAACGTAGGCATCATCGGATACCTCTGAGTAGCCTCGCCAAGTGCCTGCTGAGCCGAGGAATACATTTGCCCGCGCTGAAGTTCCGCCTCCTGAGCGGCCTTCATACTTATCTGGCCCGCCTTAGTAGTCGAGAATAGATTCCGAAGCGCACCGCCGCTACCGCCTACATAAGGCTGGATAAAGCTGCTGTAAAGATAACTCGGCTGTTGCTGAGCGTATTCGCCCCCAGGCTCATAGTATTGAGCAGCCTCTTCGTAAGGCTGTAAGCCAGCCTGGTATCTGCCCTGCTCTTCTTCTTGAGCGCCTGTAATGGCATCTACAAGGTCTGCATAGTAAACGCTCGTATCGCTACCTAACCACGAGGCTGTCATAATAAACTCCTTATTCTACTCTGCCCTTAACGGGCTTAACGTTAGCTACGAATTTTTCAAAACTCCACGTCTGATTCGACGCGATTGTCTGAGCCTTAATTGCTATGTAATTGCCTCTAACCTTAGTATTTATCTTCGTCTTGCGGCCCGTGCCCGTAAAAGCTACTGAATTGAAAGCCGTTGCCCCGTCCTTAATATCTTCAAGAACAGTCTCCGCGTCGTTACCGCGATAAAAATTCAACTGGCAGCCGTCGGTATCGTCAAATGCCCCGCCGGAAGCGCCGCCGGCAAGGGTAACGAACCCGCCGATCATCCTACCTTCAAGTTCAGGGTCTTGGTTCATAGGCATCGGGCCTAACGTAACGTAGGCGCTAATCGCCGCGTCCGTCGCACCGTCGTCATCGACTTTAGCAGTATCGTCGAAAGAGCGAATATACCCGTCCGCACACCCGAACAATAATTTCCGGTAAGCATCGTCGTCCGCGTTATAGAACATCATACTAATCGGGGCGCAGTTTGCCGGATAGGACTCAGGAAATATCCCGCCCGTGCGCAAGTCGAGCCAGTAAGCGGAATTGGTGTTGTCCACAACCTTAGTAATGCAGACTAAGATTCCGTGCCGAATACGGTCGTAGCCCATTGTAATTCTGTGCTGAGTAGGGTCGATAGTCTCGTCGTCTATCAGTTTGGGAATACTCTTAGCGGTAAGGTTTTCGACCGTGCCCCAATCCTCGCCGCCGGTGGAGAGTTTGTATATCCCGCCCGAACCGAACCAATAGATATTATCCTCAGCGTCCCAGCAGAAACTCTTAGGCCCAAAAATACCCGTTGATAGAGTTATCGGGTCAAGCGAGCCGCCTTCGGCGGGATCGCCCCGAATAACCCACATAGAATTAGCGCAACCAACAATAAGGAAATCGTCCTTGCGGGGAATCAAAGCCAGAATAATATCGCCTACCTTACCCACGTCGGCGTCATTGCCCGCAATGGGACTCTGAGAATCGGCGGAGACGTAATTCCAGTCGAAGGGATTGCCCTGCCTGCTCATATACCACTGGTGCGGGTCGTAAGGCGTACCCGCTAAGACCATCCGTCCCCGGTACAAACAGCCAAGCGTCGGCTTCGTGGGAAAAGTCCCGAAAGTCGCGCTCGCCCCGTAAACAGTCCAATCATAAAAGTGAGGAACGCTCGTAGCGGCCAGCGCAGAATTGAGTACAAACGATATTGCATTGCCGTCGTCGTCTGTGCCGGTTATCGTCTCTCCGTCCGTAAAGACCGCCGTATTCTGCGGGACTCCGTAAATCCGAGAGGTCGTAGCGCCTATATCCGTCGCGTAATCAACGACAATCGCCGCCCCGCTCGTTCCGCCGGTTAAAGCATTGCCAACATCGGGCGGATTCGCTCCTAACGCAGTTGTATAGCATCGAGTATTAACGAAGTCGATTATCTTCTGATTATCGCCATTGACTACGAAAACCTTCTGGTAAGCGCCAATAAGGTCAATAGGAAGGTTTATATCAATAGCGCCCCGCGAAACTGTAATTTCAGCCATCGTTCCCGCAGGCGATTCCAGATAGATACTGCTATTCGCTGCGGCGACGAGCTTCGCGCTTCTCTTGCGGTCGTCGGGATAATTGTTTGTAAAAGTATTCGAGCCGATAGTAGCAGCCCATAACTCGAAGAAATAGTCGATATTACTATTGGCCAGAAAAGTACCGCTTGAAGTAACGGCATAAACAGAGCCGCCGTAATCATAAGTGGAATTTCCCGCTATCCCCGCTAATAACTCTTCGCCTGCGCCTACCGATGAAGCAATCACAGTCGCTACATACTTAGTATTCCCCGCAAGTTGCACACCCGTAGCAAACGCAAAAGGTTGATAAGCCAAAGTCTGGCTCGTCGGCAGTCCACTAACATAAGCCGAATTAAAAGACGAGTCCAATAAAGCGTCCGGCAAGCCCGTTGATACTATCGCCGACCATAAATCAATTCGCAAATCGCCTTCGGCATTTGCGCTTCTTTGCAACTGAAACGCAAAAGACGAAATCATTGCCGGGAACAAGGGTGTGAAGGACATCCCATAATAGCCCCCAGACCCCCAGGTTGTCTGAGTTGCCGTGATTCCCGCTACCGTGCTGGTATATGATATGGCAGTAATTGTCATTTCAAGTTATCATTGTAATTTCCGTCATTGCCACGACGGGGAATCCCTGTGTCCCTATCTGTTCGGAGTATTTCTTATCCAGGCCGGGCCTCTGCCCGCCGCGTTTGCGTATCTCCATAACGTCGTAAGGGCGCACGTTGTTCAAGTGCCCGGAAGTGTAGAGCGGCTGCTTATCGACCGCCTCGCCCGTATTTAAGCCCAAAAATGGAAAAGGCAATTCGATATTCATAAGCAAAAATCCCTTGACAAAACGCAACGCTTATTAGACAATTTAATCCTATGCAAAAACGAACTTGTACTCATTGCCACACAATCAAATCATTGTCCGAATTTTATATTCAAAAAGACCGCCCATCAGGTTATAAAAGCTGGTGTAAACGATGCGCTAATGCTTCGGTGGCTACCTACAGGCAAACTGCGCAGGGCAAAAAAATTGTCTACGAAAACGTCCGCCGCTACAGTCATAGCAAAAAAGGCTTGGAAGCGGCGCACCGCTACAGACATAGCCAAAAAGGCTTGGAAACAGCGCGCCACTACTGGCACAAAAATTATACTCCCCAAATAGGACGCGCCCGAAATGCAGTTATGCGTGCTATAGCCACTCACAAAATACCTCCGGCTAAAACCTTACGATGTTTCGATTGCCACGCACAGGCAATGGACTACCATCATTGGCGCGGATATGATAAAATCAATCTTCTTAACGTCATTCCTCTTTGCCGCAAATGTCATCGAAACGCTGTCTAACTCATGCGCGCCAAAGAATGTACACGGTACAAAGAGCCACAGGAAAGAGGTTAATTATGCTTAGGTTACTTATGGGCAGGGGCCCAATTTCCGCCATATTCATCGAGCTGTTCGCGGTTAGGGGGAATCCGTTAGTCGCGGTAGCCGTAGTATCGAAGGTTACATAGACGCTGCTGCCCGCTTTTGTTTTAATCCAACATTCCTTACACGGCTGGCTTGAAACGTAAGCGGCGGCGTCAGTGGAGATAACCACTACCCCCCACTGTTTAGAAACGGTATCCCTGGTCGTATTCCAATATTTGTGTTCGTCCGCCACGGTACCCTCCTTAACTCACCAAGCCGGTGAAAATGGGCGCAGTGCCAATACCAGTATTCCAGACCAGGCGCACCGAATTGGCCGCTACGCTGTTAATGGACATTATCAGACAGTTTGGCGCAAAGACGTAAGTGCCCGCATCCGCGCCGACGGTCAGCGCAGTAAAGGCCGTCAGACTGCATATACCCAGCACAACACCGTTCTCAGTCTGATAAATGACCTTCAACGCGGAACTCGCGGCGTAGCCCGGAATCATTCCGCCCATTTCCTCTGCTAAATTACCTTTCGACATTTGAAAACTCCTTAGAAGTCAACCATATTCACTTCATTTAACCTGTATTCGCGAGTTATATCAATTACCCCGCCCATATTCTCGTCGTTGTTATAGCCTAAATTATGCGCCCTCCGCTCGTTGTCCTTCATTACCGCCTGCATAAGCAGGCCACTGGCCTTCTTCTCGTGAACGGACTGGTCAGGCGCAAGCTCGTCCAATTCGGCTTCGGCCTGAGCGATTGCCAATTCTTTCAAAGCCTCCGAAACGTCCGGGCCGCCGATGTGCAAATCACTGTCGTTCACCATCTTTGCGGGCCAAATCTCAGGAGAATAGTAAAGGGTATAAGCGGCATCAGGAGTAGGAAAGAACGTAACTATCCATTTCTGACCCGTTTCGGACGCGTGCTCGCCTGCAACAAGAGCAAAATAAGTCGGATAACCCGTAGTATCGGTAACGGCGCGAAACTCCTCTATCTGCTCATACATTCGCTCCCGCAGGGGCGGGTAGGCGTCGGCGGACGAGTACCTGAACGTGCTCTTTATCCGTACAAAGTCGGCGGGCAACTCATATTGCCACGTGCCGGACACCGTCGAAATCTGGCGGGTAGGCGTTAAGAAAGTCCAATTATGGCTAAGAAGAAGTCTTCGGTACGCCGCGTTTACCATATCCTTAGCGTCGGTAAGGTCCGTACCGGATACGCCGGACGAGCCATACGTGCCGGCGTACTTTGAAACGGCGTTGTAAAGCTCCGAAAATGAAAGTTGCAAACTTGGCATTTTTCTCTCCGCGTTTTAATAAGACGCAAGTAGCAGTGCGCACCACTACTTGCGCTTTGAAAAAGGGGAAACGATGAAGTCGTATATCCCTCCGCTTTTCAGCGGCCCAAAATCCCTTTTCCGATCCTCTCTACCGTAAGTAATTTTCTACGATTACTCTTTTGTTCTCATACCAAGCCAAACAAGCGTTACAATGTCCACACAGCTGCTTATTCCGCAAATACCAATTATGTGTTGATTTTCTACGGCACTCGTAACAGTGGCCGTGTAATCCGGCTTTCCTATTGGGCCGTTTCGGAAATGAAGTAATGGGTTGCTTTTTATGACACTTGGAGCAAATCTTTGTCTCAGGCATAACCCAGAATCCCTTTGCCTATGCGCTCCACAATATTAGGTCTAAAATACGGATTCTCAAAATCAAAGTCTTGCAAGTCTTTGATTTTTTCTATCGCTTGCTTAATACTCTCCACACTTCCGTCGGCTTGGATAACGCTTTTGGCTCTCATTCTGCCTTTTTGTCTATCCCCAACATTTATAGCGGGAATGTGAAGAGAAGCACTTTCTATGATTCCACTGCTGCTGTTGCCGATAATGAAATCCGCGTCTCTGAGTATGTTAATATATTGCATACGCGGTAGATTGTCAAGAGGAATAATTCCATTTTCTTTAAGAATCCGATTTATTTTTCTGCCGTCTGCATCTTTATTCGACCCAAAAGCTGCTGTTCGATAAGGTTTAACAGCATCAAGAATAGCCCGCAATTCGCTTTCCCAGTCGCCTTTGTGCGAATGATAAATCAACACAACCAGAGCCGGATAGTGTTGGCCATTGCCGTCGGGCGGGAATACACAACCCAAAGACCCGTATTCCTCCACGTCGTAATGCTCGGCGGCCAAAGACCTTATGGCCGCTCGGTATCCGTTGTCCAGCGAGCCTAAAGTCGTATCGCTGCCCTCGATATGAGAAATAGGTATGCCAAGAGTATAAGCACAACAAGCCACACTAAGTATTTCATAACGGTCGCCCAGAACGATAACTTTTTCATAAGCGCCTTCTTTCAATATCTGTGGCAGTTTCATACAAACCAGTCCCATAGAGGCGCAGACCCCTTCAGGACTATCGGAATCCGTGAAACATTCCACAACCCTTAGACTTGCCCCCCGGAAGCATCGAGAAGGCCACCCAGAGGCCGTAGAAGCTCCGAAAAGCTGAATTAGGGTGTTCGTATCCCCCCCGCCGCAATTATGGTCTTGCAACCATTCCAAAAGCGGCTCTAAGAGTCCGTAGTCGGAACGACTACCTGCCACTAAAGTGATTTTCGCCATTCGGCATACTCCTCATCTTCAAGTCTCGTGCACCCCAGTTGTTTCCGCCAGAGTAATCCCATCTCCCCTGGCTCGATTTTCTTAATACCGTCGCCCATAGCCTTTTCGACGTTTCTGATACGATAGACCATATCGGCAAATTCCATCGGCTCAAGGGCGCAGCAGGCGTCCGGGCCGTCGGTGCTACGAGATATTGTCAAGTGTTTTTCGATAATCATCGCGCCCATGGCAACCGCCGCTATGGGCACTTCCCAGCCTATCGTATGATCGGAAAGGCCGTCATAGTTCGTTATCGCCCTTAAATTCACCTGCTCAAACGGGCAGGGATAGACAGAGGTGCAAAGCAAGGTTAGGCACTTGGCTGGAACGCCAATAAGCCCCGCCAAGCCCGACGAGACGTATATGACGTCAAAATGGTCATCCGCATATTGCAGCATATCCCAATTCTCGTTGCAGACGGATGGTATCTTCACGGCTTTACAACCCAATAGTTTGCACTGTTTTAGACTCTCCATATCAAAAGCAGATAAGAGAAATTCAATACCATTACACTTGGCCGTGTACTTTCTGAGATATTCAAACTGCCCCACGTCCAACCGGCACGCGGGCAAACGGCCGCCGACCTTATTCGCGGTCTCCTCGCTGTAAAGCTGGAACTTCACGCAGTCCGCACCGGAGAAAGACGCGGCAAAAATTAACTGCGCAGCCGCACTAGTGCTGCCATTCGCTTCGAGACCCGCTTCGGCTATTATGTACGCGCTCATAGTTTGGAAAAGAACCCTTCTTAATCTTCCGGCGGTCAATCTCAATTTTCGCGCCTGACGCTACGGGGGGACGAAATTTCGTGTTTTTAAGCGCTACTCGCAAACTATCTATCAATTCTTTATTACTCATAACAGTAAAATCCTATCATCTCACCGTCCGCTCTTTTTGCACCGTCGAAAGCAAAACCTACCTTCTTATATAAACTCAGAGCCAACTCGTTCTTGGGGTCAACGTGCAGGCGCACGCGAGCCAGATTCCGTTCCTTGCCCGCCTGCAATAAGAACCGGCACGTCAACTCGCCATAACCCCGTCCCCGACATTCGGGGTGGACGAGAAGACCCAGGCATTTATCGGGCCAATTCTCGTCCCATCCGCGAATCCACCCGTAGGCAATTACCGGATGCCCGTAGCCCAAAAGGATATAGTGCACGTCGCACGTACCCTGCCGGTAAACCGGCGGGTTCTTCAAGAACCGTTCATTTTGCGCTTGACTGAAAAACGCCTTTAGCCTGGCCTTCGTCGGCCTTACTATTCCCCGCATCATAACAGTTCCCTCCGCATAGCCTATACTTATTCCACCGGCCAGCCGCTAAATCGGCTCGTATTTCCCTTAACTCCGGGCCGAAATCCCAGATATTCTTGAGACTGCTCTTGGCCAAATCACCGACCACCATCTCGTTATCATAGTCCGCACAGCAGGCAACTACCGTCCCGTCCCAGTTGATAGACATTTTATCAAAGATTTCAGGACAGTTTTCCGCCATCGAGCAAGGGTCGAATCCAATTTTCTTTGTTCGGCTAATTTCAACTTTGTCGGCGATTTTTTCAGCAAAATGCCGAAACTCCGCCACTTCATTTGCTGTACTTTCATCGGTTATCGTACTCCCTATCTGTATGAACGGCATCCTGAACGCTCCCCTTTTTTTGTATATTTCACCGACAGTCTCAAACAACTTCTCGAAATTATCCTCTCCTCGCCACTTTTTGTACTGCTCAGCAGTAACACCCTGAAAGGAAAACTTGATAGTCGATGGGCCGTATCTCAAGTGGATTATCCGGTCAATGGCCTCGTCGTCGATTAGCGTCCCGTTGGTATTTATCCAGACGGGCACGTTCACTTGCCGCGCCAGTTTACAGAAGGCCAGGCACTGCGGATGTATGAATGGCTCCCCCCACCGAACAAACCGCAAAGCCGCACCGTACTTGGCAGCCTCCTTGAGAATCAACCCAAACAAATTGGCGGACATCAATCCTTTCGGCCTCTTGACTATGCCCTGCCCAGTCGGGCACATAGCACAATGAAGATTACACTGATTAGTCAATTCAATATCTATCAGGCGAGGGAAGTCTATTGGATTCGCCAGCTTGTCCGCCATTGTGCCGGAATTGCACTTGCGATAAATGCCGGCAAAACTGCTTAACTTGCCAGCCTCTTTAGCAATCTTTTGCATATTTCCCACCTCGAAAGTCTATGTTTGCCCGCCGCCCGGAATCGGGCCTCGGCAACGTCCCAATCCCATTTGGTATCAATGTCAATATCATCGTGCTCATCACAGATATAGGCGTAAACGTTCGTTTTCCAATAGTCTTTGCGGTTCACCCAGACATCCCACTTGGCAAGGTAGATGTACCCGTTTATCCGGTACGCGGGCGGTAAGTCCTGCCTGTTCTTGTCCTTAAACTGCTTAGGATACCAACCCTTCAAACATAAATCATTCGGCAGCTCCTTGACTACTATCGTCGGGTCTTTATACTTGTGAACCCCGACAACCATATCGGCGTTTCTATCTTTCCAATTCTCAAACGGCGGCTGGCCCTGAATCATTCTCGCCGCACCCTGTATCTGTGCGGGTCTTAGCCCAGGACTCGTAGCCTGAATCAACTGAACGTAATCATACTTTTCGCCGAGCCTAAGCAGTGAATTCACCATAACGTCCGCCACCAGCGACGTGTCCGAAGCCAATTCAGCAGGTCGCGGCTGAACGTCCGCGCCGCACTTAGCGGCCACGGCCAGTATCTTATCGGAATCACTGTTGACTATTATCCGGTCGAATACGCCGCTATCTTTTGCGGCCTCGATAGACCACTGAATTAGCGGCTTGCCGCAAAAGTCCTTAACGTTCTTGTTCGGGATTCCCTTGCTGCCGCCCCTGGCCGGTATCACCGCCAGAAAACTCTTGCCCCCGCGCATTTTGCTCTCCCTCTTGCAACCATCCCTTAATTCCTACTTCCGTTAGGCCCAGTCTCGGCTTAATAATCGCGTGCGACTCCGTGTCAGACCCGCAAATAAACGTTATTTTCACACCGGCCCGCGCCATTCGCTCCGAAAGGTCTATATCGTTCACCGCGTTCCGCCTTTTGCGCCAGCAATGAAGATTCGTCTCAAAGTATCTCAGATAACCGCGATACAGCCACGACTGAACTGCGCCAACGGCTTGCCCGCAATGAACGTCCGGTATTGGCTGTCGGCCATTTAAGTCAATGGGAAACGATACGAACTCATAATCATATTTAGTCGCCGCTTCCAGCGCCCATTCAAGATGTCTCGGATGCCAGACATCGTCGTCGTCAATTCGGGCTATCCAATCCCCCCGCAACCTGGATAGCCCGTAGTTTATCGCCCTACACGGCCCGGAAAGCCATTGATAAAACGGATGGTCGGGGTAGTGACGAACCTTTTCGATCCAATACCATTTAATCCTACCGTCGCCGATATTAGACGCCGGATACGGTGGCGCGCCGTCGCCCACAATTATCAATTCCCAATTCTTATGAGTCTGCGCAAGAACGGAATCTATCGCCTCAGTCGCGTTCCGTCCTATCGTGGGCATTATAATAGAGACAAGCGGAGTCGCCTTAAAATGTTTCGGTGCGTTCTCCGGGTAGTATTGATATTCATAATGCCTGCGGGCAAGGCGCAGGCGCACCTTGTCCGCAACACTGTACCAACAAAAGAGGAACGCAGTGATTAGTCGGTCAAGAATTACAAGATGCCATTTTCTATGTGGTCTCAAAGCAGTTTTTTAACCTCGCCAACTCTCTTGTTTCCATGCACTTTAATTGCTCCAGGCATAAGGCAACAATTTTAATAAGGTCTTCTTTATCAAATTCCTCGATAGGAACGCCCCTGTAATAAATTTGCATCGGCAACCTGTTCGGGGGCGGCCATGTGGCGTCCGCCAAGCATTGTTTCGCAGTTTCTTTACACGTCATTGTCCGGCCATTTTCTATGTGGTCTCAAAGCAGTTTTTTAACCTCGCCAACTCTCTTGTTTCCATCGCTTTTCGTCGCTCATCCACCTGTTCGGGGGCGGCCATGAACGACCAGTAATCGAGAGCCATATTCGTCGCCGCCCGAAATTCGGCGTCGTAAGCGGCTAAACGAGAATCACTTTGTTTCGGTTTGCGGCGCATGCTTCACTACCTCTCTATTCTTTCTCTTACCTCTGGTCTCTGTTTATATATGCAGTTTTCTTCACTTATACATTCCTTACACCGAGAGTGATACCCATACTTTCCACTCTTTTGCTTAGAAAACTTTTGTAAAGGTAAATTTCTGTAACATCCCTTACATATCTTAGTCTTTGGAATTGTCTTTATCATCGGGCGAATGGCGCACCACATTTCTATATCTGTTCGGTTTCCAAAATGGAAAGTCTTTGAACCAGCCCCGCTTCTCGAATTCGGTCTCCGGCTCGAAGGTGTGGCCCTTGTAATAGTCCCTAAGATTGTCCGTATTGAAAATCTTGTACTTACCCTTAATACATCTCGGCGAAACACCGATAATCCTATCCAAGTTACCCGCCGATATATCGTCGTAGTCCTGTTTATCGTTGGCCACCATCGGCATAGGCAGGCAGGCGGAGCATAAGGGGCAAATAGTTCCTCGCTGAAAGTACCAATCACTTTCCTCTTCCCGCCACCAGCCCGGCTTAACGGGTATGCCAATACTCTCTTTCAGCAGCCACGCTATCGCCGAGGCTATCTCGCAGAAAAAGGCGCCAAGCGGAGTAACGGCGGCAGACCATCTAAGGTTCACCCAGCAATTGTCTATCACCCGCCACATCAATTCCTTATCTTCAAAAACCTCATTAGGCGCTATCAACACCGGCTGATGCCAGCAGTCCTGGCCGTCTTTGTGATCATTGTAGGCCACCAATTCAGGATAGAAAGTCTCATCAATTATCTCTTTGTATTTGTCGTAGTTCGCTCCACTGCACCATAGTTCCCTGCGGGCCTTTACTGGCCGATACTTGCGCAGCAATTCGCACAATTCGGGAAATTGCGGATGCAGTAACGAATTGCCCCCGAAGAAGCCGACGCTCCCTGGATGGCCTTGCAAGGAAACAAGCGCTTGCTCACAATAGTCCAGCGTCATTTGGTAATGATTACCCTGATGGCCGATAAGCTGTGAGCAGTGGCAACAATCGTGCTCGCAGACGTTATTCACAATGATTTGAATACACGACGCTTCGATGGGCATTCTCATCTTACATCAAACCTTTCCGGTAAATTCTGAGGCAACGTAATGTTCTCCATTCGATAAGTGGAAAGCAGCCAAAAGCCAAAAATTGCCTTCCGTATCCATGGCCACCAATAACGGATCACCGCGTAACTCCACTCTAGCTTCCGCCCAATCTGCTTCTTGAACTACGGCAACAAACGGATACTTCTTCCGTTCAAGCGTCAAAAGCGTTTCCTGAACAATCTCTGGTATAATTGTTTTAAGGCACAATCTAATGGTCCACGATGGGCCATTAGTTCCGCCGTACTTAGATACCTGAGTTTTATTACTTATGGACAACTCTAACATCTCGCGTATTTCATTAGGCCACGTTTTCACGTTATTCGCAAACCGAACGTCATAGTCTTTTGCCGCCGTATCATAATAAAGCGTTCCACAATGAGGGCAATCCCTAAGACGTCTGGTGTACGACCTTATTCCTAGCTCAAAAACGTTGAAACGGGCCATGTCATAGTCCCATTGGTGCACCGCGTAATGAGGGAGTTGCAACTCCGGAAATCCCCTTAAAGCCAACCCGAACGTAACGGGACGATACAATTTATGCAGGCGCAAAAACCGGACGTCAATTCGAGCAACGTTTTTTGTTTTTTTGAGCCGTTCCACAACTGCCGCCGTCGTCATCATTTTCATTTTTCACCTCACGTCAAACCTTTCCGGGCTGGTTAATTCGTTCTTAGTGTCCCTGCGGCGCAGCTTGGCGACCCAAGCCTGCAAATACCAGATGTGCCCCGTATCCGAACCGAACGCTCCCGCCCGCTCCAATAACTCTCCACCGGCGTACTTCGCCAACGTCTCATCGAATTCTCTCTTATCCATCTCGAAATACTCGAGAAAATTATTAAGATGTTCGTTATCGAATTCCCCATCGTATGCCTCAATCAATTCCAAACCTTCACTCCGCGATTTCCATCCTTCGCGGATGGCTATCGAAATATCGGAAGTACACCGCCCAAAACCAAATTTGAGCAGCATTAAATAAGTATGCAACCCCTGTAGCCAGTCTGAAATTTGCGACCAACAACTAAACGTACCCACGCTGCGCACGGGTTTCGTTCTCATTCCCTTCGCTATTGCAAAATCAGCGTGCTTCGTCGGACTCCAATTCTCGAACCGACTGTATTGAGTAAAGAATATCTTCTCTAACTCGTTGTCCGGCGGGATTTCCCAGTCGAGCTTGTGCTGCCAGTAGAATTCCGTTAGGTACTTTTTATCGACTGGATGTTTCCACCTGTCTTTTTCTCCACTCGAACCGCCGTATTCCTGCTCGCCCTCTTCACCGTAAATAATGAATGGAATCTTCATCTTCCAAGCCTGATTGATTACCACGGCGGATACGGCAGTCTCCCAGGGATGCTTAGGACGGCCCTGTTCGATAAAGTATTTCTTCGCCAGAGACCTGTACTTGTCCTCTTTAAGGTTTATTTCCATCTTCTCGAAACCTGGACAAGTATTCTTCCTGTTCCATTCTCCGATCTCCGTTTCAAGGTGAGGCAGAACGGTTACTAAGAGCGGGGTCATCCCGAACTCGTCCCGCATCTTATAGGCTACGTAAATGCTGTCCTTACCGCCCGACCAGGGCACTATACAGTCCGGCTCGCCCTTTCGCCGGTACTTATCGCAGAGCGTTGCAAAGTAATTCTCCCGCTCAAGCCAGTTGATTGCCTTCTTCTCCTCAGACCATGCGCAGGCGTTACATACGCCCTTCTCGTTAAAGGTTATGCGCGGGCGGGTGCTCGGCGTCCAGCATTTACTACACCATCGTATATCTTCCGGCTCCATTCGTCATACTCCACCCTGTACAAGAAGCAACCTATCCGGTATTACCGGCGGGCCTTTTTTGATTATGTACTCGTCGGGATAGCGCCTCGCTAATGCAATGCCGCACCAGGGGCACTTTATCATCTCCGCGTTGCCAGCCTCCATTGTCGCCGACGACGCTACTGAGATAACGCCGCTGCCACTTTCAATTGCGCCCGGAGGCGAAAAGCTCGTGTTCTTGCAGCATTCGCACTGCCATTGCATAATGAACCGCCAGACGTTTGGGATATAGTAGGCACCATCCAGTTTAGGCGGCGGCCAGGCGAAGGGCACTTTCAATTTGCCCAACGGTATCATCGAAATTGCCTTAGCCGCCCTTTTACAGGCGTGGCCGTCTATTGTGCCATAGAAATCCTGCTCCAACTTTCTAATCGCCTTATCATTTGCATTGGAACGGTAGAGTTGGACGGTTCTCACCGCGTCGATTATCTCGTCGATAGTCTCCAACTCAGGCGAGACCTTAGGGAATTGATAGCCCTTGACCTGGTTTATCTCGCCGCAATAGCTGAACGCCGGTATTCCGCACAGATGAGCCTCGATAGCCATTGTACTGCCCGCGTGAATTAGTACGTCCGTATTCCACAAGGCATTCTCAGTAATACTAGGCGGGGCAAGGCGGCAATACTTGCCCACCGCGTCCTGATAGGCCCTCGGAATCTCACCCACCTTAGGACGAATAAAAGTTGCCCAACCTTCTTTTTCCAAGACCTTACCGACCTCGCGGATCATCTTAATCCATTTAGTCCGCCCCTCGTTGTGCCGGTCGAAAGCATCTGAGTGGATGGGACTGCCTGGGTCGGCTTCGGGTACGTTATAGTTCCTGCTGCGGTCCGCGTGCCCCCAGCCGGGCGCAAAGAGCAGTATCTTTCTATTCGGCGACGGCTGAGGATACTTATTGTAAAAGTACGGGTCAAACGGCAGTGCGCCCGCCACGAACAGTTTCTCTTTCGGGGTGTGCCCGTGCTCGGCGACAAGATTCGCGAAGTCTTTAGACCAGACTATTTCAAGGTCGCAGTAGTAAGGCCACGTGCCCATTACCGTCTTTCGTTCGGATTCCTCCATTAAGTCCCAGGCTTCGCGCGCCGTGCCGCCCTCGCAGCGCTTGACGACAACCTTAATGCCCCAAGCACGAATCGTCTCGATAAAATCGACGGTATATTCGCATCGCGGCTCCGGCAAAACGACCAGATCCGGCTTGTAAATCAGAATATGCTCCCGGTTCTTGGGCAGGAAGTCGGTTACGTTCACCTCATAGCCTAAATCGCGCAACTCCTCACCAAGATACTCATCCGTCGATTTATCGCGCGAGGGTAAATTGGTTAAAATAGAGATTTTTTGTAGCATTATCAAGTTCCCCTTTCAAATAATTAGTAATTACCCCGCTGTTTCGGCTTTTTAGAATTATCTTTTCGCCAAAGTGCATATCGCGCCCAGCTTCTCTTTCGTATCTCTTCTCAATGCTTTTCTCGATACCGCTTCCGCCATTCGGCATTTTTCTCCGGATGCTCTTCCTGATACCGCCTGATTAGCATTTATTCCCCTTTCGATTATTTTCTCGTTCTTCTTGTGGAACGCAAAGATGAAAAGAACCGAATATCCCCTTGTTCACCTGAACGATTTTGCCACAGTTTGCACACCGGTCAAACACCTTACCCCCACTTATTATGATTTTACCCGGCGGCCATTTTTCATCATCTATCATCATTATTCCCCTTTCACGTAAAAACATCTTTACCCTTTCCGACCATCCAAATATCCGCCGTCATAAGCCAGTGGATTTCCTCGGAGAGATTTGAGTTGACTACCGCGTTGGCTACGGCGGGAATAAGATAGTCGTGCCCCGCTAATATGCCGTGCTGCTTCACCTTAGGCCACCATAGTTCAATGTCCCTTTTCACAAACTGATAAGAATGGTTCGCGTCGATATAGGCGAAGTCCAGACTTTCATCGGGTATTTTCGGGGCGGCCTCCTCGCTCGTCAAGCGCAAAATCTCGACATTTTTATTTTTTGCGAACAATTTGCAGACGTACTCGTAACGGGCATCTTGAACGTCCTGGTCGTCGTTGGCTATATCGTCATAGACCTCTTTGGGAAATTGCCTGTACGGGTCGATAAGGCGCATCTTCAGGCCGGGCATACCCCTGAGTAGTAGTTCGGATATTTCGCCCGTAAAGACCCCTATCTCGGCGCCCCGTTCGGCTTTCGTGCACCTTAGAATAATGCCGATAAAGTCCCTTCTGTCCCAACTGTGAATGTTGAGCTTCATTTTGTTCCCCCTGGAAAAAATTGGGGGACTGAGTCGCCCCAGCCCCCCTAACCCGCCATCATTTACGTAAGTTTCTGGTCGGACAGAACAAGCCACTTAGTGCCATTCCAATTCATATCGAGGAAACTGCCCGAAATGAGCGTAACGGCGGTAGCGGCAACAAGCGGTGGACTAGCCAGGTATTCGGCCGACAGGTTCGGAGTGAACCCATTGGCAAAACTTACCTTCCAGCCAACGCCCGTAAGCGCACCGTCAACTTCGATAATCTTGCGCTGGCCGATAAACGTGCCCGCGCCGATAACGGCGCTGCCAACCACTGACGATCCCGCCTCGGACGATATGAACGTTACCCCGTGATAGGTAATAGTAACGCCTGCAATCGCAGTCGCCAACATCGGTATGTACTGGCGTCCGCCGGAGGGCAGGCCGGTCATTAGCTCGGCCATAATCAGAGCCGAAGCGGTAGTAGCCGCCTCAAGCACCATAGCCGAACCCTCGCCCGGAAGCCCGTACTTCTGCCACTGACCGTTAATGTACGGAGCAGTAGTATGAGCCGCGCCAACCGAGTTCGTGCAGACACCAAAGGTCAGCATAGTACCCGCATTAGCACTGGCTACACTGGCGTCCCGATGGTCAACGGTAATTGCCGCGTGAATCTGGCAAATACTGCCCGGCTCGTGTATTAAAATCCAGTTCGGGCCGACTACCCCGTCGGAAACCTTGTCGATAGCGCCTGCAAAGTGCAGGTTATTTTCAAACGACGGGTCTTCGACTTGAACGCGCCGAGCGTCGCACCAGTCGGTAGCGGTAGCGCCGGACAAACTTTCACTTTCAGCCGTTATATCAACGGCGTCGAAGTTGTAGTTGACCGCGTAGCCCGCGTTGGCCGTACCGGTGCGATAGAAAACCCTTCTGGTTTTTGTGAGGACTCCGCCCCCACCAACAATACCCTGAGACATAAAAAACTCCTTTCGTAGAAGCCGAGCAAGTTACGTTACTCCTCACTCGGCTTTTACCCCGGCGTCGCCCATCCGGGCACTCCGGGAACGAACGTTAGTAAAAACAGACAAAATCAATACGCATTTTCCCAATTTGAAAGCATAAAGCCGCCCGTTCTGCGGTTGTCGCAGACGTAGGCGTAAGTCAAGTCGAGATAAACCGTAAGGACAAGGTGCTGGTTCACGTCGTTAATAGGCTTGCCCCAGATGAAGTTCTTGCCGGAGAGCACCATCGGGTAGAAGTGATTATGGTTCACTCCGTAGATGGGGTTCTTGCCGCGAACGTAAATGGAGACGTCGTCCAGACTATCAACGTAGATAAACGGGATGCCTTTATAGACGGTATTGCCCGCGTACTTGCCCAAGTCGCCACCAAGCCGGTCGTCACTCTTGCGAGCGTAGGCTTCGATATTCTTCAAAACCTCGTTATTGGTATAGAGCCGGAAGTTGGAGAACCCGCTCTCCGGGTCTATCGCCTGGCCCGCAATCTTGGGCGTCATAAACTTGGTCTTTCTGAACGCCTCGCCGAGCTTATCGAGCAGACTATCGTTCAACTGGTCGCTGTGATTTGCGTACCAATTAGCCCAACGCGCGTTAGTCGCACTCGTACAAGCCAGCCCGCCGACCGTAGCCATCGCCGATTCCGTACTCAGAACGGCAACGGAATAGTCACCCACATAGCCCTGAAATTCGCCGGTAACAACCGAGGTATCGGCCTGAACGAGCCAGCCGGGTATTCCGAAAGGCGCTTTCGTATCCGTTGAGGACGCCGGAGTCTTCCAAGCAGCCTCTTCGAGCAAGTCCGCGAACTCGCGTGCGCAATTCTGCCTGCGGTTCTTGAACAAGTTGAAGATTCGCGTCTTATCGTTAAGGTTCATCGCCAGTTCGTCCACCGAATAGGTAAACGAGTTCTTGGCGTGACACCAGTTGACCTCGCCCTCAACGTTGACGTTTGCAACGTTGGGGGTATCAGTCTCGAACATATTGACGTGGCCCGCGTTGCCGGTGTCTTTCACCGTCAGGTCCCACGTCGCTTTCTTCCCGCCTGAGAGGATTTTCTTATCGCCGGCGAACCAGCGATTGATTACCTCATAGGTGGGGTGTTTAAGAGCTATCTGAACGGCGTCCTGATCGAAAGCGTTCATAGTAGCTACGCCCAGGTCAACAGCCTGGTCTATAGTAATACCACCTGATGCCATAAGAAACTCCCTCCTTTCTTATGGAAAAGCAATACGATGGACGAACTTCGTCGTCCGTCGTTTTTACCAGAGGTCGAGCTTTTTGCCCGTTTCGTCCATAGCGGACATTGCCTTTTCGTCGGAGTTAGCGAATTTCTGAGTCGTTTTCTGGCCGGTGGGCCGGGCGGTGAACTTCGTCTTTCGACGATTCAACTTGTCCACTACGTCCCGTTCCTTCCTTTCAGGGGCCGCGCCCCTGCCGTACAGTCCGCGAAAGCTATTTGCAGCCTTCGCAAGACTATCCTCAAACGACCCGCCGGCTCGCCTCTGCCAGCGAACGGCCATATCGTAAACGTCGCCCCTAAGGGCCTTCTGGTTCGTCGATAGTGCAGCCGTCCTGCCCAATTCGGGAAATTCGGCTACCTTATCGAATAGACTATCAATATACGATACTCTCCGCGCCTGCTCGGCTGCCTGCGTAGTTTGCAAGCCACCCCGAACGGCGAAAAGCTCTCTCTTCAATTCATTATTAGCGTCCACGAGCTTATTCACGGTCGATTCCATTCCTTTAATGGTTTTCCCCGCGTCAGTATCGAGTTCGCTCACGTCAACGGAGATACGATCCATCAACTTGGGTATTTCAGGCTGCTTGGGAGGGGCTTTTTCAGGCACAGGGCCGATTAAACTGCCCGCCTGAAGCCACTCGTAAGACCTTGCCATCACCTCTAAAGCGTCCGGATGATTCTCCGATAAGTCGATTATCGTCTCGTCCGTGAGACCGTAGGCTCGACCGGCCCTAACAAGATTGTCGGGAACAGGCTCGGTTTCGTCCTCAACGCCCGCAGGCTCGGACAACTCTTTTTGGCCTTTTTCCTCGGCAGTTTCTTCTTTTTCGTCTTTCGTCCCTTCGTCCCCTCGCCCTTCGTCCCCTCGTCCCTCGTCCTTCTCTTTCTCCGCCAGTTTTTCCAAGTATTCGTCGCCCTTCTTCTCCTCGGCGTAGGCTTCATCTTTAACGTCCGCGCGCGGCTCGCCCATAATCTCGTTGTACTTACTCTCAAGACTTGCGGACATTACATCATCTAATACTTCAGCCATTTTGCTCTCCCTTACTCAATACTTTTGTAAATACTGGTATGCTTTAATTAAAAGCTCAGGATCATCTTTATAACAACCCAAACCATTATTGCAATTCCCACAAAGTAACGCCCTAATCTTTCCAGTTCCGTGGCAGTGGTCAACTGTTAATCTTCTCGCAAACTTACTTTGATGCCTTCCGCAAATAGCGCAACAACCACCCTGCCTTTCATACATTGCGTTATACTGTTCGGGTGTTATCCCATAGTGATGTTTCAGCATTGATTTGCGGTGTTTCTTTTTGTACTTTTCTTTCCATATTACCTTAGTCTCCCGGTAATAATCACGCCCCTTTTTGTTGTCGCACTCTCGGCAAACGTATTTTAGCCCCGTTGGGGCGTTACTCTGTCGCGCAAAGCAATCTAACGGCTTTTCCTGTTCGCAACAACTACATCGCTTGGTTTCGTAGAGCCAACTAATGTCCTTACTCAATTTCGTCATACCCTCTGGCTTTCATAACGCGCAATTTTTCCTGTCTGTTTTGTATTAGGCAATTCCCCTGTTCGTCAAATCGCATCCAGGGCCACGTCCTATGAAAATCGTCTATCTGCGCCGGATTTATACCCAGCGCGCATGACTTCCTCGGATTGTCCTTCATCATTGCGTTGAACCTGCCGGACTTGGCAAGCTCGGACTTTACGTCCCTTTTGCCCCATCCGCCGCAGTGCGGGCATTTGCGCTTCAAATGCCTCTGCTTCTGAGGCGAAACATCGTCGAAACTCTCGCCGCAACCTGAACATAAATAGCTATACATTGGCATAATTACGACACCGCAGCAAAGACGTACTCAGCGACCGCGCGGGCCGTCTGGGCCTCTACCCAGGGCCGGACGGAGGTGGTAGTTTTATAGGTAAAATAGTTCATCTGGCCTTGCGGTATGAAACAGCAGGCGGTAGTCATAGGCGTACTGGCGGTCGGATTGATATACAGACCGCTCGACAGGGCCTTAATACCCAGCATAATCAACTGGCCGGTAATGACCGATATAACGTCGAGCTGCGCAGTAGAAGTAACCACCTGCTGGAGCGGCCCGCCCGCCTGGGTAGGCACATCCGACGCGGCGGCCCGGCCAAACAAGAGGTTATCATTGCCCAGCCCGGTAACTTCGGCGTAGATTTTAGTAACGAGTTCGGCAGCCATTATTTGATTCCCTCTTTTAGATTCCGCCCGCCCATCGGCAGAATTCTCGGTTTCGGGTTAATTCTGCGTCTTCGCAGGCCGGGTCTTATTCTCCTGCGGGGCGGGCCTGGCCTAAACCTGCCGCCCGGCAAGGTACTCATAGTTACATCGTCCATTGTACCCTTTGCGATTTTCATATTGATACTCCTGTCAGGACTCAGCCACAAACCGAGTTATTTAGCCTTTCGTCGATACAACTTCTTCTTTTTCTTGCGGGTCAAGTGCGTCCCCGTTATTTTCTTCGCGTTCTGGCTGGCGTAGAACACTTTCTCCCCCTTCTCCTTGCCGTAATGTTCCACCATTTTGGCTTTCACCTTCTCGCCCTTCGCCGTTAGGGGCATTGTTAATCTCCTTTGCAATTACGTCCCAAGCGCGTTTCAACTTGTCCTTATCTTCGTCCGTTTCGGGCGGAAAGTCCCGATACAACATCTTCAAGCCTATGTGCCTCGCGTTATGATACTTTCGCACGAATCCGATGAAAGTTTCCAGTTTTGGCCTTCTCATAATTCCGCCGTAGTCTTGCCCTGCACCCTGTTCTGCTGCTGAAGCATATTGTTCATGTTACTGCCCTGATTTTCCGGCATACGCTGGTCGGTCATACCGACTTTGGGACTGCCCCCACCTGGTTGGTATGGATTCATTCCCGGCTGCTGCATCGCGGGCATAACGCTCTGATACCAGTCGCCCATATTGGTAACGTTCAGATACCTTGCAAACTCTTTCGCAAGTTCAGGCACGTTCAAAACAGTGCCCTGCTGGGCCGCTATTTGAGCGGTGGGCAGGATGTAGCCCGTGACAAACTGAGACAGTTTCTGATACTTCACGTCCGGGTTCATTCTCATCATTGAGTACGGTTCAATATCGAAGGTATAATCGAAGAAGTCGCCTTCTTTAGCCGACTCCGAATACTCGACCTGCAAATCGACGCCCATAACCCGCTTTATCAACGGCAGCACGATAAGCGGATCAGTCCACAAGAACCACGCAAGTTTCTTAATAATGCTCTTGGTCGTTTCGTACATCTGGTGAACCATATCGTCTATTTCGCGGGCCGCGTTAGCCTGGAGCATCTGCTCCTGGCCGAGCGTCTTAGCCATAACGGACTTGCCGCCGGTAATATCCATATTCGGGCCGGTCTTGGCGAATTCGGACAGTAAGAACCCCACGAACGGAAACGACTGCTCGTTGAACCCGCCAAACGTAAATTCCTTCACGCTCTCAGGAGTAGCGACCCCTACCATGTCGCCGTGCCCGGCGTCCTTGAGCCTCTTAGCGTCCTCGTCGGCCCCAGTCTGATAGACTCCGATGGTCTTCTCCCGCATGCACTGGTCTCTCATCTTGCATATTATCTGATTGATAATCTTATTAAGGTCCAGCCAGGTATAAACGGGCGGAATTGGAATAATACTATCGGGAAAGTATCTATAGCCCAACACGTCAAACGGTCCGCCCTCCGGCCCGTCCCAATCGACGGTTCTCATAATCTTATCGCCCTGCCCGTCCGGCGGAATAGTAATTACCACGTCCTCCATGGGTATCCAAATATCCATCATCTCGACGGACGGGTACAATTCCCGAAACTCCATCAGCGCCGTCTCGTCCTTAGCGATCGTTTCGGGCCGGGTATCGTCGCCGTACAGCCGCAAATCGGGCTTGAGCCGGTCGAAGTTCTTATATAAGCCGGAATCCCTAATGTACCATAAAGGAAGCCTGTACTTGTGGCCCTCAAGCCGCATCTCCTGCCTGTTCCGGGCGGCTACGTCGCCGATGTAATCGTCGAAGTCGATAATATCAGAATAAGGCTGGCCAACGTCGTGCAGATGCCCCAGGATTTCCACCTGATGCGAATGCATTATACCCGTCTTAACAATGCCCATCCCGAACAAACTCTGTATTACCATCGGCCGCAGCGTATTCTCGGCGAACTTTATCTCGTCGAACAGGTGCGCAAGAGCCAATTCGAGCGTCCTCGAAAAGGACGCTACGTTGGGATTGTTAAGACCCATCCTCGGCATTATCATGGCGCGGGGGTTCTTAGAGACTAAGAAGGGCGCAATTATCTGAACGGCCCTGTCTATCAAGTTAAGCGGCTGGGGCGTCCGGGCGTCTTTGCGCCCGCCCTGATACCAGTCGTTCGCATAGTGGACGAGCATGCGCTTGCGGCAGTCGCGCATATCCCTGGTATAACTCTGCCAGGCCGAAACAGCCGCCTGAAGCCGCGCGGGAAACGGCCTTTTCTTATCCGGCTCGTCTATTCTATTCTTAACCATATCAAGACCCAAGACCCAAGACCCAAGACTCAAGACCCAAGACTCAAGACCCAAGACTCAAGACTCAAGACTCCCTATTTCTCTGCCAGCAGCCAGGGCTCGTCCGCAGTTTCCTTAACTTTTTCCGCCTGCCGCCACCGCCAGGCGAGACTCGCAACGTTCTGCTCGGCCTCTAAAACCAGCGCCTTGGGCTGGTAAGTCAGAGCCAATACGTACAAGCCGTCTGGAATGACCCTGTCGCCGTGCGCCAGCCTCGCGCCACTCGTATCGTCCATGGTCATTGTGCTGTTGATGTCCCCATTCTCGAAGAAAACGTAGTCTTCGTATTCCCTGAGCGTTTCCTCGTCGGGTACGATAAGAGCGGGGCGAAGGTTCTTTTTCAGGCCGTTGCCGAGCGCAGCCCTGAGACCTAAAAGCAGGTCATACTTAATCTCGCGGTTACTAAACCAGCCGCGCCGAGTCTTCTTCTTGCGCACTTCGGCCCGCTCGTCCCGCTCATGGTAGATAAACGTATAGTCCAACTGCACGATTCGGCTCTCGAAAGCCTGGCCTGGGCCCGTACCCTCCCAAATCAGGTACGGGCGCCCGGAAGAACCGCCTACCCAATGGCACAAGGCCACTACGTATTCGGCAAACTCTTCAGGAGCAATAAACGGACTAACGAATATGCCTACTAATTGCGACTCGTTAACGCTATAGACCTTAGCAACCGAATTCGACGCCCCCGTTCCCATCGCAACGTCGCAAGATACGACGTAGTTATATCTCTGAACAGGACGAAGGTCGGGCAACTCGCCCCACCAGGACAGTCTCCTCCGCCCGCCGTCGGGCAGGAACCGAATATCGGACAGTCCGTACCGCTTGTGAGTCTCATAAACAACGTCCCCTAAATAGTCGGACTTCCGGGCGAATTGCTGACGCTGAAGTGAGATAACCTCCGGGTCGAAGAACATATCGCCCGCCCCTACGGGACTGCAATCGATATTCTGGGCCACGTCCCTTCTGTCCCGGCGGGCCACCTCCCTATCGTACCAGGGACTGCGAAGATTGCCCTTCCCGTCCGCAACCATTCCGAACTCGGCCTCTGGATACCGCAAGAACATCGAATTCTCCAAATCCGAATAGCGGCTAACCTCAGAATTAAAGGCAATCAGTGGAAACCGGCTCTTGTAATAGTCAACGTCCTTAATTGCCACCTTGTTCAGGTCGGGACTAAAGTATAGACCCGCGTTCTTCACCGGATTAACGTGCCAGGGCAGCTTAACTACCTTCACCTTCCCGCCCGTGCACAACCTGGCAAACGGGTGGCCCCGCCCGTAAAAGTGCGTGCTGTTGTATATCACGCAGTTGGTAGTATCGCTTAAAGTCTCCCGAATACTCTGAGCTATCTTAGGGTCTATGCGCCCAAACTCGTCTATCATTACCGACAGTCTCCTGTCCCCGGCCCCGAAACTCTCGTTCGTGCTCTCGCCGTCTATCACACTGCCATTGCCTAAATTAACTACGTGTAAATGCTGCTTCTCTATCCTGGGCCGCAGCCATAAAGGCAGCGTCGCTATCGTGTATAATATCTTGTAAAATAAGCACTTATGGTCGCCGAGTACCTTAGAACCCCTAATCTCAGTGGCCTTATCAACTAACTCCTCCTTCCGCGAACCCACCAGAAAACCGCTCTCGCCCGCTATTAAAAAGTACAGGGTGTAAAACTTGATAATAAGCTCAGTAGCGCCCTCGTCCCTGCTCTTCTCGAATAGTAAGTCCCGCCCACCGGCTATAGCACCCCTCAAGGCATCCACCGCCCCTATCTGCGCAGGCCTTAAAATGAACGGACTATTCCGCTCGAAAGGCGGCTTACGCGGATCGTAACCCCAAAATAAAGTGTCGAAAGCAATCTGCGGGTGCGCATAGCACATCTCCAGAAACGCCCGCCTTGCACCCGTATCAGAGCCTAAAACCCTGTGCAAATCGGCCCTAAATAGCAGGTTCGCGCTCTGCTCCCTCGGTATCTTCGACCAGAACTCCGCCGGAGTCTCGATTTTGGATAGTGCTTCCAACTCTCTCCCTATCATCCGCTATAATACTCAACTTGCCCGCCAACTTCCGTATCTCCTCAGCCTCTAACTCGCCCCGAACATCTAAATTCGCGCTTACACTCGTACTCTTAGTCTCAATAAACCGCGTGTTCTTAAACTGACCCTTACTCATATTTATCATTAAGAACATCAAAAGAGCCTCAGAAGGCTCACGAACCCGCGTCCAACTCTCCTCCCCTACCTGAACCCGCTTACCCTCAATAATCCTAAAACTACGCCTGCTCTCCACGTACTCGTAACCCACCGCGCTGCGCATCGCCTGAGCTACTAAAAACTTCACCGTGCTCTCCTGAGCATCCGCTATCGCCGCAGCAAACTCAGGATGTTCACGCAACCAGTTTGCTACCGTAGTCTCACTAACACCTAAAACGTAACCCAACTCGCTCCGAGTGAACCCGCAAGCAGTTAACTTCGCCGCTACACCAGGAAAATGAACCCTGTCATATAACGCCGAACTTCGATGAGCCCGCCGATTGTTTAACTTGCCATCTACCTGCAATATCTTGGGAAAATTCACCTTTGTGCTCCGTACTTCGCCTCAGACAGACCCTGCTAATTCCTCTTTGTGCTTCCAGGTTGGTACCCAGTAGCCCTCACCCTCAAGCTCAGAAATGCTATGTGTCTGCAAGTGCCTTAACAACGCCACCCCCGCCTTGCTGTGATTGCTCACATTCGTCGACCGACTATCATACCGACGACCTTCTACTGAAAAGTCCCCATCACCAGGCAAACTCACCCGATTAAACTCCCCCACGCCAAGCTGGTCCGCACGCTTGTACGACCCGTGGTTCAATACCATCGTACCACCCGAGGCCTCGTTGTTCCGACAATGACGACATCTACAGTCCTTAGGTGTAACATCCATCGATACTGTTACACCCTGTTTTGTTACGCCTTCCAGCGTTACACCCCTCCGCTCCCGATAACGCCGCATCCGTTCCTTACTTGCTGCCACCTGCCTTCCCTTGTCCTTGTACATACCTAACCCCTTATACCGTAAATTCTTATGTAAAATTTGTGCAAAAATCCGAACATGGGTTAAGGGTAACTCCTATTGCCCCTACCCACCCTCTGCACTCCACCTACACCCTGCCGTACCCTGCCTTTTAAGGCTGCCTGTACTAACTTAAAATGGGCAGGAGGCATGTCTTCGCTGGTATGAATGGAGGGCATAGCCCCCTCATCTCTATAGCTCCCTCAGCCTTGTAGTCCCTTCAGTGTAATGGCTGGTCTTACTCCCTCTGCTTTTTTTATGCGCTTGTGGCTCCTTATGGCTTGTTTTGCCTTGCTTTACACTTTCTATAACTAACCTGTTAGGTTTACTACTTTCGGGGTAGTCTCCAATATCTACAGGTGCATTAGTCGTTGTTCTAACCATTTAGTCTCCGCGCTTATTTGGCTCCGCTATTTGTTTGCTCCGCGTTCGTGTTGCCTAACTTAATATTTCAATGCAAGGATAATAGTCTGGAAGGGTTATTCTCTTTGTGCCGTTTTCGCTCATTCCTGCGAGTATATATCTTTGCCCTACCCATGGTTCCCTGCTGCTGCCTCGTCGGCTTAACGGCCGCAATCACCTATTATAAGGCAGGCAAGGCCCGTAAAGACTGTCAAGAACAGGCACGAGCCTGCCTGTCATCCACCACTTTACGCACATCAAACCGCCGAGTCAAGTAGAAATAAAAAAAGATTTCACTCTGCCCAAATAGATTCTTCGCCCGCCATAAGTCTTTATAATACAACGGCTTACCCATTCTCTGTTAAGTTATCTTGTTTCTTTGTTTGTTTTTTCCTTGACTATGCCGCGTGGTTAGTTTATGATAATATTATGATGAACCTGAGAATTTCAAATGAAACACACTTAGCGGCCTCGCGGTTCGGCACATTCCCCTCTCAGGTTCGTCGCCGGGCCCGGGGCCGCAATTTTAGGAGTATGTAAGATGAAGGTATTAAATCCGGCACGGAAAAGCCGCCGTGTACAGAAGGGCCTGCGCCCGGCAGTAAAAGAAACACGGAGTACGCTTGACAAATTGCTCGTGGTTTTGGGCGATCATATCAAAGCGCGCGAGTTGGGCAGAGCAGGCTGGACTACGGCAAAAATCTACATGGAGCAAAACGGTCATTGGAGCTACGAAACTTAGACGGATCGTCAACCGGCCCAGGAATGGGCCATTTTAGGAGTACGCAAGATGAATACTTTAGACAATGTTCCGCACTTTCCTTGTACGTTCTGCAACGATTCGGGGGAAGCCTGCGACAAGTGTATGACTGTAGTAGAGCCTGTTAAGGTCTCACAGATAACAGCCGACTCTAATCCGGCTCTATGGGCCTTGCTACAGCCGCCGAAATGATAGCCCTTGCCCGGAGCTTGTGCGGAGCGGGCCGAGGGCGTGTGCTGTTAGAGCAAATAGACGGATCGCAAACCGGGCAGGGACGCCCATTTTAGGGATGATTTATGACACAGAACTTCGCATATCGAAAAGGTTTTGCGGCCGGGTATAACAACCCGGAGAGCTTTGACCAAGAAAAGCTACTACAATCCAATAGCGAATTGGCACAAGGCGTCGCGGCGGGAATTCTACAACGAAACAAAGACAACCAAAACAACTGCGTCGAGTTTAGGGCGCATCCGAGAGGATGAATTATGACAGGCAAACAGAAAATTCAAAAGCTGTTCGTGTTGGCAAAACAGTATGACGTAGTTATCGACAAACTAGCCGACGATGAATGGAACGACTTGGATGTGGTTGCTTTCAATGCCTACTTAACAGATAATTGGCAAGCCGTTGAAAACTGTTTGAGGAGACTATCTAATGCAACTGTATGAAAAGTACAGACCGGTTCGGTTTGAAGACGTGCTTGGCCAGGGCAAGGCCGTGAAAGCAATAGAAAAGGTGCTGAAAACCGGCTGGGGAGGCCGAGCCTGGTTCATTAGTGGGGCGTCGGGTACAGGTAAAAGTTCGCTTGCCCGGATTATCGCCAGAATAGGTGCGGACGACTGGTTCATTCAGCAGTATGATAGTGCGGACGCACTAACGACGACGGAGCTCGACAGCCTGGAGCGTACAATGCAACTATATGGCGGCGGGAAGGGGGGCCGATGCTTTATTATCGAAGAGGCGCACGGGCTTCGCCGGGCCGCTATGAGACGGCTACTCGGAATCTTGGAACGCATACCCAAACATTGCGTTTTCATCTTTACAACCACACGGGAAAATCAGCTTGTGATGTTCGAGGACAAAACCGACGCCGCGCCTTTGACAAGCAGGTGCATCGAAATTGCCTTAACGACTCAGGGCCTCGCCAAGATATTCGCCGCCCACGTTAAACGGATCGCTGGGCTTGAGAACCTGGACGGCAAACCGGATCAGGCATATTATCGGCTTGCTCAGGACTGTAAGAACAACTGTAGAGCTATGTTGCAGGCGGTAGAAACAGGAACGATGACTTTAGGAGATAAACTATGAGCGCGAATAGCGGACAAAACTGCCGACATCGAGAGAGCCACATCAACGGACCACCGCCCGGCGTGTGGGGCGACCTAAGCGGCGTGTGGGGCGGCGTGTGGGGCGACCTAAGCGACGTGCGGGGCGACCTAAGTGATTGTGATATAACGCCTGATGACCGCAAAAATGGTATAAATGTTCTTGATCTCATCTGTGAATAGGCCTGTCAAAGCCGCCCCGCCCGGCTTGCCGCCCTATGCTGCGTAACGACGGTGATTAAGCCCGTCTCGGACAGCAGTAACGGCAGGCCGGATATTATGACTAACCGCCGGGGCTTGCAGCCCTGGCCTGTAGGAGTAAAAATCTATGATTATACAATGTCCGAAATGTGGCTGCATATTCGAGCCTGAGACACTTGCCGATACCGGGCTTTGCCCAATATGTTCGTATGACTTCACGTCATTTGATATTGTGCTCCAGTGGTTCGACACCCGGAATAATATAACACCCGAGCAACGCACTGAGTTAGTACATCTTCTCGATAGGGCTGGGTTTTAAGGGTAGTAGGAGTATTGAAAATGAGGAAAGTTATAGCCACAACATATTGTGGCGGCAAGCAGTTGCAATGCCATGTATTCAACACATATCCCGAGGCTTTGACGTGGGTTCGCGCCGCCACCGGCGTTAAAAGGGCGGTATGCCTCAAGGATAATACGGCTACCGCCGCCCATGAACCGCACCAATCGCCGGCGTGGACTATTGAGCCAACTTCCTGAAAGTAAGGGATTGTCTGCCTGGGGCCAGGGATGGCCCTTTTTTATGCGCCTCTCTCATCGGGGGCGGAAAGCATCGCCAGAGCAATTCGACGACAACGGTTCTATCGAGGAGCGTTCAAAGAACTGGAAAGTCTTTGAGGGCAAACAGGCAGTTGCAGAATTAAAGCAACCCCAGACTTAAACTTGCCTTTCTTTCCTATGCCTTCATTGCATCGGTCAACATTGCACTCCACGCCGCCGATACTTTAACCTCGGCGGCCTTCTTCGCTGCCGGATCCGTAATGGCGTCCAATAACATTTTGATCAACGGCCACGTGCTAACAATCAATTCCATTAGCGCAATCCACTTTTCCATTTCGCCTTCCTTTCCGTTCGGCATTACGATACGCTTGCTTCACTTCTTTATTTACAATACGTTGTATGGCCCGTTTTTGAGCGAGCCATTCATCCTGGCATATGGCTCGCGGATTATCAAACCATTCGTCGAACTCGCGCCAGATTTCCAGCCAGTCAAGTTTCATGTCATATGTCATATGTCATATTTTCCTGTAGAAGTACTGTTCGTGTTCTAACTCAGGCGGCCCGTCCACGCGCAAGTCAACCGGCCCGGCCGCCAAAGCCGCTTTGCAACCATTCATTATGGCGTCACTTGGATTCATCCACAACAATTCCTTCTCCTTCTCACCGTAAATACCCATATAAAGACCCCACAATAAAATATCATTGCCTCTCTGCTCAGTCTCAACTTTTCCATGTATGTGACTAATACCTTTAATTTGCCTCATAATTTCAGATACTCCTCCTCCAATTTATTATACTCACTCTTGTAATATAATTCATAACCTGCGATTGCTCGTGCGTCGTTCTTATTACACCGATGACGCAGCCATAACTCATTTATCGTTTCTTCGCCATATTTTCCCAGCATGAATTTTCGGTAAGCCAAAGGATTGCCCTGCCGCCAAGCGTTACAACCTTTGCATTGTGCGTGGATGTTCCGCTCATCGAAATAAACCCCGCTCGACCCGCCTATTCCCCGTGAGATAAAATGTCCGGCGTCACAATTCTTATTCCACGTTATTATCGTTCCGCAGGTACAACAAGCGACGTAACCAAAGGCAAAGGCAGGATGCCGACAATGAAACTCCACCGCATCCCTCAAACGAATATATTTGGAGCACCAGACCCAAGCCCGTTTTTTTGTCATTCGCCTCATTCTCCTTATTCTCCTTATTCTCCTTTATGTTTTGCCATTCTTGCCCTTTCTCAATGCCGCCTTGACCAGCGCCGCCGCTTTTCGGTATTCTTCCGTGGCGCAAGTCCCGTGATCCGGTCCCGTTCCTTTCGGAAATTCGTCCTCGATGAACGGCCATATCGCTTCAAGGGCCGCATATAAGAGATCATACTCTTTCGCAATCAACCGCAATGAGGTTTTTTCCGCTTTATTGAGCGAACTCTCGTCGCCAATATCCCATAATGTATTAGCAATTGGTGTCTGAGGAGTGTATCCCATTATATTCTCCTTTTCAATAAATTAGACCGGAGACACTTTCGGGCTAATCTTCGGCTCGAATAAAGTGGAGTTGGCGTCTTGCAATGGGACGGGCGTAACAACGGTCGATGCCAACAACTTCATCGTTGAAGATGTTCAGACCTACGGATTCCGTAATGGGCTTTCTCCTTTCAAAAATCCTTTGACTATTGCGACTTGGTTTGCCGCCGCCTGCCTATACTCCTTGCCGTACTTGGCAAGCATTTCCCTGCGAATATCAGAGAATCGCAAATCGGGCAAACCCACCAATTCCCGCAACGCCTGCTTACGGGCCTCGTAATCTTGAATGCGACGGAATATCACCGCTATCTCGTCAATCGCACAAACTCGGTTCCCGCCCAGAGCAACCGCAGTTGCGTCCAGAGCGGCCTCGACCCGTTCGATATTGACTATTCGACTATTCGTGCGCGGATCGTACCAAGTCGCGTTTGCAATATCCGGCTCTCTACCCTTTGGACTGTGGCCGTAAGGAAAAGGCAGGCTCGGCGTAAACTTGTCATTAGCCCAGGCGGGTAAGACGTTGTGCCGAGAGAACTTGCCTGTCCATCCATTATGAAAATATGGGTCTTGAACGACACTATGAAGGGCGATGCCGAGAGCGATAAGGTCTTGAGCCATATAATGCCGCCAAGTTTGCGGCTTCGATACCGCTACAGAAGCTATTATCCGCTTGCACAATTCCGAGTCAGGACGGCATATCAAGTCTTTCGGATTTGACGGCACAAAGTGAAAATATAAACCAAGATTGCTCCAAATCACATTCCGCCAAGTTACTTGTAAACTTTTATCCGTTTCGGTATTGCTCCACGCCAATAACAGAGCATCCTCATCTGAATAACCTGCGGCTTTGGCAATCGCGAGTGTGCCGTATGCGTGTATATCCTTTTGAGCCATAGGGATAACTCCTTAAAAGTTTGTACGGGCGAATCCACGAAAATATGCTATTGCCGCCGCATCGTATATTTGGGCCCCTTCTTCTTCGCTCTTGTAATAACCTAAAAACATTGCTTTGTTGTTGACACAAATCTTGACATGCCATTTTTGCTCTCTTTTGCACCAATTCACGCCCTTGAATTTTGAAGACTTTCCCCGTGCTTTCCGTTGATTTGCCATATTCTGTGCGTGAGTTGCCATACGCAGGTTATCACGGCAATTATTCAACCCATCACCATCTTTATGGTCAGTCTCTTTCCCTTGTGGCGGCCTTAAAATTTCTCGGTGCATCCGAATCAATTTGCGTTTCTCATTTTGGCGAACGTCTCGGACAGCATAATAAGCATTACCATGTTTTCTTGCGTGCCATTTCCATTGCGATAACCACTGATAATCTTCATCATCGACGATTGCAAACTGACCTTGCGTAAGAGGTATGAGTTTCATCTTGCAACACCTTAAAAGCGAACCGACCGGCAAGCGGCTGAACACCCGTAAGGATATTTCGCCTGCGCGGTCGGTGTCGTTTCTAAAGATTGTTCGAGTGTTCAGCATATTAGAAATCATAATCTTTATACGCTTGGCGTCAAGATATTTCCAATAAAATTTAATCGTCGCTTTGCGTCATCGTCGGAATACCCCGCCGCTTTTGCCACGCACGGCGTTATCAATTCGTGTTCGCGTTGTTGCATTATTTCTCCTTTGTTTTCTCCGGCAGTTGCAGAATGAGTGGGGCATGTTCTGTAAAATTGTCTTTTTGTTTGGCTACATAACTTGCTTGCCGGCGCAGCCATTTGGCGATTTCTCTCCATTCATCGGGGCGATGCAAAATTATCGTTGCGACTGGGGTAAATTGCATAGTCTCTTATCCTTTCAAATCGCCTCTCTTAACCGTCTATGTATTTGACGATGGCATTTCTTGCATACGGGAATCACGGCGCAGCCATGTCGAGCCAGTGCTCCGGCCGGAAGCAAGCCTTAATAAAGGGCTTGTTCGGCTTTCAAGCGCAACGTTTCAGGACTCGTATTGCCCATAACCACACCGACATTGCACGTTTGCCAAGTGTGGTCCAGCACATATTGAGCAAAATCCTTCAGCCGCGCGTTCTCGGCTTCAAGTTGTTGGATGTGCATACCACAGCGATTTGCCGCATCAAGTAGTTCGTCCATAGTTGCCATAGTCTCCTATGTTTTCAGAGCCTTTTCAAGCTCCTTTTTCATAGGTTCATCGTCCATCAAAAGAACCGCTTCCGATATTATCTCTTTCAGCCGCACGTTCTCGGCCAACAGCTTATCACGCTCCGCAGTCAAGGCGTCAACGGTCTGCTGCGAGTAGCCTAAACCCGCCTCTTTTAGTTGCGAGTTCTCGGCTTCGAGTTTGTATATGTCGGATATTGCATGGGACAATATGGGATCCTTAATTAGCTCTAAAATTAGCTCTGACGGCCCCCACTTCATTGTCATTTGGCTTTCCATTGTCTATTCTCCTCAAAAAAAGTCATTGCGAGCAAGACTTCATACCTTCTCCGCACCATCTATCATAAACTCTTGAAAATCTTTATCTTCATCAAGCCAAGTTTCAGCACCACAACTCCAGCACCTGAACCCGTCCACGTCAAGTTTTGACAAATCAACTTCCGGCTCTCGGCTCATATAAATCCAGTTCGTTCTTTTGCATTCTGGGCATTCATACTTAAACCAAACTTCATATTCTTTTGTCATTAACCACACTTCATAACGTCTTCTTTTGTCATTACGTCATTTTCGCCGATAATTCACTGTGGCGATAGATTGATTGAAACGCATTCAATTGCGCCGAGACGGTCTCTATCTTAGCCCTTGTACCCTTATGCATCGCCTCGGCCTGAGCCAGCTTGAGCCTTGCTTGCCAGCAGACGCCCTTCGCCTTGTCCCGCAAGGTAGTAGTTGTTACCTTGCCGATAGGCACACCGTCGATTTCCTTGATCGATCCGTGCTCAATACCGAGCATGGCAAGGGCAAGGTCTCGGTCGTACTCCGCCTCGGCCAGGGCCAGGGCCGTCCCCGTCTCAGTCAGGCGTTTGAGCAACTCATCGAGCCAGCCGATTCGCTTTTCAATCTCCTCCTGAATTGTTACAATGTCCATGCAAATACCCCTTTATCGCCGCGCCTATGCTGCTGTATATTCAGTAGGGAATCGAGTCTTGCGGATCATCCTCGCCTGGTTCGCGCTTGGACGGAGTGGGAGGAGCAACAAAAGGCGTTTGGCCCGTCTCGATAAACTGAGCTATCTGCAACGCCCGCATATACGCTTGGTCGAGCGGCAATTTCAGGTATTCGAGGCAATAGCTCAGGCCCACTGCCCGGTTCTTTTGGGCGCGTTCGAGGGTATAGTCCGCCGGTGAGCGGCCAAATCGCCCGCCCGCCCCGCCCGAAAATGGGCGGCTTAGACTATATTCCAAGCGCCCCTGGTAAACCCTGGCCTTACACATTATCTGCATCGGCTTATGAAGCTCGGCCTCTGTTAAGAGTTGGCCCTTGCCCGGCCAGAAGGACGCAGCCAGCCCGTCGCATATCACTTTCTGGCACGGGCCGAAAGATGTCTGCTCAGCGCCCTGAATGGCTGTAATTGTGCCGGTAATGGCCGTCTTTACTTTCGGATCGGCAGCGTTAACTTGTACTTCGTGAATCGTCATCTTCGTCTTGCTCCTGAATTGCCCGAATTTGCTCCGGGCGTGGGTGATACTTGCATAGATGGTAATGCGACCACCGTTGAAATTGTTCCTGTTCTTTGGGCTTCAGTTCAGCTATAACTCGTAGATTAAGTTTCTGTTTCATAATTTACCCAACCTTTCTATGGCACACTTTACAAAGAGGAATCACAACAAAGTGTTCTAAAATTACAATAAGAACATTCCCCATATTCGCCCGTCTTGGCGCTCTTAAAGGCCCTCGGCTCAGCGGGCGGAAGGATCCCGTCAGCCCAAAAGTCGCGTAGAACCTGCAACTCCGTATCAAGTTGCTCGCACCAGTAGTAGTCCCAGGGCTGAACGTACTCGTCGATGCACAGGTCATCCTTTGAAATAAAGATAAGCCGCCCAAACTGCTTGTGCAACTCTCGGACGTAGTACATAACTTGCATCCAGTTGTGGTAGCAGATTTCTCGAATGTCCCGACCGCCCTTGATTTCTTTCGCCTTCCACCAAAAAGCCCGACTGTTTTGGCTCTTTACGTCGGCGACTTCATTGTCCCGAATCAGGTCGGCGAAGCCCTTAACGTCCTCACACTCAATAACCCGGTCGGGTGAGTTGCCGTCTATCCATTCCCCCGTATTAAGTATTTGCAACTTCACCCATTCCTCAAAGTGATTGCCGCATTTGAATACGCGGAGAGTCCGCTCATCAGGTGGATTGCTTTGCGGCTCATTCTTTCTCGCCCAATACTGCATCCGGTAGCATCGGCCAAAATTGCTTGGTTTATACTTTCCACTGCCTTCCCGCTCTGGGCGGACGAGCGCCTCGTCGATAAGCTGCTGTACGGTTTTAATCATAATCCTAACCTTCTGTCCTCTCGGTCCGCGTCCTCGGCGTTAATCTTCTCGGCCTTGCGGTATTCCTCAATAGTAATTAGTGGCTCGCCGCACTTGCGGCATACACGCGCATAACAGTGCCCGCAGATTAGCGGCTCATCCGTCTGCCATTCACAGGCCGGGCAAATAAATTCAAATTCGCTGTCGGACATTGTTACTCCTTCCCCTGAGCCATTAGAATTGTTCCAGGCAATTCCCATATCGAAATGTACAAATCCCCTCTGGCTTTACGCTCTTCTGCAATTTCCCCGGCCCGATCTCGTGATAAATACTGTTCCTTACACATTGCCCATCCTCCTAACCACTGCGCACCGGGCCGGTATGATACGACAATATACCAAGTTGGTCGAGGCGGAGGCCCAATGACAATATCTTCCACCTTAAACAATGTCTGTTCATCGGGCATTACTACGCTACCGCAAGTAATTATTTACTGCTCCAATTCGAGGTCCTCAGCCATCTTTGCCGGAAGAACCTCAGACTCAATGCGCTGTTTATACTCGTCGTCTTGCTTATCAACTTGTCGTCGCCTCTCAAAATCCCCCCGATACATCTTTGCGTGGGAACGGCTAATACTGCTTAGGAAGTCGAATAAATTACTCATTAACTACTCCTTCTTTTTTTCAAAAACCGGCGGCGGCAACGCTTGGCAAATCAAATAGTTTTAAGTACCAAACTGCGTTGGGCACGATATGGCGTCCACACTTCTGCGCCACACTTTCCGGCCCTTGCGGGCCAAAAGGGTTATCATACTTACACCGCCGCCGGAACTGATTATATTGACGGGGCGGACGGGAATCGAACCCGCAAAGCGGCAAAATCGCCGTACCGCTTTTTATCGACTCATTGCCAGGCATCAATCCGGGTACGGCAATACCAAGATTGCGTCGAATAAGTTCCGTGCGCACCTCGCACCTCGCCCCATTATTGCTTGTAAAAAGATAGCCGAGGCCCCCACTTAACGAATCAAGGATGCGAAATCGAAACTGGGCGAGAGCGCTCGGCTTATTGTTTGGGATTCTAAACTGTCCAGTTCTATTCATAAACGGCATCCTTAATGCTAATTAAATCTTACGTTACTTTTCGCCGATTTGCAAGCACTTTCTCAGCTGGGCCGCCGACTACGTTTCATAACTCTTTGACTTTTCAAGACTTACAGACGAAAATAATCTGCTCTCGGCGCACGGAAAAATAAAATGGACAAACTGGATGAGAATTATTTATGCGTCTTTCTTTTCAAGTAATGTAATTACCGCCGAATCCGGCTTGTGTAGTTTATACCAGCACAGTTGGCAAGGGTAGCGGTTCTTGGCGTTCTCTCCCGCATCTACGAAGCCATCCCGCCCGCAAGCGCACCGAAAGTCTTTCTTCTCAGGCATACTCGTCACGCATATATCGCAGCAAGCATCGGGCCAGTCCTTCATCGTCGTTATCGCGTCGCCGGGGATGTTAGTCATTGCGGGTACTCCTTTATTCATACTTCGCCCTCACGAGTTCGGGCAGGTGGGTCAGGCCGAACTCTTCCCCTCTATCCATATCTCGTTGCATCCGTTGTATAATGGCCAACGCACGCGGCTCTATATCTTCGGGCCGATTGTGTTCAAGCGTATGGCAACATTCACACAGCACTATTAAATCTTCGGGTTTTTCTGCCCACAGATTATCATAATTTAGGTGATGAACGTGAGTTTCTACCTCACTTCGACAAACTGAACATTTGTACTTGGCGCGCTTTAGAGCCGCACCTTTAACACTTTGCCAGTGCGCCGTTTTCAAATACTCTGTATATTCCCATTTATGCACGGCGATCTTCTCCTGTTACCCGAATAATCTCACCTTGTTTGAGACGGCTTGTAATGCGCTCATCGAAAGCCTTAGTCAATTCACTCGGCGGTTTGTTCCCGGTTATGAAAGTCGCCTTCCATTCTTCGCTGCGTTCATCTAAAATCACCAGCAAAGTACGTAAACTGAAATCCGATTCTTGCTTGCCTGGTGAAATAGCGACACTTACATCTTCGAGAATCAACTTGTCGCACTCAATATAAGGTTCAATCACTTCCCAAGTTGACCGTCCACTATCGGGCCGAAACGTATCTCGGATTATCAAACACAATTTCTCAAACGAAATCTTCTTGACCACAAAACCATCATAAATAAATGTTCGCCCCAGGGCCGCTAAAGCGTATGTTTTCCCAACACCAGTTTTGCCCCATAAGTACACTCCCTTATCTGCCGCACCGATGAGTTGCTTCCACAATCCCTCACTAATCTGCTCAGGCAAAGCCGCCGTATATCGAGGCCGTACTATCTCAGAAATAAATGCTTCTTGTTGTTCCAACGGAAGTTTAGCAAAGAACTCCTTGCGGTGGCAAACATCGCAAGTCTTGTAGATTGAGACAATCTGCTTGCGCTTAATCCCACAGACAGGACAATCTTCACGCTCGTATTTCGATACTACCTGGTTCATTTTCGTAGTCGAAGCCAGTATTTGACCGAGTTTTTGTGGTTCGGCCATTATTTTTGCTCCAAACGGCTATAATTTTCTGCTTCCAATTCTTCACGGGCTTGAGGTCCCGATCCCGCCATACACCGTCGGCGGCGGAAGAATAATACTTGATAAATTCGGCGGCATCGACTTGGTAATGATTCTCCGCGCAATAAGCCTTAACTTCTTCAAGAGTCGGAGGCACAAAGGGCGAAGCCCGTTTTTTCTTTTTGTTCTCATTATTAGTCATTGTTCCATTGTTATTATTGTTGTTTGTGGTTAGTTGCTGGTTAGTTGCTGGTTGCTCGCTGGTTAGCCGTTGGTTAGTTGGTTGGTTAGTTACTTGGTTAGATTTATCATCGTAGTCTTGGTAAGTCTTGTAATTACAAATACTTATGAGGCTATAAATGTTGGTTGTCTGGATGGTTATTTCGCCGGTTGATTTTAGCCTATCGAGGCAAGTGCGTAAGGACTGGCGCGAGATACCCGTTTGCACTTTTAGGCTTGTTTGGCTTGTAACCAGTTGGCCTTGTTCTACGACGATTCCCTGCCATTTTTTCGGCTTGTGGTTCGCCCTACGGATTAGATGTTGAAACAAGTGTGCCATATTGGAAGTCGTGTACCATTCCCACTCCTCTATCTGCCGCCAGTTACAAACCCATCCGCCCGTCATATAGCATCCTTGCTAAAAAGCCCCCCAGGCCACGGCTGAGCACCACTACCAAGAGGTGAGAGGCCGGGCCGGGGGGATTGAGAACTTTATTAACTATGGTAGTAATGCTCATACCGCTCAAACTACAGCGCAGACAGGATGCCGTCAAGCAAAATTCTTTCTGGAAGTGGAAAAAATCGGGTACTAAGATTATGAATCTGTTCCCCGATTCGGAGGAGGATGATGTAATGAAAAGTCAAAAGAATCTCGACATAATTACATCGGCAAAGCCGGTCAGTGCCGCCGCACCGATAATGCCTACTATCCAGCACCAGACCCTAAGAACCCCATCCTGTTTGTTTAGACGAGACTGAATGGAACTCTCGCCGTTATCGACGAAGAGCCGCTTTTTGAGGTCTCGGATTTCAGTTAAAACCTCATCGAAGGCGGGCTTGCATATTTTCTCGTATAGTTCTTCGTGTTCCATTCTTTAACTTTTCCCATCTAATAAAGTTTAAGTCAAGCGCTATTTCTCCGCTCTTTCAAACGCAAGATTCGTCGCCTTTCGATAGTCGGCAAGCCATTTTCTTTGCAATTCCCTGGCCGCTCTTCGCGTTTTGAGATCGAACTGGGCTAAGAACTTATCCACGTCCTTATCGGCGAGACCGGCAAACGGGGCGTACTGGTTACGCGACCTTTCAATGGAAGTCCTTAATTCGCTGCGCTTCTTTTCCGGGTTGTCTTTAATATGTTCGGCCAAGTAGTTTGCCGCGTCGCTAATATCGCCCACCGTTACCTGCCGTGCCGCGTATTCGTAGGGCAGAATGGACGGGTACGAAGGCCGGCCTAGCAAGACCTTGCGAAGGTATTGGCTGATTTTGCCGCCCATGGGCGTCTTTTTGTTCTTGTCTTGAAAATCAAAAGACCTGTCCCGTAGGCGCTGATACTCAAAATACTTGTTATTACCGTTTATGAACCAGGCATCGGCCCGATTCATTAGGCCGGAAACATCTTTGAGCATTACCACTTCCCGCCGAGCCAGTTTCCTTGTGGCCGTTGCCGGATGTCCCGCAAATGACTCCGCCAGCCAACTGGCTGTGTTTCGTCCGGTACCTACGACTACGCCACCGATAGTTGTTCCTATTCCATAGCCTAAATCACCAATAATGCCAATGCCCGTACCGTCTAAAATATCGTTGCCTACCGCCAGTGTCAAGTCTTTTGCGTTGCGCTTTTCCTCTCTGGTTATCATTTGCATAGTGATAGAGTTATCCCCGCCCCGAACAAGGTCTCTGAGCAGATTCCATAGCTCGCCGATCAGGGCACTGCGTATTAAAAACTGCAATAGCGGGGCCAACGTGCCCTTCAGAGCCTGTAAAATCGCTTCTCGCCAGACTAAACGGGTCTGGTTCACGGCGTAATACTTGAACTTGGTAGCTACGCGAAACACCGGATTGCCGTAAGGAATCGGCCTGGTCGCCAGAGTCATTGGGAATTGGGTGTCGGTAACAAGCCTATAGGCAAACTGCTGAACTTCGTCAAGAGTAGGCGCTCTGCCGCGCACAAACTCGTTCAACTGCTCGTCTGTAATGGGATTTACGAGCGTTCTATTCTTCAATAAGTCCGTCAAGTACGCTTCCGGTCTAACGGATAATAGCTTCAAGTGGACGAGTATCTTGTCTAATGTACTGCCTTTGCGCAGTGCGGCAAGTCGCTGGACGTTGGTCTTGAACCGGACAATACCGCTAATGCCCGCCGTTTTCTGACTCCAATGCTCCGCGCCCAAAAACGGAATCATTCCTTTGGGCAAGTCTTTACCGCCCAATAATTCGCCGAGTTCTTTCGCGTGCGACATTGCGCCCGACTGGCGGACTATTTCTGAAATCCGCTTGCCTTCCTTTGTAATTTCAAGAGCGTGTAAAAAGGAGCGCAGACTGTCGCTTGGCGAGACCATAAAGGTATTTCCAAATCCCTGAAAGCCGTTGCGTATGGCGGAGATGGTTGCGCCGCTCAGTTTTAGCCGCGTTAGTCCGTTGCTTAGGTAATCGAGGGCCATTTCCACGCCGCTTGGAATAGCGTTGGACTGGCCAAAAGTCGTACTTATCCAATTTTCGACGGACTTTGCATCGCCGGAGCCGTACTTAGTCTTTATAGCGCCCAGTAGCGGCCAGACTCTATCAAAGTTGAACGGCCCTTGATGCTCCGCCGCCGCAATTTCCTGCTCACTACCGAATAGTACGCCGGAGGTTGGCGGCTGGCCTTCGTAAAGAACGCCCCACTCCTGGGCGGCGGCTATCATCTTGGCGTTTGTGCCAAGTATCTTGGGCAGAATAATATCAGGATCGAACTCGACCATATAATCAGGCAGTAATACCCTTGTACTTTCGAGGTTGCCGTCAACGCCCCTCAGTGCTCCATTCACGTGGGACATTTCCCGATGCTTTATCATTTTATCGAGGGCGTCTTGAGTGTCTTTGGCCGAACCCATTCCGACCATATCTTCCGCCGCTTTCGCCACCTGGGGATGGCCCAGCCCCTTTTGGCGCGCCCAATACAGGATGTGCCTACCCTTCTGGTTGGGTATTTGGCCCATCCACCTACTTGTTCTGGTAAGCGTTTTGTAAGTGCCGCCCACTTTACGTTTGATACCGGCCTTGTTTGCAACGTCTATATCCTCGTCGTAAATAAGTCGGACGGCGTCCGAGATTCGCATAACCTTTTCGGGCACTTTGGAGCGGGAAATCCGACCTTGTGCCTCTTTTACGAGGAGAATCTTCTGAGCTTTAGTCAGCTTTTTAAGACCGGCGTCCTTATTGATTCTGCGAAGCTGCGTAGCCTCTCTGGTATCGGCGTTCCTGGCTATACTCCTTATGCTTCGGGCAAGCTGCTCGCCTTCCGGTATCTTGTACTGTTTCTCGACGTAATCCGCCGCGCCGTATATTGCGTACCGAACCGCGCCCGGCAGTCCTTTGGCAACGTCTTTCACTCTTGTAAGTGAATCCAGCACCTCCTCAACTTGGGGCGGGATTATGACCATACCCTTATTGTGATTATAGGGCAATTCAGGATTATCGGCCTGGTTTTTAAGGTCTTGCTCCGATTCGCTATTGGTTATGACGGTCTTTTCGTCCGGTGTTATCTCCTTCCCCTCTGGCGCAGGGGCGGGCTTAACTTGCTCTACTGAAAATTGCGTCCGGCCTGCTGATGACGTGATTTTTTTCTCTAAGGCTTTCCGCGCGGCTTCGCGCGACGAATAGGTAGTTTTCCCGACTTGATTTCCGCGACTATTGAGGATTTGCCATACTTCTACCTTCCCCGCAGTTTTATCCCCTGGGAACGGGGCGGGCTTCGGCGAATATATCAATCCCTCTTTTTCCCCAAGCGTTTGAACTACTGCCTGCGTCATTTCAGGCGTCAAGGGTATTACATCTATGATTTTATCGGCAGAAATCGCCTTTGATTTGTATGCTTTTCCACGCCCCATTTGTATTTGAGCATTGACATCTTGTTCTAATTGCACTCCGGTCGAATTGATTCTAACAATACTGGTATTTTCACCCACATCATATTCCATCTTTGCTGCCCAACGAACAGCATCGTCATAGTTTTCAAAGGTATAAATCGTGCCAGGCTGTACCAATTTCTTTCCAAATTGGCCCTTGTAGGTTGCTTTTTGTTTTCCCGCTATGATGCCTTCCTGTTGAATATCTTTGACCCTTGAAGTTAGAGTAACGTGATACAACACCTTCTTCGCAGCTTTATCCCCTGGGGACGGAGCGGGCTTCTGTATAAGAGATTGCCCACCTATTTTTTTCTTGACGTTTTCGTGGATTTGTTCGGCGAGAAGTGCAGTCTCTTCCAGCGCTTTAATTTTGCCTTGCTGCGTTAAAGCAGATAATGGCCCTATTATACCCTCAGCATCCACACCTTCTTGCTCTGCCAAATGCCGGAATAATGCCGTTGCAAGTTTCTTTTTGGTTTCGTTTTCGTTTCCAAGGGCAGAGTCGATATTTTCTTGAGTCAGAATATCGGGCATACCTATTTCTATCCCGTAAGCCTCTCGTATGATTCTGCGGAGCGGATAGAATGTTAGCGTGTCGTCGGTTATATTTTTGTTTGCAAGAACATCCGAAACTGTTTTATACGCCTTTGATGTTATTCCTTCATCGGATGGTTCCACCTTCTTCGCAGCTTTATCCCCTGGGGACGGGGCGGGTCGGGCTACTGTCTCGCCCTGGGGGGTAGTTACGGTCGGGGCGGGCTTGGCAGTTGCTTTCAATGGCCAATCTGGGCGGCTCTTTGCGTGTTCGATAATCAATTCAGTAGCGTGTCTCGATTGTTTATCGCCGCCATAAAGTCCTGATGTGGCGTCCCTATATTCGCCAACGGCTTTATCTATGTCCTGAGTACGCAGATATTCGTCAATAGCGGCTCGGTTGCGCACGCCTTGCTGTTGTAACCAGTTGTTAAATGATTTGCTTTCTACGGGAATCTGAGGGGTTGTTGCCTGGCTAACGGTTGTAGGGCTTGGGCCTTTTTTGCCGCCCTTAATCCATTCTGATATGGCTTGATTATGCCGCCGTATCGCTTCCTGCTGTTCAGGGGCAAGTTTAATAGGAGTAGGCTTTACGGGTGTAGGGGGCGCAATCTTGGCCGTAACCCTACCCTGGCCCGGTTCCGGGGGAGTTCGAGGCTCCTGCGCAATCCTGGTGCGTTTTTTCGCTATGCCGGCGCGCTCCTGAGCCGTCGCCGGACTGATTCTGGCGGCCTCTGCGCCTGGGACGCCCTCTTGCCTCAACGTTTGGCCGATAGGCGGCGGCCCGGCCTTTTGGGTTTTCGCCGCTCCCCTGGAGTATCGCCCCTCTTGGATTTCCTGGGCTGCCGAGAGGTCCCCCTGGCTTATTCGGTCAAGCAGGTCTTCATAGGTAGGCAACGCCGCGCCTTGCTGTTGGATGGCGTTTAGTTTGTCGATGGCGTCCTGTTCGCCTTCGCTCGCCCGCTCCAAGAGTAGGTCGTATTGCATCCGCTCGTAGTTTGCCTGGTTTATCTCGCCGGCCAAGTCCTTCATCGTGCCTGGTTGCGGCTGTGCGACATCGGTTGCGGGGCCTGCCTTGCGTCGATAGTTCGCCAGCAACTTCGCGCCGGTGATAGAGGGGTCCATAATCCCGCCCAGCATCGTTCCCATAACGGCTGAATCAGCGAGACGCTTTGCCACGGCATCATAATCGACCGAACCATCGGCCTTTTGGGGCACATCGCCGCCCGCAACTATCTGCACAAGTTCTTGAGGCAACTCCTCAGCCAGACCTTCTTTTAGGGCGTTTGTGAGGGCGTGCCTGCCGAATTGCTTTGCCTTCTGCATCTTGGTAAGCGTGGCGGCGATTGCCCTATTCTTAAAATACTTGCCGCCCCCGCCCCCGGCTATTTCTATCCCGCCATTTATCATTCCAACGACTGCGCCGCGAATCCGGGCCTCTCGTTCACTTGCTCCTCTATCGAGGGCGGTTTGATACGCCGTATTTCCTTCTACCCCGTAAGAAACGAGAAAGCTGCCAAGCGCCGAAGGCAAGGTCGCCCCGCCCGTCATAGCAGCAGGGGCCATCGCCGCCAACATAAATGGGGCGGTTTCAACGGCACTGCCGAAGTATCTATCCACCAGGGTCTCTTCCAGGGCCGCATATTCGGGGGCCTTCTGCTGAACGTCCCAGAACATTCTCGCCCAATCGTCCGCCGACTTGCCGTATTTCCCGCCGCTTGCCGCCCGCGACACGTCTCCGGCAAGGTGGGCAAGTCCGCCCGCCAACTGGAGCTTGCCCCGCTCCCATCTTTTTCCCGTTTTCGTCCAGAATTTGCCCGTCTGCTTTTCGAGTTCCGCTTGATAGACTTCCATATCATAGCGGCCCTGAATTTCGTCAACCAATTCTCCAGTCCGCTCCTTCTGACGCTGAAGGGTGCGGGCGTCAATGGCATTTTTCTTCAATTCAGGGGGTAGATTAGCCTGATGCTCCATCCAGTTGATGTCGGCAAGGAATTGAGTCTGTCCGCTTCGTTTCGGCGGCGGTATGTCGAACCCGCTCGGATCAGCGAATAACTCCGGCTGGCTGTAGGCATAAGGTACTCCAAGCGGCTCCGCCGCCACTTCCCTTTTCTGCTCCTCAATAGCCTGGCGTTCTCCCGCCATCGCTTGAAGCATATTGGGGCGCGGTTGCAAATCCGAGACAAAGCCTTTTCTTTCACTGATAAGATCATCGAGAGATAATGGCGTCTCTTCCGACGACTCGGTGGGGGCTTGTTGATATTTGGCTATCAATTCATCGAGTGTTGCGGGCATTTTCCTACTTCAATAAATACGGTTGCAGGTCGGGTGAGGTCATCAACTTTTCCATAGGCACGCCAACTGAAATTGCCTGACGAATCTTAGCTTGAATGTGAGGCGGTAGGCCGGGGAACATTTGAAATAGGCCGGTTGCGGCGTCCGGGCCAGCAGCCCCCTGCCCGCCTCCTCCCGTAGCAGGTGCGTTTACGTCGCTCACACCCGCTCCTGTTGGCGGGCCGAATCTCTCATTTATCCACTCTTCAGTTTCATCCGCCAATTCGCCCGCCGTTACGCCAAGCTGGGATAAATTCAGGTTTGCCTGGTACGCCGCCGTGGCTGCGGGTATGTTCCGGCCACGCAGTTCATTAAATTTGGCCAATTTCTCCTCGTTAGTTCCCTGCCCGGTTTGCCTATGTACGGACGCAGGCACACCTGCTATCCAATCGGCATCTTGTGGCGTTTTCCCGCTCCTCTGCAATTGTTCTGAATAGGCAAGGGCGACCTCTCTGTCAATTTCACTTCGTACCGTTCCGGGAAATTCATAATTCAATTCCCGCATTTTTAGGTTGCGGGCCAATTCCTCAGCTTGTCTTGAGTTAATCTCTCCTACTCGCACTCTGCGAGCAACCTCTTTATCGATAAATCCCCATTGCTGCTGTATATTTGCGTACTTGCCTTTGAGTTTCATGTCATCTTCGGCAAATTTGGCGTATAGGGAATCGCGGAGAAAACTGGTTCTCCGGTCGTCCCAGCCCTCGGCTTTAGCACGGTCTAATAAGCCATTTTCTTTGTTAATCAAATCTTGCCGCTTTGACTCGTATTCTACTTCCCACTGCCGCTCAAGTTCCTCCAATAGGTCGTTGGACGGGTCGTCTAACCTGGTCTTTATCTTCTTGTAAATGTCCGCCTGGCGCGCCGCGTTGCCGTAAAGTTCGGTTATTACGGGGTCTTGGGCGGTCTTGCCATATTTGAACCGTCCGTAGTTTTGGGCGGAGCGAAGCGGTATGTAAGTACCCTCCGGGGTCATAATCATATCTTCACCCGGTTTCGGAGCAGACGTTAGAAACGTTCCCTCTTCCGGCACTTCCGTAGTTGTGCCAATTCCGTAAGGAATCTCTGGGGTGTAACGCATATCCGCGTCGCTTATCGCCGGTGTATTTGTAATGACCATTTTTGCCTCAGCTTATTGCAATTATTATGCCTCTACTTACCGTTACCGTGCGTCCATCCTGGGCGGTGAACGTGATAGTCTGGCCCACGCCATCGTCGGTGAAGTACCCGCCCTGCGATTCCACGCCGCCCTTTACCAACAGCCCGTCGCTGCCGTCCCTCGTATGGTGCGGAGCGGCGGAGATGTTACTTACTATGTTTATTTGGTTCGCCTGCTTGTTAAGCCAAACGGAAATGTAAGCAATACCTGAAATTGTTCCAGTCAAATAATGAATTACGCCAGCTGCTTCCACTTCCGACAAATACCCAACACCATAAATGGTATCGCCGGTCAGGTATCGAGTTACTACAAAAACAAGAGATGAAATTACCCCCTGTCCGGTAATGTTACCCGAAAAATATCTTTGAACTCCTGGCGAATAAGCGCTAACATAAGAAATGCCGGATATTGCCCCCGTAATATACATATCAGCTCTGGGCGAATCAGCACTAATGAAAGAAGTGCCCAATAATGTACCACTACAATATCGAGTTATTACCGGCGCAGCAGCAGATACGAAAGAAGCAGCAGAAACCGCTCCCGTCATATACTCATCGAGTCTCGGAGGAAACGCGCTAAGATAAGACACACCGGATATATTGCCTGTCGGATAATAAGTTACACCACTGCCGAAAACGGTAAATAATAAACAACTATCACTTAATATGATCCACGAAGACCCGTAATTCGTGCTTCTTATATTCTTGTGTTCGGTTATATTTACCGTTTCATTCCGCCAAGCTAATGGAGTTGCGCTGCTGGTTGACGTAGTTTCACAAATACAACCATACAAACTACCGCTATCTAAAACGGCAGAATTTCCAAAATTAAAAGATTGCCAGGCCTGACTGGTTACCCAACCGGAAGCATCTACCGTAATAGCGGCAATGGCCGTGCCGGTTGGCCCTGCGGAAGTGCAATTGTAGATGTTGAAATTCAGGGTGGATAAACCCGGTGTGCGGGTGCAAAGTAATTGCGCCGAGGCTAAAGAATAATGTCCTTGCGACCGGAACATTACGCCTATCCAACTGCTATTGTAAACAAATGCCGGGGCATCGTCTCCGGCGGTTAAAGATGCTATTATTGTCGGCATAATTAACTCAAAGTAGCCACAATAGACCCATCGCCGAACGTTACTATATCGTCGCTTGCCACCGTCTTAGCCGTTGCAACGGAGCCGAAGGCAAGGATATTCGCTGCGCTATTGGCCGCATCAGCCAAGAAGAAGTGAGTAATAGTGCCCCAAGCAGCAGTCGCAGACTGAAACGTAACTGCTACAGATAACGTAGCCGCGCCCGCCGCCGCGCTCGCCCAAGAAGCCGCGCTCGTTATCGCCCGTGCATAATTCCCGCCGGAAGGCTCGATAGTAGCAACGGCCAAAGTCGTACCCGTGTCGTCTTCCGATATTGCCGCAGTAGCCAATCCAATATAGATAGTCGGGGACGTATATGTAGCCTGGCCGAATACTACGTTCAAAACCGCATTTTCAAGATAATCGTTAAGTGAACCCATACAAAACTCTCCTTACGATGTTATTCCGCCTACTAACATCCTGTTAATAACCGCGTTACTCGTAACCGCCAGATGCACGAAAGAGCCGTCCGGCGAAGATATACTACTAAAAATGCCAGCCCCGCCCGATATTGTGCCCGTAGCCGAAATAGCCGCTACGTGAAGGGCGCTTACTATCGCCACCCCGCCGGATGCGTTCACGGACGTAAACGAACCCGCCCCGGCGCTGATTGCCCCCGCCGTTAAGGTACTGGCAATAGCCAAGCCGCCCGTAACGGATATTCCGGCAAAGGTCGGTATTGCCTGCTGGCCGAGCCGCTTATTCAGGCGCTGGATGGCCTGCCTAATAGCTATCGGGTCTTGTTCGTTTGGCAGCTTAGAGAGAGTCATTAAGCGCCCTCGTCAAGCCACTGCTCCGCGAGGTTTACGAAATCACTCATCGCAATATTCTGAGTTTGTCCCGTATTCGGATCGACGTAAGTAATCGGAGCACTACTGCCGGAAAATTGCGATAACTGATCCCAACCGCCCACATAAGTCATCATATCTAAAGAACCTTGTCCATAATTACCCCAATACAAATTGCCACTAATATCCATCCACAAGGCAGACTCACCTTGACTACTACCACCACCGCCGGAAGTACTACCACCACCGCCACCGCCGGAAGTACCGCTATCGCTACCAGCTGCTTCGGTTCCCGCTCCCCCACCATTTTCCCCCGCTGACGACGGGGGGGACGTAGGGTTTGAGTAGCCGCCCCCACTTGATTCTATCTGCTGCTCGTTAGCCTTATACTCGGATGCTATTGCGTCTGGTATTGTACCAAACGTAGGCATCATCGGATACCTCTGAGTAGCCTCGCCAAGTGCCTGCTGAGCCGAGGAATACATTTGCCCGCGCTGAAGTTCCGCCTCCTGAGCGGCCTTCATACTTATCTGGCCCGCCTTAGTAGTCGAGAATAGATTCCGAAGCGCACCGCCGCTACCGCCTACATAAGGCTGGATAAAGCTGCTGTAAAGATAACTCGGCTGTTGCTGAGCGTATTCGCCCCCAGGCTCATAGTATTGAGCAGCCTCTTCGTAAGGCTGTAAGCCAGCCTGGTATCTGCCCTGCTCTTCTTCTTGAGCGCCTGTAATGGCATCTACAAGGTCTGCATAGTAAACGCTCGTATCGCTACCTAACCACGAGGCTGTCATAATAAACTCCTTATTCTACTCTGCCCTTAACGGGCTTAACGTTAGCTACGAATTTTTCAAAACTCCACGTCTGATTCGACGCGATTGTCTGAGCCTTAATTGCTATGTAATTGCCTCTAACCTTAGTATTTATCTTCGTCTTGCGGCCCGTGCCCGTAAAAGCTACTGAATTGAAAGCCGTTGCCCCGTCCTTAATATCTTCAAGAACAGTCTCCGCGTCGTTACCGCGATAAAAATTCAACTGGCAGCCGTCGGTATCGTCAAATGCCCCGCCGGAAGCGCCGCCGGCAAGGGTAACGAACCCGCCGATCATCCTACCTTCAAGTTCAGGGTCTTGGTTCATAGGCATCGGGCCTAACGTAACGTAGGCGCTAATCGCCGCGTCCGTCGCACCGTCGTCATCGACTTTAGCAGTATCGTCGAAAGAGCGAATATACCCGTCCGCACACCCGAACAATAATTTCCGGTAAGCATCGTCGTCCGCGTTATAGAACATCATACTAATCGGGGCGCAGTTTGCCGGATAGGACTCAGGAAATATCCCGCCCGTGCGCAAGTCGAGCCAGTAAGCGGAATTGGTGTTGTCCACAACCTTAGTAATGCAGACTAAGATTCCGTGCCGAATACGGTCGTAGCCCATTGTAATTCTGTGCTGAGTAGGGTCGATAGTCTCGTCGTCTATCAGTTTGGGAATACTCTTAGCGGTAAGGTTTTCGACCGTGCCCCAATCCTCGCCGCCGGTGGAGAGTTTGTATATCCCGCCCGAACCGAACCAATAGATATTATCCTCAGCGTCCCAGCAGAAACTCTTAGGCCCAAAAATACCCGTTGATAGAGTTATCGGGTCAAGCGAGCCGCCTTCGGCGGGATCGCCCCGAATAACCCACATAGAATTAGCGCAACCAACAATAAGGAAATCGTCCTTGCGGGGAATCAAAGCCAGAATAATATCGCCTACCTTACCCACGTCGGCGTCATTGCCCGCAATGGGACTCTGAGAATCGGCGGAGACGTAATTCCAGTCGAAGGGATTGCCCTGCCTGCTCATATACCACTGGTGCGGGTCGTAAGGCGTACCCGCTAAGACCATCCGTCCCCGGTACAAACAGCCAAGCGTCGGCTTCGTGGGAAAAGTCCCGAAAGTCGCGCTCGCCCCGTAAACAGTCCAATCATAAAAGTGAGGAACGCTCGTAGCGGCCAGCGCAGAATTGAGTACAAACGATATTGCATTGCCGTCGTCGTCTGTGCCGGTTATCGTCTCTCCGTCCGTAAAGACCGCCGTATTCTGCGGGACTCCGTAAATCCGAGAGGTCGTAGCGCCTATATCCGTCGCGTAATCAACGACAATCGCCGCCCCGCTCGTTCCGCCGGTTAAAGCATTGCCAACATCGGGCGGATTCGCTCCTAACGCAGTTGTATAGCATCGAGTATTAACGAAGTCGATTATCTTCTGATTATCGCCATTGACTACGAAAACCTTCTGGTAAGCGCCAATAAGGTCAATAGGAAGGTTTATATCAATAGCGCCCCGCGAAACTGTAATTTCAGCCATCGTTCCCGCAGGCGATTCCAGATAGATACTGCTATTCGCTGCGGCGACGAGCTTCGCGCTTCTCTTGCGGTCGTCGGGATAATTGTTTGTAAAAGTATTCGAGCCGATAGTAGCAGCCCATAACTCGAAGAAATAGTCGATATTACTATTGGCCAGAAAAGTACCGCTTGAAGTAACGGCATAAACAGAGCCGCCGTAATCATAAGTGGAATTTCCCGCTATCCCCGCTAATAACTCTTCGCCTGCGCCTACCGATGAAGCAATCACAGTCGCTACATACTTAGTATTCCCCGCAAGTTGCACACCCGTAGCAAACGCAAAAGGTTGATAAGCCAAAGTCTGGCTCGTCGGCAGTCCACTAACATAAGCCGAATTAAAAGACGAGTCCAATAAAGCGTCCGGCAAGCCCGTTGATACTATCGCCGACCATAAATCAATTCGCAAATCGCCTTCGGCATTTGCGCTTCTTTGCAACTGAAACGCAAAAGACGAAATCATTGCCGGGAACAAGGGTGTGAAGGACATCCCATAATAGCCCCCAGACCCCCAGGTTGTCTGAGTTGCCGTGATTCCCGCTACCGTGCTGGTATATGATATGGCAGTAATTGTCATTTCAAGTTATCATTGTAATTTCCGTCATTGCCACGACGGGGAATCCCTGTGTCCCTATCTGTTCGGAGTATTTCTTATCCAGGCCGGGCCTCTGCCCGCCGCGTTTGCGTATCTCCATAACGTCGTAAGGGCGCACGTTGTTCAAGTGCCCGGAAGTGTAGAGCGGCTGCTTATCGACCGCCTCGCCCGTATTTAAGCCCAAAAATGGAAAAGGCAATTCGATATTCATAAGCAAAAATCCCTTGACAAAACGCAACGCTTATTAGACAATTTAATCCTATGCAAAAACGAACTTGTACTCATTGCCACACAATCAAATCATTGTCCGAATTTTATATTCAAAAAGACCGCCCATCAGGTTATAAAAGCTGGTGTAAACGATGCGCTAATGCTTCGGTGGCTACCTACAGGCAAACTGCGCAGGGCAAAAAAATTGTCTACGAAAACGTCCGCCGCTACAGTCATAGCAAAAAAGGCTTGGAAGCGGCGCACCGCTACAGACATAGCCAAAAAGGCTTGGAAACAGCGCGCCACTACTGGCACAAAAATTATACTCCCCAAATAGGACGCGCCCGAAATGCAGTTATGCGTGCTATAGCCACTCACAAAATACCTCCGGCTAAAACCTTACGATGTTTCGATTGCCACGCACAGGCAATGGACTACCATCATTGGCGCGGATATGATAAAATCAATCTTCTTAACGTCATTCCTCTTTGCCGCAAATGTCATCGAAACGCTGTCTAACTCATGCGCGCCAAAGAATGTACACGGTACAAAGAGCCACAGGAAAGAGGTTAATTATGCTTAGGTTACTTATGGGCAGGGGCCCAATTTCCGCCATATTCATCGAGCTGTTCGCGGTTAGGGGGAATCCGTTAGTCGCGGTAGCCGTAGTATCGAAGGTTACATAGACGCTGCTGCCCGCTTTTGTTTTAATCCAACATTCCTTACACGGCTGGCTTGAAACGTAAGCGGCGGCGTCAGTGGAGATAACCACTACCCCCCACTGTTTAGAAACGGTATCCCTGGTCGTATTCCAATATTTGTGTTCGTCCGCCACGGTACCCTCCTTAACTCACCAAGCCGGTGAAAATGGGCGCAGTGCCAATACCAGTATTCCAGACCAGGCGCACCGAATTGGCCGCTACGCTGTTAATGGACATTATCAGACAGTTTGGCGCAAAGACGTAAGTGCCCGCATCCGCGCCGACGGTCAGCGCAGTAAAGGCCGTCAGACTGCATATACCCAGCACAACACCGTTCTCAGTCTGATAAATGACCTTCAACGCGGAACTCGCGGCGTAGCCCGGAATCATTCCGCCCATTTCCTCTGCTAAATTACCTTTCGACATTTGAAAACTCCTTAGAAGTCAACCATATTCACTTCATTTAACCTGTATTCGCGAGTTATATCAATTACCCCGCCCATATTCTCGTCGTTGTTATAGCCTAAATTATGCGCCCTCCGCTCGTTGTCCTTCATTACCGCCTGCATAAGCAGGCCACTGGCCTTCTTCTCGTGAACGGACTGGTCAGGCGCAAGCTCGTCCAATTCGGCTTCGGCCTGAGCGATTGCCAATTCTTTCAAAGCCTCCGAAACGTCCGGGCCGCCGATGTGCAAATCACTGTCGTTCACCATCTTTGCGGGCCAAATCTCAGGAGAATAGTAAAGGGTATAAGCGGCATCAGGAGTAGGAAAGAACGTAACTATCCATTTCTGACCCGTTTCGGACGCGTGCTCGCCTGCAACAAGAGCAAAATAAGTCGGATAACCCGTAGTATCGGTAACGGCGCGAAACTCCTCTATCTGCTCATACATTCGCTCCCGCAGGGGCGGGTAGGCGTCGGCGGACGAGTACCTGAACGTGCTCTTTATCCGTACAAAGTCGGCGGGCAACTCATATTGCCACGTGCCGGACACCGTCGAAATCTGGCGGGTAGGCGTTAAGAAAGTCCAATTATGGCTAAGAAGAAGTCTTCGGTACGCCGCGTTTACCATATCCTTAGCGTCGGTAAGGTCCGTACCGGATACGCCGGACGAGCCATACGTGCCGGCGTACTTTGAAACGGCGTTGTAAAGCTCCGAAAATGAAAGTTGCAAACTTGGCATTTTTCTCTCCGCGTTTTAATAAGACGCAAGTAGCAGTGCGCACCACTACTTGCGCTTTGAAAAAGGGGAAACGATGAAGTCGTATATCCCTCCGCTTTTCAGCGGCCCAAAATCCCTTTTCCGATCCTCTCTACCGTAAGTAATTTTCTACGATTACTCTTTTGTTCTCATACCAAGCCAAACAAGCGTTACAATGTCCACACAGCTGCTTATTCCGCAAATACCAATTATGTGTTGATTTTCTACGGCACTCGTAACAGTGGCCGTGTAATCCGGCTTTCCTATTGGGCCGTTTCGGAAATGAAGTAATGGGTTGCTTTTTATGACACTTGGAGCAAATCTTTGTCTCAGGCATAACCCAGAATCCCTTTGCCTATGCGCTCCACAATATTAGGTCTAAAATACGGATTCTCAAAATCAAAGTCTTGCAAGTCTTTGATTTTTTCTATCGCTTGCTTAATACTCTCCACACTTCCGTCGGCTTGGATAACGCTTTTGGCTCTCATTCTGCCTTTTTGTCTATCCCCAACATTTATAGCGGGAATGTGAAGAGAAGCACTTTCTATGATTCCACTGCTGCTGTTGCCGATAATGAAATCCGCGTCTCTGAGTATGTTAATATATTGCATACGCGGTAGATTGTCAAGAGGAATAATTCCATTTTCTTTAAGAATCCGATTTATTTTTCTGCCGTCTGCATCTTTATTCGACCCAAAAGCTGCTGTTCGATAAGGTTTAACAGCATCAAGAATAGCCCGCAATTCGCTTTCCCAGTCGCCTTTGTGCGAATGATAAATCAACACAACCAGAGCCGGATAGTGTTGGCCATTGCCGTCGGGCGGGAATACACAACCCAAAGACCCGTATTCCTCCACGTCGTAATGCTCGGCGGCCAAAGACCTTATGGCCGCTCGGTATCCGTTGTCCAGCGAGCCTAAAGTCGTATCGCTGCCCTCGATATGAGAAATAGGTATGCCAAGAGTATAAGCACAACAAGCCACACTAAGTATTTCATAACGGTCGCCCAGAACGATAACTTTTTCATAAGCGCCTTCTTTCAATATCTGTGGCAGTTTCATACAAACCAGTCCCATAGAGGCGCAGACCCCTTCAGGACTATCGGAATCCGTGAAACATTCCACAACCCTTAGACTTGCCCCCCGGAAGCATCGAGAAGGCCACCCAGAGGCCGTAGAAGCTCCGAAAAGCTGAATTAGGGTGTTCGTATCCCCCCCGCCGCAATTATGGTCTTGCAACCATTCCAAAAGCGGCTCTAAGAGTCCGTAGTCGGAACGACTACCTGCCACTAAAGTGATTTTCGCCATTCGGCATACTCCTCATCTTCAAGTCTCGTGCACCCCAGTTGTTTCCGCCAGAGTAATCCCATCTCCCCTGGCTCGATTTTCTTAATACCGTCGCCCATAGCCTTTTCGACGTTTCTGATACGATAGACCATATCGGCAAATTCCATCGGCTCAAGGGCGCAGCAGGCGTCCGGGCCGTCGGTGCTACGAGATATTGTCAAGTGTTTTTCGATAATCATCGCGCCCATGGCAACCGCCGCTATGGGCACTTCCCAGCCTATCGTATGATCGGAAAGGCCGTCATAGTTCGTTATCGCCCTTAAATTCACCTGCTCAAACGGGCAGGGATAGACAGAGGTGCAAAGCAAGGTTAGGCACTTGGCTGGAACGCCAATAAGCCCCGCCAAGCCCGACGAGACGTATATGACGTCAAAATGGTCATCCGCATATTGCAGCATATCCCAATTCTCGTTGCAGACGGATGGTATCTTCACGGCTTTACAACCCAATAGTTTGCACTGTTTTAGACTCTCCATATCAAAAGCAGATAAGAGAAATTCAATACCATTACACTTGGCCGTGTACTTTCTGAGATATTCAAACTGCCCCACGTCCAACCGGCACGCGGGCAAACGGCCGCCGACCTTATTCGCGGTCTCCTCGCTGTAAAGCTGGAACTTCACGCAGTCCGCACCGGAGAAAGACGCGGCAAAAATTAACTGCGCAGCCGCACTAGTGCTGCCATTCGCTTCGAGACCCGCTTCGGCTATTATGTACGCGCTCATAGTTTGGAAAAGAACCCTTCTTAATCTTCCGGCGGTCAATCTCAATTTTCGCGCCTGACGCTACGGGGGGACGAAATTTCGTGTTTTTAAGCGCTACTCGCAAACTATCTATCAATTCTTTATTACTCATAACAGTAAAATCCTATCATCTCACCGTCCGCTCTTTTTGCACCGTCGAAAGCAAAACCTACCTTCTTATATAAACTCAGAGCCAACTCGTTCTTGGGGTCAACGTGCAGGCGCACGCGAGCCAGATTCCGTTCCTTGCCCGCCTGCAATAAGAACCGGCACGTCAACTCGCCATAACCCCGTCCCCGACATTCGGGGTGGACGAGAAGACCCAGGCATTTATCGGGCCAATTCTCGTCCCATCCGCGAATCCACCCGTAGGCAATTACCGGATGCCCGTAGCCCAAAAGGATATAGTGCACGTCGCACGTACCCTGCCGGTAAACCGGCGGGTTCTTCAAGAACCGTTCATTTTGCGCTTGACTGAAAAACGCCTTTAGCCTGGCCTTCGTCGGCCTTACTATTCCCCGCATCATAACAGTTCCCTCCGCATAGCCTATACTTATTCCACCGGCCAGCCGCTAAATCGGCTCGTATTTCCCTTAACTCCGGGCCGAAATCCCAGATATTCTTGAGACTGCTCTTGGCCAAATCACCGACCACCATCTCGTTATCATAGTCCGCACAGCAGGCAACTACCGTCCCGTCCCAGTTGATAGACATTTTATCAAAGATTTCAGGACAGTTTTCCGCCATCGAGCAAGGGTCGAATCCAATTTTCTTTGTTCGGCTAATTTCAACTTTGTCGGCGATTTTTTCAGCAAAATGCCGAAACTCCGCCACTTCATTTGCTGTACTTTCATCGGTTATCGTACTCCCTATCTGTATGAACGGCATCCTGAACGCTCCCCTTTTTTTGTATATTTCACCGACAGTCTCAAACAACTTCTCGAAATTATCCTCTCCTCGCCACTTTTTGTACTGCTCAGCAGTAACACCCTGAAAGGAAAACTTGATAGTCGATGGGCCGTATCTCAAGTGGATTATCCGGTCAATGGCCTCGTCGTCGATTAGCGTCCCGTTGGTATTTATCCAGACGGGCACGTTCACTTGCCGCGCCAGTTTACAGAAGGCCAGGCACTGCGGATGTATGAATGGCTCCCCCCACCGAACAAACCGCAAAGCCGCACCGTACTTGGCAGCCTCCTTGAGAATCAACCCAAACAAATTGGCGGACATCAATCCTTTCGGCCTCTTGACTATGCCCTGCCCAGTCGGGCACATAGCACAATGAAGATTACACTGATTAGTCAATTCAATATCTATCAGGCGAGGGAAGTCTATTGGATTCGCCAGCTTGTCCGCCATTGTGCCGGAATTGCACTTGCGATAAATGCCGGCAAAACTGCTTAACTTGCCAGCCTCTTTAGCAATCTTTTGCATATTTCCCACCTCGAAAGTCTATGTTTGCCCGCCGCCCGGAATCGGGCCTCGGCAACGTCCCAATCCCATTTGGTATCAATGTCAATATCATCGTGCTCATCACAGATATAGGCGTAAACGTTCGTTTTCCAATAGTCTTTGCGGTTCACCCAGACATCCCACTTGGCAAGGTAGATGTACCCGTTTATCCGGTACGCGGGCGGTAAGTCCTGCCTGTTCTTGTCCTTAAACTGCTTAGGATACCAACCCTTCAAACATAAATCATTCGGCAGCTCCTTGACTACTATCGTCGGGTCTTTATACTTGTGAACCCCGACAACCATATCGGCGTTTCTATCTTTCCAATTCTCAAACGGCGGCTGGCCCTGAATCATTCTCGCCGCACCCTGTATCTGTGCGGGTCTTAGCCCAGGACTCGTAGCCTGAATCAACTGAACGTAATCATACTTTTCGCCGAGCCTAAGCAGTGAATTCACCATAACGTCCGCCACCAGCGACGTGTCCGAAGCCAATTCAGCAGGTCGCGGCTGAACGTCCGCGCCGCACTTAGCGGCCACGGCCAGTATCTTATCGGAATCACTGTTGACTATTATCCGGTCGAATACGCCGCTATCTTTTGCGGCCTCGATAGACCACTGAATTAGCGGCTTGCCGCAAAAGTCCTTAACGTTCTTGTTCGGGATTCCCTTGCTGCCGCCCCTGGCCGGTATCACCGCCAGAAAACTCTTGCCCCCGCGCATTTTGCTCTCCCTCTTGCAACCATCCCTTAATTCCTACTTCCGTTAGGCCCAGTCTCGGCTTAATAATCGCGTGCGACTCCGTGTCAGACCCGCAAATAAACGTTATTTTCACACCGGCCCGCGCCATTCGCTCCGAAAGGTCTATATCGTTCACCGCGTTCCGCCTTTTGCGCCAGCAATGAAGATTCGTCTCAAAGTATCTCAGATAACCGCGATACAGCCACGACTGAACTGCGCCAACGGCTTGCCCGCAATGAACGTCCGGTATTGGCTGTCGGCCATTTAAGTCAATGGGAAACGATACGAACTCATAATCATATTTAGTCGCCGCTTCCAGCGCCCATTCAAGATGTCTCGGATGCCAGACATCGTCGTCGTCAATTCGGGCTATCCAATCCCCCCGCAACCTGGATAGCCCGTAGTTTATCGCCCTACACGGCCCGGAAAGCCATTGATAAAACGGATGGTCGGGGTAGTGACGAACCTTTTCGATCCAATACCATTTAATCCTACCGTCGCCGATATTAGACGCCGGATACGGTGGCGCGCCGTCGCCCACAATTATCAATTCCCAATTCTTATGAGTCTGCGCAAGAACGGAATCTATCGCCTCAGTCGCGTTCCGTCCTATCGTGGGCATTATAATAGAGACAAGCGGAGTCGCCTTAAAATGTTTCGGTGCGTTCTCCGGGTAGTATTGATATTCATAATGCCTGCGGGCAAGGCGCAGGCGCACCTTGTCCGCAACACTGTACCAACAAAAGAGGAACGCAGTGATTAGTCGGTCAAGAATTACAAGATGCCATTTTCTATGTGGTCTCAAAGCAGTTTTTTAACCTCGCCAACTCTCTTGTTTCCATGCACTTTAATTGCTCCAGGCATAAGGCAACAATT